>Ga0210392_10000444_pt1 | contig 25505 bp, 38 predicted proteins | sample IncBWC30OmetaG_FD_161057 | JGI IMG/M metagenome (GOLD analysis project Ga0210392, IMG submission 161057) | Forest soil microbial communities from Barre Woods Harvard Forest LTER site, Petersham, Massachusetts, United States - Inc-BW-C-30-O ... | reverse complement strand
TTAGTTGTTATTCTCCGGCAGGAGTGTAAAACAGAAACGCAGCGTGCGGTAGTTCACAGACACGGCTCAAGAAAACGGCTGCCTGGCGACGGCCGTTTCAAAGCGCTCACGGATTGCCGTAGATCGAAGGAACCTTTGAGCCCACGGGCCGCAGGTAGGCGGCGAATTGCCCGCGATGGTGGACAGAATGGTTGTTGACGAAGCCAAGATAGAAGACCGCAGGCATCTTGCACACGCCGTCGAAGTCAACTGGGGTTGCCAACTGCGCGGGAGTCATGGCGCGAATGCGATTGGCGGCGCGCAGGAAATTTGTTTCGTACCAATTGACAAGGTCGGCGATGTCCCTGGGTTCTTGTTTGAAGCGGTGGGCCATATCAAATTTGTGATCGGCGATTTCGTCAAGCATCTGCACGTCGCCGGAGCCGAGGTGCCAGGCAAGTTGCCAAGCAGTGCGTGATTTGGAGTCGAGGCGGAAGTCACGGTTCGAATCGGGCAAGGCCGAGAGGACCTTCTTCGTTACTTCCAGTTCTCTTCCAATCCCTGAAGCATTAATTCTCGTTGAGCAACGGCAAAATCGGGTGTCAGACCAGGCTGTGGCGCGCTCATAAATCCTCCTGAAGTCCGCGGTCCTTATCGTTATCGTTCAACTCCCGGGCAGCGGGATTCTACACCCTTGCGCGGAAGGGAGGCAGAAAGAGTTGCGCAGCGGCAAAAAGGCGAGACGGCAGCGAGAATACCCGCTTGACGGAACCCGGATATGGCCAATTCGCGTTGAATTGCCAGTGGCCTTAAAATGGTAGCCGGGGACGCAGGTGGCGTTCCGGAAAAGCTTAAGCGTGGAACCCCGTGAAAAAGCGTTGCAGCTACCCGAAAAGCCGGGGGTGTATCTGTTCAAGGACGCTGGCGGAGTCGTGGTGTATGTCGGGAAGGCGCGGTCGTTGCGCAGCCGGGTGCGTTCGTACTTCCTGGAATCGCGTTGGATGGACGCCAAAACTGGATCGCTGGCGCGCGAGATCGCGGACCTGGACACGGTGGTGGTCGATAACGAGCGGGAAGCACTGGCGCTGGAACACAGTTTTATCAAGCAGTACAAGCCGAAATTCAACGTAATCCTCCGGGATGACAAGACCTATCCGTATATCAAGTTCACGGCTTCGGAAAAATATCCGCGTGTGTATTTCACGAGGCGGGTGAAGAAAGACGGGTCGTTGTACTCCGGTCCGTATTTTCCAGCGGGTTTGGCGCGGCGTATCCTGCACTTCGTGCACAAGCGATTCCTCGTGCCGTCGTGTTTTGTGGATTTGACGAAGAGCCATCCGAGACCGTGCCTGCAGTACTACATCAAGCGCTGTCTCGGGCCTTGTGTCGCGGGGTTGACAACCGATGAGCGCTACGCGGAAGCGGCAGAAGACGTGCGGTTGTTTTTGGCCGGGCGCCGGCACGACCTGATCAAGAGCTTAGAAGAACGGATGACGGCTGCGGCCGAGAAGGAACTATTTGAGCAGGCAGCGGCGTATCGCGACCTGCTGCGCACGCTGGAAGATATTGAAGAGCGGCAGCGGATCGCGGCGGCGCAGGGCGATGATACAGACGTGCTGGGGTATTATGCGGAACCACCGCTGCTGGCGGCGAATCTCTTCCATCTGCGCGGTGGACGCGTGGTGGATCGCCGCGAGTTCTACTGGGAAGATGTGGAACTTTTCGACCCGCATGAATTCGTGCCCTCGCTGCTAAAGCAGCTGTACCTGGAGGCGGAGTATTTGCCGAAGATGATTCATGTGCCGATCGAGTTTGAAGAGCGGGAACTGCTGGAAGAAACGTTGAGCGAACGCGCCGGACATAAGGTGGAGATTTACACGCCGCAACGGGGCAGCAAGCGGGCGTTTCTGGACCTGGTGGAAAATAACGCGAAGCATTCGTTCGAGCAGCGCTTCCGCGTGCTGAAACCAACGTCGAAGGCCATCAGCGAAGCGCTGCAAAATACATTGAGCCTGCCCGAGGATCCGAAGCGTATCGAGAGCTTCGACATTTCCCATATCCAGGGGACGGACACGGTTGCGTCAATGGTGGTGTGGGAAAATGGGCGGATGAAAAAATCGGACTACCGGAAGTTCATCATTCGCGGCGAAGAGGGAAGCGGGCTGGCACAGGGTAATCGGCAGAACGACGACTTTGCGAGCATGTTTGAGGCGGTAACGAGGCGCTACCGGCGTTTGCAGGAAGAAAAGAAACCTATGCCCGGCCTGATTTTGATCGACGGCGGCCTTGGACAACTGCACGCGGCGGCGCAAGCGCTGGAAGCTTTGCAGATCATCAACCAGCCCATGGCCAGCATCGCCAAGAAGGAAGAGATTCTGTACGTTCTGGGGCTAGAGGACGAGCCGATCATCCTGGAGCGGCATTCTCCGGTGCTGCACCTGATTCAGCAGATACGCGATGAGACGCATCGGTTTGCGGTGAGCTTTCACCGGCAAAGGCGAGGAGCACGACAAACGAAAACGGCGTTGCTGGATATCCCGGGGATCGGGCCGGTAACCGCGCAGAGGCTTTTGCAGCGCTTTGGGAGCGTCGCGAATTTGCAGAGGGCGAGTCAAGAAGAACTGAACCGGATGGTGTCAAAGAAGAGCGCGGAAAAGATTCGACAATATTTTGCGGAAAGAAGTAAGGGTGAGTTAACCGTTATAAGCAATAATGACGGTTAAGGTGTATTGCGGCTCCCATTCTCCTATGCTACGGTTCCTGTGGAGGTTACCGACATGTCAGACAACGTAGGATCCAAAGTCACGTATTTTCTTGTGGGATTGGGCGTCGGCGCCCTGATGGGCGTTTTGTTTGCTCCCAAGTCCGGGGAAGAAACGCGCGATTTTCTCGCCAAGCGGGCGGATGACGGCCGCGAATTTGCACAAAAGAAAGCACGCGAGCTGCGTGAACGGGCGGATGAACTGATTGAGCGCGGCAAGGACGTGGCCACGCGCAAGCGGGATTCGTTGACTGCGGCTGTGGAGGCAGGGCGGGAAGCATTTCTGCGCGAATCGAAGTCGTAAATTTGAGCAGGAGGGCCGAGGCGGTTTCCGCGGAGAGGCGGGGTGTGTATGCAATTCTGGATGCAGTTCTTCAGCATCGTAGCCGCAATTGCGTTGGTGGTGCAGGTAGGCATCCTGATCGCGCTGTTCCTGCAGTTGAAGCGCACAACGGAATCAATCAACCGGGTGGTGAACGATCTGCACGCGCGCATGGGACCAATCCTGACGCGAACGCAGTTGTTGCTGGACGATACGCAACCAAAGATTGCAACCCTGGTGGAAGACGCTTCGCATGTCGTGTATCTGGCGCGCGGGCAGGCGCAGAAGGTCGACCGGATCATGACGGATGCGACGGACCGTTTGCGCGGGCAACTGGTGCGGGCGGACCGCATCCTGACAGGGGCGCTGGAAGCAGTGGAGGATGTGGGTGTAAACGTGAAGCGCGGTTTCTGGGGGCCGGTCCACAAGGCGTCGGCGATTGTGCAGGGAATCAAAGTTGGGTTGGATGTGCTGCGTGCACGGCGAGGAAGCGCGCCGGCGCGGGAATCGGTGGAGCAGGAAGACGAACTGTTTATTTGATGCACTAACGAAGGTCGCCCGGCAGTCGCCGCTGGCGGCAATCATGAATCTCTCCCGGCTGGTGGCTTTGGTGGGCCTCTGGTGTGCTGCCGTTCCGGCTTCACTTCGGGCGCAACGTCCGGCGATGAAGCTCGATTAGGCCAACATCGCGACGTGGCAAAATGCCTGGACAAACCTTCTCAATGACGTGCGTCAGTGTAGAGGTCTCGCCCGGTCAGCTTTTACAGTCTCCAACTCAGTGGTGGCCCTATGTTCGGGCGGAAATATGTTGTTGGCGGGTACAGAAAAGGTTCCGCCACGTTCAATGGCCAACCCCTCCCGCGCGAGACCTGAAGCACATTTCTGTTCAAGACATTCGGCCCGACGTAGACCTTCGTTCCGGCCTTCGCACGCCAGTTTCGCTGCCTTTAATCCTTCGTTATGAGTTCGCACTTCTCGCTATTTGATCCAGCCGCCGGCTAGGACTACGTCGCCGGAGTAAATCGCGGCGGCTTGGCCTGGAGTGATGGCGCGCTGCGGGGAGTCGAAAGTGATGCGCGCGGAATTGCCGGGCAGCGCTTCGATGATGGCAGGTGAAGGATCGTGCCGGTGACGAATTTTCACGTGCGCACGCAGAGGTACGGAGGGTTCTGCGATAGAAATCCAATTCACGTTTTCGATTTCGAAGGAAGTTGTGCGCAGGGAATCGTCTTCGCCGACGATAATGCGATTCTTTTCGGGATCGATGCCGAGGACGTAGACAGGCTTGCCAGTGGCGAAGCCCAGACCTTTGCGCTGGCCGATGGTGTAGTTGTGCACGCCGGTGTGGCGGCCGAGGACGGTGCCATCTTCCGTGACGATGTTGCCTTCCGCATCACTGATGGGCTTGCCGACTTCGCGTGCGTAAGCGTGGATGAATTGCACGTAGTTGCCATGAGGCACGAAGCACAGCTCCATGCTTTCGGGCTTTTCCGCGACCGGCAGATTCACTTCGCGGGCCAGAGCACGCACTTCCTCCTTGGTGAGCTCGCCGAGAGGAAACTCGCTCCGAGAGAGTTGTTCCTGCGTCAGTCCCCAAAGGAAATACGACTGGTCCTTGGAATCATCGCGGGCGCATAGGAGTTCGTAGCGCCCGGTCTGGTCATTGCGACGGATGCGGGCGTAGTGTCCAGTAGCGAGAAGTTCGGCGCCGATCTGGCGAGCCATCCGAAGCAGCGGCTCGAACTTCACATCGGTATTGCAGTTGGTGCAAGCGATGGGCGTGCGTCCAGCGAGATATTGTTCCACGAAAGGGCGCACGACGCGCTGCTCGAACTGATCCTCGAAATTCACCACGTAGTGCGGGAAGTTCAAGTGTTGCGCGACACGCTTGGCGTCGTAGACGTCGTCGAGCGAGCAGCAACGGTGTTGCGCGGGACCTTCACCCTGAAGTTCGGGGAGACGACGCTGATTCCAAAGCTGCATGGTGAGACCGACAACGGGGCGTCCCTGTTGAAGCAGAACAGCCGCGACGGTGGAAGAGTCCACGCCTCCGGACATGGCGACGGCAACGAGGCCGGGCTGAACCGCCGAGGCGGCAGGGAGCGAATCGATCTGGAGTTGCGTGGACATACCAGCTTCCATTTTACAGGGAATGGCTCAAGAACGCGCGGCTGCCTCTTTTTTGTACGTGGGAGAGAGCTGACGGAGTTGCGCGACGGCGACAGGAATGATTTCAAGCGCGGCGTCGATATCGGCAGCAGTGGAATGGCGACCGAGACTGAAACGAATGCTGGCACGCGCTTCGGAGGCGGGCAGGCCGATGGCAGTAAGAACGTGCGAAGGCTCGACAGCGCCGGAAGAGCAGGCTGCACCGGTAGAGCAAGCGAGGCCCTTGAGGTCGAGTGCGATGATGAGAGCTTCACCTTCGATGCCGGGGAAGGAGATGTTGGAAGTGTTGGGGGTGCGCGATGCGTTGGCAGCATTGGCGCGGGAATCCGGAATGCGAGAGAGTAGGCCGCGCTCCAGCTTGTCGCGGAGAATGGAAATCCGCTGTGCGTCTGAATCCAGAGAAATGTACGCAAGTTCCGCGGCTTTGCCGAGGCCCACGATACCGGCGACGTTTTCCGTGCCAGGGCGGAAGCCCCGCTGATGGTGACCGCCATAGAGGAACTGGCGCACGCGAGCGCCACCCTTGATGAAGAAGGCGCCAATGCCCTTGGGTGCGTAGAGTTTGTGGCCGGAGAGGGAAAGCAAGTCGAGCTGGAGGGACTTTACGTCAACCGGGATCTTTCCGACGGATTGCACCGCGTCAGTGTGGAAGTAGACGTCAGCGTCAGCAGCGATGCGACCGATCTCCTCAAGAGGCTGGACGGTGCCGAGTTCGTTGTTGGCATGCATAATGGTGATGAGAACCGTTCCCGGGCGGATAGCATTGCGCAGATCGTCGAGATTGATCAGGCCATCGCGGTTTACGGGGAGATAGGTAACGCCAATACCTTGTTTTTCAAGAGCCTGACAGGTGTTGAGCACTGCTTCGTGTTCGATGCAGGAGGTGATGACGTGCTTGGTGGCGGCCGCCGCGGCGTCGACCACGCCGAAGATTGCGTGATTGTCAGACTCCGTCCCTCCGCTAGTGAAGACGATTTCCTGCGGGCGGGCGTTCAAGAGAGCGGCGACCTGTTCGCGAGCCGTTTCAACGGCGGAGCGGGCACGCTGACCGAAAGTATGGATGGAAGAGGCGTTGCCAAAATCGACGGCGAAAAAGGGAAGCATGGCCTCGAGGACACCCGGATCGACGGGGGTGGTGGCGTTATGGTCGAGATAGATGCGGTTCACAGAAACACCTGTTTTGAGGATAAAAGCTATGCGGACGCAAAGCAACGAGGTAGTGAGGTGACGAAGTAACGAAAAGCGGAAGAGCGAGCCGTTGAAGGGTATAATGGCATTGCGCGCCCGTAGCTCAGCTGGATAGAGCATCTGGCTTCGAACCAACTGAGCCAAAACTATAAGCCTTTTTTTTGGTGTCGCTTACGGGAAGATCCGCTTGTTTCTGCCCTCTTGAATAGTACCGACTTGTACCGAAAATTTCCGTTGTTTTTCGGCAAGACTCCGCAACGGCTTAACGTCCCCCTTAGGACCGGGCCCTCCCCGATTATTGCTTCACAGGAAAGTCAGCTAACCCCCCTGTGTTCAGTAGATTGGCTGAACAGGGCGAATCCAGACGCAAACCAGAGGCCAAACATGGCGCACATTGTCAGCTCGACACAGAGTGCGAAGTGTCAGCCGGATTCACCGGCACTCAAAAAGGAGAAATTCCCATGAAAAACATTCGCACACTGCTCAACATCGCCTTGCTGTCGGTTGCTACTTCCGTTTGTGTCCAAGCCCAAGAACGGCCACTTACGACAGTAACGGTGCCCTTTGCCTTCACCGTGGAAAACAGCAATCTTCCAGCGGGTTCCTACACCGTCTCTGTTCTCCCTCCCTATAATATGATTAAGCTGCAAAGCACCGACGGCCGGAACGTGGTGATGATCCGCGCCATACCCTCGAAGAGCTCCGCGGACCCGAAGCAGGCAAAATTTGTCTTTAATCGTATCGGCAATGAGTACTTCCTCACCCAGGTCTGGGAATTGGGAAGCAAAACTCACCGGGACCTCTTTCTTGGCAATCGTGCCCAGGAACTTGCGAAGAATCGCACCAATGAGCAAGTCAAAACCGTTGTCGCAGTCGCGGCTCACTAAGAGGCAGCCGCACGATAAAGCAGTTGGGGCGCGCCGCGGGGGCGCGCTCCTTTCTTTATAGGGCTTGGAGTAGCGCGAGGCTTTCAGTCCAGCCCAAACTGATTGGTCGCATTCGGCAGATTCGGCACGCCCTTGATACGCGGTGGCACAGGATCGAGATATGATACGGAGCTGATAGAAAACTGCCGATGAGATCACCAAACCGATCGCAGTCGAGCCGCGTCTTTCGCTTCGGACAATTTGAACTCTCAGAGCGCGAGGGCGAATTGCGCAAGGGCGGCGTACGGATCCGTTTGCAAGACCAGCCGCTACGCGTGCTTGTGGAACTCTTAGCAAATGCGGGGAGGATGGTGACACGCGACGAGCTGCAGCAGAAGTTATGGCCTGCGGATACCTTCGTTGACTTCGATGTCGGGCTGAATACTGCCATTCGCAAACTACGCCAGGCCTTGGGAGACGAAGCTGAAAGTCCACGCTACATCGAGACCCTTGCGAAACGCGGATATCGCTTCATTGGAATTGTTGAGATACCGACTGGCAATCTATCGGCACGGCCTGCATCCTGGCAGTGGCTTTCGACTACCAGGAATGTCAGGAATATCGTCGTAATGGCATTAATCGTGTGTGCTCTCGTGCTGCCTTTTCTCTTTTACCTCCGTTTGATCAGACCTAAAGCAGTTCAGACAACTGTGATCCCCGCGGTCACCAGTGTTGGCGAAAAATATACACCAAACCTTTCGCCAGATGGCCAGCATTTAGCCTTCGTTTGGAATGGTGGAGCTGGCCCTCACTTCAACTTGTATGTGAAAGTTGTCGGCACGGAGGAATCGCTACAACTGACCCGGCAAGCGTCGCTCGACTTTAATCCGGTTTGGTCGCCCGATGGCCGCTACATCGCCTTCTGTCGCATTTCAAAAGGCGCAACAGGCATTTACATCATTCCCGCATTGGGAGGTGCTGAGCGCAGAGTCCGCAACACTCTCTGGGATGATCAAGAGTTCAATGAAGTCTTTTTCACAGGTCGTCTCTCCTGGTCACCCGATGGGAAATTACTCGCGTATTCTGACCGTGCATCACGTCTCGAAACTGCTTCTATTTTTCTACTATCGCTCGACTCACTGGAAGTTCGCAGACTCACGTCGCCACTGCGTTCAAGAGGTGATTTCAATCCTGAATTCTCCCCAGATGGTCAAACATTGGCCTTCGCCAGAGATTCGCAAGGAGTCCAGTCCATCTACGCGATCCCAGTTTCCGGAGGAGAGGAACAACGTCTTACCTCGGATGCTACACAGAAGTGGGGTCTTGCGTGGACTCCAGACGGTCGCGAAATAATTTACGCAAGTGGTGGTTCTCTTTGGAAGATATACCTTCGTGGGGGCCAGCGAGAACGACTGCAGTTCGGTCAAGACGCCGTTGAACCTTCGATTAGAGGGATCCGATTGGTCTATGTGCAGCTCAAGTTGAATCACAACATCTGGAGGAGGAATCTTAAGTCATTGGTTCCGATTAGTCCTCCCGATAAGTTCATCGCTTCCACGAGGATGGAAAGTGGTCCTCAGTTCTCGCCTGATGGAAGTAAAATTGCCTTCGAATCTACCCGCAGCGGCACTTATGAAGTCTGGGTGTGCCGGAGCGACGGAAGTAGCTTCAGGCAGCTAACCCACTTCAACTCTGCTGTGACTGGAACTCCACGTTGGTCACCCGACGGGCAGCAGATTACCTTCGATTCTCGCCCTGCTGGAAATGCAGACATTTTTGTCATCGATTTTCAGGGCGGCCCACCTCGTAAACTTACCAATGAACTTTCGAACGAAGTGGTACCAAGTTGGTCGCGAGATGGCCACTGGATATATTACGCATCGGATCACACTGGTAGTTGGGAGGTATGGAAGATGCCTTCGCCAGGTGGGTCCGCAGTACAAGTGACACGTCACGGTGGATTTGCAGCGTTCGAATCGTCCGACGGAAGATTCCTGTACTATGCAAAAGGCGATAACACTCCTGGATTGTGGCGCATTCCAACTGGCGGTGGCGAAGAGAGCGAACTCATAAGCTCTCTGGAAGCGGGTTACTGGGGCTATTGGGCAGTGGTCGAGAACGGTATCTATTACCTTGACACGACAACTAAACCTGGGATCGCTTTCTTCGACATCCCTACCCATCGGATTACACCGATGTTTGATTTGGAGAACCCTCCGGCCAGGGGCAACCCAGGATTAGCCGTCTCTCCTGACAAAAGAACAATTCTATACATGCAATCGGATGCGATAAATACTGACATAATTCTTCTGGAGAACTTCCGGTAAACTGAGCCGCGGGGACACGGTGCGCAAAGGGGTCCCGCGAGATATCTCCAATCTGTCCTCATGACCGTCGGGCGTCTCAGAGATGAATGGGCGACTCGCATGGAGCCGCCTCGGGTTGGTTGTTGCCTGCCGTCGAACGCGCTGTTCTTCAACCGCTGTCATCGCGCTTGTCTGTAACCTCATTCGCTTTTGTGTTTCTGCTTGAATCAGCTTCGCTTGTTCGGGCGTGAATAGCATCCCGTCTCGAGGGTATTTAGAAGTGCGTTTCACGGTTTACGCGTTACCGGACGTCTCGCTTCTAGTACTCGATTTCGAATACCGCGTTGTGAGTCGACACGTTCAAATACACGCACACCACCTCTTCTGAGTATCACTAAATACAAAAACGCCCCACGCAGCGACGAACCGGGTGGAACTTTGTGTTTCTAATAACTACCGGTCATCTTCAAGGTGTTGCCGTATCACTCTGTCCTCGTATTCCTGCTCAGCCCGGCTCCAACGCGCCACAGGCCTCGGGCACGTCCACCAGATTAACTATCACAAAGGAGGAGCGGGTAGCATGCGCCATGAACATATTGGCCGCTGTCGTTCGCCAAATCATTGTGTCCTGAATCAAAAGGAGTTCTTGACTCGCGAAGGACACGCCAGCAAGTCGGCCTGCAGAAATTCGCTCTGCGCGCGAAAACAAGATCCAATCCTTTCCGAGACTCGGCAGGCTACACCATCGTTATGCGGTGGCAGCATAGGTTCGAGAGCCATTTTCTGATGACCAAACGCTTTTGCTTGTAACCCGGCCGAGGACGGTTCATGTCTTCTGAGCGAGCATCTTTTGCCGGTCGTATTTCTTGAGGAGATCGTCGACGGCTTCGCGCACCGGCTGGGCCACGCTGCGGTCCATGGTGGAGGCGAGTTTCTTCAACGCCTTCCACTGGTCCGCGCCAAACCAGAGAGCCGTCTTGATCTTTTCGCGTCGCATGGTGTCTCTCCAGTGGGGCCTTTTTATTTACTGTTTTTCGAACGCAGTGCTAGCGGTCCTCGTCGAAGTGTTGCTGTATGGATTTCTCGGCATACTCCTTTTCGGCTGGGCTCCGGAGCACCACTGGCGTGTCCAGCAAGCTTGGCTTCCTCGGCTTGGCTTCGGGTTGCTTTGCCTCAACTCTCTGCCAGATCAATTCGCTCAACTTTCCGCGTGGCAATCCGAGGTCACACATGATGGCTTACCTTTCCCACTCACTGAATCCGATACCCCGCTACTACGAGAACCTTGTCCGCATACGCGCTGGTCGGGTCTCCAAATCCATTGTAAGCGTGAAGGCCCTCGCGAAGTCCGTAGCGCCGAACGTATCCAGCGAGAATCTTCGACCCTGTACGCACGTTCGTCTCCGGGTCGAGGAGTTGCTGCCGGGTATACTGACGCCAAACGCGCCAGTTCACTTGCGTCGGCCCTACTGCGTCTTTACTCGACACGGCGTTCGTCCGACAAGTAGACTCGACAAAAATGAGCGCCGTGAGGATTCGGATGTTCAGGCCAAGGTCAACCGCGCTACGCGCCGTGGCCTGAGCCAGATCCCCTCGGCAACCGTAGGAACGGAAGAGCTTCCGTGCGATGTGTTCCACTCGGTCGTATTCCTTCTGCTTCTGCTCGCGGGCAAATTCCGCGCGTATATCCTCGGGAGAGTAGGCGTGCGCGTAAAGAGGCTTCGGAGCCGCGCCCGGAGGGAGCAGACCAAACGGGAAGAGGCCCACAATCATTAGTAGGCTGCTGAACGCTAATCCGTGAGCCTGTCTCGTTCTTTTCATTTCGGAACTCCTGTACCACGGTCATAAGTCTAGATTTTGCGAGCACACTGGCCAATGGGTCAGCTGTACCTTCGGGTTAGGCTGGGTGTACCACGCCGGGAGTAGTACCCCGTCTTTGAACTGGCGGCCAAGTGCGCCAGGCGAAGCCTTGACCGGCGGGGACCGTAAATGATTGTGCTTACAGTCGTTACGGCCCCCGAGACCGGTAAGGGTAGGCTTATGCCCCCTCGAAGGGTGGATCGGCTGGGCAAGGGGCTTCCCAACCTGTACCTTGGCACGGAGCTTCCGCGGTTCAGTTCGGGCAGTAGCAAGGACAGGTCCGGGATGGAGTGAACGCAGCTTCGCTAAGGCCTACGGATTGCCGATTGGATTTCTGTTTGGTAGCGCATATGAAAGCTAATTTCCTATCCGAGAACTCGGGCATCAGTCAGGATACGACGTCCTGGTTGCCTGCCAATCCGCCTTCGTCGCCGGGCGTTGCCGAGGCGCTGCTCTTCAGAATCTAGATCTGACGCGGATCGACGGCTTCGGGTGCTGGACAGTGTGGATCCATAGGCAGCGCCGCTTCAGCGCCTGATTAATTAACGCCGGTGCTCTATCGGACGCGCGTTTTCACAAGGGACCAAACAGAGGCGCGATGCTCTGGCGCCCGTTCGATGAAGCCGTTGCGCCATAGGTCACTGTAGCTTCGCGTACTCCGACTTGGCCGCGATGAAAATCGGAATGTCAGGGTCGGTGTCTTTCCAGAGCTTGAGGAAATCCTGATAGGCCGCCTTGGCCTTGGGGATGTCGCCCTGTGACACATAAGCGCGACCGAGGCCTAGATGGGCAAGCGCACCGATGGGTTGGTTCAGAACGAGGCCGCGATGGTCGAGGATCTTCTGGAACTCGGCGGCGGCCTCGCTACCCCGACGCGCAGCCAGATAGGCTTCGCCACGCACAAAAACGGGAAACATCGCGGTCCAATCTAAATCAATGGCTCTCGTCGCCCCAAGCTCATAAGGTGCGGCGGCCCCAAGACTCTCAATGGCGCCAGAGGCGTCTCCTTTGTTGAGTGCAAGCTTTCCGCGGACGCTCGGCAGATAATTGAAGTGCACGATTGTGTCTTCCGGAAACCTCTTGTCCAGATCGTCGGCCAGCGCTTTCGCTCGCGCATCATCACCGGCGTAGGCAAACGCGAGCGCGGCAAAATACTGCAGATCGCGGCCGCTCGAGAGCTTCAATGCCAAAGTGGCGCGTCGCCGCGCTTCGTCAGTGTTGCCGAACCATGCTTCTCTCAGTCCGGAGGTGCCAGAGTAGAGGGCGGGTGCGTCCTTCTCTCCGGCGCGTTGGGCGTTATCCATCGCGCGTCGGCTGAGTTCGCGGGCGTCTTTAAGGTGCCCGGAATAGGCGGCAGTATCGCCTTCCATACTCAACATTTTCCACCCCAACTGCGGGAGAGCCCCCAGCTTTGCAACGTGTTGGGCCATCCCCGCCGTATCGTTCTGCGCGAATGCAAGCTCATACATGACGGCGTCGATGAAAGGGGTATGTAATTTGCGTTCAAGAGCCTGCGCGTAGGTGGCGTTCGCCTCATCGAAGCGATTAAGTGAGCGTCTCGCCTTGACCGGCGAGAGTTGCTTCGACTGTAAAGCGAAGAAAATGGGCAAGACGATCGGACTGTACAAGATGGGACTCTCCAGCATACGAGACAGCTCTTCACGAATCGTTTCGTCGGCGATTTTGACTTCGCTCCTGGGTTTGCTCTCGGCCAAAATGGTAGCGGAACAAGTGGGGATTGGATTTGAACTGCCGCTTCGAATAGCCGCAATGGTACCGAATGTACCGAAAAGCGGATTTGCAGTCAAAGTTGAGGTTGCTGTAAGCTATTAAGAAGTCAGTTAGATACAACTGTGCGCCCGTAGCTCAGCTGGATAGAGCATCTGGCTTCGAACCAGAGGGTCGGGAGTTCAAGTCTCTCCGGGCGCGCCACTCTTAACCAATAAAACAAAGGCGATTTCGATAGTAGCCGGAAATGACGTTTTGGCGAATTCTGTTCCGTGCTACCACTTTGCTACCCGAGGCGGAAGTGGCAAGCCCTCTGGTTTTTCGAAGTCCCCTTGACGCCATTTGCCAGAGAGGTGTATCTATACACCTATGAAACGCACAAACATCAACCTTCGTGAGCGTCAGCACAAAGCCCTGGCCCTGTTATCTGAAAAGACGGGCGCCACGGTTAGCGAGTTGATTCGCCGGGCGATTGATGAGTACCTGAAAAAGAAGGTATAAATGGAAGCCAAAATGAGACACCTGGCCCCCCTTTTGGTGTTGCTGTGTGCGAGCGTGGCCAGGGCGGACGGCATCGACAACTTCACATGGCAAACGGATAGCCTTGTGGGCTTGGTGGCGTTTCAACTTCCAGCTACAGAGCCAAATACCCAGCAATATACATTCCCGTTTGACTTTTTAGGTGGCTCTATTGAAGGCGTGCTGGCATTTATCAGTCCCACGTTCGCAGTGTTAGGGTTGGGAGACGTAATTTCTCCACCGCCCGGATTCGTTCAAGACCCAAACATCGAGCCAGGGTTGCAATGGCCTTACGACTACTGGTACACAGGCCCGATAATCGCGGAATCCAGTAGTCCTATCTTCAGCGTGAATGGCAATGCTCTGACTTTCATTCCCGGTTCCTATGGAGACTTGACCATCACAGCCACGCCGGAGCCAAGTACGGCAGTGCTCACAATCGTTGGCATGACCCTGATTGGTCTGCTGGCTTTGCTGGTGCGGGCTAGGCCGCTGCACTAAGTTTCGGTCGAAAAGAAAGGAGACAAGCAGTAGTTTAAAAAAAGGACAAGTAAAGCGGAACGCGTCGGTGCTTGAACACCAAACGCGCTCCTGGCCAAGCGAACCTGGATTGGAGGTCCGAATGGTTGAGCGCAGTTTAAAACATCGTCGCCGCGTTCCGCTATCTCAAAGCGGAGGAACGACGATGGAAAACCTGGTTGTAAATCACATCAACTTAACTCTAGGAATCGCCGGTCTGGTCAGCATGATTCTGACTGGCTGCGCGATTCAAGCCGGAGACGCGCTGTACCGGCGTTTCGGGCGAGCACAACTCAAACGACAACTCGGGAAACTCACGCCGCTCATTGCGGTGTGCCTGTCAGTTTCTCTACTCGCATCGCAAATGGCCTTTGGCCAAACACCAACACGGGCACGACCGAAAAGGAATAACTATCAAACCCTGTTCATGCTGATCGGCAATCTGACAGTGCAGACCAAAAACGTCTGCAAGACGGAAGCGTGCGCGAAGGCTGCCGATGAAGTGGCCGCTGTAATCGCTGACGGCAAGGAAAAACACAGCAAGGGATTGCTGGTAGAAGGGACGCGCAAGCAATTCCAAACAGACTTCAATGCCAGCATGATAAAACTGCACAAGGCGCTTGCCGATAATCTTTCGGAAGATGATAAGGCCGCTATGGCAAAACTGCCAGAGTGTCCGGCTTGCAATAAGCCACCGGCGATTCGCCCCATACAGAATGGCAAGCAAGAGGAGTGTGCCCTTTGTTACGACGTACTGGAACAGGTCATGGCTATCTGCACGTTGTACTGGGGGCAGTGCAACACTTGTGCCTTGATTTGCATATCCGTAGCCGGAATTTCATTCGCTCGCTGCATCAACGACTGGTGCCCAACAGATCCTCCGGGTGGCTATAACAGCAACTAAAGGAGACACAACAATGACGCCAAAATTCACTTCCTACCGTTTTCGTCTCGCAGGGCTGGCGCTGGCGCTATGGGTTAACGCCTTCATAGTGCTTCGCGGACATCGCATCACTGCTAGTGGAATCGTGATCCTAGCCGTGGCTGCGGTATTGTTCGCGATCATCCCGGAGTCCCCGGGGAAGAAGCCCGAACCGGAGAAGTATCCACTGGTGAAGTAAGCAGTTCGGGCCGGGGAGTCAAAAAATCCCCGGCCTCTCCTCCTAGGCCCCCTCTGGTTCCCCGGCCTTTTCTTTTTGTCTTCTGCGCCATTCCTCCCGGGCCTCTTCGAGCTGCAGAACGAAAGTGGGCAGCGGCGGTTTGCCCATTTTTGCGGTCGGCGAGACCACGTACCGCGCGGCCTTCCCGAAATTCTGGAGTTGTTCGTCGGACATTTTCTGGAGCCGCGTTCGCAATGCATCGAGGTCGAAGTTTGCCAACTGAATGGATTGCATCCCTGTCAGTCCCGAAGATTCTATTTTCGTAGGGGAGAGTAGGAAGGGACATGATAGACTCCGGCGCAATGCCCAGCAACAAGAAGAAAGCAGCCCAGCAAGACTATGCAGTAGGCGACCACGTTAAGGTCAATCTGCATACAGGCAGGATCGTAGACGCGACCGTCAAAGCCATCATCGATCGCACCGGTGGCAAGCGCCTACAAGTGGATTTCGGGAAGGATGAGACCGCGCTCGCTTATCTGTGGCAGGTAGTCGAGCGGATTCCTTGAGGTCGAAGGTTGCCAGCCTGAATCGATTCACTTTGCATCGTTGTATTCTGGGCAGAATCCGTAGGCGCTGTATCCTGGACGCCAAAACGAAACAGACCTTGGTGTCAGATGTATGAATTCACCGAAGGGAGCAAGTCATGAGCGGCCTTTTGCTGATTGTTTGGGCTGTGGTCACACTGTACATGGTCATTGACCGTTTCAGTGAGTCCTATGGTGACCCTGAGGAGAAAAACCAAATGCTCGTTCCGCAAATGCCCCAATTTTGTGCATCTTCAGGTCGTCTAGTACTGCTCTATTACTGCAACGGCGCCGCACTGACGAGTGCCGCGAGGGGACTGAGCTAGGCTGAGAGCCCCATTTCCTAAGTTACAGATAAGCTATTCGGGACGTAACTCCCCATTTTATCAATGCGTTGCGGTGCTACGCAAGATAGAGAGTCTAGCGCGTTCCTGCCGATCACTCAGTCAGTGGGTCTTTTCAGGTCGCCGTGGGACTCCGGTGGGTGAGCATGGGGGCGAGGTCGCCCCACGGGGTAGGTACCTTAGCCGGCTGCACTGCCTTCCCGTTCCTGGTGCTTGACGTGCCAAGTTTTCGGGGGTACATTTCCCGTCTCCGCCTCGATTCGGCCTCGACCTGGTCGCCATAGAATAAATTAGGGGGTGAGTAATGCGACGCATTTCCTTCGCTCATCGCAAGCCATCATGGATTGCATCGTTAGCTTTTATTGCGGTTGTGTTGTTCGCAGTGGTAACGCCCGTACACGCAGACCTTGTTCTCACTGCAGCGGGCGTAAGCAACGGTTTCACCCTTACCACTTTCGTCAGTGGATACAACGCCCAATACGGTCCGCTCGCTCAGGGAATAGCGCCGAACGGCAATGTGATCACGGGCAGCGAGTTTAACAACGAAATCTTTGTCTTCAACGACGTCGATGGCCAGACGCTGGCGACTGCTGTAGCTTCGACCCCGTACACATGCATGACCGGCAACTGCAATTTCGCGATGACGACAGCAGGGGGCCAGGTCTACGGCGCCCAAGCATTTGGCGGTGTTTATGAGCATTTTGCCAGTAATGGTTCGTTTAGCCCGATCCCCAACCTGCAGGCGGACGGTCTTCGTAGCTCCCTTGGTATGTGGGGCAATCCGGTCAACGGCCACATCATCTCTGCAAGCAGTCAAGGGCTGGTTGACATCAACCCGTTGACTGGCACGTTCCGTGTGATCAATGCCGGGCTCTTCCCAGACGGCGTAACTGTTTCCCCGGACGGCAAGACCGCCTATGTGGCCAACGGGGGCGCGATCCAGTCCTACAGCATTGCTACCGGCGCGCTGATCAACACTTTCGCGACCGGACACAGCCCGGACGGCACAGGCGTGATTTCCGGCGGCAAACTAAGTGGGGACGTCGTCGTCAACGACAACGATGGCACAGTAGGGCTGCTGGATCCCACAAAGGCGAATGGCGATCCAAACCAGTTCATAATCATTGCCAATGGCGGAACACGCGGCGACTTCGTCTCGCCGGACACGAGTAACGGTACTCTGTTCCTTTCGCAGAACGAGCAGGTTGCACGCCTGTCTTGCGGGCCGGGTTGTTCCTTTGTTCCTCCGCCGACGACTCCCGAGCCTGCGACCTTAGTTCTGCTCATCACGGCGCTCGGCGCATTGGTCCTGTTCTGGCGCCCGAAGACGAACTAGTTTGCACGAAGCGTTGGCCCCGGTTTCTGACACCTCGTTGTCGTTTGCTACATTTATCAGCGAGAGATCGCAAAACTTCCTATGGATTACGGTCACCGCCTTTGACATTTTAGAGCGCGAATGGATTAGTCATATGGTCGCTCGGAGAACCCACTGCATTCTCCAGAAGGCGCGTCCAACCGAGCGGGGCTATTCGGGGCCTGTTATTAAGACACGCTTTGATCAGTGATGGAAGCCGCAGCGCCTTGTTAAGCCGTGAGTGGTCGGCAATAACGCCTGCGGGCTCCCACTGGTAAGCCACTTTACTTGTGGGCCATCGAGTCAGCCGCGAAGCTAAGGTTTTCTTGGCGGCCTTCGATCTGGGTTTCGACGGCAGTCAGTTCAAAGCCGTGACCGCCCATGAACGCCAGCATTTCCGCGCGGCTACTTTCGCCTTTAGCGACCCGGAACCACATCCGCTTCCGCTTTAGGACTTCGAACCAGAGGGTCGGGAGTCCAAGTCTCTCCGGGCGCGCCACTTTCCCCAATAAAACAAAGGCGATTTCGCGTTTCCGGAAGAACCGCGCGGCGCTCGTTAACGTGTGTTTTACCCTGGTTTTCCCAAACCGAATTTATGTGGTTTTACTCGACGTTAGCTAGACGATTTCGGCCCGTGAGCCGCGTCACAGCGAACGGTGACGCGGGACACAGACTTCGCTCGCTCGATTCGGCTAATGTTCAAGCGGCGATAGGTTAGGTTTCTCCTTTCTCCTAACTCATCGGATACCGCCAAGAGCGCACTCTGTCGAGCGAGGGTGCGCTCTTTTTTTGGCCCGTGACCATCGTTACCGACTCGCGTGCGCTTCGTCACCGACGCGCGCGCCAGGTTCGTGGTGGAAGACGTGGGAGGTATTCAAGCTCATGTTTAAGACCAGGAAGAGGAAGAAGAAACTCTCTCTCCGGCAAAAGTTGGCGAAGATCGACCGCAAGTACGGCCCGCACGGAAGAACGGTCGTCTCTGGCGGCTTACCCGGGCTCGGGAAGCACCGTTAGCGCGCGCGATTCGCGGGTGACGCAACTCACAGCGAACCGTGACGCAGCTCACAGACTTCGCTCGCTCGATTCGGCTATACCTTCAACCGGCGGTAGGTTCTGTGATGTTGTTCTCCTAACACCGATCAATCAGCTACCGCCAAGGGCGCATTCTGTCGGGGGTGCGCTCTTTCTTTTGTCAGAAGCCATAGAATCCACGTGGAGGAAAATCCGATGCGCGTGAAACTGTCCGACGAAGATCTGATCTTTCTGGGGGCGGCGGCGATCATGGGGCCGATGCTTCAAGCAACTCACAGCTGGGACAAAGAAGAGCTTTACAAGGCGAGCGCAGTCTCTGCAGCTCTGCTGCGGGCATGTAAAGACTGCCCGCAAAGAAGTCGCAACGAAGCGTCGCGCGAAGAGGGCAAAGAAGCGCTGAATCAAGAGTAACCCCGCCAGAAACATTACCTGACTATCTAACATTGTTATGTAGTACTATGGCGTCTAAGCGGAACGTCCAACAGCGTTAACTGTTGAACGTCCCTGGCCACGCGCCGCACTGGAGGTGCAGCGATGGTTGAGAGCGATTCTACGGCACTGTCACGCAAATGTAACGCTTCGCGCCCAGAGAGTATTTTTCTGGCAGGGGGCGATCAGTCGAATTACGTGCGCTTCTGGCAGGACACTCCTGTGCAGGACGGCCTGAACCGCTATGTTGCCGCGGGCAGGCCCATCGGGCGGCAACAGCGCGGGCTTGGCCATACTTGGCGAGTATTCGTTTGCATCAATGATCGACACGATTCATTCTCCGGACGCCCTCGGAGATCCATACGGGAATAAGGTTACGATTACGCGCGAATTCCTGCGCATCCCACCTTTGGCCGACATCATTACCGATACGCACTTCGCAAAACGTGACCGCCTGGGAAGGTTGCTGGTTTTCATGGCGCGCATTCTGAAAGACGGTTGGGCCAAGCCAGTTCGCGCCATTGCGGTCGAAGAAAATGTAGGGGTACTCGTAGAGTTGGACGGAACTGCGCACGTGGTGGGGGACGGCCCAGCCTATTTCCTGGAGTCCACGGAAGCGCCGGAAGTGTGCGCGCACCGCGAACCGCTGACCTTCGCTAGAATCGGCGTGCAGCGGCTCGTGGCGGGAAAATCTTTTCAAATCAAAACCTGGGAAGGACAGGGAGAGAAGTACACGCTATCCATCGTGAAAGGAATCGTTTCGGCGCCTGGTCGGTCGCAAGGAGTCTACTGATGAATCGCCCCGTGGGCCTCAGCATTTCTTGCCGTGGTGTAAATACGCGTCGGTTTTGTTGAGCCAGTCTTCGCGGGGTGGAGTGAAGACGTCGAGGTCCATCGTGTCTTCCAGCGCCCAGGCTTCGTGCGGCATGTTGGCCGGGATACAGAGAACTTCGCCGGCTTTCACGACGACTTCACTCCACCCCGCGAAGATGATTTCAACTGTCTGAATTGATAGCAGAGTTGGTCTCCCTGGCTCGAGTAAACGTGGTCAATTGTCCAAAGTCGGCGAGCTGGGCGATCATCACACGTAGCGACCCGCCCTTCACTCGCACATCGTGAAAGCGGATTCCTTACCTGTGTTACTTCTCACCACGCCAGAATGCCAAGGGATGAGTCCCAGCTTGTCTATGGCGAACTGTTATTTCGCCAAGCCAGATGGCATACAACATTGTTCCGTCGCTTTCTTTATGTTATTGATTCCAAACCGGCTCCTAGTTTTGGCGAGGTACCGCTCCGAATGTATTTATGCGCACAGCCCCAAAACGCCTGTGTGCGTTCCTGTTACCAATGAGACAAAATCCGCAGAAGTGTTGCCTGCCGTGCCGCCTGGGAACTATCATTGATTTTCGAGTTAGCGGCCGCCATTTCGCTCCAGCCCTCGCGAAACGGTCAGTAAAACATACGCCGCACTGTGTGGCGGCACGCGGGGAGCACACGGCATCAAAAAAACTGACGCAGTTTGCCTTGCGTTTCAGAACTGAGATTCATCATTTCGCATGGCGACTACTCTTGAAGTGCAGGTTTTGGCGCAAACTTTACCGACTTGCGGGGCTGTTGAAGCGATGTTTTCTAGGAGAAGTCTTATTTCCGGCGCGCACAGCGCTATGCAAGATTTAGTCCGCTACGCGTGTCTTTTCGCGGCGCTCCTTGCAGGACCCACCTTTGCACGGGCCGACAACAACTCGTTCGATTTAACGGGCCCGCGCATCGAGATGAAGGTCACGCGCAAAGGGAAGACGTTGCCCATCTCCGACGTCGCCAATCTGGAACCTGGAGATCGCCTGTGGCTTCATCCGGGCTTTCCTGACGATCAATCGGCACACTATTTGTTGATAGTAGCCTTCCTGCGCGGCGCGACGAATCCCCCGCCGGAAAACTGGTTCATCAAGACTGAAAGCTGGACCAGGCGGATGCGCGAAGAGGGAATTGTCGTCACCGTTCCGCAAGACGCGCAGCAAGCCTTGCTATTTTTAGCTCCAGAAACCAGCGGAGACTTCACGACGCTTCGCAATGCTGTGCGCGGCAGGCCCGGGATTTTCGTTCGTGCTTCGCAAGATTTGAACCAGGCCAATCTTGATCGCTCGCGCCTGGAGAAATATCTCGCCGATGTTAAAGCGATCTCCGACGCCGATCCGAAAGCGTTGCACGAACATTCCATTTTGATGGCCCGCACGCTGGGCATTCGTTTGGAGCAGCAGTGCTTCGACAAGCCCGTCGAAGAGCAAAGTTCCTGTTTGACGCGAAACACCGATAACGTCGTTCTGGATGATGGCCACAGCCAGTCGATCGTGGCGGCGCTCGCCTCGGGTCCAAACTCCGACTTGGTCGGTGCGGTCAGCGCCACTCCACTCGCCGGAGGTGGATTTTACAGCGCGTATGTTGGCGCGGTCGTCGATCTCGCCCGCGTTCTCGGCAATCTTCACACGGCATCATACGTATACATTCCTGCTCTCGCACTGCCGAAAGGAGAGCAGATGAATTTGAAGCTGAACAATCCGCCCTCTTTCCGCAAACCGATGTCGGTCATTGTCTTGGGACTACCTGCAATCGAAGCTGCGCAGTTGCCTCCGTTGCGGGCTGTCAGCGCTAGCCAGGTCTTTTGCCTGCAAAAATCCTCGCTGGTTCTGCCCGTCGAGGGCGCGCCTCTGGTCTTCTCCTCGGACATTGCGCACGATTTCTACCTCCACATTCCGAACAAGGATGGCAAAGAGATTAAGCTTCCAGCGCGGGCGGATGCTTCCAGCGGCGGATTTGTCGTCGACACCCACGCCGTCGAAGGCGTGAAACTTGATGCCCAAGCCATCGGAACCTTGCACGGGTTCTGGGGCTTCGAGCCGTACGAAGGCCCGAACTTTCACCTCCGAACTTCGCACGCGGCCCAATGGGTACTTCCTGCCTCGGAGCAGAGCGCACTCATCGTCGGCCGCGAAGATAGCCTTCACCTGCATTCGGAATTCGCTGCCTGTGTGGATGACATCAAGATTGAGGATGCTCAGGGCAAACAGATCAAGACCACCTGGAAGGTCACCAAGCCGGAAGAACTCGAATTGAAAGTCGAACTCAAAGACCAGAGCGCCGGCCCGATGACAGTCAAGCTGCAGCAATTCGGTTTGGCCAAGCCCGACGAGCTTCCCCTGCAAGCGTACTCGGAAGCCGCGCACCTAGATGGTTTCACGATCAATGCCGGAGATCAGGAAGGCGTGTTGAAGGGAACGCGGCTCGACGAAGTGGATCACTTGGAGTTGAATGGAGTTCACTTTCTGCCCGCGACCCTAATCCGCGCGAATGAAAAGGATGAACTGCATCTGTCCGCGGCCCAGCCTGCGGCGTTTCGCCCGGATCAATCTCTGGTAGCGCACGTCGCTCTCAAGGACGGGCGAACGCTCGAGCTAACTACAAAGGTAGCGGCGCCTCGCCCGAGGGTCACCCTAGTGAGTAAAAACATTCAGCTAGGCAATACTCCGTTAACGATCAACCTCGGCGGCCAGGATGAGCTGCCCTTGGATGGACAAATCTCGTTCCTTCTGAAAACAGAAATCCCCGACAGATTTCCACGAACGGAGCGTATTGAGGTAGCCACGGCGGACGAATCGTTCAGCGTGCTTCTCAGCGTGGCAGACGGAACTTTGGTTCTGCGTGATGCCGACAGTTTCCTCGCGGTTGTTGATCCCCACAAAGCGCTCGGCCCATCCGCCTTCGGTCAGCTGCGATTTCGTCCGGTGCAAGCCGACGGCACGAAAGGGGACTGGCAGTCCTTGGCAAAGTTGGTACGCGTTCCAGTGCTGAAGGAGCTGCACTGCCCGGAGAGCGCGGACAAACCGTGCCAATTAAGCGGCGTGAACTTATTCCTAATCGATTCCGTCGCTTCAGACCAACAATTCACCCACACGGCGCCAGTACCCACAGGCTTCATCGACTCCACTTTAAGTGTTCCGCATCCAGCCGAATCCGGCTTGTTCATCAAACTGCGCGACGATCCCTCCGCAACGAACACGGTAGTCCTTCCGGTCCTGCCGGAAGAGTAGCTTTTCTTGCTGCCCAGACCAAGCGTCCAGAGCGTCAGGTGGAAGGAAATGTGGTCACCTCTGAGCGCGATCCAACGTGCGGATCAGTTGCCGAAATCGGGGCAGTACGTCGGTGCCAGGGCAAAGAGAACCTAATTTTGTTTCCTTTGAAGAGGGAAGGAGACCGGAATGGACCGGCTGCCAGCTCATAGAGAGTCGAGCCGCTAACCCGCGCGAACTCCTGGTCGCATACTCACATTGGGATCCAGCTTCCGGTTTGCGCTTCATATTTGTTCCCTTTTGTACAGCATTATGAAATCGATGTTGTTAGAGTTTAAGATCTGTTTGCATTTTATGGATCAATCTCACGGCCTAACTAGTCCTTTCTGCAGGGGACCCTAGGCGAATACGTTTACAATCGTGAGGTTCTTAGAGGAGCAATCGTGGCGAATGAAAATGATGTGTCCGTGACTCTTCCGGCGACCGTGGAGAAAGTCCTTCCTGCGAGGGACGCGGAACCGGAGAAAATTCAGATTTCAGTCGATGGATGCGATGAACTATTTTCTGAACTTCGTGTTGAGAACACGCTTAAGAACGAATCAGGTGATAGCGTCACTTTAAAAAGAGGCGCACACATAGAAGTAACCATCAACGCGGATTCGGATGCTGTGAAGAAAAAGGAATAGCTATGGCAGAAACGCGAAGAAGTTGGGTAGCTCGATTAGTTAGTCGCAACGTTGGAAACGACCCTTTCACGGAGCGCCACAAGGACCTGCTGTAACATACTGTCCCGGTGGAACACTCCTTCAGTTGCCCCTATTGCGGGGAAGAGATTTCGATGGTTCTCGACCTGTCGGTTCGCCGCCAAAGCTACGTCGAGGACTGTGAAGTGTGCTGCAACCCAATCGAGGTCAGTTACAGCGTACAGGACGACGCGCTCGTGTGCTTCGACGCCAAGACTCTCGAATAGACCGCTTTAACCGCGAGAATTTGTGCTTACTGGATGCAGCGCATCGCATCGCCGGGAATGTCTGTCTGGCAAATTGGTCAGGTTTCAACGCCGAATTCTAGAGATTGTGACCTGTGTGGGCTGTTCACTTTTTACGGTTCGCGGAGATTGTTCGTTTTAGAGACCCTGGGCAATCGCATTAGAAAACATGTCTCCTGTTTCGAGTTATACGACTAAGGGGCGAATTGTCCGGAATTGAACAGATTCGCGACCGGCTACGGTCGCATTCTGTGAGAATGAAGAAGAGCGAACTCACGCTCAAACAAGTATCCGCCATCCCCTGTCCTACCTGCGGCGTCGCTATCGGGATGCCGTGTGTGTTGCATTCAGGCGGTAAGCGCTTAGAACCGCATGTAGACCGAAAGCTTGCCGCGATTGAGGCCCTCGAAGGAAACTCAATTTACTCTGGTCAGCAATACTACTTCTTTGCAAGTTCGCCCCTGAAATGACAACGTTTTCACAAGTCCAGCGGTTTTTTGGCTCTAGCTGCTAATACGACCGAATAGACGACCTCTTTCCGCTCGATCTGCGCGGCAATAAATGCCACCTCGTGCGGCGTTCTTGATAAATGAATCGCACCTTCCTGCCCAGCTTCAAGTCTCTGACTCTTCATCTCGCATATCATAGTTCGTCGGCAAACTGTACTGGCGCGAAATGCCGTAGCTCTTCAATCAGATTTGGGAATACTGCATCGATCGGATGACTTCGATCCACATGCACCTGGCGGAACTTCAGAATAACCTTCATGCATGTTGTCGCCTTCATGCGTCAGGGTCATTTTCATTGGCTCGGAACCTGTATACAAGTGAACAGACACGTGCTCCGACAATGCCTAGCATTGGGTTACTGTAAAAGGACTGGTTTGTTGGCCAATCCATCCCCGCAAGCTTGTTCGCAAGCCCTCACAAGCGCCAAGGATATCGAACGACAACTTAGGGAGGTACTCAGGCTCGATGAGCAGTCTGGCTCGCCTGGTTAGAAGTGTCTCGTAGTACAGATCGAAAGGAAGAAACATTATGCCTCTCATTCAAATTCTTTTAGCCCTGATCGTCGTGGGCGTTCTCCTGTGGTTGGTGAACCGTTTCATCCCTATGCAGGGAAGTATCAAATCGATTCTGAACGGGGTGGTGGTCATTGCCGTAGTATTGTGGCTCCTAAACATTTTTGGGCTATTTCACTCCCTCGCGCACATACGCATCGGGACATAGACAGTGGCGATGAGCGGCTCAGTCGAGGCTGCGATTCGAGGAACAGAACTAATGATTGGCAACATGTTCGCATCAGATGCGCAAATTGACGAGCAGCCCAGGACCAGCAAGAGAAACCGCAAAAGCAGGAACGACCTGCTAAGCCCGAAAAGCAGCAACAAACG
>Ga0210392_10000442_pt1 | contig 25670 bp, 20 predicted proteins | sample IncBWC30OmetaG_FD_161057 | JGI IMG/M metagenome (GOLD analysis project Ga0210392, IMG submission 161057) | Forest soil microbial communities from Barre Woods Harvard Forest LTER site, Petersham, Massachusetts, United States - Inc-BW-C-30-O ... | reverse complement strand
CACGGCGCGATACAATGCGAGCGTCGCCGCCTGAATGAGACGCGAGCAGCGCATCATGGTCAGCGCCCAGGAATCCGGCACGCGCGCCCCGGGTTCCTGCTCGACCCGGAACCGGTCCACCCACGCCACCAAGGGCCGGAATATCAGCTGATCATATAGAAGAATCACGATCGCCATGGTCGCGATCGCCCAGCCGATGGCGGCCAGGTTTTTGTCCTCGATGGCGAGCGCGATATAGGAACCCACGCCCGGCAGCGCCACCGTGGTGTGTCCGACACTGATCGACTCGGACGCCACGACGAAGAACCAGCCGCCGGACATCGACATCATCATGTTCCAGATGAGCGCCGGCATGCCGAAGGGAACTTCCAATTGCCAGAAGCGCATCCAGGGCGAAAGCCGGAAGGATTCCGCCGCCTCGATGAGCTCGGTGGGCACCGTGCGCAGGGACTGATAAAAACTGAAGGCCATGTTCCAGGCCTGGCTGGTGAAGATGGCGAAGATGGCCGCGAATTCCGCCCCGAGGACCCGTCCCGGCGCCAGCGACATGAAGAACACCACGGTAATGGAAATGAACCCTAGAATAGGAACCGATTGGAGGATGTCTAGAATGGGCACGAGCAACTTGCCGGCGCGCTCACTCTTCGCCGCCCAGGTGGCGTAGGTCAGCGTGAACACCAGCGACAGGGCCAAGGCCGCGAACATGCGGAATGTCGTGCGCGCGGCATACTCAGGCAGATGCCAGGGATCCAGGGAGATCGGCGTCGCCTCGAGCGCGGTCAACGGGGCAAAAAGTCCGCGCGAGGTCTCGCCCAGAAACACCACCAGCCCGATCACGACGATGAATGCCAGCAGGTCCCATCGAGTGACAACATCGCGGAGAACGACAAGGGGCTCGAAGCGTTTCATTGCGGCATTCTCTCAGGACAGACAACGAAGTAGCTAGTAGGGTACGCAGTTCGGCTTGCAGAAAGATTGCACATTCGAAGAGCTTTCAGGCATGGCAAAAAGTATCACGGCGGATTTGGCCGAAGCCCCGGTGGCGCAGACGCGCTTCAATTTGTTGGGGGCCTTGAGCTTCGCGCACTTTCTCAACGATATGATGCAGTCGTTGATCGTCGCGATCTATCCCTTGCTGAAAGGGGAATTCCACCTGAGTTTCGTGCAGATCGGCACGATTACGCTGACCTATCAGGTTTGCGCGTCCATCCTGCAACCCGTCATCGGCGTCTACACCGACAAGCATCCGAAGCCGTATTCCTTGAGCGCCGGCATGTGCTTCACGCTGATCGGCATGGTGACCTTGGCCTTCGCGCCGAACTACGCCAGCGTGCTCGCCGCCGCCGCCATGATCGGCGCCGGTTCCGCAATTTTCCATCCGGAATCCTCGCGCATCGCACGCTTGGCGTCGGGTGGCCGCCATGGGCTCGCGCAATCGATTTTTCAGGTCGGCGGCAATGCCGGTTCCGCCACGGGCCCTTTGCTCGCGGCATGGATCATCCTTCCCCAGGGACAACCCAGTCTTGCCTGGTTTGCGATCGCCGCGCTGATCGCGATCGGTGTGCTGGCGCGGGTCGGCGCCTGGTACAAGCGCCAGCACATCGATCGGCCCAAGCCCGCGCCTACCGCGGCCGCGCATCGTCCGGTGTCGCCGGCACGCGTGCGCGCATCGATCGGCGTGCTGGTCCTGTTGATCTTCTCCAAATATTTCTACGTGGCCAGCATCACGAGCTACTTCAGTTTCTATTTGATCGAGCGATTTCATGTTTCGGTGCGCTCCGCGCAGGTCCATCTCTTCGTGTTTCTGCTCGCGATGGCGCTGGGCACGCTGTTCGGCGGTCCTTTGGGTGATCGTATCGGACGCAAACGTGTGATTTGGGTGTCGATTCTGGGCATCGCCCCGTTCACGCTGCTCCTTCCCTACGTTGATTTGATGTGGGTGGGAATCCTGACCTTCATCATCGGCCTGGTTCTGTCCTCGGCATTTTCGGCCATCGTGGTATTCGCGCAAGAATTGATGCCCGGCAATGTGGGGGCGGTGTCGGGACTCTTTTTCGGTTTCGCCTTTGGCATCGGCGGCATCGGCGCGGCCGTCTTGGGCGGCCTTGCGGACCAGCGCGGAATTGAATTCGTCTATCGCGTCTGTGCCTTCCTGCCGCTGCTCGGAATGGTGGCGGCGTTCCTGCCCAATATCGAGAGCAGACGGCATTGACTCAACAACTCCTGTTCGAACTTGCACAGTACGGCTTGGGCATCGTGGCGCTCAACGTTCTGTTGAATCAAATCGGACTGCCTGTGCCGGTCATTCCGACGCTGGTGCTCGCCGGCGCCCTCGGCGCCGACGGACAGCTGCCGCTCGCGGCGATTTTCCTGGCGGCGGTCCTCGCCTGCCTCGCGGCCGATTGCAGCTGGTACTGGGTGGGGCAGAAATACGGAATCCGCGTGTTGAAGACATTGTGCCGAATTTCCTTGGAGCCCGATTCGTGCGTCGCTGAAACACAAGGTCAGTTCGACCGCTGGGGCGTCAACTCCCTGGTGATTGCAAAATTTGTCCCGGGGCTCGCGACCATTGCGCCGCCGCTGGCAGGCGCCATGCGGATCGGCTGGCTGCGATTCATCGGCTTGAGCGCGCTCGCGGCAGTCTTGTGGGTGGGTGCGGCTCTGCTCGCCGGCATGCTCTTCAAGACTCAAATCGCGCGGCTGCTGATTCGCGTGGATCAGATCGGCAGCATGGCCTTCGGCGTCGCGCTGCTTCTGCTCGGCGCCTACGTCGGCTACAAATGGTGGGAGCGCAGGCGTTTCTACACCATGCTGCGCATGGCACGCATCAGCGTCGCGGAGCTGAGCCTGCTCATCGAGAACGGCTCGCAGCCGCTCATCATTGACGTGCGCTCGCCCAGCGCGCGGGCGCTCGAGCCGCGCTGGATTCCCGGCGCCTTGCACATCTCCTTGCCCGATGTGGCCGTGCACCTCAAAGACCTGCCCAGGGACCGCGACATCATTCTGTACTGCACCTGCCCCAGCGAAGCCTCCGCCGCCCGCGTCGCCAAGATTTTGATGAACCAGGGGTTCAAACGGGTCCGGCCTCTGCACGGCGGACTCGATGCGTGGGTGGCGGCGGGACACGCGGTAGCCCAGGCTCCCTGACCGAAGCCCAGCGATCCCTGGCTCGAAGCCCAGGGACTCCTGGCTCGAAGCCCAGGGGATTCGTGGCTCGAACGTCCATAGAGTGGTGGCTCAGGTTCGCCTTTGCATACGTGTGCACGCACACCCAAGCTCACGATGCGACCTGGGTCCCGCCGTGGGTCGCGCCGAGATTGCATAATGCGGACATGCGACCGATCTGCGCATCGCTATCCGCATTCTTGGTGTTTTGTGCGGCATGTCACACTGCGCGCAGCGATTGGACTTTGGCCACCTCCGCGGCGCTGACTCACGACGACAATGTCGGCAACGCGCGAGACCACGCCAGTGTAGTGGGCGATTCGAGCGCTGCGGCGAGCGCATCCCTCCTTCAACTGATTTCCATCGCCGATGGCTTCAGCCTGTCCGCGGGCGGGGATTTGTCCGGGCAGATGCACGAGCGGCTCTCCGGGTTGAACACCGCATCGGTCGATGGCGTGCTGTCCCTCAAGAAAAAGTGGGGCGTGGGCGCCTTCGCTCCGTGGACGCGCGCGGGTATTTCCGTGGGCCGAGGCGACTACGCCGACCGCTATCGCGATGCGACGCTGTATCGCGCGTCCATGGAGGCTGGAAAGCGCCTTGATGAACGCTGGAATTTCTGGGCAAAGTACGCGTTCGAACGGCGCCGCGCGGAGCCCGTGGAATACGGCGTATACGGTATGTCGAGCGACGTGTTCAGCGAACAGGGACGAAGTTTCAACGCCGGAGTTGAGTACCAATTGAGCGGGCGGACATCGCTCAGGCTCGGATCTTTATTGCGCCACGGAGACGTCGTTTCGACGACCCAGCCCGGATCCTTCGTCTATGCCTATGCCAAAGCGGTTGCGCCCGATCCGACGTTTGGACCCGGCGCCTACGCGTATAGACTGGAGGGCACGACGTTTGGTGCAAGGCTCGGCGTGGATTATTCGCTGACCGCCCACAATTTGATCGGCTATGGGTTTCAGCGCCTTGAAACCCATGCTCAGGGCGGCAACAACTACACCGATTCTTTGTCGGATTTAACCTGGATTTATCGATTTTGAATCACCAAGAACGCCCTTTGAATGATTAAGAACCTCTTCGCAACTCTGGGAATCGTCCTCGCCTGCGCGGCTGCCCACGCCGCCGAATTGCGCGTGGCCGTGAAGGACCATAAGGGCAGAAATGTTGCCGACGCGGTGGTGCTGGCCGTTGCCGTCGATGCACGCAATGCCCAGCATTTCCACCCGCCGCCGGACGCCGTGGACCAGGTCGACAAGCAGTTCGTGCCCTTCGTGAAGCCGATATTCGTAGGCTCGACCGTGCGTTTTCCGAACAGCGACAATATCCGGCACCAAGTCTATTCGTTCTCGGCCGCAAAGAAATTCGAGTTACCCTTGTACGCCGGCACGAACGCCCCGCCTGTCGTTTTCGACAAGCCCGGTGTCGTGGTGCTCGGCTGCAACATCCACGACTGGATGATCGGTTACATCTATGTAGCGGAAACGCCGTTTTTTGCAAAGACCGGCCCGCTCGGCACGGTCTCGCTCAGCGACCTGCCGGCAGGCGAATACACGGTGAGAATATGGCATCCGAGCATGGACCGCGCCGAGGAGACCACCAGCCGCCGGATCACCGTGAGCGCCGAGGCCCCCATGAGCGCGGAGTGGCAAATCGCTCTCAAGCCGAGTGTCCGCGTGCCGCGGGTCTCCGGCGCCGGCTCTCCGTCCTATCCCTAAGAAAACGCCTGAATCCCGGTCTGCGCCCTGCCCAGGATCAACGCGTGAATGTCGTGCGTGCCTTCGTAGGTATTCACCACTTCTAGATTCACGACATGACGAATCACGCCGTATTCGTCGGAGATGCCGTTGCCGCCCAACATGTCGCGTGCCATGCGTGCGACATCGAGCGCTTTGCCGCAGGAGTTGCGCTTCATGATGGAAGTAATCTCCACCGATGCGGTTCCGTCGTCCTTCATGCGGCCGAGGCGCAAGCAGCCCTGAAGAGCCAGCGTGATTTCCGTCTGCATGTCGACGAGTTTTTTCTGGATGAGCTGATTCGCGGCGAGCGGGCGGCCGAATTGTTTGCGATCCAGCACATATTGCCGTGCGGTGTGCCAACAACTCTCGGCCGCACCCAGCGCTCCCCAGGCAATGCCGTAGCGCGCGGAGTCAAGGCAGGTAAAGGGACCCTTCAATCCCGTGACGCTTGGAAGCAAGTTCTCTTCGGGAACAAACACGTCATCCATGAGGATCTGTCCGGTAGTGGATGCGCGCAGCCCCACCTTGCCGTGCAGGACGGGAGTGGTGAGCCCCTTCCAGCCCTTCTCGAGAATGAATCCTCGAATGACGTCATCCTCGGTTTTTGCCCACACCACGAAGACATCGGCAATGGGACTATTGGTAATCCAGCTCTTCGCACCCGACAACCGATAGCCGCCGGAGGCCTTGCGCGCGCGCGTAATCATGCTGCCGGGATCGGAACCATGATCGGGCTCGGTCAAACCGAAGCAGCCGATGGTCTCGCCGCGCGCCATGGAAGGCAGATATTTCTGCTTCTGGACTTCGGTGCCGAATTTGAAGATGGGCAGCATGACCAACGAGGACTGCACGCTCATCATCGAGCGGAATCCCGAGTCGATTTGCTCGACCTCGCGCGCAATGAGGCCGTAGCTGACGTAGTTCATCCCGCCGCCGCCGTAGGCTTCGGGAATCGTGGCGCCCAGCAGGCCCACGGCCCCCATCTCCTTGAATATGCCCGGGTCGGTGTGCTCCCGGCGAAAGGCTTCGAGTATGCGCGGCGCCAATTGGCCCTGCGCATAGTCGCGCGCGGCGTCCCGGATCATTTTTTCTTCATCCGTCAGTTGCGCATCGAGCAGCAACGGATCATTCCAGTGAAAGTGTTCGCGTGACATGCCTTTGAAGACCCTGATTTTTGTCCCCGCGAAGGATCGCACACTATCCGCGGGTCGGCACGTCCATTCCAACAAATACCGCCGCCCGCGGGGCAACACGGGCTCCGAGGCAACACGGCCTGGGGGCAATGCGGCCTAGCGCGGTCAACGCAGGACGGCAATAAGCCTGTCGGCCGCATCCTACAGGGGCATAGTCCTGCACGCTTGGGCTCGGTCGCTATCGACCTACACGGCTGCCGGGGTTCTCGTTTTAATGTGGCCTGGTGATTAACGCCTATGACTGAGGTCAGCCGTGCCGACCGGGAGCCCCGGTGGAACTTAAAAAAATAAAATCGCGGGTGACCTCGGTACGCCTGCTGCTGGCAGGCGCAATCGGCCTGCTGCTCTACTTCGCGCACGTGGCCTTCATTCCGGTGGCTTTGGCGCTGCTGATTTTTCTGGTGCTGTCGGGCCCCGTGGAAAGTCTGCATGCGCGGGGATTACCGCGCAGCGTCGGCGCAGCCGTGATCATGGCAGCCATCCTCGGCATCATGGTCGCACTGGTGAACTTCATGTCGGAGCCCGCGCAAAAGTGGTTTGCCGCCGCGCCCCACACCGTCAGGCTCATCGAGCGGAAAATCAGGCCATTCGAACAGTTCATGGCCCGCGTCGGCGAGTTGCGAAAAGCGGCCGGCAACCTGGGCGCGGCGCCGCAGTCTGCGCAAGCAACTCCCACTGCCACCGCCGCGCCCGAGCAGGAAAACGGCCCGGCGGAATTTCTGCTGGACGGCGCACGCACGGTGGTGCTGTCCGGTGTGACCATTCTTATCCTCACCCTTTTCTTGCTCGCGGGCGGGCCGCCGATGCTGGCCAGGATGACCGCGGCATTTGCCAGCGACTTGAAGGCCGCCCATATTCTGTCGGTCATCGAAAAGGTGCGCAGCGAAGTCGGGCGATTTTATGCGACGACCGCGCTCATCAATGTCGGCTTGGGGCTCGTGACCGGATTTGTCATGATGCTCTGTGGCATGCCAAACCCCTTCCTGTGGGGAACCATGGCGGCCATCCTCAATTTCTTTCCGTACGCCGGCGCAACCACCACCTTGATTGTGCTGACGATCGTGGCCTTCATTTCCTTTGACGGCGTCGGTCACGCCATTGCCGTAGCCGGCTCCTACGTAGCCATAGCCACGATCGAGGGACAATTCGTGCAGCCCCTTTTGGTGGGCCGGCGCCTGCAATTGAACCCCATGTTGGTGTTCCTGGCGTTGTGGTTCGGCGGTTGTTTCTGGGGAATCGCGGGCATCATCCTGGCAACCCCGGCGCTCGCCGCGCTCAAGGTGGTGGCGACCAACGCCCCCGGCGGGCAGCCGCTGCTGGATTTCCTGAGTCCTCACAAGATGGGCCAGCGCGTAGGCCGGGACGCGATCGTGGAGCCCGATGTCTCTTTGGCCGCTGCCCTCCGTCAGCGCGGTCCGCGCCCACCGCCGCCGCCCAGTGTCATAGAATGAGGGGGTGAACGCATACCACTCCGAATCCGATGGATACATGAGCGGCTTTGGCAACGAATTCGCCACCGAAGCGTTGGCGGGCGCTCTGCCCCGCGGACAGAACTCCCCGCAACGCTGCCCCTTTGGCCTGTACGCAGAACAATTCTCGGGCACGGCTTTCACCGCCCCGAGACATGCCAATCGACGCTCGTGGCTGTATCGCATTCGACCCGCGGTGACTCATCAGCCCTTCGAGCGCTTCAAGCACCCGCTGCTCGATGAACACAGCGAAGAGCCGGCGACGCCGAATCAGCTGCGGTGGGATCCTCTGTCCATTCCAACCGCCCCCAGCGATTTTCTCGAGGGTCTCGTACCCATTGCCGGCAATGGATCTCCCGAGGATCACTCGGGCTGCGCCATCTATTTATTCGCCGCCAATCGGTCGATGCGGCGGCGATTCTTCTACGATGCCGACGGTGAGCTGCTCATCGTACCGCAGCAAGGCGCGCTCGTCCTCGACACGGAACTCGGGCGTTTGGATCTAGCTCCCCAGGAAATCGCGGTCATACCGCGCGGCCTGCGCTTTCGGGTCGAACTGCGGGACGGCGCCGCACGCGGCTATATCTGCGAGAATTTCGGCGCCCAGTTCAAACTACCGGACCTGGGTCCCATCGGTTCCAATGGCCTCGCCAACGCCCGCGATTTTCTCACCCCCGTCGCCCGCTACGAGGAGATCGAAGAAGATTGCGAGCTGATCGGAAAATTCGGCGGCCGCTTGTGGGTTGCGAAAATGGATCATTCGCCCCTCGATGTGGTGGCATGGCACGGCAGCTATGCGCCGTATAAATATGATCTGCGGCGCTTCAACGCCTTGGGATCGGTGTCGTACGATCATCCCGATCCGTCAATATTTCTGGTACTGCACTCGCCGAGCGACACCGCCGGCACCAGCAATATCGACTTCGTCGTTTTTCCGCCGCGCTGGCTGGCGATGGAACATTCTTTTCGGCCCCCCTGGTTTCACCGCAATGTCGCCAATGAATTCATGGGCCTGATCTGCGGTGTGTATGACGCAAAGAGCGCGGGCTTCGTGCCGGGCGGATCCTCTTTGCACAACTGCATGAGCGGACATGGACCCGACGCCGCCACGTTCGATAAAGCCAGCGCCGCCGACACCTCGATTCCCGTCCGCGTTGCCGACACCATGGCATTCATGTTCGAGTCTCGAAGCGTTTTGAAGCCGACGCGCGCCGCACTGCAGGGAACACCGCGGTTGCAAGCTGACTACTTGAGCCACTGGCTGGGCTTGAAAAAACACTTCGATCCCGCCAAGCCGTGACAATTCCGTCCCTGGACGCGACGCACGATCCCAAGGTTCGCAGCTGGCTGCCATCCGCGAATCAAAGCGGCTGCGCGTTTCCGATTCAAAACCTCCCGTTTGGCGTGTTCCGGCGCGCCCGGTCCGCGGAAAGCTTTCGCGGCGGCGTGGCGCTCGGCGACCAGATCATTGACCTGCGCGCACTCGCGGATGCGCAATTGTTCACGGACGATGCCGCGGCAGGCGTTTCCGCAGGCAGTCTGGATTCGCTGAATTCGCTCATGCAGCTTGGGCCGCGCGTATGGACGGCGCTGCGCCGCGCGCTGTTCGATGCCGCAGCGGAAGGGTCCGCGCAGGAGGCCTTGGTGAGGACGTGCCTGGTCCCGCAGAGCGAAGCGGTATTCTCGCTGCCCGCGCGGATCGGCGACTACACCGATTTCTACATTTCCATTCATCATGCGACGGCCATCGGCCGCCTGTTTCGGCCGGACAATCCGCTGCTGCCCAACTACAAGTGGATTCCGATCGGCTATCACGGCCGCAGCTCATCCATTGGCGTGTCGGGACAGAATTTCCCGCGGCCCCAGGGTCAACGATCGTCGGGGGCCGGCAACCCGACGGTCGGGCCGAGCACTCGCTTGGACTATGAACTCGAGATGGGCATCTTCATTGGGACCGGCAACGCGCAGGGAACCCCGATCCCGATTGCCGAGGCGGAGCGTCACATCTTCGGCCTCTGTTTGCTCAACGATTGGTCGGCGCGGGATCTGCAGGGCTGGGAGTATCAGCCGCTGGGACCGTTCCTGGCAAAGAATTTCGCGACCACCATTTCACCCTGGGTGGTGAGCCTGCAGGCGCTTGCACCCTTTCGCGTTCCGTTCAACCGGCCCGAGGCGGATCCTCAACCCTTGCCATACTTGGATTCGCAAAAAAACCGCGAGGCCGGCGCCATCGACATACGGCTGGAGGCGCTCATTCAAACTTCGAATATGCTGGACCGCGGCGAGGCGCCGCAGCGGCTCTCGGCAACCAGTTTTCGGCACGCATACTGGAGCATCGCACAACTCGTAGCCCACCACACCGTCAACGGCTGCAATCTGCGTCCCGGAGACTTATTCGGCAGCGGCACGCAATCCGGACCCACGCCGACGGAAGCGGGCTCGTTGGTGGAATTGAGCAAGGGCGGCACGCAGGCCCTGCAAATCGGCAAAGACGAACATCGCACTTTCCTCGAAGATGGCGACACCGTGATTTTTCGCGGCTGGTGCGAGCGGCCGGGCGCCGTAACGATCGGATTTGGCGAACTTTCTGGACGGGTGCTACCGGCCATTCCCGCGTGAGCCGCAACGAGTCTTGCCGCTTTGGTATTGATGTCGGCGTTGTCCTACAGCCCTAAATCACTTCGAGATCTAAACTCGGTGCATGAGTTTCGGCGCGAACTTCAGTGTCGGGTGAACGTCATGAATATCGCAATCGCACTGCTATTGCTTCTGTGTCTGTCTCTAATGCTATGGGGACTGGTGAGCGTTGTGCAAAATCTGCTCGAGAAGGCCGCATACGATCAACCGGAGTTTCGCGAGCCGGGTCCGATCTTTCACGATCACAGCGCCCCGCAACTGGTCGCTAGATCTCAATTTGCCTGGCAATCTCGATCACATTCGAAGGCTCCAGATTGAACCGGTCGACGACCTTGACCGAATTGCGATAAAGAAACGCAAACAGCACCAAGCGCCAGCCTCGAAGGCTGGCGTTTTCTTGTTTGGATACCACCAGATCGCGCGTGCCGACGAAGTTGGCTTTGGCAAGATCAATGTGCGCGGGCAGACCGCGCGTCTTCAAGAGCGCCTGGCGTAGATCCGGGATCTCGAGGAATCCGAATCGCGCCACGAGATGCCACAACCCTTCGCCGACACCATCGACCACCGTGCACTGCGGACCGGCGATGCGCGGCGTAGTTTCGAACACGACGCTCAACGCGATCGCATTGCGGGGCAAGACGCCGACAAAGTGCGCGTGATCCATGATGAGCCGCGAAACCTTCCGCGCGCTGCGGGTCAGAAACACGGTGGTTCCCTCCACTCGCGGAATTGCGCCACTGCGAAGGTCCGACAGAAATTTTTCCGCAGACTGCGGCGCTTGCACCAGGGTTGCGCGGATTGCCTCGACGCCGGCACGCCAGGTGATCATGACCACGAACAAGATGGCGGCGAATGTCAGCGGCAGCCAGCCGCCTTCCGCAATCTTCAACAGATTCGCCGTGAAAAAACCCGTGTCAACCACGATGAAGATGCCGGCCACCGCCAGCGCCGCGATCACCGGCCATTTCCACAGATCGCGCATGGCGCGGTACAAGAGAAAAGTCGTCAGCAGCATGGTGGTCGACACGGCGGTGCCGTATGCGCCGGCGAGCCGATCCGAGGCGCCGAAACCGATGGTGGTCGCAATGGTTGCCACCATCAGCAGCCAATTGACCACGGGAATATAGATCTGGCCGTAGATCCGATCGGAGGTTTGTCTGATCGCCACGCCCGGCAACCAACCGAGTTGCATGGCTTGCCGCGTCATTGAAAAGGAGCCTGTGATAATGGCCTGGCTGGCGATGATGGTGGCAATGGTCGCCAGTACAACCAAGGGATAGATCGACCAGGCCGGTGCGATTTGAAAAAATGGGTTGCCGGTCACCGTGCCCTTGTCGAGCAGATAGGCGGTTTGTCCCGCGTAGCTCAGCAGCAGCGCCGGCAACACCACGCCGTACCACGAGCGTCGAATCGGCCCTCTGCCGAAGTGCCCCATGTCCGCGTACAGCGCCTCACCGCCGGTGATGCACAAGAACACGCCGCCCAAAACCAGGAATCCAGCGCGGCCGGAAGCCATCATGAATCGGACGGCGTAGCGCGGGTCCACCGCGGCGATCACCTCCGGGCGCTTCAGAATCGAAGCAATTCCAAGCAATGCGATGACCAGAAACCAAAGCATCATCACCGGCCCAAACGCGCGGCCGATCTTCTCCGTGCCGAAGCGCTGCGCTGAGAAGAGCACCAACAAAATGACGACCGCCATCGGCATGACATAAGCCTTGAGCGCGTCGGTGACCACGTTCACACCCTCGAGCGCGCTCAAGACGGAAATCGCCGGCGTGATGACGCCGTCGCCGTAAATCAGCGCGGCGCCGAGCAACCCCATGCCGGTCAAAAGCCTAATTCCCGGCGTGAAGCCGTTGGCGCCGATCAAGGACATCAGCGCCAAAATCCCACCTTCGCCGCGATTATCGGCACGCATGACAAACAGGCAATACTTGATCGAAACAGTCACGATCAAGGTCCAAAACACCAGCGAGAGCACGCCGAGCGCGGTTTGCGGCGTAAATTGGCCTCCGGTCGCCTGCACCACCGTCTGCAGGGTATACAAGGGGCTCGTGCCCAAATCACCGAACACCACACCGAGCGCGCCGAAGGCCGCCCAGGATTTGGGCCGCGCGGGGTGTGCCTCACTGATCATGTTGGTCGCCATAGCACCGCCGTTTTGCATGCCCGATCATCGGGTTACATTCGTAGGGTCTCTCCCACACCGATAGTGGACTCGCGCCGCTGCCGGGCTTAAGAGCCCGGGACACATGATACGTGTAGGTAATTTCCTATCGTTATTACACGCCACGTCGATGAAGTGCGGCCGTGATGACACCCGGGGTATCGGTAACGATGCCGCAGTCAATGTGCATGCGGATTTGAACTGCAGCGTTTAACAAGAAATCACGCGGCGTAGCATCCTGCGGCGCGCGGCAATCTCAAGCTGCGCCGCGCGTGCCAAGCACAGCGCAATCAAGCCGAGCAGCGTGGCGAGCCCCAGAGCCCCGCCGCCGCCCCCGCCGCCTGAACTCGGCGGCGGCGCTGCAGCGGTGACGGAGAGCGTCACCGATGTGGCTGGCGAGCTGCCGGCACCGTTTGCGCATGCGAGCGTGTACGTGTCCGTGCCTACCGCGGTTGGACTCACAGTCAGGCTTCCTGTGCTCGCTTGAGCACCCGACCAACTGCCCGATGCGGTGCAGCCTTTGCTAGTGTTCGCCGATGACCAGGTGAGCGTCGTTGAATTGCCCGTCACGATGGAAGTTGAACCCAAGGACAGCGTCGGTGCGGCGGGAATGATTGCCGGGATCAGGGTCGCCGCAACATCGGCCTGCACAAACCCATAGCCGGCAGCAAAGTTGAAGGTGCCAGGAGGAGCAGGCGTGACGCCGATCGGCTTGCCGCTCTGTTGCAGCACTGAATATATTTCTGCCGGCGTCAGCGCCGGGTCCGCCTGCAGAAGGAGTACCGCGATGCTGGCCACATGCGGCGCGGCCGCTGAAGTGCCGAAGAAATTGGGGAATTTAGTGTTATTCGCGCACTGAGGGACGGTGCTGTTGTCGATGAATCCCGTGCCCGTTATCGTGAAACCCAGGAAGGTATTGTTGCCTCCGTCGGGACCCACGAAATCCGGCTTCTGGCGAACCACGGGTGTACCGAGCCGGACTCCGTTGACGTCAAACAGAATCGGGTCGCCGCCGGCGGAGGAGAAGAGCTCCAGTGTGGGCGTAAAGCCGCAGGATGGTGTGTTGACAAAAAATGCCGCGCCGACTGCGGCAGCGCCCGCAGCGCTCGGATGCCCCTGTAGCGTGCCGCCGTTGGTTGCAAATTGCGTTATTGTGCTACCCGCGCCGTCATCTTCGACTGCGACCTTGATGCGTCCCGGCGTCGCACCGCTGACCAAGCCAACCTCAATATTCAACGTTTCTTGTTTGCTGTTGGCGGTTGCATTGGCGGGGTTGTCAATGATCATGATTTGCACTGGATCTTGGCCCAATGCGCTCGCGCCGCTGCAGGTCGCAGCTTGAAGATTGCCGTTGGCGATGACGTCGTTACCAGTGGCGCCCGTAATACACACGTCGATTCGGCTGGTGGAGCCCCCGCTCCCCATGGCGCCCGTTACATAGGGTTGGTCCCATTGCACGACAATGGTGACGAATTGCCCCGGAACCATTGGCGGGATGGTGACGGGCAGCATGGTAGTCGTGGCCGTTGGCGACCCGGACGGGGCAAAATTCAGCAGATGCTCGCCCGAGTTTGGCGCCGAAGTCGAAACGAAAGAGAAATCCGGACTGGTGTTGTCGTACGCCAGGGTGCCGTTGTTGCCGGCCGAGGAAAAATACGCAACGCCCTGCGCGACCACCGCATTGATGGCTTGCGCGACCTCACCGTCCTGAAAGAACGGCTCGTCGAAATAGCCCACGTCGTCGACAATCACCTTGGCGCCTGCGCCGCCGCTGGCGACAGGCGCTGCTAATTTGGTGATGCCGGACGCAAAGTCAGCCTCGCTGTTTTCCGCTGTATAGAAGGCGAGGCTCGCGCCGGGCGCCACGTCGTGCACGATTTGCATCATCGCGCGGCCTTCATCGCCGAAGGGTAGTTGAAGCGGCGCGCCGTAATTCATGCAGGTCGCATCCTCGAGTACGTTGACCGAGGAAGGCAAATCACCGCTCGCAATATCCATCGCCGCTGTCGTATTGAATCCGTTGTTGGCATACCCGTTGAGGCCGCCGGCCGGAACGTTGTTGGCGGCGTACACGGGATAACAATCGTAGCTGTCGGAAATCACGCCAACGGTGATCCCCGCACCGTCCAGCGAATTTGCCGAGCGCACCAAATCGCTGTTCTGCGCATAATCGCCCTGCGTGGTGACGGCGCCGGAGTGGGTGCGCATCATCGCGGCCCGGATGGCATGCACTTCGGCCAACGTCGTGGCAGCATCCAATTGGTCGATCGGCAACCAACCACCGACGTCGTTGGAATACTGCGCTGCCCGTTGCAGGCCGAGTCCCACGAGTGCGGCCTTCAATTTCTGCGCATCACCCGTGGTGATGGCATCGATCAGCACCAGAGGCGCTGAACTGTTGGCCGATTGAACGAATTTCGCGGCCGGATTCAGTGAGTGCAAATCCTCCACGGCGTGACCGGGACGCAGGCTGCTCACGTGGCGCGCTATCTCGGCGAGCGACGCATCGAATTTCGACGCTGCCGCGCTGTTGCGCTGCTCGGCGCTGCGGCTGCCGGCGACATGCAGGCTGGAAGATCCGGGCGCATTGGGCCGCAGGTGCATGGGTTGGGAAGGGCCGACCGCCGACACGGCCGAAACCCCCGCAAGCACGCTGATGGTTGCGATTGCAAAGATACGTGAAGACATCCGTGGTCTCTCCCTTGGTTGCCACGATTATGTGCCGGCGATTGAGACACCCCCGCCGGCTAAAACTGCACCCCATCCTAGCAGCAGATCGAGAATCCGTCTGAAGAGTCGTCTTATCGCGACGCTCGCAGGGAATACGTCAAGCGGCTAGCCATCCAACGTCGTGCTGGACACGCGGGCCACATGCAATTCCGCGCGGTCCAACTCGTCCTCCAACAGGTGGTAGGCATCGTCCTGAATTCGCCCGCCCCGGCGCCAGTCCGCCAGCAATCGCCGTTCGGCCGCAATCGCCAGTCTGCGCACTTCATCGTATTCGGTATCCGGCTGCCATCGGCCCGCGTTACCCGCGCGCACAGCCTCGTATTCGGCGCGCAGCGCCGCGGCGCCGCCGCCTTGAACCGCCGTCAATTGCTTCAGGGCCGCATCCAGCATGGCGCTGCGCGTCTGGCTGACCTCTTCATCGAGCGACGAATCCGGCGCGATGCGCAGCAGGGCGATCAGCGGGCGGATCGTGAATCCCTGCAAGATCAAAGTGCCGAGCACGACGGTAAAGGCGCTCAAGACGATGACCTCGCGGCTCGGAATTCCTGCGGCAGCGCCAGCGCGGTTGCCAGGGTGACCAAGCCGCGCATTCCGCACCACGACACCAATACTCCGATTGAGACGGTCGGCGCTTTCGAATGCAGCAGACGCTGCTCGAAAAAGCGCTGAAACAGGCGCAGCACCAGGCCGTACAGCATGACGTAGGCAAGGCGCACACCAATCACGATAGCGAGCACGATCCCGGCAAAGCCCAGGGCATGCATCAGCGCATCGCTTTGCAGTTGGTTCAAGATGTCGCGCGCCTGCAGACCCATCAACAAGAACGCGAGCACATTGAGCACGAACACCACCGTCGCCCACACGGCGTAGGAGTTCACCCGATCGCGAGCGCTGGTGCGCGAGGGCATGTGCCGGGCAATCACCGCCGCCAGCGCAACGACCGCCACGATCGGCGACAGTTGCAGCCGCTCCGCCAGAATCCAGGTTCCGAACGTGGTCAAGAATTGGACAATGATCAAGGACAGGGTACCGGCGAGTTTGTTGAAAACGCGCATGCCCAGTTGCGCGCACAACACGCCCAGCACCGCACCGCCCGGAACGGCGATCAACAGCCGAGGCGTCAAGGAATCCCATGCACTGCCGGGTGTCAGCGCGGCAGTCACCGCCAAGCCGAACACCAGCAAGGCGACGGCATCGTTCAGCAAGCTCTCGCCCTGCAGCACCGCCAGAGTTCGCCGCGGCAGGCTGAATTCGCGCAGGACCGCGGCCGCGGCGGCAGCGTCGGGCGGCGCCACGATGGCGCCCAAGGCTATGGCCGCCGCCACAGGCAGCCCCATCAGCGCCGCTCCCGCCCAAGCCACGGCCGAGGTGGTGAGCAACACGAGCACCACGGCGAGGGAGACCAAGGGCACCCAAATACGCAGCAGTTCCCGCGGCGGCATGTCGAACGCCGAGTCCATCACCGCAGGCGCGACGAACAACGCGAGGGCAAGCTGCGGCTGGATGCCCAAATGCGGCGCAAACGGCAGGAGCGCCACGCAGCCTCCGGCCAAGGCCAGCAATGACGGATAGGGCACGCGCAAGTGTCGCGCGACGTGCATGAACACCACGGCGAGGGTCAGCAAGATCAACGTGATTTCAAACAGCTGCATGCGTGCGAGATTGTACGAAGACGCGTTATATTTCCATACCTGATTCAGACACCCGGAGTAAAGGCGATGACACGACGATCCATGATGTTTTGGTGCGCAGCCGTGTGGGTACTCGCCGCCGCACCTGGCTTTGCCGCCGACGCCGGCGCCGGCAAGTCTCTATTCCGGGAGCGCTGCAGCGTTTGCCACACCGCCGAATCCGGCGACAACGGCGGGGCACAGGGGCCTTCGCTGATGGGCCTCATGGGACGAGCGGCCGCCAGCGCGCCGCAATTTTCCTACACCGCGGCGCTGCGTGATTCGAAACTGACGTGGGACGTGGCTACGTTGAAGCGCTTTCTCGGCGCGCCCAGCAACGTCGTGCCGGGCACCGCGATGGTGCTTCCCGTTCCAGACGAGACCGATCGCGATAACCTCATTGCCTATTTTCAAAGCGTCTCGAATCAAGCGCCGACCGAGGCGTCCATCGTCGTGCCGGAGAGCAGCGCCCAATCGGCGAATTGGCGCTTGGACGCGCCCGGCCGCGTGCACCGCATCAGCGCGAGCTCGCTGCCCCCTGCGTTTGCAACGCCCTCATCCCGCAATAGCTCATCGGTGGTGGCAAAACCCGCCAATGCCTCGCTGTCGTTGCCGCCGGGTTTTCATCTCGACGTCTTTTCAGTGGGTCTTGCCGGTCCGCGCAAAATGCTCGTCGAGCCGAACGGCGATATTCTGGTCACGGAGATGCGCGGTGGACGGGTGAGCGTGCTGCATCCCTCATCCGACGGCAGCCGCGCCGCCCGCACCGAGGTGTATCTTCAGGGACTGAGGCAACCGTTCGGCCTGGCATTTTATCCGAACGCGCAGAATCCGCAGTGGCTGTACGTCGCTGAAACCCATCGCGTCACGCGCTACGCCTTCCGGGTGGGCGATGTGAAGCCGCGTGGCGCGGCCCAGATCGTCATCGCTCAACTCCCCAGCGGCGTCGGCCACTCCACCCGCGACATCGCATTTTCACCCGATGCCAAGCGCCTGTTCGTCTCGGTGGGCTCCGGATCGAATGTTGCCGAGTCGATGTCGAAGAAGACGCCCGCGGAAATCAAGTCATGGGAAGCCGCGCACGGTCTTGGGGCAGCCTGGGACGTGGAAACCGATCGGGCGGCCGTTCTGGAATTCGATGCGGCCGCGCCCGCGGCGGCAACCAACTATGCCAATGGCATACGTAACTGCGTCAGTCTCACGGTGCAGCCTGCCACCGGCGCACTGTGGTGCACGACCAATGAGCGCGACGCATTGGGCGATGATTTGGTGCCCGACTATTCGACCCGGGTGGCGCGCGGCAGCTTCTTCGGCTGGCCGTGGTACTACATTGGGTCGAACGAAGACCCGCGCCTGAAGGGGGACCGACCCGACTTGAGCGGCAAGGTTTCGGTCCCCGACGTCCTGTACCAATCGCACTCGGCGGCCCTGAGCATGACGTTTTATACGCCCAGCAATGGAAAATTCGCGTTTCCCGCCTCCTATGTGGGCGATGCCATCGTCGGATTCCATGGCTCCTGGAACCGCAGCCTGCGCACCGGTTACAAACTGGTTCGCGTGCACATGAAAAACGGCGAGCCCACGGGGGACTATGAGGACTTTCTAACCGGTTTTGTGGTGGATGATGCGCATGTCTGGGGTCGCCCGGTCGCGACCGCACAACTCGCGGATGGATCGCTGTTGATGAGCGAGGACGGCAACAATGTCATCTATCGGATCTCCTACCCTCACTGAGGTAGTATGCCTGGGCGTGGAATTGCCAAATTTCGAAAACTTCAATTCTTCGACACAACGAGATCAAGCCAATGAAGCCAGTACACCTATCGCTCATCGCCATCGCCGCCCTGTCCTTGAATGCCGCCGCGGATGAACCCAAGCCGGCCGCGCAACCGGTGCGCAATATCATGGAGCGCCATGATCAATCCGGCGTACCCGGCAAGGAAATCGTGATTGGCACGGCAACTCTGCCGCCCGGCTCCGCCATCGGCTACCACACGCATCCCGGCGATGAAGCCGGCTACGTGCTGAAGGGCAATTTGATCCTGAAAACTCAAGGACAGCCCGATCGCGCACTGAAAGCGGGAGACAGTTTCTTCAATCCGCGCGGCGCGGTGCACAGCCTGGCGGTGGCGCCGGGAGCGGACGGCGGCATGGCGGTGTCCGCGTGGATCGTCGACAAGGATGTGCCGCTCGCAACGCCGGTGCCCGCGGCAAAATAGAGCCGCGGCAGAGAATCCACACCCGGAGCAGCTCACACTCGCGCAGCGCTAAGTGCCGCCGCCGCGGCGTTCATTGCGCTACTCTAGACGGCATGCACATTCGACTCGCCATTGCTGTTTTGCTCGCGCCTTCCCTGGCGGCTCAAGCGGCCGCGCCCCTCGAACTCGAATCGGACCGCGGGATGGTGGTCTCGTCTCAGCACCTCGCTTCCGAGGCCGGCGCGGCGATTTTGCGTCAGGGCGGCAACGCCATCGATGCGGCGGTCGCGGTCGGCTATGCGCTTGCCGTGACACATCCCTGCTGCGGCAATCTCGGCGGCGGCGGATTCATGCTCATTCACTTTGCCGGCGGCAAAAACACCTTCATCAATTTTCGCGAGAAGGCGCCGCTGGCCGCGCGCGCCGACATGTTCCTTGACGCGGCGGGCAAAGTCGTCGGCAGCCGCAGCCTCGACGGGTATCTGGCGGCCGGCGTGCCCGGAACCGTCATGGGCTTGGAGACGGCGCGGCAGAGATACGGGACTTTGCCGCGGGCCACGCTGATCGCTCCGGCAATCAAGCTAGCCGAGCAAGGGTTCGTCCTGACCCGGGGCGATGTCGACGTTTTGGCGGAAGGCACCAAAGGGTTTCAGGATCAGCCGAACGTTGCCGCGGTATTCCTCAAGCACGGCCAGCCCTTCGCGCCGGGCGACCGGTTGACACAGAAAGACCTCGCGGCGACGCTGCGCGCGGTCAGCGGCGGCGGGATCGACGCCTTCTATCACGGCGCCATACCCGAGGCGGTCAGTGCTGCTTCGCGCGCGCACGGTGGATTGCTGACACCCGCAGACTTTGCGGCTTATACCGCAACGGAATCGGAGCCCATCAGTTGTTCTTACCGCGGCTATACGATCGTTTCCGCGCCGCCGCCAAGCTCCGGCGGCATCACCTTGTGCGAAATGCTGCAGGTGCTGGAGGGTTACCCGCTCAAAGCCATGGGATTCCATTCCAGCGGCACCGTTCATGTCATGACCGAGGCGATGCGTCATGCCTACCGCGACCGCAATATGTATCTTGGCGATCCCGCCTTCGTCGACAATCCGACCTCGCGCCTGTTGTCGGCGCAGTACACGCAGGCGATCCGGGCGCAGATTCAGCCCGATCGTGCCACGCCCTCCAGCGCACTCCCAGGCCTTGCGGGCGCCGAAGAGCACGCCACCACCACCCATTACTCCGTGGTCGATCGAACCGGCACCGCCGTTTCGGTCACCTACACCATCAACGATTCTTTCGGAGCCAAGGTCATCGCCGGCAATACTGGGTTCTTCTTGAACGATGAAATGGATGATTTCACCGCCAAGCCCGGCGTGCCCAATGTCTTCGGCTTGGTGCAGGGCAAGGCGAATGCAGTCGCCCCGGGAAAACGCCCGTTGAGCTCCATGACGCCCACGCTCGTGTTCAAAGACGGCCACCCGGTGCTCATCGTCGGTACGCCGGGTGGATCCAGAATCATTACGACGGTGCTCGAAGTCATCGTCAATCTCATCGATCACGGCATGACGCTGCAAGAGGCGGTCGACGCGCCGCGCATTCACCACCAATGGTTACCGGACACGGTTGCCGCCGAACCCTTTGCACTCTCGGCCGATACCGTCAAAGCCCTCGCCGCCATGGGCTACCAGATCGTGCCGCTGGAACCTTGGGGTGCCGGCAACGCCGTCGAAGCCATCGGCATCGCGCCTTCGAATGCCGCAGCGGCAAAGACGCTCAATTTCCCGAGGCCCGGCCTCTTGTATGGCGCGAACGATTCGCGCGCGCCCGCGGGCTCCGCCGCGGCTCCTTAAGCGTTCAAATCGACCAGGTATGCCAATGATCAAACTCTCGATTCTGTATCCCAACAAACCGGGTTCACGCTTCGATATCAATTATTACGTCGGCGTACACATGCCGCTCGCCATGCGCTTGCTGAAAAAGAATCTGCGCAAGACCGAAGTGGATGCGGGCCTGCAGGGAACCGCTCCGGACGAACCGCCGGCCTTCCATGGCGGCTGCCAATTTTATTTCGACAGCATCCCGGCCTTCCTGGAAGTTTGGGGACCGGCGGCGGCCGAGTTGCAGGCCGATATTCCGCGCTATACGGACGTGGCACCGGTCATCCAGTTCAACGAAGTCAAGCTGTCCGTCTGAGGGCAGCCGGTCGTTGTGGCCGTTCACACCTTATTTCCGACGCTGGTCTATGCGTCAGCCTTGCAAGGCGGCGAAGCCGGCGCCTTCAATCGCCAGCTCTTGAAGGAGTGCCGCCAGCTGCGCCTGGACGATGCGGCGGGGCGCAGTTGGTCGGACAAGAATTATCCGGGCGGCTACACCTCCTACGGTTCGGTGCATCGTCTCCAGACTGTCTCGCCCACCTTTGAGTCGCTGCGCAAAAAACTCGAACGCCACGTTGAGATTTTTGCCGCGGCAGTCGAATGGGATTTGCGAGGGCGCGAACTCGAGATGACCGATTGCTGGGTCAACATCATGCCGCGAGGCACGGTGCACAGCCTGCACCTGCACCCTCATTCGAGCTTGAGCGGCACCTACTACGTGCAAGTGCCGAAGGGATCTCCCGGGATCAAATTCGAAGATCCCCGCTTGGAGCGATTCATGGCCGCGCCGCCGCGCAAACTTCAGGCAAAACGCGCGGCCCGCCCCTGGGTCACGTTTCCCGCGGCGGCCGGGCAACTGCTGTTGTTCGAGAGCTGGCTGCGTCATGAAGTCGTCCCCAACACCGTCCATGCCGAGCGAATCAGCGTAAGCTTCAACTACAACTGGTTTTGAAACGAAGGAATCTTGAATGTCGAGCAAAGCATCGGATGCCACCATGGCGGTGTTCCTGGATCTGGAAAACATCGCGCTCGGTGCGCGCGACGCCAAGTACCCGAGTTTCGATATCGAGAAAGTGCTCGAGCGTCTATTGCTCAAGGGCCACATCGTGGTCAAGAAGGCTTATTGCGATTTCGAGCGCTACAAGGACTTCAAGCGCGGGCTGCACGAAGCGGCGTTTGAACTCATCGAAATTCCGCACGTCAGGCAGTCAGGCAAGAACTCCGCGGACATCCGCATGGTCGTCGATGCGCTGGATCTGTGCTACACGAAGGGCCACGTCGACACCTTTGTCATCTTGAGCGGCGACTCGGACTTTTCCCCGCTGGTCAGCAAGCTGCGAGAAAATGCCAAAACCGTCATCGGCGTCGGCGTCAAGAATTCGACCTCCGATCTGTTCATCAACAACTGCGACGAATTCATCTATTACGACGATTTGGTGCGCAAGGAACCCAAAGGCCGGCGCCGCGGGTCGGCGGCAACCCCACCCCAGGCCGCCTCTGAGGGGGTGCCCGCGGAGAAAAAAGGACCGAACCTCGGCGAGGCGCTGGAACTCATTGTCGATACGGTGGAAGCATTGACCGAAGAGCGCGGCGGCAGCGAACCTATTTGGGGCTCGATGATCAAACAGGCCATCAAGCGGCGCCAACCCGGGTTCAACGAGCGCTTCTACGGTTTTCGATCCTTCAACGACATGCTGGGTGACGCGGAGAAGCGCGGATTGGTTCAGTTGAGACCCGATGAGAAGTCCGGCGGCTACACCGTGCAAGTGATCGATCGCCCGGCGCCGCGCCCGGCCTAAAACGGGCTCCCGCCCAAGGTTTACCGCCCTTGAACTTTGATGCGCATGGCCGCATCTGAGTCTAAATGGATATTACCCGTAGAAATTCCTGGATGTGGGCGGAAGCCTGCGCCCTGCTCGAGGAGGCCGAGCGCAAGCATCGGCATTTCTTCAACCTGATCGCCACCGCCAGCCGTCCTGTCTGGGAGCCGCCGACCGATATTTTCGCGGATGGATCCCAGGTGCACGTTGTGGTCGCCCTCCCCGGAGCACGCGTCGACAATGTGACCGTGCAAATAACCCCGACGGGCTTGCAGATCGATACCACGGTGCCGCCGCCGGCCGTCGAAGTTGCCATGAACGTGGTGCGATTGGAGATTCCCTATGGCCGGATGCGCCGGCGCATTGAATTGCCGCCGGGGCACTACGTATTGACCGAGAGCCGCCTGGATCATGGCTACTTACAGTTGCGTCTGACGAGGGAAACCGTATGAGTAACGGTGAAGACGTATTGATCATCCTCCCCGTGCGCGACACCGTGTTGTTCCCGGGCGTCGTGCTGCCCGTGACGATCTCGGGCACAGCCTCGCTCGCTGCAGCGCAAGAGGCGGTACGCACCCAGCGCCGTGTCGGATTGCTGCTGCAAACCGACCCGGGCGTCGAGAACGCCGCCCCGGAAGTGTTGCATCGCGTCGGCACCTCGGCCTCGATTGTGCGTTTCATTACCGCGCCCGACGGCTCGCATCATCTGATCTGCCAGGGCGAGGAACGATTTACCGTGCTCGACTACGTCAGCCGCGAACCGTTCTTGGTCGCGCGCATCGACCCGCATAAAGAACCCACCACCATCGATAAAGAGATCGAAGCGCGCGGCGTGACCCTGCGCGACAGGGCGATCGAAGCCGTACAGCTTCTGCCGCAGGCCCCGGGTGAGCTGACCAATGCGATTCGCAGCATCGAATCCATCCCCGCGCTCGCCGACATGATCGCCAGCTTCATGGATCTGAAGGCAACCGACAAACAAGAGATTCTCGCCACCTTTGATCTTAAGACGCGGCTCGACCGGATCTTGACGCTGCTCGGGCGGCGCATCGAGGTGCTCAAGGTCTCGCGTCAAATCGATGAAAAGACCCGCGAGGCCTTTGATGACCGTCAAAAAGAAGCCGTGCTGCGCGAACGGTTGCACCAGATCCAGAAGGAGCTGGGTGAAACCGACGGCACGAAGTCCGAGTTGGCCGATCTGAAGCAAGCCATCAAGGACGCGGGGATGCCGCCGGAGGTGGAAGAGCAAGCGCAGCGCGAGCTCAACCGTCTGGAGAGGATGCCGGAGCAGGCTGCCGAGTACTCGATGACCCGAACCTACTTGGAATGGCTGCTCGCCATGCCCTGGTCCAAACTCGACCCCGAACAGGTCGACATTGAACAAGCTCGAAAAATCCTCGACGAGGATCACTACGGCCTGGCCAAGATCAAGCGCAGAATTCTGGAGTTCTTGGCCGTCCGGAAACTCAATCCCGAGGGCCGCAGCCCCATCCTGTGCTTTGTCGGGCCGCCGGGTGTGGGCAAGACCTCGCTCGGTCAGAGCATCGCGAAAGCCATCGGTCTCAAATTCGGCCGCGTGAGCTTGGGCGGCGTGCACGATGAAGCTGAAATTCGCGGCCATCGGCGCACCTACATCGGCTCGCTCCCCGGCAACATCATCCAGGCGATGCGCAAGGCCGGCCGACGCAATCCGGTGCTGATGCTCGATGAGGTCGACAAGCTCTCGGCAAGCTATCAGGGCGATCCGTTCTCGGCGCTCCTCGAAGTGCTCGATCCGGAACAGAACAACACGTTCCGCGACAACTACCTGGGCGTGCCCTTCGATCTGTCGAAGGTACTGTTCATCTGCACCGCCAATGTACTCGACTCGATCCCGCCTCCCCTGCGCGATCGCATGGAGATCATCGAGCTTACCGGTTATACCGAGGAGGAGAAGCTGCAGATCGCGCGGCGCTACCTGCTCAAGCGACAGCTCAAGGCCAACGGCTTGTCCGAACAGCAGGTGCAGATATCCGACGAAGCCCTGCGGCGCGTGATTGCCGACTACACGCGCGAGGCCGGCGTTCGCAGCTTGGAGCGCCAGATCGGCGCGTTGTTGCGCAACGTGGCGGTCACGATTGCGTCCGGCGAGGCGCAGAGCGTCTCGATCGACGGACCCGCGGTGGAACGCATTCTCGGCGCGGCGCGCTTCGAAAGCGATGTGGCCCTGCGCACCAGCGTGCCGGGCGTCGCGACCGGACTTGCCTGGACTCCGTCCGGCGGCGATATTCTATTTATCGAGACGAGCCGCGTGCGCGGCAGCGGCAAACTGATATTGACCGGGCAACTGGGCGAGGTCATGAAAGAGAGTGCTCAGGCGGCCGTCACCCTGATCAAATCTCAAGCCGATCGGTTGGGAATCGATCCGACCGTGCTCGATAACAGCGATTTGCATATCCACGTTCCGGCCGGCGCGATTCCGAAGGACGGGCCGAGCGCAGGGGTGGCCATCGCCACCTCACTGGCATCGCTGCTGACCCAACGTACGGTGCGGGCCGATGTTGCCATGACCGGCGAGATCAGCCTGCGCGGCGTGGTCATGCCCGTCGGCGGCATCAAAGAGAAATGTGTGGCCGCGGCGCGCGCCGGAATTCGCACCGTGATCCTGCCGGCACGCAATCGCCGCGACCTGGAAGACATTCCCGACAGCGTGCGCAACGGTCTCGAGTTCGTGTGGGCGGAGCGGATTGAAGACGTGCTGGCCAGGGCGCTCGAAGCCGCGCCCGCCGAGCGGGCCGCCGCATAAGGCGCTTGGCCGCTCAAGGCTCTTAACGCTCAAGGCTCTTAACCGTAAATCGCGATCACCGCTCCCGGCTCGAGCCGGGCTTGCGGGGCTGCGGCGGCGGCACTGCCCATCGAAAACACCGTGGTTCCGCCGGTGGGCACCACCGCATCGGCGGTCTGTGTTCCAAAATGCGCAAAGAGACGCCAAGGCCGGCCATCCGCCAGCCGCCACTCCACGCGCAACACCT
>Ga0210392_10000441_pt1 | contig 25671 bp, 21 predicted proteins | sample IncBWC30OmetaG_FD_161057 | JGI IMG/M metagenome (GOLD analysis project Ga0210392, IMG submission 161057) | Forest soil microbial communities from Barre Woods Harvard Forest LTER site, Petersham, Massachusetts, United States - Inc-BW-C-30-O ... | reverse complement strand
AAACGACCCGTCTCTCGCGTCAATATGCCTCAAAATTTCTCATAAAAGCTGTTTGGGGTCGGGGCCCCAAACTCGGGGGGGGGGCCCCGCTGAATTCACTTCAGCGGGTGCGGGGGAGAATCCCCCGACGACGAAGGCGGGGCCCCAAACTCGGGGGTGGGGCCCCGCTGAATTCACTTCAGCGGGTGCGGGGGAGAATCCCCCGACGACGGACCGTTCTGTACCAGTGGCAGGCGACGCGGGCCGTCGAAATCGAGCGGCTGACCGCGCCACTCGTCGTACGCGCTTTGCGTTCGCACGCAACCGATGGTGCACGAGTCCGCGCAGGTTTTCTTGGTGTAAAACTGCGTTTTCAGGTCGCTCTTGCTGTACTCGAGCAGCGCTTTTTTGAACACGCCGCGCGTCTGCGAGCACCAGTGAACATCGCCGAACTCGTCGACGTACAAGTAGCGGCTCCCTGCCCGGCACTTGAACGGCGCGCTGCCCGTTTGCAAGATGCGCTCGCGGTAGTCGTGCGCCTCGCGAAAACGGCGCCCTCCGAGCATCTCTTTGACACGAGCGAAGGCGGCCTTGCCTTCGTCGTCCAGCTGTATTTGACCGGTGCCGTCATGCAGCACCAGCACGCGCGGACGAAAGCCAAACTCTTGCGCGGCTTCCACGACTTTCAGCGCCTCGCCGGGAGTCGTCGCGCCGAGCACCGCGCTGAGCACGACCGGGAATTTCGCGGTGCGCGCCAGCATGCGCAGCTTGGGCAGCATCGGCTTCAACACTTTGACGGTCACGTCATTCGGCAACACGCCGTCCACGCTGACCTGCATCTCCATCAGGCCGGCGTCGTTCAATGCCTGAACCTTCTTCTCGTTCAGCAGGTACGCGTTCGAGATCATCATCACTTTATGGAATGACTTGCTACGCGCGTAGCTGATGAGCTCGGTGATGTCCGGGTGCAGCATCGGCTCGCCGCCAGTGAATTCCAGACTGAACGTGCCAAGCTCCTTGAGCTTGTCGATGCGAGCCTTCAAGACCTCGGTCGGCACCGGCTCGGACGTCTCGTCGAACTCGTTGCAGTAGCCGCAGCTCAGGTTGCAGCGGCGAACCACCACGAGCTGGGCCAGGAAGGGGCCATACAGGCCACGAGTGATCGCGCGCATTCCGGCCTTTAAGCGCAGTTTTGCTCCGGATGAAAGTTCGGCATGGCGCCCAGCACGGCCGCCGCGTCAAACGAGCGCTTGTTCGGCCGCGACGCTTCGAATTCCTTTGGAGCCCGCACGCTCGCCGCGGAGCATTTGACGCGCGGGGTCAGGCGCGCGCATCCAGAGCTCGGCAGCCCGCACTGAATCGTTTTGAGACGTGAGGAACTTGCGGGTGTCATCCGACATTCGAGCAGCCGAGAGTGCTCGCTCATGTCACAATCGTGAAATCTTCACGAACTGTGGTCGTAGATACAGTTAGGCCAATATGCCAAGACCAGGTCGCGAGACGATTCGCTCTTCGATCACCCAGTGCTCGCTCGTAGGCGTAACGTTGCTCTTTATCGCGTGCGCGCATTCGCTCCCGCCGATACCAGAGGACACCGCAAGCCTCGCGGACGCGGGCAGTGGCGGTGCGACCAACGGCGGCGCAGCGACCACCGGAAGAGGCGGCGGGGCCGGCGCTCAACTAGCCAACGGCGCGGCGGGCAACGGCGCGGCAGCCAACAGTGCGGCGGGCAACGGCGCGGTCGGCACGGCGGGATCGGGCGCGGCAGGCTCTAGCGCGGCTGGGGCGACGTCCGGCAGTGCTGGATCGGGCGTAGCGGGGTCGGGCGCCGGTGGCGCGAGCGCTGACGGCGGAGGCAGCAATTCCGCGGCGGGCAGCGGTGAAATCGCGGGCTCGCCCGCAGGCGGCAGCGCGGGCGCCATGAGCAGTAGCGGCGGCCAAGGCGGCAGAGGCGGCACGAATAATCACCAGTGCAACGTGACCATCGATCTGAACGGATATACGGCATCGAAAGCGGGCTGCGGCAATTACACGACGTGCAAGGGTCAGATCCACTGGCAGAACAACGAGGCCCAGGCGCTGACCATGATCGTGATCTCCTTCACGGAGCCGAGGGGCACGACGTGCACCGGCGACCATGCTGGAAGCAAGTGGACCATCACCGACACGGGATCCATCTCACATCGCTGCACGTTCACCGCCAGCGGAGCCCCTTGGGGCGTGAATTCGATGGCCATGTTTGGCTTCGGATACGACACGACTCAATCGGACGACACGCCTCCGAACGATGTCACGATTTCGGACCCGAGCTGCGGCGGCTAGGGACGCCCTCGCCAGTGCGCTTGAAGCGCACAATTCGCACATTCATACGCTCAATTACACAATTCCAGCCAAATTCAAGCATGTTTCCGAGCGGGTGCTAATCGCGCACGCCTGCCGAGGAGCTTGACCGGATGGCGCGCCGAACGGACAATGTCCCTGGACATGTCCTCCGCGGCTCCTGCGCGTGGTGCCAGCCAGTTTACTCGCGAGCTCAGCGAAGCTTTGCGCGCCGAGCTACTTGCCGGCAAATATCGGCTGCTCGCCGGCCTCGGCCGCGGCGGAATGGCGGACGTTTTCCTGGGTTCGGCTAGCGGGCCCGCAGGGGTCAACAAGCTCGTCGTCATCAAGCGCCTGCGCGACGGACATGGCGACGACCCGACGCTCATTTCGATGTTCCTCGACGAAGCGCGCCTGGCCGCGCGCTTGAATCACCCGAACATCGTTCACACCTACGAGGTCCACGAGGTTGGTCACGAGTACATCATCGTCATGGAGTATCTGGAGGGGCAGACACTCCGCGCGGTCATCAAAGCGATGCAAGACCGCGAGCAGACGTGCGACCCGGCTTTGGCCGCGCACCTGATGATAGAGGTCCTAGACGGCCTGCACTACGTCCACGAGATCACCGACTACGATGGTTCGCCCCTAGGTATCGTACATCGTGACATCAGTCCCCAAAACCTGTTCGTTACCTATGAAGGACAGGTCAAGGTACTCGACTTCGGCATTGCCAAAGGAACGCTCAACGCGACCGAAACGCAAGACGGCGTGTTGAAGGGCAAATTTGCATACATGGCCCCGGAGCAAGCATCCGCCGAGCCGATCGACCGCCGAGCAGACATCTTCGCTGCCGGAGTCGTGTTGTGGGAGCTACTGACGGGGCGGCGGCTATTTCGCGGCGAAACGGCCACTACGCTGCTGCAGGTCGTGGGCGCGCCAATCGCTCTGCCCTCTTCCTTGGTGGCCACAGTGCCAGCGGAGCTCGACGCGATCGTGCTCAAGGCGCTGGAGCGCTCGGCGGACGCGCGCTTCGGCTCTGCGCTGGAGATGAGCAGCGCGCTGTCTGATTTCCTGGAGCGGTCGCGGCACCTGGTTCGCAATCAGGACGTCGCGCGGACGATGCAGCAGCTGTTCGGCGAAGAACGCGAGGAGATGACCAAACGCGTTCAGTCATACATGAGCTCACGCTGGTCGCCCGACAAGACTCCGATTCAGGAACGAGAGCTCACCGCCAACACGGAGCTGCTCCAGACGAGCACGCCGGGACCGCGTGCTCCCGTAGGCAACAACAGGCGACAGACGTGGCCATTGTTGGCAACCGCGGCCGTCGCGCTGGCCTCAGTGGCAGGAGTGTTCTGGGCGCGCGCTCACCCACGACCGGTGGACTCGATTCATGCCACAACGACTCACCGCTCGGGCGCCGAACAGGACGAGACGTTTCATCTGACGCTGAGCAGCCAACCCGCCGAAGCTCAAGTGGAATGGGAGGGTAAAGTAGTCGGGCAGACTCCGCTCATGATCGACTTGCTGCCGGGACCCCAGACTTTCGTGCTCAGCAGCGACGGGCGCTACAACGCGACCGTTTTGCTAAACGTGACGCCCAGCATGGCGGGGCGAACAGAGTCACGTACGGTCGTCATGGTGCCACGGGCCGTCGACACGGAAGCGGCGATCGCGCTGGCCGCCGCCCCTGTAACCGCTCGCGCGGCACAGAAGGGACGCGCCGCGCAGTCGGATTCGCTCGACACCGCGAGCCTCGACCGCAGCGCGGCAATCGATCCGACCGAGCTACCCCTAGCGAGCGCGCCGGCTGCCGCCGAACAAGACCCCACGAGAGCGCCAAAAGCCGCAGCCGCGCTCTCGCTTGCCCTCGCGACCGCCGCCACGCCAGCGGCTCCCGCGCCGGCGGCTCCTGCCCCCGCGCCTTCGGCCCCGCGCGCTCCGACGGTGTTACCTTTTGGCCCGGACATGACGAGACCCGTGTTGCTGTCCAGCGCGGATCTCGTCGTCCCGCGCGAAGCCCGCGTGGCTCATATATCGGGGACGATGATTGCGCGTTGCACCATCACCACAGACGGCTCCTTACGAGACTGTCGCATCATCAAGGGCCTGCCGTTTCTGAATCAGCCGATGTTAGATAGCCTAGCGACACGCCGCTACCGCCCCGTACAATCCGAGGGCAAGCCGGTGTCCGTACAATACGTATTCAATCTCAAGGTCGAGTCGCTGTCGTAGTACCGCTCGAGCAGTGCACCGCGAGCTTTCAAACGAGATTCGCGAGCGGGCCGTGACAGGTATCTGCCTGGCCGAAGGTCGTCGCGTTGTCACCCATCGCGTTGAGCACCGAGACCAACAGATCGTTGTGCGACGCCGATTGATACTGAACGTAGCGTCCGGTGCGGAAATACCAGCCGCCGCCCGCCATCAGGAAAGGCATGTTCAGGTGAGAGTGCGTGTCGCCCTGCGACACCTCGTTGCCCCACAGCACCAGCGTGTTGTCGAGCACCGTGCCCGAGCCTTCCGGGATTTGGCTGAGCCGCGTCAGGAAGTTGGCGAGCATTTGTGCGTGCCAAGTCTGGCGCGTCACGAGCTCCATGTGCGCGTCCGGATCGCTCGGGCCTTCGTGGGACAGCGCATGCCCCTCGCCCAAGCTGTTCAGCCACGGGTAGCGAATGTGATTCAGCGAAGTGGAGATCTGGAAGCTCGCGACGCGAGTCAGGTCACAAGCGAAAGCCGTCGCCAGCATGTCCAAATGCAGCGCGGCGATGGTCGGCATGTCATCTTCGCTGGTCGGATCGAGCGCCGCGGGCACCGCGGGCGCCACGCAGGCTGCGCTGCCATTGCTGGTGGCCGCCATGCGGCTTTCCAAGTCGCGAACCAAGCTCACGTGCGCGTTCAGCTTCTGTTGATCCTCGGTGCTGACGCGCGCCGAGATGGATTTGAACTGTGACTGCACCGTGTCGAGCACCGAGCGGCGACGCGCTTGGAGCTCGGCTACTTCGTCGCTGTTCTGACCAAAGCCGCTGAACAGACGCGTGAAGACGTCGCTCGGATTGTTCATCGGAGGCAACGGCGCGCCCGGGCCAGCGTAAGCGATGCGGCCCTGGACGTCGTTTTCGGTGGCACGCACGCCCAGCTCGAGGCTCGTGATCGGCGTACCCACAGCGAGCGTCTTGGCGACTTGCTGGTCGACGCTGATGCCGTTGGCCCAACCCGCCGTTTGTCCGCAGCCGTCCACGAACAGATCGCCGCTTTGTAGCTGCTGGCCGGTGAAGAGCCCGCCGATGCCCTTTTGGTGCAAGCCGCCCGGACCCGAGCTGGTGATGGTCAGATCGACGCCGCTCAGAAACAGCAGGCGATCTTTGAACGCTGCGAGCGGAGCGTGGATGGTGTTCAGGTCGAACGCGGTCTCGCTCGTCGCGTTCGTCGGCCACCAGGAATCCGGGATCACGCCGTTCGGCGTGTACATGAGCACGAGCCGCTTGGGGAACGTCTCGGCCGCGGCGCCCGCGCGCAGCGACGACAAGAGCGGCAAGGCGACGGCTGCGCCGCCCGCGGCGCGTAGAAAATTGCGCCGAGTCAAATCCGGATTCTTGCGCACGCGCATCGTCACATGTCCTCCGGAACGGCGGGTCGATAGCGGAAAGCGTCGGTCAACGTCAGAGCCACGAGCAGCTCCTTGAATTGCCCACCCGAAGTCACGAACTTTTTCTGCACGTCGAGCACGCTGCACGAGTCTGCGGGGGTTTCAACGCGGCCCATGGCATAGCGGAACCAGTTGGTGGCCAAGCAATTTTGCGCGCGCGGGCTGACGGCGATGCGCTGCGACAGCTCTGCGGCGCCGTTGAACGTGCCGTCGAGCGCGGTCTCGCCCGTGCCAATCATCTCGCCCGAGGCGTCCACTGGGAGCCCGTTTTCCTGCGTGCGGTAGCGGCCCAGTTGGTCATAGTTCTCGAAGCCGAAGCCCGTGCCGTCGATCAACTGATGACAGCCAGAGCACGCGGGAGACACGGTGTGAACCTTGAAGCGCTCACGAGTGGTGAGTGAGGGATCCGGATCGGGCGCGACCGGGTTGAAGTTCGGCGGCGGCGGCGGCACCGGGATACACAGGATCTGCTCGCGCACGAACACGCCGCGCTGCACGGGCCCGGACTGATCCGAGTGCGCCAACATGGCCATCAACGCGGGCTGCGTGAGCAAACCGACTTGACCCGGAGCAGTGCTGACCTGTGCAAAGCCGCTGGCCGGCGCGTCGACGCCGAAGACGCCCGCCAAGCGCGCGTTCACGTACATGTCCGGCGACAAGAACAGCGAGCTCAGATCGCCCTTGTCCCAATACACGTGGTCCAGAAACTGCTGCAGCGACTCTTCGTAGTCCGCGCCGATGTCCTTCACGTCAGTCGTGGCGTCGGGCGGGTTGCGCGCGAGGCCCGCCAACTGGTCGAGCCGCAACCATTGCTCGTTGAAATCGCGCACCATGGAGCGCGCCTTCGGTGTTTCCAGCAGCCGCCGCGCCTGCATTTCGATCTCGTCAGCGCTGGCCAGCTGGGCCGCGTCGGCCGCCGCGAACAGGGCGTCGTCGGGCATGGTCCCGGTGAGAAAATACGAGAGTCTGGAGGCCATCTGATACGGGTCGAGTATCACTGCACCGGTTTCCGGAGTCGCTGCGCGGGCCGCGTCGACGCGATACAGGAACTGCGGCGATTGCAACATGGCCTCAATCGTGAGCTCGACCGCGACCGAATAGCCGCGCGACGCGACCATGCCTGCAAACAGCGTATTGAACGCCAGAGCTTCGTCCGTCAGGAGAGGACGACGGAAAGCGCGTTTTCCGAACGCGGTCACGAAACTGGCGCCACACGCGGTTTGCTCGGCGACGCTGGTCCCCGCACACGGCGCGAGCGTCGTCAGGTTCGCCGCTACCGCGCGGCCCGCGATGCCCTCGGCCGCATCCATGAACTGCTCGACGAGCAGCGGATTGGCGATGTGCACTTCAGTGTTGTTGTTGAAGCCTTCAACCTGGTTCTCGGGCGGAAAGGTCTGCGAGGGTTGCGAGGTGTCCCCCAACAAATCGGCAATCGTCGCGTCGTACTGGACGCGCGTCAGGAGCGAGAGCGGTGAGGTCGGGCGCAAGTCTGGCTGACACACCAGCGCGGCGACGCTGTCGCCACCCGCGGCTCCGCCGGAGCCCGCAATGCCGGAACCCGCCGAGCCCATGTTCGCGCCCGTCACGCCAGAGGGCGAGCCACTCGAACAGCCCAAAACGGCAGCGAGCGTCAGCACGCAGGCGGAGCTCAGCAATCGTGAGACGAGGCGCATGGTCTGGTTCGAAGTGGCGGGGGCCTTGGCGCAACCCGGAGAAAAAGCGTGCACTCCTACAGCGGCTCCGTCAAACCGTTCCTAAGGGCATCGCGATTTAACGCCGACGCACCCGCAATTGTTACTGATAATGTGCGAACCGCGCGCCCCTCACAGGGTCTGTTTACAGGGTCTGTTTCGCCGCTCAATGCACGCGCTGACCCGGCTTGGCGCCGCTGTCTGGCGTGAGCACGTAAATTTCCGCTCCCCCGGGCCCGGCTGCGATCACCATGCCTTCGCTGGTGCCGAACTTCATCTTACGCGGCGCCAGGTTGGCCACCACGACGACCAAGCGCCCCACGAGTGACTCGGGTACGTACGCAGACTTAATTCCGGCGATGATCGTGCGTGTGACCCCGCCGCCCAAGCTCACGGTGAGCCTCAGTAGCTTGTTCGCCTCCGGGATGGCCTCGGCGGTCAGCACCCGCGCCACGCGCAGATCGACTTTGCCGAAGTCGTCGAACGAACACTCGGGGGCCAGCGGTTCAGTCGCGAGCGCCGCACCGTCGTCATCGCTCGGAGCGTCGCTGTCGCTCACTAGAGCAGCGGCACCTGGGCTGCCCACCTGAGCGCCGACAGCGCCAGCGTCGGTCGCGGCGTCACGGGTCGCAGCCACAACGGCCTCTAGCTTCTTGGGATCGACACGTTGCATGAGGTGCTCGAACTCTCCTACGGGGGTGCCGAGCAGCGGCTCCTGTGCGGCGTCGAAGCTGGCGAAGGAGCAGCCGAGCAACTTCTCGCTGTGCTCGGCGAGCTTGGGCAGCACGGGCGCCAAATACACGATCAGCTGCCGATACAGGTTCAGGGCCACGGTGCACACGTCGCGCAGCGCTTCGGCCTTTTCTGGCTGCTTCTTGAGCTTCCACGGCTCTTCGCGATCGATGTATTCGTTGGCGCGATCGGCTAGCCCCATGACCAGGCGCATGGCGCGCGCGAAATCACAGGCCTCGTAAGCTTCGGCGATCTCCGCGCCGCGCGCTGCCGCATCGCGAAACAAGCCGCCGTCCTCCGGATAGGAGGTGGACAGTCCGCTGTCCTTTACGAAGCGCGCCGTGCGACTCGCCAGATTGACGACCTTGCCGACCAAGTCCGAATTCACCTTGGCCGTGAGCTCTTCCAGGTTGAGATCGAGGTCGTCGACTTTGGGGCCGAGCTTACTAGCGTAAAAGTAGCGAAGATGCGCCGGATCGAGGTGCTCCAAGTAGGTGGATGCCATGACGAAGGTGCCCTTCGACTTCGACATCTTCTCGCCGTTCACCGTCAAAAATCCGTGCACTTGCACGCGTTTCGGCAAAGGAAAGCCAGAGGCGTGCAGCATGGCTGGCCAGAACAAGGTGTGGAAGTAGACGATGTCTTTGCCGATGAAGTGGTAAATCTCGGTATCCTGCGAGCGCCACCAGGAGTCGAAGGCTTCTCCGTGCGCGTCGCACCACTCGCGCGTCGCGGCCATGTAGCCAATCGGTGCGTCGAACCAGACGTACCAGTAGTGCCCCGGCGCATCCGGGATCTCGAAGCCGAAGTACGGGGCCGGGCGTGACACGTCCCAGTCCCGCAGCTCTTCAGCCAGAAAGTGGCCCTTCAGGTAGTTGGCAATCTCGGGCTGCAAGCGCCCGGGCTCCTGCGTCCATTCCGTGAGGAAGCCGCGGAGCTTCTCGATCTGCACGAATAAGTGCAAGGCGCTGCGCAGCTCGGGGCGCGCGCCGCTCAAAGTGCTCACGGGGTCCTTGAGCTCGGTCGGGCTGTACGTGCTGCCGCAGTGATCGCACGAGTCGCCGTATTGGTCGGGCGTGTCGCACTTGGGGCAGCGGCCCTTCACGAAGCGATCAGCCAGGAACACGCCGGCTTTGGGATCGAACAGCTGCGTGACCTCGCGTTCGACGACGAAGCCGGTCCTGCGCAAGGCTGCCCAAATTTCGGCGCAGTACTCGCGATTCCTCGGCGAGTGCGTGCTGCCATAGTGATCGAACGCGATCTGAAAGCCGGCAAAGTCGCGCTGATGGGCGACGCTCATGTCGCGGATCAGGTCCTCCTCCGAACGCCCTTCTTGGCGCGCGCGGATCATGATCGCCGTGCCGTGCGTGTCGTCGGCGCACATGTAAATAATGCGCGCGCCGCGCATGCGCTGAAAGCGCACCCAGATGTCGGTCTGGATGTACTCGACCAGATGCCCGAGATGAATGTGTCCGTTGGCGTACGGAAGCGCGCTCGTAACGAGGATGCGGCGCGACGTGGAGCTCGAAGAAGAGGACGAGGAAGAGGGCGAAGAAGTCATGAGAGGGCGCGCAGCGTAACATTCCTGCCGGAGCGGCGCGGGCTAGATGATTCGGCGCAATTCGATGGTTGATTTGGGCGCCAACGACAGCAGACGCGGACGGCCACGCCGCCCTGACCGGATTGTTTCAGGCAGGCCCGCGGTTGGAGTCGCCATCGCCGCGGGCGTGGACGCGTGGGTCAGCCCCAAGCACGACTCGCAAACCCGGCCCGGCGCGAGCGCGCAGGGCTTGGTGTTTCATTTCTAAGCCGCACAACTACACTCGCGGCATGGGTCTCCTCGACGGCAAAGTCACGGTAGTCACGGGCGCAGGCAACGGTATCGGTCGCGCCACGGCTCTGCTCTTCGCGCGGGAAGGCGCACGAGTGCTGGTCAATGATCTAGGCGGCAACCGTGAAGGCAGCGGCAACGCGCCGTCGGCTGCGGATGCAGTAGTCGCCGAGATTCGCCAAGCCGGCGGCACCGCCGAAGTGAGCTACGACAGCGTCGCCAATAAGCTCGGTGCAGAAGCCATCGTCGCCAAAGCGATCTCAGCCTTCGGCCGCATCGACGTACTGCTGAACAACGCCGGCATTTTACGGGACAAGACGCTGCTCAAGCTGAGCCTCGAAGACTGGCAAGCGGTGTTGGACGTGCACCTCACCGGCAGCTTCTTGTGCACGCAAGCCGCCGCGCAAAAAATGAAAGAGCAAGGCAGCGGCTCGATCATCAACACCACCAGCATCTCGGGCATGCTCGGCAATTTCGGACAATCGAACTATGCGGCGGCCAAGGCGGGCATCTACGGCTTGACGCGCACCGCGTCGATCGAGCTGCAGCGCTTTGGCGTGCGCGTGAATGCCGTGGCGCCAATCGCCAAGACACGCCTGACCGAGGATCTGCCGATGTTCGAGAAGATCGAAGAGTCGCTGTCGGCCGAGCACGTCGCGCCTGCTCATTTGTTTCTGGCCAGCCCCCTGTCCAGCGACGTGACCGGCGTCGTGCTGGCGGTCGCCGGCGGGCGCATGAGCGTGTTCAAGGTCGTAGAAAGCCCTGGCAAGTACAAAGAGAGCGACGCCGGCGTGTGGAGCGCGCAGGAGATCGCCGACCACTTCGAGTCGATCAGCAAAGTGTGACGTATCTGCAGCGCGGGGGTTTGGGCCCCGCTCGGCAGGCCGGGCTGAGAAGGACCGGCAATTTGCCGCGAAGATTGCTGGCCGGCCCCCCCGATGTTAGCTTTTTCTGGCCGATCGCTGCGATCCGGCCGATTGTCCGCAATGCGCCGCGAAGCGAACATCCCACTCTTTTTGTGGATCACCACCGCGGTGGTGGTGCACCTGCTGTGGAGTGGCGGCGCCGATCAAGGCGCGAAGATCCTGGAGCAGCGGCTCGACATCCAGCGCTTCGCGCGCGCCGTGCAGAGCCACGTGCGCGGCGTCGGTGCACCGATCGAGATCGCATTGCAAGACGACGAGAAGGACGAGGAAGACAAGCCGATCGAGAAGGACGAGCCCGTCCAACCCGACGCGGTCAAACCTCCGGAGCAACAGAACGCCGAGAAGGACGACCCGCAGGCCAAGAAGAAACCACCCGAAAAGGAAGTGGTGAAGCCGGAGCTGCCAAAGCCGCTGCCACCGGAGAAAAAGCCAGAGCCGCCGAAGCCCGAACAGAAAAAGGCCGAGGCTAAGCCCGTGCCGGAAGTGAAGCCACCCGAGCTCACCGTCCCCAAGAAGATCGCCGTCAAGCAAGTCACTGACGACAACCAGCCGGACAACCCGAACGCTGCGTTCATCGCCGATCAGGCCAACCACGTGCTGCAAGAGACGCAGGCGCGCATCACCAGTGCCGATCAAAATGACGCCAAACCGACACCCGGCGGCGATCACTCGAGCCCCGACAAAAACCCGGGAGATTCCGAGCATTCGAAGGTGATGCAGGCCGAAGAGCGTCCGGGCGCGAAGGACAACGCGCCGTCGGAGAAGCCGTCATCCGAAGCCGACAAGTTGGCCGCGATGCGTCCCCCGTCCGCGTCCGAAGCCGCACATCAACGCAGCACGGCGCCCGCGCAAACCGAGACCGGTGCGCGTACGGGCTCGGATACTTCGCACGCCACAGCGCCGGCGCAAGAGGGACAGAAGGCAGAAGCCGCGTCCAAGCAAGCAGACGAAATCCCGGAGGCAGTGGCCTCCGAGAACGGCGGCTTCACGGTGCCGGGGCCGCGCCAAGCGTTCGTCGAGCAAGCCGAAGCCAAGGCGCGCACCGCGCACCCGCTGCCCAAGCGGCGTAGCGCGGGTCAAGCACTGCTCGGCTACGGCTCCGAGGGCACCACCAGCAACGGCGTCAATTTGAACCTCGCTCCGAGAACCGCGGTGGCCGCGATCGGCTTGGATCAACTCAGACGCGAACGGCTGGTCGATGGCGAGCGACGCAAGAGCGCGCATCTCGGCTCCTGGCACCCAATGGACCCGAGCCGCTGGCGCAGCGCGATCGAAAATTACGTACCGAGCGTGAAGCCAGGCAATCAGACTGCGTTGAACACGGCGCACTCCGCATTCGCCGGTTACCTGAACGCGATTCACAACCGCATCCATCCCATATTCGCCGACTCGTTCCTGGGCTCGCTGGACAGCCTGCCCGCGTCTCACCCGATGAACAACGAGTCGCTCAGCACGGAAATTGAGATCATCCTGGATCAAGAGTCCGGCAACGTCGTGCGCATGGGCGTGACCAAGTTCAGCGGCATCACGGCTTTCGACATTGCCGCGCTCGACTCAGTGAAACGCGCCGCTCCGTTCGGCACGCCGCCGCGCGAGATCGTCTCGCCCGACGGCAACGTGTATCTGCACTGGGAGTTTCATCGCAACTCGGAAGCCTGCTCGACCTTCAACGCGCGTCCGTTCATCCTCAAGGCGCAACCCGCGACGGCTCCGACGGAAGTCACACCGCCGGCCGCGCCCAGCGATCCTTCCGAAGCGCCAGCGCCCGAACGTCACGGCCAGAACGCGCCCCACGCTGCGCCCAGCCAGCGCGCTGCGTTTGCTCAGAATTGACCGAGGGTTGGTTGCCGAGCTCTGAATCAGACCAATCCTCGGGGATTTCCCTGCCCATGCTCACGCGAGCGGCGCTCTTGGCGACGGTCGTCGGGCGTGGAATCGCGCCCGCCATTCCGGGCTTGGCCGTGGGCATCACGAGCGTCATCGTACTCAGCGGGCGAATCGCGGCATTTCTGAGTCAGTTGGTGGCGGCGGGCGGCGTCGCTGCAGCGGTCAGGCTCGGTATCTCTGCGCTGCGCTCACCGCGGCTCGACCTGGGTTATCGGTTGGTCGCTCTGCCGGGCGGGGCGATCGTCATCGCACTGGTGATGGCAGCCTGGGCGCGCCCGCTCGAGCCCGACCTGTGTCGCACGATGGCGCTGGCCGCCATCGCGACGGCGCTCGCCGGCGCGTTCGCCAATTTGCGCGTCAGCGAAACGCGCGCGGCCGGGCTCGTCCTGGGCAGCGCCGGCTTCTCGGGTTTATTTCATCTGCTCGCGCGCGAGCTGGTGAGCCGCGCCGCAGAGCGCCTGGACAATACGAGCCTGCATTGGGCGGTCGCCGTCGCGACGCTCGCTACGCTCTTGGATCTGATCGCGCTCGGCCTGACTTTGACGTACCTCGGGCGCGGCGACCGTCGCAAGGTCCTACTGACCGCGGCCTTCGTGTTCGTCCCCGCGTTCGCGCTCGGCGCCTTTGCCGCTCATGGCAGCGCGCCCGGTGTGGGCATTGCGCGCGTATTCGCCGAGCGCACGCTAGCTCAGCTTTCGCGCGCGCCCGCGGCAGCCTTGCCGAGCGCGCTTCGCTTTGCGATCACCACCGCGCTGCTCATCACCGCAGGCATGTGCGTGTTGAAACCAGGCGACCTCCGCAAAACGAGCGTCGTGCTTTCGCTGTCTTTGCTCTCGCTGGGCGCGCCGGACATGCCGCTGCCGGCGCTTTGGTTGGTCGTCGCGACGCTGCTCGCGCCCAAGCAGCCCGCGCCGGAGCTCCTGCTCGACTCTGGCGACAAACGCGCAACACCCCGCCAGTAACTATCGGCGGCGGATTTCGTACCTGGTTCACGGGCCACACGAATGGCGCGCGGCGCAACCTACAGCGGCGAGCAAGTGGTTGGGCTGGTCACATGATGAACCGTGCAGTAAGCGCATTAAATAAGTACCGATAACCCCCTGTAATCACGAGCGATTCACATCGGTTACACCGAGCATATGTTCAGGCATGCAGGGATTTGCTAGGGTAACGCCACCTCACGCAACGAAATTTGGGGTTGGAATGGAAAGCTCAGCGCAGCGACTATTAGTGGTCGAAGACGACGTGACAGTGGCACGTGCTCTGTCTCGTACCTTGGCTCGTCGCGGCTTATCGGTCGCCATCGCCCGTTCCTGCACGGCCGCGCGCACGTTGGCGCAGACCTTCGACTTCGCGGTGCTCGACCTCGATCTACCCGACGGCAACGGCGTCGATCTGGCTCGTGATTTGATGGAAAGCCGCAAAGTGCCGAGCGTGCTGTTCTTCACCAGCTCCTGTGATCTCTCGCTCTTGGCTCGCGCGCGCCGCATCGGCCCCGTAATCATGAAGTCGGCCGGCACCAGCCCGATCCTCGCATTCCTGTCGCCCGATCACGCAGACCCGCCGCAGAGCCACACCGCGCCCAGCACGAAAGCGCGCGGCTACCGCGCGTCCTCGTCGTCGTCGTTGCGCCGCTCACGCGCGCGCTGATCGCCCGCACTACTACGGGCTGGTTGGTTTGGTTAGCGGGCGCGCTCGACCGAGGCCGGCGCGTAGCTCACATCGCGCTGATGACGAGAGCCGCGTAAATCAGAACTAGATACGGCAGCGAGGCGAGGAACAAAAGCTTGGCCCAGCGTTCCGGGGTCTTCTTGCCTTGCCCGAACGCGGCGTAGCCGAAGAAGCCGAGGTTGAGCAGCACGGCAATCGCGGTGTACCAGACGCCGGCCATGCCGAGCACGAGCGGCGACAAGCTCACCGCCAAGAGCAGCGCGGAGTAGATCAGAATCGAGCGCCGCGTGGCTGCGAGCCCGCTCACGTTCGGCTGCACGACGAGCCCGGCGCGCGCGTACTCCTCACGACGGAAGGTGGCGATGGCGAGAAAGTGCGGCAGTTGCCAGATCAGCAAAATCAAAAACAACGGGAACGCGCGCGGCGCGAGCGAGCCGGTCATGCTGGCCCAACCGATGAGCGGCGGGATCGCGCCGGGCAGCGCGCCCACGTGCAGTGCGTAGGCCGTGCTGCGCTTGAGCGGCGTGTAAGCCAGCACGTAACTGGCGAGCGCGAGCAGCGCGAGGCCCGCACTGGCCAAGTTCACGCACAACACCAGCACGGCCAGACCGACGACGGCACAGCCGAGGGCAAACCAAAGCGCGGTCTCTGGAGCCAAGCGACCGGTCGGCAGCGGACGCGAAGCAGTGCGTCGCATCAATGCATCGACGTCCCGCTCCTTGTACATGTTGAGGGCGTTGGCAGCGGCCACCACGAGTGCCGTACCGAACATGGCGACGAGCAACCGCAGTAGCGGACGGGGACCCGGCGCAACCAAGGCGCCGCACAGCATGGTCACCATCACGAGCCCTGCCACGCCGGGCTTACCGAGCTCCAGCAAGGTCAGCCAGAAGCGAATGCTGGACGGGCTCTGGGCTTCTGACAGCGGAGCACACTCGGACGAGTGACTTTCGCCGCTAATACCCGGCACGGTCGATTGCATGGCCCGCGCCTCCTACCACCGCGCGACATCTTCAGCAATCTGCACGCAAAGCGGCCGTGCTTATTGAGTTTTTAGGGGCGAGCCGGACCCTTCGGCGAGCCGTGGCGACGTCCCCGAATGCGCTGCGTGAGCAACAACGAAAGAGCGCACAGCGTGGCGCCCAGCGCTCCAGCCGCCGGTAACACCAAGTACGCCGCCCCGTGTGGCTCTTGACGCTCTAGCCAAGAGACGGCCCACCACAGGCAACCGGAGACGCAGGCGCCGAGCAAGGCGCCCGCCCAAACGGGTAGCCAAGGCCTGAGCGCCGAGAGTCGCCCAACCGCATAGGCGGACAAACCGGCGCTCAATGCAAACAGGCACACCCGCAAGCCGATCGGCCAACGCCGAGAGCGACCCCACGGCGGCAAGCCACTGAGCGTCGCGTGCCGAGCGCGCACTCGAACTTGCAGCGTGGGCAACGGAAACGAGAGCGTGAGCTCTTCCAGCGCGATGCGCTTCAAGTCGTCACCCAGCGCGATCGCAGATGCCTGAAACGATGCTTGCTTGCCAAGCGGAGCATGCCCTCGCAGGCGGGGCGCGCGGCCAGGCTCGCACACCCAAGCGAAACCCAAGAGCGGCACCGTGACTTCGGCCGGCGGCGCGCTTTCCGTGCAGCTTTCACGTGCCGAGGTAACGAGCTCGGTCGCCAATTGGCCCGGCGACGAGCCACGGCCATCGAGCCACGATGAAATCCAGAAGGTCGGCGCACCCAGAGCGACGACCACCAAACAGGTCGCGAGCGCGGTCGCCTTCCAAGACGCCTCACCTCCAGCGCGCGAAGCTGCCCCACTCGCCGCGAGTCCGAGCGCGATCGGAATGCTGACCAAAAACGCGAGCTCGAGACCTGCCGCAAAGAGTGGGCGGGCAAACGGCCAGATCAGCGAGAAAGGCAGGTGCTGTCCGGAGATCCGCGGCCACAGCCGCAATGCTCCAACTCCGCAAAACAGCGCCAGTGCACAGGCGAAGGCCGCCAGGCCGGCGAACACGCTACGGCGGGCCACGCTCGTCACCGGGCTCAGCGTAGCCGGAGCGAGGCCGCCAGACGAGCCTCCGGACGGCGGGCCTAGCGGAGGGCCTGGGCCCGAGCGGGTCCGAGGGACAGAGAACGTTGCCAGCCAAGCATTCTCTATTCGGACCCTGTGTTATGGTGCCGGCGAACATTCGCGCCGGGTCGGGCAACCTAGCTTTGCGAATATCAGCGGAGGATCTATGCGCACTCAGAGTTCATTCCTAGCAACGCTTACGCTCGCCACGCTTTCTCTCGCCTCACTTTCCGCGCACGCGCAGACCACGGAAGTGTCGACGACTGGCAAAGGCGTCGTCGGTGGAACGCTGCTCGGCGCAGAGGTCGTCCTCACGGCAGAAGCTGCGTTCAAGGTCCAGCCAACTTGGGCCTACGTGGTTGGCGGTCTGGGCGGCGCTGCCGCAGGCGGTATCGGCGGCTACTTCATCGAGCGCGATGCTAGCCCACGCGCAACGTTGTTCATGTTGGCGGGCGGGATGGCGCTCGTCATTCCGGTAACCGTTGCGGTCTTGAGTGCGACCGCTTACGAGCCCCCCGCAAGCTTCACGCAAGATCGCGCGCCGGCAGACGAACCCGTCGCCGAGCCACCGGCACCGGCGGGCACCAACCCGGCACCGCCGACCAGCACCACTCCCGCAGGTACCGAAGTCACCGCGCCGGCTCCGGTCGTCACGCCCCCTGAACCAGCTAAGACCCCGACCGGTTCGCTGCCTCGTCACAAAGCGTTGGCTCGTCGCACATTGCCGCTCGACTACCACCTCAGCCCACCTGCACTCATCGGTGTCTCGGCAGAAGCGCTGACGCTCGGTGTTCCAGCCGTGGAATTGCGCGGCGTCTACACGCGAAATGAGATCGCGATGTTCGGCGTTTCCCAGGCCACCGAAGTTCGCGTGCCTGTGTTGAATTTCTTGTTCTGAGCGCGCGCCTTCTGGGACGCGCCTGAGGCGCGCCCCAGGCGTGCCGTCGGGCCGATACCGCTAAACGCGCCACACGCGAAAGACGACTGACGTAGCGCCGTAATAGTGGTGCTAGTCTCTTAGGTCGCGGCTAATCTCAGCCGTCCATCCCCTCGGGATTAGACGACAAACATGGCACAGCCTGCTCCGCAGAAGCCCGCCGTGGCGGCGCCCCGTACAAAAAAAGCCGACGACCCGGCGCTCGGCAAAGTCATTGCCGGGCGCTACCGCCTAGAAGCCCGCATCGGCGAAGGCGGCATGGGTATCGTGTACCGCGCTCGGCACGTTCTCATCGATCGCGTCGTCGCGGTGAAGTTGATTCGCCCTGACCTCCGCGGCGAGACTCACTTACGCGCTTGGATGCTGCGCGAGGCGCGCGCCGCCAATCGCGTGGACCACGCGCACATCATCGACATCCACGACATCGGCGAGACCGACGACGGCGAGCTCTATCTCGTGATGGAGTACTTGGTCGGTACACCGCTCTCCACCGAGCTCGCGCACGGGCCGATGCCGCTGAACCGCGGCGTCGACATCCTCGAGCAGATGGGCGCCGCTCTTTCCCGCGCCCACGACTTGGGCGTCGTGCATCGCGACTTGAAGAGCGACAACATCCTGCTCACCCACCGCGGGGGCCGGAAGGATTTCGTAAAGATCTTGGACTTCGGGCTGGCAGCCTTGGCCCACGATCCCCGCCTCGCGCCAAAAGGTGCGGTGTTCGGCACGCCCGAGTACATGTCGCCCGAGCAAGCGCGCGGCGAGCAAGCCGGGCCGCACTCGGACTTGTACGCCTTGGGCGTCTTGTTTTTCGAGATGCTGACCGGCCAGCTTCCATTTCGCGCGGGCGATCGCGACAGCTTGCTAGAGATGCAGCGCACCGCACCCGCGCCGCGCCCGACCAGTATCCGCAAAGACTGCAGTCCGGCTGCCGAGCGCATCGTGCTCCGACTGTTGGAGAAGGATCCGCGCAAGCGCTACCGCGACGGCCATCATTTGCTCGAAGAGCTGAAGGCTCTGCAGCGTTCGCTGCCGAGTGCATCGTGGGACAAGGAAGGAACCGGCGACACGCCGCCTGCCGCGCCTCTGGCTCCGCCGCCACCCCGCACGCCGGGCGTGGTGGAGTGGGCCAGTCGCGCGGGCCTGTTCGCGCGCATGGTGTCGCGCGCTTATCCGTCAGCCAATGCCGCTCCTGACGTCGCGCAGGCTTTGGCCACGCTTTGGGATTTGGCTGCGAAGGCCAGCGGGCTGGAGGGCGAGGTCGCCAGCCACACCCGCAAGCTCGAAGCGCTCGAGCGTCGGGGTCGCGCGCTACGCGCTGAAATTGGCCGCAAAGTGGAGGAGCTAGCGCACGAGGAATCGCGCGTCCTGCGTGAGGCCGCCGCCTACGGCGAAGAAGAAGAAGCCGCACGGCGCGAGCTGGGACGCGCCGAGCAGATAGCCGAAGAGCGCGTGACCATCGCCGACCGCGCGGAGCGCGCTGGCGCCGGCACGCGCGCCGTCTACGAACAAGCTGGCGCGGCCCACGCCATGGTCGAAGCCCAACGCCAATGGCTGAAGACACGCGAAACGCGGCGCACCGGCCGTGAAGCGAGCGCAGCCGATCTGCGCCGTCAAATCGAGGAGCTGCGCGGGCAGCTCGCTCGCTATGCAGAAGCCTTGGAAGAGGATCTGGCAACGGGCCGCGAAAAGGTCGCCGGGCGCGCGCGCGAAGGGCTCAAATTCGAGAAGAGCTTCTTCGAGGCGTCGAACGTGCTGATGGCCAATCTCAAGGGCAAGCCGGAATGCCGCGAGCTGATGAACGAGCTGCTCGCCGCTTCGGGAGAGCACGAACCGAATCAACCGACACCTCCCGGTCCATCGCGCACCACGGAAGCGTGAGCGCGAGCCCGAGGCGCCTTCGCATCGCGGGCGCCGCTCGCCTCGCGTTTGGCGAGTCGCAGCGCTTCGCGTTCGAACGGCGCGGCGAAGCGCTCGAAGGCTTCGTGCTGCACCACGAAACCGGAGTGTTCGCGTATTTGAATCGCTGCCCGCATTGGGCAGTGGATCTCGACTTGGGTGACGGGCGTTTCTACGCGAAAGACATCGATCGCATCTACTGCAAGAACCACGGCGCGCTGTTCAGAGTTTCGGACGGCGTTTGCGATCACGGCCCGTGTTTGGGCCGCGCGCTCGATTCATTCTCCGTCGAGCTAGACGGCGACGACGCTTGGGTTAACCTACCGGGCGAGCCATGAAACCGAATTTCATCAGCATCGGGGCAGCGTGTGCGGCGCTGGGCGTCGCGCTCGGTGCGTTCGGCACGCACGAGCTGCGCAGCAGGGCTTCCGAGCTGCAGCTCGCGCTTTGGGACACGGCGACCCGCTATTGGTTCATCGGCAGCCTGGGCATGCTCGGTTTCGGCCTGTTTCGAGAAAGGCGCGCCGGAGGCTCAGTGAGCGGTTTGCTGCTGCTGGCCGGCAGTTTGCTGTTTTCGTCGAGTCTGTATGGCCTGGCGTTGGGCGCTCCGCGCCTGCTGGGCGCGGTGACACCGTTCGGGGGCGCGTTGCTAATTGCGGGCTTTATCTGCTTCGCGTTGTGCGCCCGTGCGCCGCGGTAGCCCAAAAGCGCAACAAATTTGGGTCTCGCAGCGGCTTTGGTGTCTACCAGGGGAGGACAACCATGCCCGCGCTCTCGTCGCATCCCCTGCCCCTGGAGCAACTGTCAGAACGCACGCGCAGCATTCGCGTCACGCCCCTTCTGCCGGAAGCCGCTCTCAAGTCGAAACCGCGCCCGCGCGCGCCGCTGCTAGCGGGTCGCTACGCGATCGATCGCTACCTCGACAAAGGCGGCACCTCCAAGGTCTACGTCGGCTGGGACGAGCTGTGCGAAGAAGAAGTCGTGATCAAGATTCTGACCGACGAAGCGGCGCGATGCAGCATGCTGCGCGCTCATTTTCTAATCGGCTCGCGTGCTGCTTTGGCGGTGAAGCACGAGAACGTCGTCAAGACCCTGGCCGTGCGCGATCCGAGCCCGGGCACACCGTATATGGTGATGGAAGTGCTGCGCGGTGAGCTGATGGCCGATCTGCTCCATCGCAAGGGGCAAATGTCGACCCGCGCAACGTTATCGCTCGCCGCCCAAGCCGCGTCGGGCCTGTCGGCGCTGCACGACATCGGCATCGTTCACTGCGACATCAAGCCCGACAATCTATTTTTGACCTCGCCAAACGGCGCCGCGAGAAGCCTCAAGATCCTGGACTTCGGCTTGGCCGAGGTGGCAGGTCACGGCGTGCTGGGGGAAGTGCACGCCATCCGCGGCACGGCGCAGTTCATGGCACCCGAGCAAGTCCTGGGCGACCCGGTCGATGCCCGCACCGACGTGTACGCCCTAGGCGCGGTGATGTTCCGCATGCTCACCGGGCAGCTGCCGTTCGATCTCAAGGTCAGCATGACCCTGCTGCGCCATCAGCTGTTCTCGCCCACGCCGCCCCCGTCGTGGCTGTGCGACAATCTCGACCCGCACATCGAAGGCATCGTGCTCAAAGCGATGCGCAAGAACCCCGTAAACCGCTACCAATCTGCGCTAGAGATGATCACGGACCTGGAGTCAGTCCTGGATGGCCATGAGCCTCAGACTTCCTTCGAGCTCCGAGCGCCGGATATCTATACGCCGCAGAGCGCGTTGGGGTTGAAGGCTGCCGGCATGTTGGGGACTGGCTAGCTCTCAGGAGCTGGGCGCCCGCAGTCCCGCAGCGCACCTCACAGTCCGCCGAGTTCCCGGCGTAACCCACCGTCCCTCTCACGTCTCCTCATCCCTCGCGCGCAGCACGCCGAATCCCACGGGGTTCGCAAGCTCCGTTTCCATGTTCGCGGAACGAGAGGCCCCTCGAAGCAGCGTGGACATCGCACCGGGACGCCGAAGGCTGTGACGGCAGCGCGCGCCGCGTGACCATCAACCCAATAAAATCTCGATTCAGGCCGGCAATTTCGCCAACAGGAAAGACCTCAACTTCACGAGGTTACGTTCGTCTCGCGTGAAGCTCGGGACGGCGTATCCGTCAGCCCACTCTTTGACTTCGCGCACGAAGTCGGCGCGCAGCGCGGCGTCACTTAGGATTGCGTTCACGGTGCGGCCGCGGACGGAGCCTTTCTCCAGGCCGTCTACGTAGCGGGCGAGGCGACCGTATTCGCTGCCCAGGAACTCGCGCACGAGCTCGGCTTCTTCGGCGAGGCGCGCGAGCGTGCCGGTCGAGTCGGCGGCGAGCGAGCCCTCTGACTCGAGCTTCACGGATTCTGCAGCTGCGCGCACGACGAACGCGTCGTCGACGAAGCCCAGATCCTCGAGGCCATCGGGGATCAAGTCGAGCGACTTGAACAAGTAGTTGAGAGCAGCCGTGGAGCGACGTTGCACGGTGTCGGAAGCGTCGGCCTCGAGCACCAAAGCCAGCGCTCGAGCGTCGTCCGCGAGTGAGCGCAGCCAATTGGGAAAGGCGTCGAGACAGCGGGCTTCGAGCGTGGCCATGGGATTTTTCGCTCTATCAAGCCCCGCCCGCGCTGTAAAGCAGGCGCGCTTTCAATGCTCGGTTACGGCGGGCTCGACAGCATTCGGCGGACAGAGCACGCGCAGGGCGTTGTCTGCGAAGATCTTACGCACCGATTGTTCGTCGAAGCCGGCTTTGGCGAGCGCGGCGCTCAGGCGCGGAAATCGGCTGGCATCAGCAAGCTCTGTTGGCGGGTGAATATCGCCCTCGAAATCCGAGCCGATGGCCACGTGGTCCAGCCCGGCTACCTGCGTCAGGTGCTCCACCTGGGCGACGACGTCGCTGAGCGTGGCACGCCGCCCGCGCGCCAAAAATGGGCCGTGAAAGTTCACGCCGATCACGCCGCCGGTCTCGGCGATGCCGTGCAGCTGTTCATCGGTCAGATTCCGCGGGTGGTCGGCGAGCGCGCGCGCGTTCGAGTGCGTCGCAACGACGACACCGTGCGTCTCTTTTGCGAGCGCGAGTGCGAGCACGTCAGCGACCGCGCGATCGGACGCGTGGGAGACATCGACGATCAGCCCTAGAGCGAACGCGCGCCGCACGAAAGCGCGGCCGCGCTCGGTCAAGCCGAACGCCTTGGGCTCGAGATCGCCGGACGAGCTGGCTAGCTCGTTCGCATACGTGTGCACCAAACCAACGATGCGCAGCCCGCGCGCAGACCACGTGACCAGCGAGTCCGGGTTGGAGGCGAGCGGCCCTGAGCCCTCGAACGCAAAAAAAGTGCGCACGCTGCCTGTCTTTACGCTGCAACCGGCCGACGCGAACGGCGGAGTGTGCAAGAGCGCCTGACTCACGCGCGCGTACGAGCGTTCCAGATCGGCGATGCGCGGGCCGTCGGGCGATACGTCGCGCGGCACGAACAGCGGAAGCACCACGCCCGCCACTCCTCCACGCTGCAGCGCGCGCGTCGAGAACTGCCCCGCGCTGGACGCGAAGTCCTTGTTCTTGAAATTGTATTGATACGAAAGGTCGACGTGTAGGTCGACCACCGGAAACGGCGCACTCGGCGACGCAGGCAACGCTCCCGAGGTCGCGAACAACAGCGCGAACGGACCTGCAAATAAGACGAATTTGGGCAACGCCCGTTCAGGTTAGACGCAAAGGCCGACGCCGCATGAGGCAAATCGCAGAAAGCCGGCCCCCAATGAGACGCTTTTGCTCAAGCTGCTCTGGCGGGAGCCGTTACTCCCCTGTCAGGGGCAATGGCAGCAGCAACCAGTCAGTTCCCACCTACCTCCGAACGGCGCAGCAGCCGGCGCGAAGCAGACGTCCGACGCATCCTATTCGTGGACGACGACGACTTGATCTTGCGCAGCATCGAGCGCGTCTTGAAGCGACACGCGCAAGAGTCGTCCTGGGAGCTCCACTTCGTCACCGACGGTGACGCGGCGCTCGACCGACTTGCTGCGCAGCCCTTCGACGTGATCTTAGTCGACGCGCACATGCCGCGCATGAGCGGCACGACGTTGCTGCGTCGCGTACAAGAGTCGCACCCCGGCATGGTGCGCATCCTGCTCTCTGGACACACCGGCCTCGACGTCTTGCGCACGTCCCTGCCGCTCGCTCATCAGTTCATCGCCAAGCCGTGCGACGCGCAACTCTTGAAGACCACGCTCGACAATGCCTGCGGTATTCGCGCCATTCTGAGCCGGCCCGAGCTGCGGCAAATGGTGGGCGGCAGTAGCGAGCTGCCGTCCGCGCCGCGGACCTATGTCGAGATCACCAACGCGCTCAGCAATCCGCACGCGAGCTCGCGCACGGTGGCAGATATCGTCGAGCGGGACATTGCGATTTCGGCGCGCGTACTGCAACTGGTGAGCTCCGGGTTCTACGGGCTGCCGCGACAAGTCAGCTCCATCGGCGGAGCCGTGGCATTCCTCGGGGTCGAGGTGATCAAAGCCATCGTGCTCTCCGTGGAAGTCTCGAAAATGTTCCCGGTTTCTCAGGCGATCCCGGATTTCTCGATCGATGCGCTGCAAAAGCGCTCGCTCGCCTCGGCTCAGCTCGCCAAGAGGCTGCTCGGGCATGAGTCTGGCGGGGACAACGTACTGATCGCCGGCATGCTGCAAGACGTCGGGCAGCTGATTTTCGCCGCGCGCGCGCCGCAGCGCTTTTCGATCGCGCTCTCGACCAGCTCTCGCGGCAAGTCCCCGCTTTACGAGGCGGAGCTGGAGCTGTTCGGCTCGACGCACGCCGAAGTGGGCGGCTACTTGCTCGGCCTGTGGGGTTTACCGAGCAAGATAGTGCAAGCCGTGGCACACCACTTGGAGCCGGTGACGGGCGCGCGCGTCTTCGACGCGGGGATAGCGCTCTACGTGAGCAATCTGCTCTCGATCAATCCAGACGTGCCCGCGCTCGAAGACGTGCCCGCGCGCGCAATAGCACTCGACCTTTCGTACTTGCGCACCCTCGGCGTGGCTCACCAGCTCGAAGACTGGCGCCGCATTGCCCGCGACATGGCTGGCGGCGGCAGCGCCCCGACGCGCCTAGCTGCGCGCGCCTGAGCTCACCCCATCACCGGTATTCTAAGCTGCAGCGACGCTCGCCGAGCGGGCTAGCTTCCGCCGCTCAGCTCTGCTTCCACTTGATGTTGCAGCCAATGCTCGGGATCTGATCGGCTGACGGCGCCGCGCCCGAGAGCAAGGCCTCGATGGCCGCCCGTGCGTCGCGACCCGTGACTGACACGTCGTTGCCGGGGCGCGCGCCATCGAACTGGCCGCGATAGGCGAGTTTGCCGTTCGAGTCGAAAATATATAGATCGGGAGTGCACGCCGCATCGAACGCGCGCGCCACTGACTGCGACTCGTCATAAAGGTACGGAAACACGTAGCCCGCTTCCTTGGCCTCCACGGCCATGGCGGGGGGCGCGTCTGCCGGGTAGGCGACGGCGTCGTTCGAGCTCACGGCCACCATGCGCGCGCCGCGCTCCTCACAGAAGCGCCCAAAGTCGGCGATGCCCGCGCGAATATGCTTTACGAACGGGCAGTGATTGCAGATGAAGAACACGACCGAGGGCTTGCCGACGAGCGTCTTCGACTCGAAGACCTGGCCGCTCACCGTGTCGGGCAGGGAAAAGTCGGGGATCTGAGTGCCGAGCGCGAGCATGCGAGAGGGGGTTCGTGCCATGGGCGGAAAGTTTGCGCCGGAAGCGGAGGGCGTCAACTAGGACGCACGCGCTTCGTGATCCCCGGAGGGGATAGGTCACTGAACCTTGCTCGGCAAACGAGCGAACGCCTCGAAGTCGTCCCGCTGATACAGGAACGCATAAGCGGCCCGGCTCGACAGAACGCGCTTGATGTAGCGGCGAGTCTCGACGAACGGAATCAGCTCCACCCAGATGTCGAAGTCGGCGTTGGGGCGTTCACGCAGCCAGCGCTTGGGGTTATTGGGACCCGCGTTGTAGGCCGGAATAGCCAGCAGCGCGTTCTCGGGAAAATCGGCTGCGTATTTGGCGAGCACGCTCGAG
>Ga0210392_10000440_pt1 | contig 25675 bp, 25 predicted proteins | sample IncBWC30OmetaG_FD_161057 | JGI IMG/M metagenome (GOLD analysis project Ga0210392, IMG submission 161057) | Forest soil microbial communities from Barre Woods Harvard Forest LTER site, Petersham, Massachusetts, United States - Inc-BW-C-30-O ... | reverse complement strand
CGTGCCCATCCACTGCTTTGCGCTGTTCCGATCTTGTAGCCTTCAATCTTGAGCTTGCCGGCCGCTCCGTTGTCTTCGGCAATCTCGTAAATCACGTGCTCATCGTGGCGGGGCGAATTGACAACCTCGCCTCGATCGCTGGCGCCGGAGGCGTTCGGCCAAAACGCCGCCCCGAAGCAAGCCGCGAATGCAATGCAGAGAAGTAAACGCCACATGGTTCTGGTCCTCCTGAAATAGTCTGAATAGCATGCGGCCACCTGTCCGGCAGGGTACCATGCCAATGCGCGGCTCTCCTCAGAGCGCTGCTATTTTCGGCACTTTTGGCCTAATTGTGGCTTGGGTCCTAGTACATTCGTACTTTTTCCACTGCGTTTTATTTTGTATCGCCAGTTCTATTGTTCTCCAGACGGGCCAAGGCTACACTCAGTCCTTCAAATAGGGAGGTCTCCCGTGACTGGCTCAGAACGCCGCACGACCCAACGTTTCTCGATGCGGCTGCCGCTAACTGTCCGCTGGACTACTGGCGCGGCAGTTGGCGAAACCGCGACGGAATCCCGGGATGTGAGTTCCCGGGGCGTCTACTTTTTCCTCTCCAAGGATGTGAAGGAAGGATCACCGGTTGAAATCCTACTGACCTTGCCCAACGAAATTACCCTGGCTGGCCCCGTACGCGTGCGTTGTCTAGGACGCGTTCAGCGTACCGAACCTCGAGAAGAGGGCGCCGTCGGTGTTGTGGCCGCGATCGAACGCTACGAGTTCTTGCGGGGCAGCGAAGAAGTTTAGTTCGCCCCTCGCCGTAATTCGCGGATTTCGGTAAGAGTTCCTTGCTCGCTCACTGCGGAGGCGGGCAGGAATAGCCGGGGTGCCTCGGCCCCTCAGCGGAGCGCCCCGGCTGAAATTTTTTTGCCCTCGCCTTAGCCATATCTCCCCACTCATCTTGAACCCGCCCGCACTCACCATTGTCCCACCCGCCGCACCTGTACTTCGGGTCAGGCGATTTCCACAGGTCGCGTAGGCCAAGATGAGTTATCCCGCCCTCGGGTGCTGATCTTTGCCTCTCTTCGGAGAGACGACAGGAAAGACCACTATGCCGGAATTACCGGCGGACCAAAGTCCCGGACCCAACGGGAACGCTGGCAACGTGTTTGAGAAGGGCACACCCGAGCGTCTGGCCACACCAGCGGAGCTGGCCGAATTTGGCAGCGTTGTGGCCAATCCCGAGATCGAAGCGCGCATCTTGGAACTTCTGGAAGCCCAGATGAAAGAAGACATGGCCCTAATTGAACCGATGGATCTCGCAGAGGCTTCTGCGCTATCCATTCCCGAAGCCGTAAATGAATCTCTTGAAGAGCCTGCAGAAGAAAAACTGGAAGCCGTGCCGCAACCCTTCGCAATTGAAACAGTGACGGAAACCGCCCCCGCTGCGGAAGAATTGCCCATTCCTAGATACATTTCAGCGCCTTCCCTGCCGCCAGCGCAGCTTCGCATTCCCAATCCTTCGCCTTCGGCTTCCGATACTCATGTTGAACTCCAATCCTTAGAACGTGTCGATCTGTTGGAATTTGCAGAAGCTTTGGACCAGCACCGATTGTGGGTGGAGACCGCCGGGCAGGAAGGAACGCGCGGCGATTTCTCTGGTGCGAACTTAAGCGACGCGGACTTGACGGGCGTGAATCTGCAGGGCGCGTCCATGCAAAAGACTATTCTCCGCGGCGCCGATCTCTCCATGGCCAATTTCCGCGGCGCGAATCTGGCGGAAGCGGATCTGCGCGAGTCCAATCTTCTGGGAGCTGAGTTTTCCGGCGCTAACCTGATGGGCGCGAATCTCTACCTTGCGGAAGGTCTATGGGCAGGGCGGCTTGGCGGCACGAATCTGTTCGACGCCACGCTGCCCGAAGGAGTGGCCTCTCAGGATGGTGGCAAGACCATTACGCAGTCAACACAGTCCGCGCGCTGGTTCTATCTGCTGCTGATATCGCTGTGCGCGGCGACGTCCGTTCTTGTCGCTCTCACCACCGATGTTCGCTTGCTGCTGGACAAGGCGGCGTTGCCTATCGATCGCATCCCGAATTTCCTTCCTTTGCAGGGATTTTATCTTGGTGCACCGCTGCTTCTAACCGTGTTGTACCTGCGCCTGCAATTTTTGCTGTTGCGCTTGTGGGGCAGCATGGGCGCTTTGCCGGCAGTGTTCCCTGATGGGCGTACTCCGGAAAAAGACGGCTCGTGGTATCTGATGGGGCCGATCCGGCCGAATCTGCGGTGGTCGCGCGACCCGCGTTCTCCTCTGGCGCTGCTGGAAAGTTTCATCGCAAAGCTATTGATCTATTGGGCCGTGCCGGCAACGATCTCGTTCATCTGGCTGCGTTATCTGGTCATGCAGGATTATCGCGGCACATTGCTACAGGTGTTTCTCTTCACGCTGGCGGCAGGCGCGGCTTGCGGCTTGCCTCGCGTCGTCGCGCGCGTCCTGCGCCCGGGAGATTGGACCGACGAAACCACCGCAAGTTTCATGAAGGATGTGCTTTCCACTTTGCGTGCTCCCGTGGCCGTTGGATTCCTCCTCTTTGCTTTGTCGCTTGGTGTGATTCATGGTTTGCCTTGCGATCCCACCATTCGGCCTGACGTCGGCCGCGGTGATCCCCGGCGCTGGGCCGCTACCGCCTTTCGCATCGTGGGATTCCGCCCGTTTGCCGATATCACGGAGGAGAGTATTGCGTCGCCGGCGGCTAAGGACGACGCGAAAGACTCCAACGCGAGGGACTCCAACGCTGGAGAAGGAACCGGACCACGTCTGAACGAAATGACCCTGCGTTTCGCCCGCGGCTATCGCGCCGACTTTCAAAACGCTCGCATGTGGCGCGCGAATCTGGAAGGCGCTAGCTTATCGGAAGCAGATTTTCGCGGAGTGAATCTGCGCGAAGGGATTCTGCGCTCCGCAAAACTCGACCGTTTGCAGGCCGCGAAAGCCAATCTCGTTTCGGTGGACGCGCAGGGGGCCAATCTCTCGGGCGGAGATTTCCGCAATGCCGACCTCTCATTTGCAAATATGGAAGGCGTGACGTTGACGACGGCGAACCTGTCGCGCGCCAGCCTGTACTCCGCGAATTTACGCCGTGCGAATTTATTGCGCGCCGATCTGTCGCACGCTGATTTCCGCGACGTCAAACTTGAGGAAGCAATCCTTTCCCTGGCTGTGCTGGAAGAGACCGACATGTCCGCCGCAAAACTCATGGGTGCGAACCTAACCGGAGCGCAGATCAAAGGCACGATTTTCCTGGAAGCAGATCTTTCCCGGGCCGACTTGCGCGGCGCCACTATGACCGGAGCGATTTTGCGTCAGGCCAAACTCGAAGGAGCGCGCCTGGATGGCGCAGATCTTCGTGGAGCACTCGGCCTGGAAGCCTGGCAGGTCTGTTCAGCGCAAGGCTGGCGGGGCGCCCAATTTGATCTCGACGTCAAGCAGGCCGTGGAGCAAAGTTGCGGTACCCCGCAAGTATCCACACCACCTCAGGAAACCCGGCGTAAATGATCAGTCCCAAGTCGCCATACGCTCCCCTGTAGCTCAGGCCTTCCAGGCCAGAGGGTTGCACTCGAAGGTGGATCACACTTCGCATGTTTCGGCACCCACAGCACCGGCAACAATTGAAATTCTGGCGGGAATCGGGAAACCGCACACCTGAAGCGGTGAGCTACCGTGACTCCTTCTTCTTCTGTTCCCCCGCAACGTGCTCGCGCATCAATCCGGCCTGCGACGGCGTGAATTGCAGATTGCCTTTTCCCGCTTCTCTCAACTGAGGGTCTTCCCAATGCCCTTGCATGATTCCTTCGTGACTGTGCGAATCCGTGCCCAGCAGCAAATGACCCCCCTCGTGCGCAATCACGCAGCCCGTAGGTGAGCGTTTGGCTCGGCCAGTCGCGCGTAATACAGCTTGATATACGTTCCTTTGCCTTGGCTGTCGGTATATGCTTCGCCGAAAATATCTTCCCGCACGGATCGCCCAGCGAGCACAATCCGCACGGAGAGATGCGAAGGGTAGCCGATACGGCTGCAAGGCGATGGCTGTTCAAACTGGTCGAGAACATGAGAGCCCCCCGCCGCGCAATTCAGCCACTCCTCCACCTGAATCCCGATCTGAGCCAGAATATGGGCGGCTCGGGTTTCTCCATGAGCGAGAATCTCCGCCGGCACCGAAGCGTCATTGAACACGGAAAGGATCAGCCATCTCGGGTCGGCCTCCTTGGGGCTGGCAAAGGCATTTGTGGTGATTACCAGCAGAATTGCGCCATAAGCCAGGAGCGAGAGTGCACTGTTGACCATGGGAAGCCTCCGAGAGTCGCGGCTCTCGGAGGCAAGGTGCTGCGCCACGCCAGCTACCTCAATGCAGGGGCAATCAACGGCTTCCTATGTGTAGGTGACGGCGTAAGTGCCGTATTGTTAATTGATTAAGAGCGTTGGTAACCTGGAATCGTCTGATGTGGGGATGGGAATTCTTACAGGAAAATCTAAATTAAATTACAGAGGCGAGAGTCCTTGGCCCCAGTCCATTTTACAGATCGCGTTTTTGAAAGCCGTACAACGCAAGCGCTAGGGCCACCAGCAGATAGAAAACAGCGTATCCCACCATCGCCACGCTGGGAGCAGACTGGGCTCCGAAGGGCGAGAAGTCCAGCCCTCGGCCGATGGCCGACTGCATCACGTAAGACGCGCGCCGCCACAGCGCCTCGCTCGGCATCAGCAAACTGGAAACAATGCCTAGGGTTACCAAGCGCTGCGAGTCCGTCACTGCGCCGATTTTTTCCAGCCAGCCGCCGACGAACGCCAGCCCATGAAGGCCCAGAACGATTACACCATTCGTCAGAGTAGAAAGCCACGTCCCGAACAAAAATGTGGCGGTCAGTACCAGCAGGCATTCCAGATAAATCAACAGCGCCCCTTGCAGCACACCGTGTGGAACCACGCCTGCGATCCAGTGTCCAATCGCCAGCACTCCACCGAACAGTAGCGCGACGAACAATGCGATCATCGCCGCAAATCCCAGCCATTTCCCGATCAACAGCTGCCAGCGCGGCTGTGGTTTTGTCGCGATTGCGTGAATCGTCGACGATGCGATTTCGCCGGAGATCGTGTCGACGCTCGTGAGCACGGTCATGATCACGGCCAGCATGTCGACGGCATAAAAGCCCACCTGAAGGACTGTGCTCTCAAGCTGGTAACGAACCAGTGGCGGAATCCTGGAACCTTGGAGGTCCTTAGCCTGATAGTGCATCCCAATCCCGAAAAGCGTAAGGAAAGCAGCCCCGGCCAGAAGCGCGGTCCACAGAATTTTCCGGCGCGACGCTTCAAGAAAAGTTACGCGAGTGATGGTCCAGATATTCATTCAGCGCCCTGCTCATCGCCCATGATTTCCAGGAACGATTCTTCCAGCGAAACGCGCTTTGGCGTGAACTCGTAAACCTCCACGTTGCCGGCAACCAGATATCGCAAGATCTGCGGCAAATGCTCCTTGGAATTCGTCGAAAGGTTCAAGAGCTCGCCGTCGCCCTTGAGCGACGAAGCCCACTGCGACAGGCCCGCGAGAATTTCCGGCGAAAGATTGCGCGCGCGAATGGTTACGTGGATTTCGCCCTCCGGCGATTCGTGCAGGTCTCGCATGGCAATCACTTCACCCTGCCTGATGAAGGCAACCGTGTCGCAGGTGATTTCCACTTCGCTCAGCAGGTGGGAGTTCAGGAACACGGTCGCTCCCCGGTTGCGCTGCGAGCGGATGATATCGCGTACCAATCTTCGACCCATCGGATCGAGGCCGGAAGTCGGTTCATCGAGGAAGATCAAATCAGGTTCGTGGACTAGGGCCTGCGCCAAGCCGATTCGCTGCAGCATTCCTTTCGAAAAGTCGCGCAGGCGACGATTCCGATGCGCGGTCAAATCAACGAGTTCGATGTACGCGGGAACGCGCTCACGGAGTTGCGCTGCCGTCAGTCCGCATAAACGTCCGTGCAGCGCCAGCAACTCCGAAGCCGTCAGCCAATCGTAGAATCGGAAATCTTCGGGTAGGAATCCAATCTTGCGGCGCACTTCGACGCTGGAAGAAGGGCACCCCAGAATCGTGGCCTCGCCGGCGCTGGGTTTCACGAGGCCCAACAGCATTTTGATGGAGGTGCTTTTGCCCGCGCCGTTGGGCCCGAGAAATCCAAATATCTCGCCGCGCCGAACCTGCAGAGACAGGCCGCGTACGGCAACCTTGCTCCCAAATACTTTTCGCAGATTCCGCGTTTCAATAGCCAGGCTGTCCGGCGATGGCAGAGCTTCCTCCCCGGTCAATCAAGCGAACTGGCTAATTGTACCGCCATGTTGGGGTCGCCCGAGCCAACCAACCCATAAATGATCCCGTCATGGACCCAGATGAGGGCATAGGATGGCCGGTTTTTGCTGGGGAGGCGCATCAATGTGCCCTGGATTCCGTTGATGCTGACCGGCTCATAGGAACTCACACTTCTGGGAATTGGCAACACCAGCGTGGACTTCCAATCGATGGTCTGGCAAAACTTGCGCGCTTGCACCGGAGTCATTCCCGCCAGCTGCAAGGCCGTTTCGGCAAGCTGCTGCAAATTCAGTTCTGCCGGCATATTGATTGTGGGGCTTGGGGCCTGAATGAGCGCCAGGCAGTCGCTTGGTGGTGCGCTTGGCGGGTTCACATCCATAGAATCCGCCTGAGGCTCATGGTGCCGCGATTTCCGATCGCCGCAGTTTCCGTAGCTCACTTCCACCGAACGCGGCACTTGCACCGAAACCTGTGCGCCATCGAGATTTGCCGGAAGAATCAGGTCCGTGCGACCGGCTTCGTCCAGAACTTCCTGCAGCCGCGCGCGGTCAACGGTCATATGGAACGCGTGCGCGCCCGACACGCGGAAGTTCGGTGAATCCTGGCGTGAAGAAAGCACCTTGACGGAGAAGCCGGTCAACTTGCTGGCGGCATCCTGCGAGGAAGCGTCCATCTCTTTTTCGTCTGTGGTCACAACCACGTTGTCGGAAATCATCTGGCCGAGGCCGTGCTGCAGCTTGCGATTGCTGGAACTATCCATGGAGGCAAAGTCGAGGCTCACGGTTTGCACTTTTTCGATTCTCAGCGTTGCCAGCAGTCGCTGGGCAAAGCTGCGGGCCGAAGGAAACGCTAGAGAGACTGCCAGGATTACAGCCACCAGGGAAGCGGCCCAGGCGAACCGCCAGCGCGGTGCGAAGATTCGAGTCAGCAACGACACGCGTTCCTCTTGCGGCTTCAGCCGCGCCTTGAAGCGAGCCAGCGCCATCTGCGGATTGCTCTCGTCAGAGGATGCGGGGCCATCCAGGGAGCCGAGCAACGTGCCAACCCGCGCAGCGGTCCCAGACACAGCCTTGCTGCGCGACTGGCAGGCAGGACACTCCGCGATGTGCTTGTCTACCGCAGCCCTTTCCGCCGGAGCCAGTTCTTCGTCCACGCGTGCACGCAAGATTTCATCAGTTGGGCAGTTCATAACGCCTCCGATTCTTTTTCCCCAAAAAGCTCGAGATAACATTTTTCAAAGGACGCTTCCGCTCGCATCAGCATTGTTCCCACGGATCCGGGTGACAGATCCAGCTCCTCCGCTAATTCCCGGTAGGAATGTCCGGCGGCGCGCAACACCAACAGTTGGGCCCACTGCGGTTTCAGCTTCGCCAGAACGGCGCGGACGCGCTGTTGCTTTTCCGCGCGCAGCAGAAGTTGCAACCCGTTGTCGTTCCGGCTACTTGAAGCCGCAGTGGCACTTGCTTCCCGCTCCAGACGGTCGTGGCGCGTCCGGGCGCGAAGGGCGTCGATGCCAAGATTCATAGCAGTGCGGTAAAGCCATCCGGGCACATTCTGACTGGCGGAGGGTGGCAGCACCGTGGAATACAGGCGCAGAAACGCTTCGTTGGCCAACTCTTCCGCGCGGCCGCAGTCGCCGAGCATGCGGCGCAAAATCCCGACAATACTTGGGTAGGTACTCAGAAAGAGCTCATCGAAGGCCTGGGGTGAAATCGACCGGGAGGTTGCGCCGGGCTCTTGCATAGTTGGTTTGGACGCCTGAATCTCTTGAATTACGCCCTCTAACACCGCCACCTCCCGCTCTCTTCATCAGTTATACGCCCACCTCGGCAGGTTTGTGACACCAGGCATGCCGGCGGGCCGGCAGCGAACGTGATCTGTGATTCTGACCCGTGAAAAGCAAGTGCGCGGTGGCCAGCGCCGAGTGAAATGGATCCGTGGTAGACCCTCACCTCGAAGAGATGATCCGTGAAAAGATCGCCTCTGGTTCTTGTAGCTCTGCCAGCGAGGTCGTCCGTGAGCAGTTACGCCTCCTGGAGCAAGCGGATGAGTTCCCCGCCCTGGAACTACAGAAACTGCGTGAGGACATACGCGAAGGCCTGGATAGCCACAGGAAATCAAACGTGCCGCTCGCCAGAGGACGTTAAAGAAGAGTGCGAAATAAGGTCCCAATTCCTTGTCAGCCCTCGCGCAAGAGCGAATTTGATCGAGATTAGAGCTACATTGCTGATGACAGTGTGGCGAACACACACGCGTTTATCGACAAACGCTACGAAATGCTGCAAGTGCTGGGCAGTCAGCCAGTTCGGGGTGCCGCCGCGAAGAATTGGCTCCGGGTATGCGAAGTTTTTCCGTTCGGCCGCTACGTCATTTTCTACCACGTGGTCACAAACGCGATTGAAATTGTCCGCGTACTGCTTGGCGGTCGCGACACCGAGAGTATTTTTGAGGGTCACACAAAACACTCTGATCCGAGTTCGTGATGCGAGTGACATCCGTCTGAAACGGTGGAAGAATTCTTCGTCGCGGGCCGACCTGCCGGATTGATTTAGCGTTCGTCGCCGAACATTTTTATGTCTTCGGGGCCTTCGTTCAGGGGCAGGATGTCGCGGCCCTGAACCAACTGGCGCACTTGTTCGACGATATCCGGATTGGCCAGCGTGGTGATGTCGCCGGTGTCCATGTGATTGGAGATAGCGGCGAGCACGCGGCGCATGATCTTGCCGGAGCGCGTTTTGGGCATATCGGGGACGATGTGGATGCGCTTCGGACGCGCGATTTTGCCGATCATGGTCTCAATGGTTGACGTGACCTTTTCCAGGATGGCTTTCTTCGGCAGAACACCCGGCTTCAGTGAAATGTAAATCTCCGGCACCCGCCCCTTCACTTCGTCGACGACGGGAACGACAGCGGCTTCCGCAATTTCGTGAATCGTCAGGCAAGCCGACTCCAGTTCTTTCGTGCCGAGGCGGTGGCCGGCAACGTTGATGACATCATCGACGCGCCCAAGGATGCGATAATAACCGTCCGGTGGAAGCACGGCGCCATCGGCGGCGTAGTAAGGCCAGTCGCGCCAGTCCTTACTCTGCGGATTTTTGTTGTATTTTTTGTAGTAGTTGCTGACGAAGCGGTGCGGATCGCCCCAAATCGTCTGCATGATTCCTGGCCACGGATTGCGAATGCAGATGTTGCCCGCGGCGTGGTCAGCGGTGACCAGCTCGTTTCCCTTCTCGTCCCAGATGACCGGATAAATTCCCAGGCAAGCAGGACCTGCGCTGCCCGGTTTCATCGGATCAAGAGCCGGCTTGGTGGTGCAGAGGAAGCCGCCCGTTTCAGTTTGCCACCACGTGTCGACGATGACCGCTTCGCCCTTGCCAACCACCTCGTAATACCAGCGCCACACTTCCGGCTCGATGGGCTCGCCGACCGTGGTCATGTGCTTGAATCGGTAGGTGTGCTTGTTCGGTTCGTCCGCTCCGGCCTTACGCAGCATGCGAATCGCTGTGGGTGAGGTGTGAAAGATGTTCACATCCAGACGCTCGGCAATGCGCCACGGCCGCCCGGCATCAGGGAATTGCGGCACGCCTTCGTAGAGCACACTGGTGGCTGCCAGGGCCAGCGGTCCGTAGACGATATAGGAGTGGCCGGTAATCCAGCCGATGTCTGCCATGCACCAATAAACGTCCTCGGGATGAATGTCCTGGTAGAACTTTGCCGTGCCGGTGACGTATGCCAGATAGCCGCCGGTGCGATGTTGACAGCCCTTGGGCTTGCCGGTAGTGCCGCTGGTGTACATGAGGAAGAGTGGATCTTCCGCGTCCATGGAAACGGGTTCCACAACGCGATTGGAAAAGTCTTTCAGCAGGTCATTGATGAAAAAGTCGCGTTCCATGATCATCGGCGCATCGGAAGAATAGCGGTGCGGATAGCGCTTCCACACCACGACTTTGTCAATATGCTGGCCTTCTTTTTTGGCGGTTTGCACCGCGAGGTCGGCGCTAGCTTTGTGATCCACCCAGCGGCCGTTGCGGTGGTAACCGTCGACGTAGATGAGTACGCGGCTGCCAGAATCGGCGGCACGCAGGCCGCAGGCTTCTCCAGAAAAGCCGCCGAAGACCACCGAATGGATTACGCCCAGGCGCGCGCAGGCCAGCATGGTGATGGGCAATTCCGGGATCATGGGCATGTGGATGGTGACGCGGTCGCCTTTCTGCAGGCCGGCAAATTCGCGCAATATCGCCGCGACTTCATTCACGCGCCGGTACAGTTCCTGATACGTGATCACCACGTGGTGCTCGTCTTCCGGTTCGGGAACGAAGATGAGCGCAGCCTTGTTCTTGTACTTGGCCAGGTGCCGGTCCACGCAGTTGTAGCAGGCATTCAGTTTGCCGCCGACGAACCACTTCCAGAATGGCGGATGATCGCTGTCTAAAGTGGTGTGCCAGTATTGGTCCCAGTGCAAGAGTTCCGCGTACTCGCGGAAGCATTCCGGGAAATTCTTCTCGCTAAACCGGTCGACGATACTCGGATCGTTGAGGTTCGCTTGTGCGATGAAGCGGGCAGGCGGGCGAAGATACGCTTCTTCCTTCCAGTGCACGGCGATCTGCGCTTCAGTCAAGCCGTGCTTCTTGGTTTGGGTCTTCTTCTCAGCGTGCTTTTTTTCGACGGTTGCCACGATACTCACTCCCTGGCAAGATCCAAAGCTGCCACTGCCGTAAGGTAAGCAGGCGAAAACGTCGAATCCCGCCAAACGCCTGCCTCACCCAAGGCAAGAATCATGCTACCAGGAGAGTTGTGCCGTCAATCGGCGGTGGGTTAAGGTTGTTTGGCCTGGTTGTACTCGTCCCAGATCAGGGTGCCGTGCGTTTCCTTCAGGAGCAGGCTTCCCGTCACCAAGGTGATGGCGGCCACGATCACGGGATAGTACAGACCAGCGTAAATGTTGCCCGTACGCGCGCAAAGCGTCAGGCCAATCAGCGGCAACAAACCTCCAAAGACGCCGTTGCCAATGTGATAGGGAAGGGACAGCGAGGTGTAACGAATTCTCGCAGGGAATGCCTCGACGAGATACGCGGCAATTGGCCCGTAAATCATACAGACGAACATCACCTGGATGAAGACCAGAAGAACTAGCAAGGGGATGTTTGGGTTGGCCGCTTCCTTTGCGGGGACTTGCTGGCCGGCTGCGTCGATGGTCATGGGAGTGAGGCTAATGGCGCCGGTGACTTTGTTGGTGGTCGACCGCACAGTGACAACGTTGTTTCCCGCGGCGGCTTGCATCTGCTTGTAGATCGGGATGTAGGAGACGATGGAGAGAAGGCAGGCCGCCATCATCAGCCACTTCCTGCCCACGCGATCAGAGAGCGCGCCGAAAAGCGTGAAGAAGGGCATGGCAAGGAGCAAAGCAATGGCCACGATAATATAGCCAGTCCGTGCATTGATCTTCAGGACCGCCTGGAGGTAGAACAACGCGTAGAACTGACCCGTGTACCAGATCACGCCCTGGCCGGCGGTTGCGCCGAACAAGGAGATCAATACCCGTTTCAGGTTCGGCCACACGGTGAAAGCTTCCGTCAACGGCTTTGCGGACGTCATGCCCGCCGCTTTGATGCGGGAAAAGATGGGGGATTCACGCATCTTCAGGCGGATATAAAGGGAAATGCTGACCAAGATAACGGACAGCAGGAAGGGAACGCGCCAGCCCCAGTCGGCAAGTTGTTCCTTGGTCATGGCTGATTGCGTGCCCAGGACCACGAGGATGGAGACGAAAAACCCAAGTGAGGCGGTGATCTGGATGAAACTGGTGTAAAAGCCACGCTTATTGTCGGGTACATGTTCGGCGACGTAAACCGCAGCGCCGCCGTATTCGCCGCCCAGCGCAAGGCCCTGCAGGACGCGAATCAAAAGCAGGGCAATGGGAGCAAACCATCCCGCAGTCTTATATGTTGGCAGCAAGCCAATGAGGGCAGTCGCTCCGCCCATAATGCTCAGCGTGACGAGGAACGCATACTTGCGGCCTACCAGGTCGCCAATCCTCCCGAAGAAGAGCGCGCCGAATGGCCTGACAATGAAGCCGACGGCGAAGGTGGAGAGATAGGCGATGAGGGCCAGGGTGTCATTTCCGGGAGGGTAGAACTTCGGTGAAAGGTAAACCGCCAAGCTGCCGAAAATATAGAAGTCGTACCACTCGATCATGGTGCCCACGGACGAGGCCATAATCACTCGCCAGATTCCGTATTCGGCGCCACCGGGTGTGAGTACGGCAGCTGGAGTCGCCATGAAACCCCCGTTTTCAGTTGTGGATTCAGAAGACCATCACAGGCCGCCGGACCATTCGAGCCCTCAAGTTCTGGGCCATGGCGCTAACCCAAAATGGAGTGAAGAACTTCACCGTTCATATATTCGGCAGTCGTGAAAGTCAAGTTGCAGGATCGCTACTGAGGAGTTTCAGATGGAGCGGATCGCACAAGCCAAAAGCGTTATTTCCGCGGCTACTTGGCTTGGTCTTTGATCCACACGGTTTTGATGTTGGTGAACTCGCGGATGCCGTAAGGTCCTAGCTCGCGGCCGTGGCCGGAAGCCTTGACGCCTCCGAAGGGTACTCGTGGATCAGAAGCCACCATTTGATTGATGAAGACCATGCCCGCTTCCAGTTCGTTGATGAGCTGCTCGCGTTCCGCAGGGTCGTTCGTCCACGCGCTCGCGCCCAATCCAAAGCGACTGTCGTTCGCAATCGCAATAGCTTCGTCGAGATTCTTTACGCGGAAAATACTCGCGACCGGGCCGAAGAATTCTTCGCGGTACGCGGGCGAATCTTTCGGAATATTCGTTAGCACTGTGGGCAAGTAGAAATTTCCCGGACCGTTTACAGGTTTTCCTCCGGCCAGCAGTTTGGCGCCTGCGTGCAGCGTTTTTTGAACGTCGGCGTCCAGATCCTTCACAGCGTCGCGGGTCGCCAACGGGCCAACGTCGGTTTTCTCATCGAAGGGATCGCCGAGCTTCAACGCCTGCATGCGACTTACGAATTCTTTTTCGAATTTGTCGGCAATTTGTTCATGGACGATAAAACGCTTGGCGGCGATGCAGGACTGCCCGTTGTTGATCACGCGAGCCTTCACAGCGGTGGACGCAGCTTCATCGATATTCGCGCTGGGCATCACGATAAACGGATCGCTGCCTCCCAATTCCAGGACCACTTTCTTGATGCGCTTGGCAGCGGAGACGCCAACTTGAATACCCGCTTGTTCGCTGCCGGTGAGGGTTGCCGCGGCGACACGCGGATCGTTCAGGATGCGATCCACCTGCGAAGCCCCGATCAAGAGGGTCTGAAAAACACCCGCAGGAAAGCCGGCGCGAACGAGGATCTCTTCGATTTTCAGGGCGCACTGTGGGACGTTCGACGCGTGTTTCAGCAGCCCGACATTTCCAGCCATCAATCCGGGAGCAATGAAGCGGAACACTTGCCAGAAAGGGAAGTTCCACGGCATGACGGCGAGGACGATGCCGACCGGCTGATAATGAATGTAGCTTTTGGTGGCGGATGTTTCGATCACTTCATCGGCTACGAATTTCGCCGCATTCTCTGCGTAATACTGGCAGGCACTGGCGCATTTGGCGGCTTCGGCGACAGCCGAGGAAAACGTCTTGCCCATTTCCAGGGTCATCAGGCGGCCGAGTTCTGTTTTCTCCGCTTCCAGAATCTCACCGGCTTTCAACATCCATTTGGCGCGGTCGGCAAAGGAAGTTTTGCGGAAGCTTTGGAAGGCCTTGGCAGCCTTCGCGATTCGTCCGTCCACTTCAGCGTCGGTAAGGGCCTGGAATTGTTTTACGACTTCGCCAGTCACCGGATTGATTGTGGCAATCGCCATGTTGTCAAATCTCCGCAAGAAAATGTCCGCGGGGCTATTGTAAACTCAAACCTTACTTTTTTACAGTAGAGATTTGTTGCAGGCGGGCTTCACTGCTGAAAAAACAAGGTTTTCAACTGTTGCAACTCTGGGAGCGACACATCGGAAACTGCGCAGAACGTGAATCCATCCTTCTTCCAGGAAACCCAGTGATACCCTTGGCGTTCTCCAGAGTCGGAATAGGGAACGGTGTCCTGGGACTTCCAAACAAATACATTCACCATGTGCTTGCGCCGGCCATAGACCAGAGCGGCAACGGTGCGGCCTTCGATCACGTCGAGCCTTCCACCCAGCAACGGGAATCCATCGGCGGCGAAATCGCGCACCGGCGGCGCGATGTCCAGCTTGCCGTCGAACCACGGCTTCACAGTGTGCTGGTCCGTCGATTCCACGTCGGTCAGGTGACCGGGTTGCAAAGAACGAAGATGCGCGTCCAGAAGCGTGGTTGTCCAAGCAGCTTGCTGCGGAGATTTGATCGTCGGGGAGAATGATCGCGAGCCCCACAGGAACGCGATGATCAACGCGGCAGCGACGGCGAGCCAGCGCCATGCTCCGGGATGAGCGGAAGCCCGGGCAGGAGTTGGAGCAGCAATACGAACCTTCCTGCGCAGGGATTCCGGGGCGCGTTCGTACAGTTCTGCCTGCCGCAACGAACGGCGAAGACCTTCTTCCACATCTAAGGCCGCGGCACAGTCCGCGCAGGTTTCCAGGTGCCGCTCAAAAGTGGCCATGCCCGCCGCGTCCAGTTCAATATCGAGGTAGGCATGCAGATGAGTTTTAGGTTGCTCACACGCCATGGCCAACCTCCTCCTGCGCGGATTTGGTTAGCGCCGTTCGCAGTTGTTGGCGAGCGCGTGCGAGCCCAGACATTACTGTGCCGATCGGACGCGCGGTGATTGCGGCAATCTCCTTATAGGAGCAGCCTTCCAGTTCACGCAATACCAGAACCTCGCGGAAAGCCGCCGGCAATTCCTCGAGCGCGCGCGACAGGCGTCCGCGATTGTGGCTAGCGATGGCCAGGCTTTCCGGCGTCGATCGTTCCTGCGGCATGGATGCTTCGCTCAATTCTGAGATGTCCTCCAACGGACGATTCTTCTGCAGCCAGGTGTAGCTGCAATTGCGCACGATCTGGAGAAGCCACGCCCGCGCGTCTCCCGAGCGATAGGTACCGAAGAAACGATACGCGCGCAGCAACGCTTCCTGCGTAACGTCCTCGGCGTCGGCGCGGCTTCGCAGCAGCCAGCGCGCCAAGTTGAAGGCCGCGTCGAGGTGCGGCAACACGCTCTCCTCGAAGCGCACCCTATCTCGTCCCTCCAGCACCTCGGAACCTTCCTTCCATCTATTGATACTAACCGCCGCAAGCCCGATTTTATTCCCGTGTTTGCGGTCAGTTACAAGGAAACGCACACTTCCGGGAATAAATCAGCGAGCCCCCAGTCGACACGATTGAACACGTCCGCAAAGCGGTGCGGCTTGGTTGCCTTCCTTTCAAGTTCGTGCCCGCGAATGTTTGGTGAAAATTGTTGCGCGATGGATTGCAAAGTCACGCGTGCGACGTGGCAAGCCCACACTTCACCGGTTTCCGCCCATGGGGATCACCGTGCCCGTTATTTGCGCGGCTTTTTCATGGGCCAGCCATAGGATTAGTTCCGTCACACGTTGCGGACTCAGCCATTTAGAGAAATCTGCGTTCGGCATAGCCTGGCGATTCGCCGGCGTATCCATGGTGCCCGGCAGAATCACATTCGCAGTAAGGCCCGCATCGGCGTTTTCCAGCGCGACGGTTTGCACCAGAGTGGCGAGCGCGGCTTTGAAAGTGACGTAAGCACCCAGATTGGCCTGGGGCTCTTTTGCGGCGAGGCTGCCAATCGCCACGATTCTGCCGTTGTTCGATTTACGCAGGTGAGGAATGGTTTCGCGGAAAACGTAAAATGCGGAGGTCAAGTTCAGATCCTGCATACGTTTCCAGGTGGCGTCATCAGTGGTGGCGATGGATTGTCCGCCGGCAAAACCGCCGAGGACATGCACCAGGACGTCGAGGCGACCGAATTCGGCGATGATATTCGCGATCGCGTCGCGAACCTGCTGCGCATTGGTGAAATCGAGGGACATGGCGCGAAAATTAGCGCTCGGGAATTCGGCTGAATCCACGTGCCGCGATGCGCCGATTACCTTGTCACCCTGCTGCAGGAAGGATTCAGTAACGAACGTTCCAAGGCCGCCGTTTGCCCCGGTGATGAAAACGATTCTCCCGCTCATGTGCGCTGTGCCCCCGGATGTCGCTGTTTATCTGAGTGTGAGAACGGAAAAAAGGTTTCAAAACCGGGCACGCTTACCTTCCACTCCACCATACGATCGTCACGCCGATGCACACCACCGTGATGCCCAGCCAACGATTCCGGCTGATGCGTTCACCGAGAAATGCCTTGGCGCCAAACGCCCCGGCGGCATAACTGAGCGCGCTGACGGGCACAACGAAACTGACTTCCAGGAACGAGAGAATGGCGAGCAATGAGAAAAATCCCAACGCCATTAGCGAAACGCCGAGCCACATCCAGGGTATGCGCAAAGCCTGGCCCACGAAGTGCAGGAGTGCTCTCGGACGAAAGTCGTGCACCTCGCCGATCCCTTTCATGGCGCGGCTGACGCAAAGTTCACCGCCGGTGCCGGCCACCACGATGAAAAAGAAGAGCAGCGCCTCGAGCATTATTCGAAAACCCCCGTGGTGCTGGGAGCGGTGCGGCCCACAATAAATACGCCAAAACAAATCACGGCGATGCCCAGCCATCGCAACGGCGTGACGAGTTCACCCAGCAGGAAGTAGCTGAGCAATGCGACCGTCGCATAGGAAAGGGAAGTGGCCGGCTGCACATAGCTGTAGTCAGCCCAGGTGAGCAGCAACATGTGCACGATCATGAATCCCATCAAGCTGGCGATTCCCAACCAGATATAAGGAGAGGTGAGCACACTGCCCGCAACCGGAAAAATCTCGCCAAAGTTCTTCAAGCTGATAGGGCCAATTCCCTTCATGCCCTTGCCCAGCATGACATTTCCCAATGGCCCAAGCACGATGCTGAGCAGAATCATGGGAATGGATTTAAGGTGAAGCCGACGAGTGTGTGTCACGCGATGAGTTGTTCCAATAACCGAACAGTGTGCGAGCCGTGAGAACAGTTGATTCCTAACAAAAAAGTGCTAAGTTCCAGTTTACGCGAATTGGCCAGCCGCGCAAAGGCGAGCGTGATTTGCCGTTCAGGTGGCTTCGTGGTCCGACAAGCAGGCTATGCTAGTATCAAGAGATTACGCGAAATTTGGCAGTGAGGTGCTGTGCTGGTGACGCTCTTCGTGTATGCCATCCTCTTTTTGGGCGCCATTCCCTTTATCTACTATTTCCTGGCGATCTTCAGCGCCACGCGTTACTTTCTGCAAGCCCGGAAATATTCTTTTCAGAACCGCGATTTCACGCCGCCGATCAGCAATCTGAAACCAGTCCGCGGCCTCGATCCGGAAGCGTACGAGAATTTCGCCAGCCTGTGCCGGCAGGATTATCCCGAGTATGAACTGATTTTCTGCGCCACCGACCAGAGCGACCCGTGCGTTCCGGTCATCGAGAAACTGATGCGCGATTTTCCGGAGCGTAAGATTCGCCTGCTGTACAGCGCAGGCCACACCGCGATCAACGACAAGGTGGCCAAACTGGGACTGATGGTGCGGGAAGCGCAATACGAATATTTGGTCTTCAATGACTCGGACGTGCGCGTGGAACCGGGATATTTGCGCAAGTTTATTGCGCCGTTTCGCGACAAGAAAATCGGTGGCGTGACGTGTTTTTACGTTTCAACCGCAGACAAGAACATGATCGAACGGCTTCAGACCATGGGTATGATCTCCGATTTTTATGCCGGCATTCTGGTGGCGTGGCAACTCGATGGTGTGCACTTCGCTCTCGGCCCGTCGATGGCGTCGAGCAAAGAGCGCATTCGCGGGTTCGGCGGCTTTCAAGTGCTCGAAGGCCGGCCGGCGGATGATTTGCTATTCGGGCGGTTGATTGCCGAGCAAGGCGTCGAGGTGAAGCTGCTGCCGTACGCGGTGGAGACGGTGCCCGATTTCGAAGGTATTGTCGCGCTTTTTTCCAAGCGGGTGCGTTGGATGACGGTGATGCGCAAGATGCGTCCTTGGGGGCACCTCGGCCTGCTTTTTACCTGGGGACTGCCCTGGACCACGCTTGCCGTGGCCGTGCATCCCACACTTCCGATAGCAACGGCCTACTGGGGAGGCTATCTTGCCTGCCGAGTTCTAATCACCTGGCTGATCGGGGTGTTTGGATTGAAGCAGACAACCCTTTGGAAAAAGATGCCGCTGATCCCCGTGTGGGACGCCATGGCGTTTCTTGTGTGGCTGACCAGTTTTACTAAGAAATCGATTCGTTGGCGCGGCGTTGACTATCAACTGGAAAGCGGCACCGGGCATTTCGTTGTGTCCTCTGCGCAAGGTGCTCCCCATGTTTCGACACACACCGAATGAAGGGCGAAGCTGAAGCGTCTGCATGAGTACTACGAAAAACAGCCCTCAGGGGCTGCTGCGGCTCCTCTGCAAATTCTCACACCTACTCTGACGCTTGGCGCAGGCCACAAAACCAGGATCCATGGCTGCGTTCGAACCTGTGCCCGTTTCAAGCGCGCAGTCAGCGAGTTTGCGCGTTCCTGGGTGTTGCGTAGAGAAGCACCCGATACACCCGGAGAACGCCCGGCTGTCGCTCTTCACGGTTTCTGCTCCGAGCGTGGGAGAGGATGTCGGTGTCATCCCCGTCGGCCGAGACGGCTCTCTGGTAGCGTTTTGTATCTTTGTTCACCCACGCAGGTGCGTAGCTGGAGACGCCGTTCTTCCAGCTTCCGAACCACAAAACCACCAGGTGCAAACGCTGTTCCCGTGCCGCCCCCATCCAATGATCCAGAATGCTGAAATCGAAGCTTCCTTCCACTGGCTCGATCTGCTCCCAGGCCACGGGCATCAGAACTGTATTCACGTGCATCCTGGCAATCTGCGGAAGGATGCTGTCTGCCTGCGCTGCTGTCCCCGCGGACGAGTTTCTCAGTTCGCCTCCCAGAATCAGATAAGGCTTTCCGTTGACGACCAGTTGTCCCCCGGCCCCAGACTTCGCGATCCTGGGTACCTCCGTTGCGTTTGCAATCAGCGCACCCAACAAACAGATCGCAACAACACAGGGAAGCCTCGTCAGTAGCAAAGCAGCATCTCCCTCAACAAGAATTACTGCGCGAACAGCGCCAGCGAAACTGCATTGCCCATCGCCTTGTAACCCGCAGGCGAGGGATGAAGGTGGTCGCCGCAATCATACGCAAGCCAGAGTCGGTCGGGATGCTCCGGATCACGCAGCACACTGTCGAAGTCGATCACTGCGTCGAAATGCCCCGCATCGCGAATCCATTGATTTACCGCCTGCCGGTCGGATTCGCTCAAAGGGCCGGGATGGTAGTAGGTTGAACCCACGTATGGCGTAATGGTCACTCCGTAAACGCGCAAGCCGTGCGCATGCGCGCGTGCAATGATCTGCTGATACGCAGACAGGACCCGTTTTACCCGAACTGCGTGTTCTGCCGCAGACACCTCACCATCCCGCGCCAGTCCGCCCAGATCGTTCACGCCCTCAAACACAATCACCCATCGCACACCTGTGGGCCCCAGCACATCGCGATCGAAGCGCGCCAAAGCATTTGGCCCCAGCCCGTCTGTCAGCAAGTGATTGCCGCCGATACCCTGGTTAGACACTCCGACGTTGCGTGTATGCGGCCAGCCCTGCAGTCTTTGTGCTAGTACGTCCGTCCAGCGATCGTTTCCGTTCGTCGTGGTCCCGTGTCCATCGGTGATGGAGTCGCCGAGGGCCACCACAGTTCCCGCTCCCGCACCAGCCTGCACGTCGATCTCTGAAATCTGGTACCAGTGCTCTACATGCTTCGCGTCCGTCAGATTCGCCACGCTCACCGCGTTTCCGTGTTGGTAGTACGAAAAGGCACGCGATCCCGGATGCCCCGTCTCTCTCGACGGCGGCATTTCCATGTAAAACGTTACTACCACGTCCGACAACGGCGTCACCGCAAACTGCAGCGGGTCCGAGACCAACTCCGCCCCTGCCGGAACCGTCACATCGGTCGCGCCTGCGAATGTCAGCGGCCGATCGCTGGCAACGTCGATCGCCGACGATGAAGACGAAACTGCTCGCGCCATGTGCACGGATGTGAAGTGCAGTGCCTCGGTTCCGAACGCATTCGATACAAACACCCGCACGGCCGGACCGCCGGCGGACAGGTGGAAGATCTGCCGCACCGTGGCATCACGCAGGTCGTCAGACGGCAATGCATTCTGCGGCTCCGGGATCTGCTGCGAAGTTCCCCAACTGGCCACCCACACCGTTTCCTTGGCCACAGGCTGCGGCAAAGTGCCAGCCAAAATGCAGCTCGCAACGAAACCCACGATTCCTAGAAATCTTAGTCCCTGTTTCATGCCTGGCAGTTTACGATGAATGCGCTAACCAAGTCGCTCTTCAAAAGCGTAGCCAGCTATTTCGCCCGGAGTATTCGCGCGCTTCTTGCTTTCAAGCAGGTAGTTGGCTCTTGGCAAGACAACACTTTGATTTCAGTTTGCTTGGCGCATGAATCGGAAATTGCGGATACGCCCCGTGCTACGCAGGAAACCGGAGACCTGATTGTTGGAATCGCGAGTAAAACGGATCGGGCCGACCTCCCCTGAAAAGACATCCCCTGAAAAGACATCGCGAGTTCTCGGCTCCAGGGTGTCAGGATCGTTCTTCAGCCTCAGGAGGACCAGCTTTCCGTCTTGAACGGCCACCCGATAGATGGGCTCGATCTCCTCGCTCACGTAATTTCCCGCATACTCGCCGCTCTCTGCCGCGCTCGGCAGGAAAGGCGCGACAGAATCAAAAACTCCAGGTTTTCCATCACCGAAACTGTTCAAAAGACGGCGCGGATTGTTTCCTGCCGCAGGCTCGAAGTGGAGATTTTTTGATCGCCCCAAGGGACATCGGCGATATGAAAGAATGTCACGCTTACTGGCTTCAGAGCATAATCATTTCCGAGATCAAACGAAACTCGCAGCTTTCCGTCTTTCAAATACGTTTTCACGAATTCGTCGCCATCAGGTTTCCAGTAAAGTCCTGCGAGGCCAGCAAGTTGCTGGCTCGTCAGCATAATGCCAGTTCCCGGGGTGGCCGCCGCACCTCCCGTCGATTTCTCCGGATCCTTGAAGTCCTGCGCCAAATAGACATCGGCGACTTTGCGGACCAGGCTCGCCGGACTTGTATCAGCGGAGTTACACAGCACCGCGGCAGAAAAGTGCTGCTCCGGAAAACCCGTCATGTCCGCGCGGTAACCAGCGTCCGCACCACCGTGATCCACCGTGCCCAGCCCTCTGTACTTTTCCAAGACCAGTCCGAAAGCATAATCGAGGGGCTCGCCGTCGTTCAGTTTTCCTCGCCGCAGCATTTGTTCACGAAACGACGCCCCGCCAACGCGCGGGTGATAGAAGTTCTCATCCCACAGAGCGAGATCTTCAACTGTCGGGTGCAGACTCGTCGCATCCGCAGTGTCAAAATTGGTGATGCTGAGGCGGAAAGTTTCACCCTTGGCTGGCTCGTTTCCATAAGCATTATTCTTCACGATCTCCCCATGGTCGTCGCGAAAGGACATCCCGCTGACGCGTTTGACGATGATCGCCAACAGCGTGCAGCCCGTGTTGCAGTACACATGTTTCTCGCCGGGTTTGAAATTCAAATCCTTCTGCCTCGTGAGCACGGACATTACGTCATCATCTGTAATCAGGTCCAGCGAGTACCGCCATGAGGCCAATTGCAGGAGACTCCACTGATCGCGAAGTCCGCTGGTGTGATAGATGAGATGACGAATCGTAATTACCGATCCAAAATCAGGAAACTCGGGAATATACTTGCGGACATCGTCATCCAAAGACAGCTTTCCTTGTTGCGCCAGCAGCAGGATAGATGCCCCCGTAAATTGTTTGGACATGCTGGCTACCTGGTACACGCTCGCGGTGGTAATCGTCACGTTGTGATCAAGATCCGCCATTTCCCATCTACATGCGGCGGCCGAATGGAATGGTTTCATGCTGAAGAGCAAATTCACCAGAAACTGTTCGACAAAAAACAGTCACGAAAAACATCGTGCCGCTAGCACTAGACGGGCACTTTTGGTTGGGTTCTTGTGATTTGCCCCACACGGCCTAGCCGGTCCAACACGCTCTTGCCCCCCGCTACCTGTCATTTCTGACACTACCAACCACTCGTGGCCAGTGGAAGCATGGGTAAACGCGACGTTTTTCGCGCATTCGCGTGTAGGGAGGGATTTTATGAGATTCGCTGTCCTTTGCCTCTTAGCATCAACGCTGCTGCCGTCACCAGCTCAAGACAAAGTTCCTGTTTTCGTGATTACCCAGGAAGATAGCTCGGTTCAGTTCTCCGTGAAGGCCTCGGTGGCCCTTGAAGGTAAATTCGACAAGTGGGACGCTTCACTGACATTTCCGTCTACCGATGTTACAACCGGCGTTCTGGACATCAAGATTCAGGCTGCCACTGTGAACACCGGAAGTGGCATGAAAGACGACAAGCTCAGGAGCAAGGATTTCTTCGACGTCAAGCAGGATCCGCTCATCACGTTTCACTCTAACAAGGTGGTGCAGACTGGCCCCACCACCTTTGATATGCCGGGCACGTTTACCATTCGCGGCGTCTCTAAGCCCGAGACCCTCACCTTTACGGCTACCGGCAAGGGTACAGGGGCAGGCGACATTAAAGGGACCATGGCATTCGACCGTAAGGAATTCGGCATGAACTCCGGCATTCCCTTCATCAGGATTGCCGACCGCGTTGAGGTGACGGTCGACCTCCATGGCAAGCGCGTCAGCGGGCCTCCCTTGGTCTTTAAGGAATAGCCGGTCTGGCAGAACTCCGGTCGCAACCACGAGTCAAAGAAAAGAGGCGGCTATGAGTTCCATCGCAGTTAGTTCGATTGTGTTCGCGTGCGCGTTCGGCGGTGCGATCTTGGGCATGTCCGTCCGCGCCAAACTGCCTCAGCCTCATCTGAATCCAGAGTCGAAAGACATTGTGAAGCTTGGCATGGGACTGGTCGGGACATTGTCCGCCTTAGTTTTGGGTCTTCTCATCGCTTCGGCAAAGGGTTCCTACGACGCGCAGAGCAGCGAACTTACCCAGATGGCCGCTAGGGTTGTGGTCCTGGACCGCCTCCTCGCCCACTACGGCCCGGAAACCAAGGAAGCTCGCGCTCTCCTGCGTGGCTCCGTCGTTCGCATTCTCGATCAGGCGTGGTCTAAAAGGCATGCAGGCACTTCCCAGTTGGAAGCACCGTCCGGCGGCGAAGGCCTCCTCGACAAAGTACAGGAACTCACGCCCAAGGATGACAAGCAACGCCTGCTGCAAGCTCAGGCAACGAGCGTCGTGTTGGGTCTCGGAGAAACGCGCTGGTTGCAGTATGCACAAGGAGCCGTTTCGGTTTCCATGCCGTTATTGATCGTCCTGGTTTTCTGGCTTACCACCATCTTCGTCAGCTTCGGCCTGTTTGCCCCTGCCAATGCGACCGTGCTCACCAGCTTGCTGGTATCCGCGCTCTCCGTCTCCGCCGCCATCCTGTTGATCCTGGAGTTGTACTCGCCTTACTCGGGACTGATTCGGGTTTCCAGCGCGCCGCTGCGCGGTGCTCTTACGCAGTTGGGCAACTAGGGCGGCGCACAAGTATCCTCGGAAAACCGCTGGGCGGCCTGCCCTTTGCTGCCGTTGCAAGGGGTGGGTCCACCCTTTCGCGTTGCATTTCTTGAACTAGCCGGTGGAGCAGAGATAGGTTCGGAAACGACGTTGCGTGCCGCACCCTTTGGTTCATAAAGAGTCCGGTTCTGACTTTTTATCCAATTTGGCAGCCTTGACTTGCATTCACCTGCGCCCTAGAATCTCGAGGTTTCCACTTGGAAACTGTATGGGCCACTTCATGCGTAGTTTCGTGGCGCTGGTGCTCGCGCTGCCACTTCTGATAGCAGTGGCAGTGGCACAGAAGCCCCCGGTTCCGGCACCTTCTCCTGCGCCTTCGACGCCTCCAAGCCGCTCTGCGAATCCCCCTCTCCCGAGTTCGCAGCCAATTCAACCGATGAGCGATCTCGTGATGTTCCTCCGGGGACACGTTGCAACCAACGACGGCACACCGGTTCCAAGCGATGTGTTGGTTGAGCGCGTTTGCGACAGCCAGGTGCATCAACAGTTGTATGCCTCTCTTCGCGGCGATTTCAGTATGCAATTGGGATCGCGAACTGATTCTTTCGTCGACGCTAGCGGCGATCCGACCTCCCGATCTGCCCTGGGCGGCAAGGACTCGTCCATGGGAATTCCACGTAGCAACTTGCGGAGATGCGAGTTACGGGCCTCGACCTCTGGTTTTCGCGACGGCGTCATCAGCCTGGTCACCCTTGATACTTCCGGCAGTAATGTCGACGTGGGCGTCATCGTTGTACAGCGAGTTGCGAAGATTGAGGGCATGACGCTGAGCGCCACTCCCTACAGGGCCCCCAAAGATGCCAGAAAAGCGTACGAGAAAGGCCTGGACGCCGAGAAGCACAGCAAACTTCCTAATGCGCGCAGATATTTCGAAAATGCGGTAGAGATTTACCCCACTTACGTAAACGCCTGGTTCCAGTTGGGCGCTGTTTTAGAGAAAGACAACCAGAAGGATGCGGCGCGCGCCGCCTATACCCGGGCCACCACGATCGATAACAGGTTCCTCCCGCCATATCTGTCGCTCGCGTCGATGGCATTCCAGGCGGAAAACTGGACCGAAGTCCTTAGACTTACTGCTCACATCTTTGATCTCGATCCCTTAAATCGCTCTGCTGTTACTGGTTACATCGTGGATTCCGATCCATTCAATTGCGCCGACGCCTATTTCTATAACGCGCTCGCAAATTACAAGCTCAACAACATCGCAGAGGCTGAAAAGAGCGCGCTTAAGGCCGAGCACATGGCCATGCTCAGTGCTTTTCCGCAGTTGCATCTCTTACTGGCTGAAATCTTCGCTCGAAAAGACGACTACGCCACTGCGATCTCAGAGCTGCAAATTTACCTGCAGTTAGTTCCGAATGCCAAAAACGTGGAGCAGGTACGCGTACAGTTGGCAAAATTACAGAAATTGAACGACTCAGCATCACCCACCGAAAAACCCGATCCCATGTAGGTATCGGGCGGGTGGCCCGGTTTGAACCGCAGGCGACGAACACATTAGCTGAAACAGGTTTGCCTTTTTGAACCTGGGTCTTGGGGTTTCTTCTCTGACTCCATTCCAATTCAACGTTCGCGCCGCGTTCGAACACTCCCCGGTTTTATAACCACCTTGTTTCCTT
>Ga0210392_10000439_pt1 | contig 25701 bp, 16 predicted proteins | sample IncBWC30OmetaG_FD_161057 | JGI IMG/M metagenome (GOLD analysis project Ga0210392, IMG submission 161057) | Forest soil microbial communities from Barre Woods Harvard Forest LTER site, Petersham, Massachusetts, United States - Inc-BW-C-30-O ... | reverse complement strand
AGACGCCAAACGAGATTGCGCTCAACATCGTCCTCGTGAGCCTGACCGCGTTGTTCATCGTCGTGGTTTTCACCCTGCCGCCTTATGCCCAGTACAACGAGGCCCAGGCCGGGCAAACCGATGTGGTGCTGGTATCGATCCCCGTGCTGTTGTCCCTGATCGTGTGCTTGATCCCGACCACGATCGGCGGGCTGTTGAGCGCGATCGGCATCGCCGGCATTGACCGCTTGATGCGCCGCAATGTGCTCGCCACCAGCGGCCGCGCGGTGGAAGCCGCCGGCGACGTGGACGTGCTGCTGCTCGACAAGACCGGCACCATCACGCTCGGCAACCGCATGGCGACGGATTTCATTCCCGCGCCGGGCGTCAAGATCGAAGAACTGGCCGATGCGGCGCAACTCGCCTCGCTCGCCGACGAAACGCCCGAAGGCCGTTCCATTGTCGTGCTCGCAAAGGAGAAATATAATTTGCGCGGCCGCGATGTCGCCGAGTCGCATGTGACCCAGGTGCCTTTTACGGCGCAGACCCGGATGAGCGGCGTGGACTTCGGTGACAGTCTCGTCACCCGCCGCATCCGCAAAGGCGCCGCCGAATCCGTCAAAGAATGGGTCGTGGCGCAAGGCGGGCGCGTTGACAAGGCGGTCATGGACAAGGTGGACGAGATTTCCCGTTCCGGTGGGACGCCGCTGGTCGTGGCGGACGGTCCACGTATGCTCGGCGTCATCCAGCTCAAGGACATCGTCAAGGGCGGGATCAAGGACCGCTTCGCCCAATTGCGGCAGATGGGCGTGAAAACCGTCATGATCACCGGCGACAACCCTCTGACCGCCGCCGCCATCGCGGCCGAGGCGGGCGTGGACGATTTCATCGCCCAAGCCAAGCCCGAGGACAAACTCGCTCGCATCCGCAAGGAGCAGGAAGGCGGCAAGCTCATCGCCATGATCGGCGACGGCACCAACGACGCGCCCGCGCTCGCGCAGGCCGACGTCGGCGTGGCCATGAACACCGGCACGCAGGCCGCGCGCGAAGCCGGCAACATGGTGGATCTCGACAGCAACCCGACCAAGCTCATCGAGGTCGTGGAAATCGGCAAACAACTACTGATGACGCGCGGCGCGCTGACCACGTTCAGCATTGCCAACGACGTCTCGAAATATTTCGCCATCCTGCCGGCGATGTTCGGCCTGCTCTACGCGACCACCGCGGGCGGTCATGGCCCGCTCGACAAGTATAATATCATGTACCTGCACTCCCCGCAGAGCGCGATCCTGAGCGCGGTGATTTTCAACGCGCTGATCATCGTCGCGCTGATCCCGCTGGCACTGAAAGGCGTGAAGTACCAACCGCTCGGCGCGGAAGTGATCCTGCGCAAGAACATGCTCATTTACGGCATCGGCGGCATCATCGTACCGTTCATCGCCATCAAAATCATCGACGTAATATTGGTGGCCATCCACCTGGCCCCGTAAGCAACCAAGAAAGGCAATCCAATGTTTAAACTCACATTTCAATCCATCCTGCAGACGCTGATGTGGACCGTTATCACGGGCATGCTCTATCCGCTCGTCATGACCGTGTGCCTCCAATTCGCCTTCCCGTACCAGGCCGGCGGCAGCCTGCTGATGCGCGACGGCAAGGTGGTTGGTTCGGAGCTGCTTTCCCAGCAATTTCAAACCAACAAATACTTCTGGTCGCGTCCGTCCGCCTGCGGTTACGGCACCGGGACGGGGGGCTTTGCCACCTCCAGTGGCAGCAACCTCGGGCCGACCAGCGCCCAGCTTCAGAAAAACGTCGATGCCAATCTCGCGACGTTGCGCACGGCCAGCAATCTTCCCTCGGATGCACCCGTGCCGGCGGATCTGGTCTTTGCCTCCGCCAGCGGACTGGATCCGGACATCAGCCCCGAAGGGGCGCGATTCCAGATCACCCGCGTGGCGGCCGCGCGCAACCTGAGCGTGGACCAGGTCACGGCGCTGGTGGAAAAGTTTATCAAGCCGCCGCAATGGGGCGTGTTTGGCATGGCGCGTGTCAACGTGCTGCAACTCAACCTCGCCCTCGACGCAGCTGACCCCAAGAAAGGGTGAGGGCGGATCAAGCGTACAAATGGGCCAATCTTGCAATGATGTATGCCAACGTCATCACCAGATTATCATCGCTTTGAATTTTACTTTTCCGATCTCGACACGTTGGTGCAAGTGGAGGAATCGGACGGAGCGGTGGTCGTGCGTGCGACCAAGGACAATGTTTCTGAACGACGCAAGCACCGCTTTATCCATGAACTGGCGGCGGAAGGATTCATTCCCGACAGCTGCCGCTGGTTTTCGCTGGCATCGCCAGAGTCGTTTCGCGGTGTCCGCTGGGTGGTGGACACCTCATGGGTGAAATTGAGTGAAGTCGTGACGATCCGTGTCCGCCGCTTTGTGCTCCGTTTGTTTTTGTCCGCGATATTGCTGTTACTGGCGATCGCGGCGGCGTTGATTCTGCATCGATAAAGCAGTTTTTACCATGAAAGCCCGGCATTTTATTGTTCCCGTTGGGTGGCCGGCCGCATTTCGCCGGGCGGACGGACGTGCCGGCGACGGGCGGTTGAAAATATTTTCGGCATGGGCCCGGCGTGGGCCAGATGATCGCCCTCTTCTCCGAGAGCGACGGGGTGGAAGCCGTCGTGGCGACATCGAAATCCACGGCTGGACCGGGATCCGAGGCGCTGCTTGCAGGGTACTGGCATTCCCTGCAGGCAGATGGCCTCGCCATGGGACGAGGCTTGCCAAGGCGACGGAAGTTTCATGCGCGACGGTCGTTAATGAAATTTTAATGGGTTTGGCCGGGGTTTTAATTACTTATATTTCCATCGTGGCCCTTACTATGCTGGACGTATGTATCTGAGCGACGCCGGCCCAAACACCGCTTTTTTTTCCTCGGATAGGAAGCTACGTCCGTTGGAAAATGTGACTTGCTGCCAGGATCTGCCGGAACCGGTGGCCGTGCCGGGGCCGAAACCGGAGTTCAAGCGCGGCCACGTTCTCGATGGCCGGTTTTATATTCTTGAGGATTTGTATTTCGGCGGGATGGCGACCCTCTACCTGGCTGAAGATATGGACCATGGCCGCCGGAAAGTGGCGGTGAAAGTCCCGTTGTTAAAATTTGAAAGCGATCCGGCTTTTTATGCGCGCTTTCAACGCGAGGAAGAAATCGGATTGAAGCTCAATCATCCGTCCTTGCTGAAGTTCATTCCGGTGGAAAACAAGAGCCGGGCCTACCTCGTGACCGAGCTTTTGCACGGCTGCACTTTGGATTATATCATTCACAAAAAACGGCCGTTGCCGGAAGGCGACGCGCTCAAAATAACCAGCGTTATTTGCGAGGCCCTCCAATCCATGCATGGCTGCGGGATCATCCATAACGACCTCAAGCCGTCCAATATCATGATCTGTTCCGACCGGACGCTTCGTGTCATGGATTTCGGGCTGGCCTCCTATGTTTCCGCCCGCCGGGGCATTTTTGGCGCCATGGCGCCCATTTTTGGAACACCACAATATATGGCTCCCGAGCAGGTCAAAAACAAACGCACGGACGTACGCACCGATATTTATACCCTTGGCGTGATGCTGTTCGAGATGCTTACCGGCCAGCTTCCCTTTGCCCATGAGGACCCTTGGACTTCCGTCCAATTGAGGGTGTCCGGCGATCCGGTGGCCCCGCGTAGTTTGAACCCCGCGATTTCCGTGCAAGCAGAGGAGATGGTTTTGCATGCGATGCAGCGCAGGCCGGACGATCGTTATCAAACCGCGGCGGCCTTCAAGGCGGATCTCGATTCGCCCGGCCGGGTTCAAGTGACGGGTTATTGCCATCGCCTCAAGGTGCCCCGATGGAAATTGAGCTACGAAAAAACCCAGCTTCTGGCCGGCGCGTTCCTGGGTTTGGCAGGCATGGTATTTCTGGTTGTTTTGTTTTTTTGCCTCGTGCATTTCGGGGGCGGACGTCATTGAGCCGAGACGGGAGTCGGCGCTCTCGGTTGCCATTTTGACGTGGCGCCTTCAGCGGGACCGGGCAGACTTCCCGTGTTACCAGCAATCACATTTACCGATGACAAAACTGCTGCGCAGCCTCAGCTTGCTCCTCTTTGTTTTGGCGGTGGGGGGGCTTATTGTCCTTTTAACTTCGGATGTTTTCCATTCCCTCCGTCTGACTTCCTTCCATCAACAATCGAGCGCGGTGGCGCTTATTTTGATCGGGGCCTCATATATCAGCCTTCAGTTAACCCTGAAACGGCGCTGGAGCGAAAAGCTCAAGGGCGTTGCCCTTGGGTTTGCCTTCGTTCTGTGGGGCAGCGAGCAATTTTTGCCGGCGAGCCGGATGGTTACGCTCATGGACAGCGCGGTGATCACGATCTTCGTGGTGGATTTGGGGCTGATAATTTTGGATTATTTAAAGCGAAAAGATGATCAGGCGCCTTAAGCGTCATTCGAGACCAGCCGGACAATCTTCAAAATAATTTCGATGCCTGAAGACCGCCCCGATCCTGACGCACTGCTGGCCTCGCTCCACCGCGAAGAGGCCCGGGCCAAGCGCGGGCAATTGAAGGTTTTTTTCGGCATGTGCCCGGGCGTGGGCAAGACGTTCGCTATGCTCCGCGCCGGGCAAAAGGAACTGCGTGATGGAGTGGACGCCGTCGTGGGCGTGGTCGAAACCCATGGCCGCGTCGAGACCGAGGCGTTGCTGACGGGATTGCCGGTCATTCCCCGCAAGCAGATTGATTATCGCGGCGCCGCGCTGACGGAGATGGACCTCGAGGCCATCATCGCGCGCCGGCCGAAGCTCGCGCTCGTGGACGAGCTGGCGCACACAAATGCGCCCGGTTCCCGCCATCCCAAACGCTGGCAGGACGTGGTCGAACTCATTGAGGCCGGCATCGACGTCTATAGCACGCTCAACGTCCAGCATATCGAATCGCGGTCCGATGCGGTCCGGCAGATCACCGGCGCGCCCGTGCACGAGACGGTGCCCGACTCGGTGCTCGATCTCGCGGACGAAATCGAGCTGATCGACCTGACACCCAGCGCGCTTCGCGACCGCCTGCAGGAAGGCAAAGTGTACATGGGCGAACGCGCCGCGGCGGCGCGGGATAATTTCTTCCAGGAAGAACACCTGACCGCCCTGCGCGAACTTGCGCTGCGCTTCACGGCCGAGCGCGTGGACCGCCAATTGCGCGAAATGCGCTCCGGCGATGCGCGCCGGATCGTCTGGCGCAGCGGTGAACGGTTGCTCGTGGCGGTCGGGGCGAGCCCATTTTCGACGCAGCTCGTCCGCTGGACGCGGCGGATGTCCGCCGCGCTCGGCGCACCCTGGATCGCCGTCCACATCGAGACTTCGCGGACGCTTTCGCCGGAAGGCCAGCGGCTGCTCGACCAAAACCTGGCCCTGGCCCGCGAACTCGGCGCCGAGGTGGTTGTCACGCACGACGAGGACATGGCGGCCGCGCTGGTGCGCGTCGCCCGGGTGCACAACGCCACGCAGATCGTCGTGGGCAAGCCGCGCGGCAACCGCTGGCGCGACTGGTTGCGCGGCGGTTCGCTGGTGGACCGGCTGGCCCGCCTGGGCGGCGAGATCGACATCTACATGGTGCCGGCCGAGGAAAAAAAGCCGCGCCGGATCCGCCTGGAGTGGGTGGAGCATTCCAGCCTGCAGGAATATCTCGCGGCTCTCGGGGTCATCGTTGGCGTCACGATCGCGAGCTGGTTTATTGCCGACTTTTTCGGCTACCGCTCGGTCGGACTGTTGTACCTGCTGGCGGTCATCGCGCTGAGCCTGCGCGTGGGCCGCGGGCCGGTGATCCTGGCCGGTGTGCTTTCCGGGGTGGCCTGGGACTATTTTTTCATCCCGCCGAAATTCACTTTCGTCATCGGTTCATTTGACGACGCCATGCTGTGTTTTGTCACCGTGGCGGTGGCCCTGGTGTCGGGCCAGCTCACCGCGCGCATCCGCGCGCAGTCCCGCAACGAAAGGATGCGCGAGGCGAGGGCCACGGCGCTGTTTGAGCTCACGCGCGTGCTGGCCGGGGCCAAGACGCTCGATGATGCGATTTTCGCCTCCCTGCGGCAGACGGATGAACTTTTCGGCGCCCAGACCGCGCTGGCACTGGCGGACGAGGCCGGCGGCGCGCTCGTGCCGCACTTTGCCGGTTCCTATATGTTCAACGACAAGGAGCGCGGCGTGGCCGAGTGGGCGTTTCGCAACAAGCACAGCGCCGGCCGGTTCACCGACACGTTGCCGGGGAGCGTGGGCTATTACCTCCCGCTCCTTCGGGACGACAACGCGGTCGGCGTCCTCGGCGTCAAGCTGCCGCCTGAGAAATCGCTCACGCTGGCGCAGCGCGATTTGCTCGAGGCATTCGCGCGGCAGCTCGCGCTGAGCGTCGAGCGCGAAAACCTGCGCGCCGCGGGCGAGCGCGAGAAACTGCTGGCCGAGTCCGAGAAATTGCACCGGGTGCTCTTCGACAGCGTGTCGCACGAATTGCGCACACCCCTCGCGGTCATTTCATCGGTCTTTGAAAATTTGAAACAGGCCGATCCCGCGCTGCGCGATAACCTCGTGAGCGAAGGCCGCACGGCCGTCACCCGGCTCAACCGGCTGGTTAAAAACCTGCTCGACCAGACCCGCCTGGAAAGCGGCGCATTGAAGCCCAGCCTGAAATGGTGCGGCGCGCATGACCTTGTGACGGCGGCCTTGCAGGATATCCGGGATGCGCTGGCCAGTCATCCGCTGGATATCGTCGTGCCGGACGACATGCCGCCGGTGCGCGCCGATTTTTCCCTGACCGAGCAGGTGCTGGCCAATCTGCTGCTGAACGCCGCGCTGCATACCCCGGTGGGCACATCCATCTTTTTGACCGCGGGTATCGAGCGCGGCGGACAACGGGTGTTTTTCACCGTGGCCGACCGTGGGCCAGGCTTTCCACCCGCGATGCGCGAGCGGTTGTTCAAGAAATTTGCCCGGGGCGACGCCGCCCGGGCTGGTGGGCTGGGCTTGGGGCTGTCCATCGTGCGGGGCTTCATCGTGGCGCAGGGTGGAGAAGTGGTGGTGGGCGAAAATCCCGGTGGCGGCGCGGTGATTACGGTTTACCTGCCGCACTCCGCCCCTGATGATGTTCCGAAAGAATGAACAAGGCTCACCGACCTCGGGTGCTTGTGATCGACGACGAAATTCAGATCCGTCGGCTGCTGCGGGTCACGCTGGAGCCGGGCGGCTATGAGGTGAACGAGGCCGAGACCGGGCAGCTCGGATTGACCGAAGCCGCCGCCTTGCACCCCGACGGAGTCGTGCTCGACCTCGGCTTGCCGGACATGGACGGCAAGGATGTTTTGCGCCGGCTGCGCGAGTGGTCGCAAGTGCCGGTGCTGATCCTTTCCGTGCGCGACAGCGAACAGGAGACGATTGCCGCGCTCGATGCCGGCGCCGACGACTACCTGACGAAACCGTTCCGCGGGCGTGAACTGCTCGCCCGTTTGCGGGCGGTCTTGCGGCGCGCCCAGCCGGCGAACGAAGACACGGTCGTGCGCTTCGGGGAGGTCGAAATTGATTTTGTGGCCCGCGCGGTCCAGCGCGGCGGAAAAGACGTGAAGCTCTCGGCCAAGGAATATGATTTCTTGCGCTATCTCGCGCTGCACCGCGGTCGCGTGGTCACGCACCGGCAGATTCTGCGCGAGTTGTGGGGTGCGAACGCCGAAGACAACACCCACTATCTTTGGGTTTACATGACGCACCTCCGACAGAAACTGGAGGACGATCCGCATGAGCCGAAATTTCTGAAAACCGAGGCCGGCATCGGCTATCGGTTGATGATCGAGGCGTGAGATTTATCGGTAGGGTCCGTTGCCCCCAACGGACCGAAAGTTAATGGGCGGCTGAGGGCAGCCGCCCCTACCTTAGCCGTTCAGGTTCAATGGACTGGACTGCTGCCATTTCGACGAACCGACGCTCGGCTGGCCCGCGGCAGCTTGACAGGGCCCGGTGTTTTGTCTTTCTCCCTCAGCTTCGCAGTCTAAGTCGCGTCTCCTTCCTGAGGCGCGGCACGGAGGAACCAAACTCTTCGGAGCAATCCGGGGATGGGGCGAATGGCGCCGGGCAACCGGTGGCCACGGTCACTTCCACGACCGAGCCCGTCAGCTAACTTCGTCGACATCTGGAAGGGCGATCCTCTGGGCCCGCACACGCGGAACCCACGATCTCCCCAAGTCTAACTTGCGGTGCAGGGGCCCTGGCCCGTGCGCCGTGCTTCTCGGAGATCGCATGAATATCAAACATTTGTTGCTGGGTAAGCCGCGGGATGTCCATGACCCGCATCTATTCCATAAGATTTCGCTCATCGCGTTCCTCGCGTGGGTGGGTCTCGGCGCCGACGGGCTGAGCTCGTCGGCTTACGGCCCGGACGAGGCGTTTCGCGGAATTCTCGGCCACACCTACCTGGCGGTGGCACTGGCGCTGGCGACGGCCGGCACGGTGTTCATCATCTCGCTGGCCTACAGCAAGCTCATCGAACATTTCCCGGCGGGCGGCGGTGGCTACGTCGTCGCGACCAAGCTGCTCGGACCTTCGTGGGGTGTCATTTCCGGCTGCGCGTTGCTCGTGGATTATGTGCTGACCATCACCACGTCGATGGCTGCAGCGGTGGATCAGATTTTCAGCTTCATCCCGATCCAGTATGCGCATGTGAAGCTGCCCATTGAGTGCATGCTCATTGTCGTGCTCATTCTCCTCAATCTGCGCGGGGTGAAGGAATCGGTGGCCATCGTCGTGCCGATTTTCATGCTCTTCGTTGTCACGCACGCGATCATCCTGGTCGGCTGCGTGGTGATGTATCGGCACAACATGCCGGTGATGGCGGCACACCTTAGCGACGGACTGCGGAGCGACTACCACCAGATCGGACTCTGGGCCATCTTCCTGATTTTTGTGAAAGCCTATTCGCGTGGCGCAGGCACCTATACCGGCATCGAGGCGGTGTCGAACGGGGTGCCCATCATGCGCGAGCCCAGGGTCGCCACGGCCAAGCGCACGATGCTTTACATGGCCAGTTCGCTCGCGATCACCGCGGGCGGCATCCTCTTCTGCTACCTGCTCTTGAATTGTTCGCCGGAGGAAGGCAAGACGCTCAATGCCACGCTCATTGAGCGGCTCGGCTTCGGCCAGTGGTTTGTCGTCCTTTCGCTCGTGGCCGAGGGCGGCCTGCTGATCGTGGCGGCGCAGACCGGCTTTCTCGACGGCCCTCGCGTGATGGCCAACATGTCGCTGGACGGCTGGCTGCCCAATCGTTTCAGCGCGTTTTCCGAGCGGCTGACGACGCATTACGGCGTGCTCCTGATCGGCGGTGCGGCGATCTTGAGCCTCTTCTACACCGGCGGCGATGTGACGGTGTTGGTGACGATGTATTCGATCAACGTGTTCGTGACCTTCTCGCTTTCTCAGCTCGGCATGTGCCGCTTCTGGCTGCAAACCCATCGTCAGGAACGCTCGTCGTGGAAGCGGGCGTTTCTGCTGCACGGCGTAGCGCTGGTGCTGTGCGTCTTCATCCTCGTGATGGTCGTGGCGGCAAAATTTACCGAGGGCGCCTGGATGACGCTGCTCGTCACCTCGGCGCTGATCGCCCTGTGCTGGTTCATCCGCAACCATTACCGCGGCGTGCGCGCGCGCGTGCGGCAGCTCTCGGAGATCCTGGACGACCTGCCGAAATCCTCGCATCCCATTCCGGCGTCCGCTCCGCTTGATCCGGCGCAGCCGACCGCGGTGATCCTCGTGGCGAGCTACAGCGGGCTGGGCGTGCACTCGCTGCTCGCGGTGATGCGGACGTTCCCGAAACACTACAAGCAGGTCGTTTTTGCGTCGGTGGCCGTGCTCGACTCGGGCAACTTCAAGGGTGCGGAAGAGGCGGTGCACCTTGAAGAGAAAGTGCGCGCCGACCTCGAAAAATACTGCGAAGTCGCGCGTGGCCTGGGCGTGCCGGCGACGCATCGCTTGGCGGAAGGCATCGATCCGGTGGCCGAGGCGGTGAAACTGTGCGACAAGATCGGCGGGGAATTTCCCCATGCGGTGTTCTTCGGCGGCAAACTCGTCTTCAAGCGTGAGACGTGGTGGAACCGGGTGCTACACAATGAAACGGCCTTCGCCATCCAGCGCCGCCTGCAATGGCTCGGCCGGCCGATGCTGGTCCTGCCTGTTCGCGTGGCAGATTAGAAAAGGCCACGCGAAATTTCAGATTTCAGATTGCAGATTTCAAATCAGTTCAGAAACGAATCTGAAATTTGAAATCTGCAGTTTGAAATTGCCGGGTCACCCCGTGGCGTCGCCCTCCTGGGTCGCCGCGGTGGCCTGCGCGCGCTGGGAAACCGCGGCCATGAAATAGTTTTGCGCGGAGAACGACGGTTCGCCCGTGGCGCGCGGCACGGGCAGGTAGGCGCCGTTGGCGTGCAGCAGGCGCGCGTTGTCGTTGTCCTGCAGCTCCATCGGGATGAGCTCGTCGGTGATGCGGCGGCGCAGTTCGGGATCCTCGACGGGGAAAAGGACTTCGACGCGGCGGAAGAAATTGCGCGGCATCCAGTCGGCGCTGCCGGCGAGGACGAGCGGTTCGCCGCCGTGGTTTTCAAAATAAAACAGGCGGGCGTGCTCGAGGAAGCGGCCGACAATGGAACGCACGCGGATATTTTCACTGAGGCCGCGCACGCCGGGCACGAGGCAGCAGATGCCGCGCACGATGAGGTCGATCTGCACGCCGGCCTGGGAGGCGAGGTAAAGGTTGTCGATCGTGGCCTTGTCCACGATCGAGTTCATCTTGGCGATGATGCGCGCCGGCTTGCCGGCGGCGGCGTGGTCGGTCTCGCGCTGGATCAATTCCTGGATGCGTTGGTGGAGGTTGAACGGCGCGACGAGCAGGTGGTGAAACTCCGGTGCGCGGCTGAAACCGGTGAGCGAGTTGAAAAGGTTGATGGCGTCGGAAGTGATGGACTCGCGGCTGGTGAAAAGGCTGAGGTCGGTGTAAAGCCGGGCGGTGCGGTGGTTGTAATTGCCGGTGCCGAGGTGGGCATAGTGGCGCAGCGCGCTGCCTTCGCGGCGGACGACGAGGCAGAGCTTGCAGTGGATCTTGTGGCCGATGAGCCCGTAAACGACGTGTACACCGGCTTCCTCGAGCTGGCGCGCCCACTGGATGTTGTTGGCTTCGTCAAAGCGCGCCTTCAGTTCGACGAGTGCGGTGACCTGCTTGCCATTGCGCGAGGCCTCGATCAGCGCGCGAACGATGGGCGAGCCGCCGCTCGTGCGATAGAGCGTCTGCTTGATGGCGAACACCTGCGGGTCGCGCGCGGCCTGCTCGACAAACTCGACGACGGGAGTGAAGGCGTCGTAGGGGTGGTGCAGGAGCACATCCTGCGTGCGCAGCGTCTCGAAGACCGTGGCAATGTTGTGCAGCGGCGAGATATTGACGGGTGTGAAAGACGGATACTTCAGGTCGGACCGGTCGATGTCGTAAAGGCTCAGCAGGCGCAGGAGGTTGAGCGGGCCGTTCAGCCGGAAGACATATTCCTGCGAAAGGCCGAGCTGGTCGCACAGCGTGTTGAAAATGGGCTCGTCCACGCCGTTCTCGATCTCGAGGCGGACGGCGGCGCCGCGGCGGAGATTGCGCAGCTCCTCCTCGATTTTCTTGAGCAGGTTGGCCGCCTCTTCCTCGTCGATGTAGAGGTCGCTGTTGCGCGTGACGCGGAAGGAATGCGCGCCGGTCATCTTGTAGCCGGGAAAAAACACGCCGGCGCAAAGCTTGATGATTTCCGTGAGGAAAATGTAACGCTGCGGGCCGCCCTTGGCCGGTTCGATGTGGACGAGCCGCGGCAGGATGCGCGGCACGGGCAGGATCGCGACCAGGTGCTCGTTTTCCGGCGTCTCGGGATTGTCGAGCGAGACAATGACGTTGAGCGCCTTGTTGCCGAGCTGGGGAAAGGGATGGGCCTGGTCGAGCGCGAGCGGCGTGAGCACGGGGAAAACCTGCTCTTGAAAATAGGTCTTCACCCAGCCCAGCTCGGTCGGGGTCAGCCCGCTGGCCGCCTTGAAGACAATGCCTTCCCGGGCGAGCGCGGGCACGAGCTGGTCGTGCCAGCAACGGTATTGATCCTCGACGAGCGAGGCGACGACGGAATGGATGCGGCGGAGTTGCTCGCGCGGGCCGAGGCCGTCGACGCTCGACTCGGTCACGCTCGAATCAACCTGCTGGATGAGGCCGGCGACGCGGATTTCAAAAAATTCGTCGAGATTGGAGCTGACGATGGCGAGAAACTTCACCCGCTCGAGCAGGGGAATGCGCTCGTTTTGCGCGAGCTCGAGCACGCGGCGGTCAAAGGCCAGCCAGGAAAGCTCGCGGTTGAAGTAAGCCGCTTTGTACGGCTTGGGTGAACCATCCCCGGCGGGTGCTTCAACGGATGCGGCGGGCCCGGGCTTGGCGCCATTCACCGCGGTGACCGCGGTGGAAGGAGGGATGGAAGACTTTTGGGTGCGCCTGGCCATGGGAAAAAACGGGAGGGCGAGCGTAAGCGGTGTGGCGACTGAAACGAGACTTTTTTTGACCCTAGCCAAAATGTAACAATTGGCAGTGTCGCTCCAAGCGGCTGAGCCTAATCTTTGATTGTGCTTTATTTTTCACCGCGGATTGCGCGGATAGGCGCGGATTGCCTGTAAAATCTGATGCAATTCCGAGCCGAGAAGGAATCCCCTTTGTAACATAATACGTTACAAGTTTCCCCTAAGGCTGTCCTGTTGTTTGTAACGTATTATATTAGGGAACTATCCCCTTGACATACGTATGAGTTTCTGCCTTGATGTGAGGCATGAAAGCAAAACCAAGCATCACGATTCGCGATTTCTTCGCCCAATTTCCAAATGACGAAGCCTGCCTGACGCACGTTTTTGAGGCACGCTTTGGCCAAGGCCACACCTGCCCGAAATGCGAACGCAAGGCCAACTGGTATCGCATCAAAGCCGAACGCGCTTACTCGTGCCAATGGTGCGGGCATCATCTGCACCCCACGGCTGGCACGCCCTTTGAGGATAGCCGCACACCCCTGCAACTGTGGTTCTACGCGATTTATCTCTTCACCACGAGCCGCCACGGCGTTCCTGCTATGGAACTGAAGCGGCAACTTGGCGTAACCTACAAAACGGCGTGGCGCATGGGCCACAACATCCGCAAGCACATGGAGAATGTTGATGTCGAATGGCCATTGTCTGGTGTAGTGGAAGTTGACGAAACAATTGTCGGCGGCCGCAGGCCCGGCCCGCGTGGCCGCGCTGCTCTCGGCAAGACGGTCGTTATGGGAATGCTGGAGCGCAACGGCGACGTGATGACCAAAGTTGTCCCCAATGTTAAACGTGCCACGCTTGAACCGATCATCGAAGCAAACGTCGAGAAGGGTTCGCAGATTCATTCTGATGAACTCATGTCCTATCGCGATCTTCCGGCCAAGGGCTACAAGCACACTGCCGTTACCCATCGGCTGGGGGAATACGTCCGGGGCGATTCGCACGTTAACAATCTCGAAAATTTCTGGAAGCACCTTAAAGGAAGCATCAAGGGGACTCACATGAGCGTGTCTGGAAAACATCTGCATAAATACGCGAAGGAGTTTGAGTTCAGGTTCAACGCCCGCGAGAAGGCTTCGTCGATGTTCCCCTCTTTGGTTTCGTCGTTCCCCCAGCCATCAACTTAATGGTGCCGTGAAAATGCCTATGACTGGCCTTCGGATGCGTCTTCTCTCGCTCCTTAATGAAGTGCTCTAGCTTGTTTTTTTCTTTAGCTTCGCGGAGGTGCATTAAATTATCCTCTCTCCCCTATGATTACCGTGACTATTCCCCGAAAAGATTTTTGATTTACGGTATAGGTATGTGGCTGATATCTAACTGGGTAATCAAACCCTTGTAACGTGTATTTTATTAGATCCCGGACGATAGGGCCAGCGGGATCATCTTCCTGTGATTCGATCCGTATCTCTGCGTTTGCTGAAGATCCTAATGACTGCCCAATTCTTATGTTTAATCGTTTCCCGACTTCTTTCAGACTGCCATAAAAACGTCCGGCATTTACCGATGGATCAAAACCGACAACAATTGATTGAATCCCTGAAGCGCGCAATTTTTCAACCCACATCTGAATCTGTTCTTCGGTTAAAGGGGGCCACTCACTCTTTGGGGCTGGGGCATTGACGGTTAAGTTGGGGCTGTTTTGGGCGGCTATAACGATGCCGCTGTTTTGCCCCACTGATTGATTAATTATATTTGGCGCAGGTGTTGAATCATCAATTCTCAACCCTATCACAAATATAGGGGCTCGTTGATCGTCGCTTAGGGTTCCAAGGTACATTTGCGGTTGTCCTTGGACCCTAAAAAATCTCACCGGGAAAAATTGCCCGACTGATATTGGAATCGTCATTACCATCAGCCCGACACTAATTTTTATGTTAGAGCCTTGGCTTTCCTTCGAGCCCTTTACTTGCGGGATGCTCCATTTGACCGTCTTATCGGAAAAGTTAGGCTCTATCTGCACTTTACTCCAATCTGCTGTCCATCCGAGATAGTCGCCCGGAAATACTTCGTTGATTAATCTGTCCTGCGGACGAGAAAATATGACGTACCCAAACGGGAAAGATGCTCTAAGCGTCGCATGGGTAGTTTGAGTGCCAGGGATGTAGTCAGGAGTCGTAGATGGTGGATTTTCTTTTGTGAAATTTACTGTGCCATAATTTACCCCGATGTTGGCTTCACCTTTTTGATCTAATTTCCCAACCACAGGCCCGCTAGTCGGTAATGTGGGTGGCAAGTCTGGCAGGCTAGCCTCAGCTTTTTTACCCAATGGGTTTATGAGGAGCCATAAACCCACAGATACAATCGCACCAATCAGAGCAATAACACCAAGGGTCATTAGGTTTTTTCCTTTTGGGCCATTACGAAATTTTTCAATCGGCGGGACGTACGAAAACAAACAGCCAAGACCGCAAAATGCAATCACCCACAAACCCACAAATAGAACCCACGGCTTCCAGTTGTCCGGGCTTGCGACCAGAACTGCCGCATAAGCAATGCCAGAAATCACAGCGAGCCTCCCTGCCGAAATACCCATAAATTGGAACCTATCGCCTTTCTATTGCTCCCGTCAAGCCTACGTATGCTAAGGGGATAGTTCCCTTATATTACAAACCGAGCTGGGATGCAGATCTCACAAGCGAGATTCCTCGCTTGGCTCGGAATGACAACCAAAACATCCGCGATCATCCGCGTAATCCGCGGGGAAATTCCGGTTTTGGCTAATTACGCTCCCACCACGGTCTTTACGTTGACGAATTCGCGGATGCCGTGGGGGCCGAGTTCGCGGCCATAGCCGCTTTGTTTCACGCCGCCGAAGGGCAGGGCAGGGTCGGAACGCACAAAGTCGTTCACAAACACGAGGCCGGATTCGAGTTGGCGCGCAAGGATGGCGGCGCGTTTTTGGCTTTTCGTAAAAATTGCGGCGCCGAGGCCATAAATCGAGTCGTTGGCCACGGCGAGCGCCGCGGCTTCGTCGCGCACCGGGATGATGGCGGCGACCGGGCCGAAAAGTTCCTCATCGTAAGCCGGCATGCCCTTGGCGACGTCGGTGAGCACGGTGGGCGGATAAAAAAATCCCGGGCCGGGCGGAAGCTTTCCGCCGAGCAACAGGCGTGCGCCGCGGCGCACGCTTTTCTGCACCTGCGCGTGCAGATCGGCGCGCAGGTCCTCGCGGGCGAGCGGGCCGCCCCCCGTCGCCGGGTCACGCGGATCGCCCATTTGCCGCGCCGCCATGCGGGCCACAAACTTTTTCTCGAAGGCGGCGCGGACGCGCTCGACGACGATGAAGCGCTTGGCGGCGACGCAACTCTGTCCGTTGTTGACGAGGCGCGCGGCGGCGCAGGTCTCGGCGGCATGGTCGAGGTCGGCGTCAGCGAGGATGAGATACGCGTCGCTGCCGCCGAGTTCGAAGACGCCCTTTTTCATCGCGGCGCCGGCCAGCGCGGCGACTTGTTTCCCTGCGGCGGTGCTGCCCGTGAGCGTGACGGCGCACACCCGCGGGTCGGAGATGATCGCGGGGATTTTTTTCGATGAAACGAGCAGCGTTTGCAGCAGGTGGCGCGGTGTGCCGGCGGCGGCGAAAACTTTTTCGATGGCGCGCGCGCAGCCGCTGACGTTGGACGAGTGCTTGAGCAGGATGACGTTGCCGGCCATGAGCGCGGGCGCGGCGGCGCGAAAGACCTGCCAGAACGGAAAATTCCACGGCATGATGGCGAGGACGACGCCGAGCGGAGCGAACGTGACGCGGGAATTCTTTGGCGCGCCGGCCGGGCGCTCGTCGGCGAGAAACGCCGCGGCGTGGCGGGCAAAATGCTCGCAACCTAAAGCGCATTTCTCGACCTCGGCGCGCGCCTGGGCAATGGGCTTGCCCATCTCGGCGGTCATGAGCTGGGCGAGCGGTTCGCGCTGGGCGCGCAAGGCGCGGGCAAGGGCGCGTACCTGCCGGGCGCGTTCGGGAAAGGAAAGCCGGCGCCAGTCTTCAAACGCCGCCTGAGCGCGGGTGACCGCAACAGCAACTTGGGCCGACGTGTGTTCGCGATACACGCGAAGACGTTTGCCGGTGGCGGGATTTAAAGAGACGAAGGCCATAACAAGGTGGACAGCGTTTAGCGCCGAACGTTCGCAGTCTGGCAGTACACAGCCATTGACGAACAGGCTTATTGCTATATTTTTGTTGGCATGACGCTCGCGAGTTTTCCGCAACTGAAGAAGCTGCCTAAACGCCAGCGGCTTAAACTTGCGGAGGAACTTTGGCTTTCTGGAATCGATGATTCGGCTCCGGTGAGCATTGCCCACAAAAAACTTTTGGACGAACGCTGGTCTGCCTATCAGGCAGGGACGGCGGAGCGAATCACGCTGGCCGAGCTTGAGCGGCGTGTTTCTCGCGTTTGAATTAAGGCAATTTGGTAGGGGCGGCTGCCCTCAGCCGCCCGTCGGTCCTGGCCCGTTGGGGCAACGAGCCCTACCACAATGCGATGATCTCAGAGAGTTTCTTTATGATCTTTGTGATCCTTTGTGGCTAAAAATATTTTCGCGGCGGAAGTTTTGGCCACAAAAGATCACAAAGGACACAGAGATGTTTATGCGGTTTTAAGCCGAGCTATAAATCGTAATGGCAGGCGACGGTGTGGGAGTCCGCGCCTGACGCCGCGGTTTCACGCAGCGCCGGCGTCTGCGCGCGGCAGAGGTCGGTGACGTGCGGACAGCGGGTGTGGAACGGACAGCCCGGCGGCGGATGGATCGGCGAGGGGATGTCGCCGGTGAGCACGGTCTTTTTCCGGGTGCGGCTTGGGTCGGGCTCGGGAATCGCGGCGATCAGCGCCCGGGTATAGGGATGGCGCGGGCGAAAATAAATTTCGTCGGCCTGCCCCAATTCGACAATCCGCCCGAGGTACATGACGGCAATGCGGTCCGAGATGTGTTTCACCACGGCGAGATTGTGGGCGATGAACAGGTACGACAGGTGGAGTTCACGCTGCAGGTCCATCAACAAGTTGAGCACCTGGCCCTGGATTGACATATCGAGGGCTGAGACCGGCTCGTCGCAAATGATCAGCCGCGGATTCAAGGCCAGGGCGCGCGCGATCCCGATGCGCTGCCGCTGGCCGCCGGAAAATTCGAACGGATACCGGCCGGCCGCGTCGGCGGAAAGGCCGACCTTGGCTAGCAGCGCGGCAACTTTGGCACGACGTTCCCCGGGGTTGCCCAGCTTGTGGATCACAAACGGTTCCTCGAGGATGGTGCCGACCGTGTGGCGGGCGTTGAGCGATTCCGCCGGATCCTGGAAGACCATTTGCAGCTGACGCCGCAGTGGCTTGATTTCGCGCTGCCGCAGGGAAGTGAGGTCAGTTCCCTCAAACAAAATGCGCCCGGCCGTCGGCTGGAGCAGCCGCACGATGCTTTTGCCGAGGGTGGTTTTTCCGCAGCCCGATTCGCCGACCAAGCCGAGCGTCTCACCGGCGCGCAGTTTGAAACTGACGCCGTCGACCGCTTTGCAGGTTTCCACGGCGCGAAGGAATATGCCGCCGCGAACGGGAAAATGCATCCGCAGATCCTGCACTTCGAGCAAGGTCGGGGCGGAAGCCTCTGGTAATGACGGTAGCATGTTACTTTTTTAACCGCGAATGGACACGAATGAACGCTAATATTTATGACAACAGAGCAGAGTTTTTTATAGCAGCCTATTCGCGTGAATTAGCGTCCATTCGCGGTTAAAAAATCCGAACCAAATTAATAAGTGCACATAAGTGTTCATCAGTGGTTAAAAGTGTGCGTCATCCAATTCCTGCCAGCGAATGCAGGCGACTTGGTGCCCGTCCTCGATGGTTTCGAGGGGCGGGGCCGCCGTGGCGCAGCGCGGTTCTGCGTAGGGGCATCGATTCTGGAAACGGCATCCGGCCGGCAGATCGCGCAGCGTGGGCACGACGCCTTCGATGGTGGTCAGGCGCGTTTTGCGCGGCGTCGCCAGGCGCGGGATCGAGGCGAGCAGGCCGCGCGTGTAAGGATGCCGCGGCCGGGTGAAAAGCGAGGCCACGGGCGCCTGCTCGGCGATCCGACCGGCGTACATCACGATCACTTCCTCGCAGGTTTCGGCAATGACGCCCAAGTCGTGGGTGATGAGAATGACGGCCAACCCCATTTCTTTTTGCAGTTGCTCGATGAGCGCCAGGATTTGCGCCTGGATGGTCACGTCGAGCGCGGTCGTCGGCTCGTCGGCAATCAACAATTGCGGGCCGCAGGCCAGCGCCATGGCGATGCCGACGCGCTGGCGCATGCCACCGGAAAGTTGATGCGGATATTCCCGAACGCGGATTTCCGGCGAAGGGATGCCGACCTTGCCCAGCATTTCGACGGCGCGGCGCAATGCCTCGGCCGGGGAAAGGTCCAAGTGGAGCCGGTAGACCTCGGTGATTTGGCGGCCGATGGTCTGGACGGGATTAAGCGCCGCCATCGGCTCCTGGAAAATCATGCCGATGCGAGCACCGCGGATTTTGTGCATCTCCGTCAACGGGAGCTTCACCAAGTCGCGGCCTTCGAACAGGACCTCTCCGCCCAAAATCCGCCCGGCCGGCTGGGGCAGCAGCCGAAGCAGCGAGAGGGCGGTGACGCTTTTCCCACAACCGGATTCCCCGACCAGGCCGATGGTGCGGCCGCGGGGCACGTCGAAGCTGATCTTGTCCACCGCCTGCAGCAGCCCGCTTTCACCCTGAAAACCGACCGACAGGTTGCGGACGCTCAAGAGTGGCTCGCCGGAAGACATTGCAGGCATGGGCGGTTCGGCTTACTGGTTCGCCGTCTTCCACTGGTCATACACCTTAATTTCAGGTGGAAACGTCTGGCCGCTATTACGGGCATTGAGCGTTTCTTTCTTGGCGTCTTCGTCGATCCAATAAAGTCCGCCTGCATACGGGTATTCGTCGATGCTAAAGCGGACATTAAAACCCTCGGGCCATTTTATCCAACGCCAGTAGCCAGCGCGGTAGAAGGGCTGTTCAAATGCCGGAATGAAGGCGGCGTTGTCATAAATGCGCTGCTCGAGTTGCAGGGCAAGACGCCGAATTTCGTCCATGGTTTGGGCTCGGTCATAGGCGTCGATCAGTTTATCCATTTCAGGATCGACCGTATTGGTAAAGTTATTCGTTTGAGGTTTATTGGCGGCGGTCGAGTAATACTCCTGTCGGTAATCGGGATATTTTGGGATACCAACATTCATTGCCATGAATGCGATCTGGTGGTGCTTCTCATCAATCTTTTTAAACGCCGTTGTTTGGTCTAGAATTTCGATAGTGAAGTCCAAGCCGGCCTTGCGCGCCTCCTCTCGCAGGATGGTGAGGACATCGCGCATGCGTTCGTAAGGTGTGGTAATGGTGAAAGACAGCCTCTGCCCTTTGCCATTCATCAGAATTCCATCCGAATCCCTTTTCGTGAAACCCGCCTTGGCAAAGTCCTCCAAGGCCTTGTCAACGGAGAATGGCCGCGCATGAATGCCGGGGAAAGGAACCTCGGCGTAACCATCCGACCCGGTCTGCATCCGCACGTAGTCGCCGCGATAGTACTGGTGGTCGATGAGGTCAAAATTGCTGGCATAGGCGATGCCCTCGCGGATGTCGCGATTGTCAAGCGACGGCATCGCCGTGTTGATATAAAGGGCCCAAGTAGGAACCGGGGCCTGATTATAGAATACGGTTTTGTGAATGTAGCCTTTCTGCACCAACGGATCGTTGTTAGGCAGCTTGTCGTACCAGAATTTCGGAGGAGTGATTTTATCAAACAGGTCTACATCGCCGCGCTTAAACGCCTCGAATACCTTGTCGGTATCGCGAATAACCTCCAGGTGGATGCGGTCGGCGTTGTAGCGATGGCGGTAAAATCGCTTATCGCTGGCCCACCAATTGGGCACGCGCGTAAGGTCAATGTAGCTTCCCTTGTGCAAGTCTTCAGGTTTTATGATGTATGGCCCCGTGGTTGGCTCCATCGTCCACTGGTACCGTTGGAGATAGTCGTCCCCAAGCTCCTTGTAGAAATGTTCGGGCATGGGAGCGAGTCCGCCGAGGATGTCATCGAGGTCGGGTTTCGAGTCGCGATAGTTGGCGGAAATCGTGTAATCGTCATACTTCGTAATGCCCGTATATCTTTCGGTCACAATGTTGTTGGTGTAGGGATCGTTGATGTAACGGGAACGAAGGACAAATAAGGCGAAAAAGTAATCGTCCGCTTTCACCTGAACGCCGTCGCTGTAGTGGGCATCCGGATCGAGCTTGAAATACATGGTCTTACCATCGCTGCCGTAAGCCCACGCTTTCGCCAGCCCGGGGAAGTACTGCCCGGTGTTGGGCTGCTTCTGGGTCAGGGTGATAATGTTATCGTCGAGCAACCAAAATCGGAAGGAGCCGGTCGCATCGGGCCCCAAATAGCGCAGCGTGCGTGGAAAATCGGGAATCCAGAAATTGAAGGTGCCTCCGCGTTTTGCGTCGGGGGCGGAAAACTCAGGAACATCGTGGCCATCATGCCAGACCAGATTTTTCGGGAGGTCTGCGGGCGTGGCGAAGTGAAACACATCCGAATGAGCTTTGTAATAGGCTTCGGCTTCTGGGCCGATGTCGCGTGTGACGGCGGCTTCTTTTTTGGCGCAGCTGGACGCTAGGAGAATGGTCAGCGCGGCGACGAGCGAAAGTTTGAGAACTCGATGCGGGGTGAGGGCACCCCGCCCACATTCAGAGAAAAAATGAAGAAGATTTTTCATTGATAAATGCTGAATTTCTTTGGATCGAAAGCTTCTCGAATGGCCTCACCGATGAATGTCACTAGACTCAGGATTATCACCAACGCAAAAAAGGCGGAACTGACGATCCAGGGCGCGTTCAGATTTGAGGTGCCCTGTTCAAGCAGTTCTCCCCAACTGGGGGTTGGCGGTGGCAGGCCGAATCCGAGAAAGTCCAGCGCCGTGAGCAACGTGATGGCTCCCGAAATCGTGAAGGGCATGAAGGTCACGGTTAAGGAAAGGACATTGGGCAGGATGTGGCGGAAAATAATCCGTCCTGACCCTGCGCCGAGCACCCGGGCGGCGGCCACGTAGTCCCGAGCCTTCTCTTTGTAGGTGGATGTGCGCATATAATACGTCATGTCGGTCCACGAAAAAAGGACGACGATGCCCAGCAAAAGCCAAAGATTTGGCGTTAAGATCGACGCAATAATGATAACGATGTAGAGGAACGGGATGTTCGACCAGATTTCGATCGCCCGCTGCATGATGAGGTCGAAGGCGCCGCCGTAATAACCCATGGCGCAGCCCATCGCGATTCCTGCCACGTAAACAAGCACCAGGAAAAGCAGGGAGAAGATCATCGCGATTCGGAATCCGTAGAAAAGGCGGGCGAGCACGTCGCGGCCGGTCGTGTCGGTACCCAGGAAATGGCGCTGGGAAAATGACGGCGGGGTCGGTGGATAGATGCCCTCCTCGAAGGAATTCTCGTAGGGATTGTACGGTACGGGCGGCAGCAACACCCAGTCGCCATGGGCTTCGGTGCCGAAGAGTTCCTTTAATTTCCGGTAGTTGGTCTCGTAACTGTAGCCTTCGCCAAAATCCGTGCCCGGATGAAACGCGGTGTAAGTCGGGAAATAATAATGCCCGTGGTACTTCACGATGAGCGCGCGGCTGCCCACCAAAAGCTCGGCGAAGGCGGACATCAACAATAGCCCGCACAAAACCAGGAAGGAGCCGTAACCGCGCTTGATGGAACGGAAACGCTGCAGCTTGCGCCGGGTGATGGGATCGAGGCGGAACATGGGATCAGCCGAATTTGACGCGAGGATCGACGAGGGCGACCAGCACGTCTGAAATGATATTGCCCAGCAGCAGAAGCACGGAGGTCAACAGAAGAACACCCATCACCACGGGGTAATCGCGATCGAGGATGGACGTGTAGCCGAGCAGCCCGAATCCATCGATGTCGAAGATTGTCTCGATGAGGAATGAACCAAACACCAGGAGCGTGATGTTCTGTCCGAAATTGGTCGCGAGCGGGATCAGGGAATTGCGCAAGGCGTGCCGGAGTACCGCCAGGCGGTAGGGACTGCCCTTGGCGATGGCCGTGCGCATGTAATCGGCCGCCAGGTTATCGAGCAGCTGGTTTTTTAAGAGCAGAGTAACGAAGGCAAAGCTGCCGACCAGATAACAGATCAGTGGCAGGGCCGAATGCCATGCCAAGTCCTTCACCTTACCCGCCATTGTGAGCGTGGAAAAATCCTCGCCGACAAAACCTCCCATGGGAAACCAGCGCAAGCGCGCGGAAAAGAACACCAGCAACAGCGCCGCCAGCACGTAACCAGGGATGGCATAGCCGATGAAGATAAGAATGGAGCTACCTGTATCCATCCAGGTGTTGTGCCGGATCGTCTTCAGGATTCCCAAGGGGATGCATACGGCATAGGTCACAATGAGCACGATGACTCCGTAGAATAGTGAAATCGGAAACCGCTCCTTCATCAGATCCCACACGGGCTCATTGTAGCGGTACGACGTGCCGAGGTCGCCCGCGCAAACTTTTCCCAACCAAGCGACGTAACCCACGTACCATGGCTTGTCGAAACCGTAGTATTGTTTGAGTTGATCGAGTTGATCGTCAGACAGGGCGGTTCCCTGTCCGCCGAGATTTGCATGATGGCCGCTGCCCATCATTTGCGCCCGCATGAGCGCCTGCTCGAGCGGCCCGCCCGGCACGATGCGGGTGATGAAGAAAACAATGAGCGTGATCCCGACCAGGGTCGGCGGCAGCAAAAGCAATCGTCGGAGGAAATAGGCTCTCATTCAGGGATCACGATTGGCGGAAATCCACGGGATAAAATAGTTCCCTGAATTCAGAAGGGTATGTCCAAAAACGCGAGCGGTATTCGCGGGGCGGATTATTTTTAACAGAAGGTCGCGAAGCGTCGTTGGGCGTTCGCCATCAAAGGCAATAACAGGGCCTGCTTGGAAATTTGATGCGAGCCGACATCAGTCTCTTCGTTACCTTGGCGACCTTCTGTGAAAACTGCCTTGGGAAAACCGCGGCGCGCCCGGCGTTCGCGCCCTACCTTGTGTTTCTCGGTGCCCAGTAAAAACAAAAATCGCTGGCTGGTTTAATTCCTGACCGGATACGGCGGGACGGGCGGGAGATGGACTTCCTGGGTCTTGAGTTCGTCCAGGATGACGTCGATGGCTTTGTCGAGCTGCTGGTCCTCGCCGTGGAATTCACGCGATGGATCGTTGTCCACCACGATGTCGGGGTCGACGCCGTGGCCTTCGATGATCCATTGTCCGTCTTTCGAATAGGGCGCAAATTCGGGGCGGTTGAGGTAGCCGCCATCGACGAGCGGGAGGGTTTCGCGGATGCCGACCACGCCGCCCCAGGTGCGTTTGCCGATGAGTTTGCCGAGACCGAGGTTTTTGAAACGATAGGGGAAAATGTCGCCGTCGGATGCGGAGAATTCGTCCATGAGCGTGACCTTCGGGCCGAGGAGCATCTCGTCCGGGCTGGGCGTGGGCGTGCCGTAACGCGTGACTTCAATCATCGCGAGTTCGCGGCGCAGGCGATCGATGATCATGGGTGAGACAAAGCCGCCGCCATTGCTGCGGATGTCGATGATCAGGGCTTTCTTTTTCAACTGCGGGAAAAAGTGCTTGGTGAATTCGTTGAGGCCATCGAACTCCATGTCGGGAATGTGCACGTAGCCGACTTTTCCGCCGGTCTTCCGGTTCACGTAGTCGATGTTGTGCTGCACCCAGGTGTAGTAATAAAGCGGCGCCTCGTCGGCGATGGGCACGACGGTGAGGTTGCGCGCGCCGTCGTTGGCGGGCTGGGAGTTGATCCGGAGCACGACTTGCTGGCCGGCGGTGCCGATGAGCAGCTGGTAAAGGTTGGCCACTTGCGAGACGGGCGTGCCGTTGATGGCCAGGAGGTAATCGCCTGCCTTCACCTCGACGCCGATCTCGGTGAGCGGCGAGCGGGTTCTATCCTGCCAATTTTCGCCGCCCAGGATTTTGTCGATGCGGTAGGCGCGCGTGGCCGGGTCGCGGGAAAATTCGGCGCCGAGCAGGCCCAGCTTGGTGCGCGGCACCTCGGGTCGGTCGCCGGCGCCGACGTAGGTGTGGCCGCTGTTGATTTCGCCGATCATTTCGCCGATCAGGTAGGTGAGGTCGTTACGGTGCTGGACGTAGGGCAGGAGCGCGGCGTATTTCGCGCGCATGGCGGGCCAGTCCACGCCGTTCAGGTTGGGCGCGTAGAAACAATCGCGCATCTGGCGCCAGCACTCGTTGTAGATTTGCGTCCACTCGGCGTGGCGGTCGAGGCGCATCTCGAGGTTGGAGAGATCGAGCTTGTTGTCCTTCAGTTCGATCTTGGCCGAGGGCAGGTCGATGAGGCCGTAGCCGTCGCCCGATTGGACGAGCATTTTTTTCTTGTCCGCCGTGATTTCAAAACCATTGATCGCGCCAAGTTCGGTTTCCTTGCGCTCCTTCAAGTCGTAAACGCAGAGAGTGCTTTTGCCGGCAGATGCATTGTCGGCATCCTCATTGGTCTCACCGTCGGTCTGGCGGAGATAGAAAATTTTATCGTCCACCGTCTGGATCGAGCCGTAGTTGGCGGGCATGATGGGCAGGCCGATGACGCGATCCCTGAGGCCGTCCTCATCAACTTTAACGGCCACGGGCTTGCCTCCGTCATCTGGCGCGCCGGCCGGTTGAGCCCCGGGCTTTTTTTCACTCCCGGCGATTTCAACTTCATCGCTTTTGGGCGCGAAGGGCGAGGGCGTCGCCTTGGCCAGGGTCACGAGATAAATGCGCTGCATGTCGCGATAGACGTGCTCAAACTCGGTGTTTCCGAACAGCGGTTTGAAGTCGCGGCTTGAGGCAAAGAGCAGGTATTTGCCGTCGTCGCTGAACGCGGGCGAGTCGGCCTCGTACCAGCCGTCGGTGGCCTCGAGGCGTTTTTTTGCCTCGAGCGAATAAAGCCAGATTTTGGCCAGTGATTCGTCCTCGGGGCGTGCGTAGGCCACCCATTTGCTGTCGGGCGACCAGGTGTAATCCGTGATTTCAGCCGCCGTGGCGCGGTC
>Ga0210392_10000438_pt1 | contig 25721 bp, 22 predicted proteins | sample IncBWC30OmetaG_FD_161057 | JGI IMG/M metagenome (GOLD analysis project Ga0210392, IMG submission 161057) | Forest soil microbial communities from Barre Woods Harvard Forest LTER site, Petersham, Massachusetts, United States - Inc-BW-C-30-O ... | reverse complement strand
GGGGTCAGGCTAGGGAGGCTAAGCGTTTATTTTCGATCTTCGCTAAGAGAGTTGTCAGATCTTTGCGAGTGAAGTTCCATTGGAAGGGTGAGACGGTTTCCTCCTATCGCTGCTGGAAAGCTAGCAGCCGCTGTTCGAGTTCGTTGAGGGATTTGAAGTCATTGGGTGTGAGAACCTTCCTCGACACAATGGAGAAGTAAATCTCAATTTGATTGAGCCAACTTGCGTGGATTGGGGGTGTGCACGAGAGCATGTTGGGCCATTGAGAGGGAAGAGGATTGACTGCCTTTTGGCCGCGGTGGGCAGAGCAGTTTGTCCATGATCCAGAAAACGCGACGTGCTGATTTATATAAAACTCTTGGCTCATGACTTCCGCAATCAGGCGATCGACCGGAGCAATGCCGGTTTTCCTTTCGCAGCGGCCGAACACCTTGGCGCTGTTGATGGCTCCGCAACCGGGCGCGGACACGACCCCGCCTTCAATGACGTACAAACTCTTCTACGTGTCGGAAACCCGCGCCGTTAATCTCGACGGACTCCGCGTGGTCTGCAAGTGCAGAAATGTCCGCGCCGAACTCCTGCAAGCCTATTCGACACTCTTCACTAGCTGAATTTTGTTCCAGCCACGGCCACGACGGGATTAGAATCCTCTCCCATGTTCATCGGACACTTCGCGATAGGATTCGCCTCCAAGAAATACGCGCCCCGCACGTCGCTGGCGTTGTTGCTCGCTGCGCCTTTGCTCTCCGACTTGCTGTGGCCCTGGTTCCTGCTGTTCCGTTGGGAGCGCGTGCGTATCGATCCCGGTAATACGCGCTTCGTTCCCTTGGACCTGGAATATTTTCCCTGGTCGCACAGTTTGCTGATGTGCTTGGTTTGGGCCACGGCGTTTGCCCTGATCTACTACCTGGTCGCTCACTATTGGCGAGGCGCCGTGACCATTTGGATTGGCGTGCTGAGCCACTGGGTTCTGGATTGGATAACGCACCGGCCCGACATGCCACTTTATCCGGGTGGGCAGCGATTCGGCCTCGGCCTATGGAACTCGGTGGCGGGCACAATGGCAGTAGAGATGGCCATGCTCGTCCTGGGAGTCTGGCTATACGTGCGCGCAACAAAACCCCTCGACCGCGTCGGACGATATGCCTTCGTCGTCTATGTAGCATTGCTGTTCGTGCTGTACGTCGCAGACTACATTGGATCTCCGCCCAGCGGCACCTCTGACATCATCTGGAGCGCCATTCCGTTCGAATTTATAGCGCTCGTGTGGGTGTGGTGGTTCGACCGCCACAGGGTTCCATTAGGTTCTTCCAAGCAATAGCAAAATCACCAGGATCAGCACCACCAACCCCAATCCTCCGCTGGGGTAATATCCCCACCCTCGGCTGTAAGGCCACCGGGCAATGCCCTCAGCTTCGAGCGTTTCAATTAGTGGTGGCAAAAACGAGTGCTCACAGTGCCTCTTCAGGTCGGCTGCCTGGGTTCGCTTGTGTTGGGTTTTGCGGAAAGCGGCCGCTACAGTTGCTAAGACACAAGCTGAAGCCGTGTTACCACGAATTCATGCCCAGGCGTATTGCATCTGGGTATTGCTGGTATGTAAAGGGGCACAATACATTGTGACCTCTTGATTTCTCTTGATGTCATCCCGAACTGGAGGGATCGTGAGACACCCCCCGCCCAACGTGTTCCCGCGAGTCAAACGAGCTCGCCGCTGCATCCAATTTCCGGGCAACATTGCGCAACTCCAAGGAGCCTCCTCATGAACGCGCCGCACGAATACCAGGCCATTGTGATCGGTTCGGGACAGGGAGGAAATCCGCTGTGCGCCGCGCTAGCGGGTGCCGGGCTTCGCACCGCCCTGATTGAACGCCAGCATGTCGGCGGAACCTGCATCAATGAAGGATGCACACCCACGAAGACGATGGTCGCCAGCGCTCGCGTGGCGTATCTGGCGCGGCGCGGAGCCGATTACGGCGTGCACGCCGGAAACCTCCGCATCGATATGGAGCGCGTACGGCTGCGCAAGCGTGACATCGTCAACAGTTTTCGCAACGGCAGCCAAAGCCGCCTCGAGAAGACCGCAAATCTCGATCTGATCTTCGGCGAAGCACGCTTTACGGGAATGAAGTCGCTGGCCGTTCGCCTGAACGACGGCGGCGAACGCGAGCTCACTGGCGAGAAGATTTTTATTAACGCTGGCGCCCGGCCGTCTGTCCCGCCGATCGAGGGACTGAAAGAAGTTTCATTTCTAAACAGCACATCGGTCATGGAATTGGACGGCGTTCCGGAGCATCTCGTGGTTCTCGGCGGCGGCTATGTCGGTCTCGAGTTTGGCCAGATGTTCCGCCGCTTTGGAAGTCGCGTCACCATCATTCAGTCCCGTCCACAATTACTCAGCGGGGAAGACGCCGACGTTGCCGGCGAAGTAGCGAGCATCTTGAAGCAGGACGGAATTGACGTGTTGCTGAACACGAAGGCCGAGCGTGTGCAAAAAGAAGCAGCGCAGATCCAGGTCAGCACCCGGACGGGCGACGAGACGCGAACGGTGCACGGCTCCCACCTTCTTGTGGCCATCGGTAGGACACCCAACACGGATTCCTTAAACGTGTCGGCTGCGGGCATTGCAACTGATAAACGCGGATTCATTCGCGTGAACGCAAAACTGGAAACCAACGTGGAAGGCATCTTTGCCCTTGGCGACATCAAAGGTGGCCCGGCATTCACGCACATTTCTTACGACGATTTTCGTATTCTCCGCACCAACCTCATCGAGCACGGCGATGCCAGCACCAAGGGTCGAATGGTGCCCTACACGCTATTCATCGATCCTCAGCTCGGTCGCATAGGTTTCACGGAGGCGGAAGCCCGCGCAAAAATAGCCAAGATTCGTGTGGCCAAGATGCCCATGAACTATGTGGCGCGCGCGTTGGAAATTGATGAAACCCGCGGGTTCCTCAAGGTCATCGTCGATGATCGCACCGGGAAAATTCTCGGCGCAGCGATCCTGGGAGTCGAGGGCGGGGAAGTGATGTCCATGCTGCAACTGGCCATGATGGGCAAGTTGAAGTACAGCAGATTGCGCGATGGCATTTTTGCTCACCCAACGCTCGCTGAGTCCCTCAACAATTTGTTCATGCATTTCCAATCGTGACCACCGCCGCAAATGTTTAATTCCCCGGGGCCGAATACGGTTTGATCCAGTGATTCCGCATCCGCGCCTTGATTTCCTTTCCGTTCAGATGTGAATGATCAGGTTCGACTCCCTGAACCGGCATGTGGCAATCGATACAATTGTCGCGAATCCTTGCGCCCAGCTTTGCGAACTTCCCGCAGTCGCTGTCTGCGTGGCACTCCTGGCACTTTTCCACGTAGGAAAATGCCCCAGCTGATTCCCCGATCCCTCCGTGGCATTGCGCGCACACTTCCACCTGGCGTTCCCGCGAAAGCCCCGCCGGATTCACGATTCGGGAGGGCGCGACTTTAGTTGTGCCGTAAGTGTTCGCGCCGCAACCCGGCTTTAGCCGATGAGGGCTCGTCTCCGCCTTATCACACGCCCTCTCCCTTTCCACTGCTCTCGTCCCCCCATGGCACCTCTCGCACGAATCCCCAGCACATACCCGCTTTTTCGGTAGACATTCTCCGCCGTCGCCCAGGCCGCTCGAAATCCGCGGTGCCGTCGATGAATCCCGGAATTTGTTCCGCAGCCTGTTCAGCCCCACCCAAAGTTCCTTACCTTTTTCTATAGGGGGTCGGAGCTTTAGCTCCGGCATCATAAATGCCTTGCTATATTTTGGGCTCCAGCCCCCGAGGACTTCGCCGCATCTCCGGGACACAACCGAGCTTCAGCGGCCTTCCATTGCGTTCGGGGGATTCCACGTTATATCGTTCTGGCGAATCGGAGGGCACCACGATGAGCTCCACACCAAAATTTGGGATCGCTTTCTTCGTTTTACTTTTCAGCGCGGCGGCTTTGCTCAACGCTGCCGAGACTCCACAGACAGCCCTGCTCGTGCTTTCGAAAGGTCAACAGGCCTTGTTCATCGTTGATCCGGCGAACCTCACGGTTGTCGCTCAGGTTCCCTCCGGGCCCGATCCTCATGAAGTCATTGCTTCCGCGGATGGCAAAACCGCCTACATCTCCAATTATGGCGGCGGCGCGTACAACACCATTACCGTCGTCGACTTGGTCAATCAGAAAACGTTGCCTATCATCGACCTCGGAGCTTTGCGGGGCCCGCATGGCCTGGAGTTTGTTGGCGGAAAATTGTGGTTCACCGCCGAGGGCGCCAAAGTCGCCGGCAGCTACGACCCCGCTACCAACAACATCGACTGGGTTATCGGCACCGGCCAGGACCGAACTCACATGATTTACGTCTTCCCCGATCTCAACCGAATCGTCACCTCCAACGTAAGCTCCGCGACCGTCACCTTCATCGAAAAAGGCCGCGGCCAAGGACTGGGGCGCGCGCAAACCGCTCCTCCACGTCCGGGCGTTCCGAATGCCCCCGCTGCTGACGGAACCACCTGGCGGGAAACCCAAATCCCGGTCGGCCACGGCTCAGAAGGTTTCGACGTTTCTCCCGATGGCAAAGAAATTTGGGTAGCCAACGCCCAGGATGGAACCATCTCGCTGATCGATGTCGCCAGCAAAAGGGTTATTCAGACGCTCGACACGAATGTGCATGGCGCGAATCGCTTGAAATTCACGCCCGATGGAAAGTTGGTCTTTGTCTCCACGCTCGCTGCGCCGGATCTGGTTATCGTCGATGCCGCAACCCGCAAAGAGGCCAAGCGCATCAAGATCGGGCGCGGCGCCGCCGGAATCTTGATGCAGCCCGACGGCTCGCAAGTCTTTGTTGCCTGCACGCCCGACGATTACGTCGCGATAATTGACTTGAAGACTCTCGAAATGACAGGAAAAATTACGGCAGGAAAGCAGCCAGACGGCCTCGCCTGGTCTGTCCGCAAATAGCGCATTGATTCGCGCCCACGCGCTTGGAAGTGTGCTCCTTGTTCAGTGTATTGGGCAGCACATGGTGTGACCTCGTCGTAGTTCCCAGATAGAACGCCATCACCAACCCGAGCACTGCAAGAATCACAGCGAGCGCGACCGCAAGCGTCGAAAGTCGTCCTGTGGTTGGCAATCCTTGGTCGATCGCGCGCACGTACCTCACGTGGCGCCACGCCGCGAAAATGTCGACGATCATTCCCAGCAGCACCAGAAAAACTCCCAGTGGAAGCGAAAGCTCGGAAGGCTCGGAAACTCGTTGCCCGCTTGAGGATTCCAGCACTCGAAGAAAGAGCCCGAAGCGCGAAACTACGAACCCGAACGCCATCAGCGCCAGGCTGGTCCGAATCCACGCCAGAAACGTGCGCTCGGCCGCGAGGTACACCCGAGGGTCGCGATTGGAGTCTTCTGCCGGCATGCAATCGGTCGCTGCCACCTGGGGGAGATCGGAAACACGGAAGCGGAAGCATACCACCCTTCACCCGTGGCATCTCGCCATCAATGGCACCAACGTCGGCGCACCCTTGAAGGAGACTACTCAATGCTACTCCCCGATTTCGTCCGCTGTATGAAGATCCGCTCCATGAACCAGCGGCCTGCTCGCCACCTCCTCGACCCCCTTGCGTCCTGTGCGTATGGGAGCGTCGCCCGTGTAGGGGCGGGTTTACCCTCGCCATTTTGCGCCCTTCTTCTTGGGAGTTGTAGGGGCCTTCCGAGGCGGTCCGCAAACTAAATGCATTCTCATCTGAATGTGCGTAGCCTCACAGGGACTCGGCCTCTTCGCCCCCTCCTTCCTTCCCACTCCCACCCAGATCATCCTCGCAATCACCGCATTTTGAGGTAGCTTGTCCGGAGCGATTTCGCGCCAAACACGCAACGCCGGGCAACCTCACTCCGGAGCCAAAGTGCAAAAACGGCGAGCCATTTACGCCCTGCGGTCTCATTCTCCTAACTCTGTTGGCCCTCACGCAGCTGTCTTACTCGGCCGCAAGCAAACTCACGATTGTCCCGCGCGCAAAACTTTGCGTGACCGAAGGCACGATTGAAGAATCCCCCGGTGGCGAATTGATCGTGAGCGTGCCCAAAATGCGCGTATGTCAATGCCTTCAGCTCTCGACTGATCGAAGCGCACTTCACCTTCCTCGGTTTCCATTGGCAACGAAGCCACATTAGGCTCCGGTGGACTCCGCCGCCAGTTCGGTTTGAAACTTCGCGCCCAGGACGCCTGCAACCTCGTCGATGCCATGTGGCGCATCGAACCCGAATCCAAACTCGTCGTTTCGGTGAAGAGCAATCCCGGCCAGCACACCAGCGCCGAATGCGGTAATCGCGGATACCGCAACATCAAGCCGCGACGCAGCACGCCCGTTCCTGTTCTGCACCCCGGAGACACCCACGATCTTCGAGCCGAAATCAACGCAGACGAGATGAAAGTATTCGCGGACAACCAGATCGTCTGGGAAGGGTCTCTTGGGCCAGAGGTCGTGTCGTTCGATGGACCGCTGGGCATCCGCTCAGACAACGCCCGTCTGCAGATTCAATTGCGCGTCGGTCCTCCCCTCGAAGCAAAACGAGGCCAGGCCCCCGGATGCAAGTTCGGCCTAGAACAATCCGAATAGCGGCCTCTGTAGCGGCGGCTTTATGTGGGCCTCTTCGCGGAAGCAATAACGGCCATTGGTGTCATTCGGAACGGAGTCTTCGGAGTGAGGAAGCTCTCTCGGTTTTGACTTGCTCGCTTCGTTCGAATGAATACCGGGATGCGGATTCTACGCAGGAACTATTTGGGGCCGCGGCTTCACCCGCCCCTCGCCCGTCATCGCTTCCGCCACTCCACCCACGATGCTCTCCCGCGTGAACGGCTTCTGCAGAAAATACGCGTCCTGCAAAACTTCGTCGCTCCCGTCCGTGTGCTCCAGATACCCTGTCATGTACACAATTCTCACGTCGGGCAGCACGCTTTTTAGCTGCCGCGCCAGCGCCGGACCGCGCATTTTCGGCATCACGATATCAGTCAAAACCAGGCGAATGGATTTGCCGAGCCGTTTCGCCGTCTCCAGTGCTTCCAACCCGTTCCCCGCAGTCACCACACTGTAGCCCGCGCACTTCAGGAATTCACAAGCCAGTTCACGCACCTCTTGTTCATCTTCCACTACCAGCACTGTCTCCCGCCGCGCCACAGACGGAGTCGCCGACGGCGAGTCCGGCACAGTGCGCACTCGCTCATTCGATTGCGGCAGGTAAACTTCAAACCTCGATCCATTGCCCGGGCTCGACTCCACCCAGATGAATCCTTCGCTCTGCTTCACAACTCCGTAAACCGTTGCCAGCCCCAGCCCCGTTCCTCTCCCGGGTTCTTTGGTGGTAAAGAACGGCTCGAAGATTCGCGCCTTGGTAGCCTCGTCCATTCCATGCCCGGTGTCGGAAATGCCGATCATCACGTACGACCCCAGCGCCACGGACGGCCGCGTTTGCTCGTAATCCGCATCCACGATGACGTTTTGTGTTTCGATGGTCAGCTTGCCTCCCAACGGCATCGCGTCACTGGCATTCACCGTCAGATTCAGCAGCACCTGCTCGATCTGTCCCGGATCTGCTTTCGCGCGCGAAAGGGAATCGCCCAGTCGCAGCGAAAATTCGATATCCTCGCGCACCAGCCGCCGCAACAGTTTGCCCATCTCCACGATCAGTTCGTTCAGGTCCAACACCTTAGGTTGCAGCACTTGCATGCGGCTGAACGCCAGCATCTGCCGCGTGAGCGAAGCCGCGCGGTCCGAAGTCTTTCGAATCTGCTCGGAGTTCCTGTACAACGTATCCCCAGGTTGCAGCCCGTCCAGCAGCAATTCGCTGTGCCCGCGGATCACCGTCAGCAAATTATTGAAGTCGTGAGCCACGCCGCCAGCCAAGCGTCCCAACGCATCCATCTTCTGCGCCTGTCGAAGCTGGCCTTCCAGCTGTTCTCTCTGCGCTTCATTCCTCTGCAGCGTTCCGCGCATGCCGGCAAACGCGCGCGTCAACTCCGCCAATTCATCGCGGCCCGTAGTCGCAAGCGGGTAGGTGAAATTACCGAGCTCCAACGCGTGAACACCCTTCAACAGCGCCGCCAGCGGTTGCGTCACCGAGTCCGAAATCAGGAAGATCAACCCGCCGCCGGCAACAGTCGCCATCAGCCCCAGGCCCAGCAGCAAACTATTCATCCGCCGCAGGTACGCTTCTGCTTCGCGGTAGGATTTCAAAACGAAAATCCGTGTGGATGGCTGCAGCCCGGGCGTCAGATCGAATGAAGTGACGTAGTATCTCTCGTTCGCCAGCGAAAGCTGCGTTGCCGCGGAATGACTCCCCATCTGCTGCCCTAAGTGGAATTCCTTCAGCGGACCCAACGTGCTGCCAACGATTTCGCCACCATAAACGAACGCCACATCGCTCGCGGCAATGCGCGCAAAATCCGCCGCCACCCGTTCGTCGATCAAGCGTCCAACCGCCACTGTGCCCTTAAGGTTTTTCTTTGTGGGGGGCTCTTCATAGAAAGGTTGCAGAACCACCTGGTACAGACTCCGCCCGGTGAACCACCACGCCGCAGTCTCTGCGCGCCTGACGGAACGCCGAAGCAGGGTTTGCGCCTCCGCGGTCGATAGCGACGAATTCGTCGTGTGCAACGCCACGACGTTGCCGTCCTTCCCGGCCAGCACAAACAGATTGCAGTCGTCCGATTGCCACGGATCTTCGCTAGCGTCCGTGATCGCCGTCGCGTCTCCGTCCCTCATGAACGCCAGCGAGGCCAGCAGGTCTGCCTTGCGCGACAGCGCCGATTGCTGCTGCCGCTGCACAGTCTGAAATGTAAGGATGGCGTTGCGAGCGTCTTGCTCGATCTGGCGCTGCACTTGCCCCTGCGCCTCGCGGCGCAGAACCAAAAGAGTGGCGCTGGTGAGGCAAGTCGTCAGCAGCACAAAGGAGAACAGTAATTTCGTGCGCAAGCGCAGGCGTGCGTGCACGTGCCGCACAAGTTCAGAGACAGCGCGGCCGGGAGGCGAGTGAGCCCATCTCAAAATGCTAGGCATGAGTGTTACAGCGTACTCATCGTGCGCCTTCACCAAAAATGGCCCGTCAGTACCGCCGGCCTGGTACGCCAGGCCAGTGCTCCTGTAGCTCACCCCTTCAGGGGGAGGTTGTTCCTTTAGCTGTAAGGACGGCTGCTCCTTTTGTGGAGCGGCTGACTTCTAAGGCGGACGGGTTTAGCTTCAACCAGACCTCGCTTCATCCCATGCCGCGATTTCCCCAACCTCCCCCCAACCGCTACTCTTTGGGCAAATTCCACAATAATGAGGTACCCGCGTACTATGGCCCGCAGTAAACCCTTCTGAAAAAATAATCATGCGTGGACTGCTGCGCAGTGGGTGGAGTTCGTCTGTCGTGTGTAACGGACGAACCCGGCCGAAGCTGGGCGCGAGGGATGGAGTCTGTGGGAGCCGCAGCTGATCTAGGGAACTTGAGCGAAGAGTTGCGAGGAGCAGGAGCCCCGGGGAGCGCTCGACCAAACCCCGTTGCGCTGGAAGTGCGCGTCAACGCAACCGGCGCCCGACCCAGCCAGGGAACGGAGAAGCGCGAACTCTTCTCGGAAGATACGCAGACCGCCGTCGTCTTTCCCGATGCGGCGGTAATCTCGTTGACCGCGGCCGTCGTGCCCGGCCAACTGGTCTTCCTCACCAACAAAGAAAACCATCGAGAAGTTGTCTGCCAGGTCATCCGCAAAAGAAATAACCGCCCCACCAGTTGCTATGTCGAATTGCAATTCACCGAGACGCAAAAGGATTTTTGGGGCGTTGCCTTTCCCGAACCGTCCCAACAAGCGCACTCCGAATCGTCGGCTAGCCTTGCCGAAAAGGTGGAAGCCGATGCCGTTTCTGCCGAGGCCACCGAAGAACCTGCAGCCGATCTCGTTACGGCTCCAAACACCGAAGAAGTCAACTTATTGCGAGACGAAGTCGACGCTCTGCGCGAGCAATTGAAAGCCCTGACGGAAACCAAAAAGAAAGAGGAAGAACAAGCGGCCAGGAAAGCCGCCGAGGCTGTCAGGAAGGCTCAGGAAGAAGCAGACGCGGCTATAGCGGCGCTGGCAGCCAAGCGAGACGCCGCCACAAAACCCCTTATCCGCATGAATCTTCCCGCGGCCTCTGTTGCGCCGGAGCCCTCCGTAACCTCGCCGCTGAAAGCTCCGGCAGCGCAATCGTCCCAATCGCAGGCACTCCCACGGCCGCAGGCAAAGTCGCCTGCGACTCCGGAGAATCCAGGCCATTCGGCTGAGCGCGAAGCGTTTGAAGATTTATTGCCAGAGCCCGAACTGGATTTTTCGAAGGCCCCCATCCCGAGCCAACTGCCAGAAGACGACGATCGCTATTCCATCTATAAACCTCTTCGCAAAAAAATCGGACTCCGCGACGCTATCTTGACCGTAGCGGCGACGTTCTTGCTCGCCGCCGGCATTGGTTTTGCCTGGTACACCGATAAGCTGCCGATGGCCCGAAGAAATCCGGCTCCCGCAGCAACCGCGAAAACCGCAGCCGCGCCGAGGCCTGCCGCTCCAGCCACGGCGCCGATCGCGACACCCTCTACTCCCACAGTTCTTCCCGCAATTGTGCCAACCGACGCGAAGGCCGGCGACGCAGGCGGTGCACCTGTTGGCGCAATTCCGTCTGAATCTCCAAAGAGTGCCACCGGAAATGAATTCCCAACTGATGCTCCCGTCGGAACGAAAAAGACAGTGAACGCTGCACCCGCGTCTCCGGCGAAAAAACGCAAAGCAGCGATCGCCGCGGCGCCAGCGCCGGAGCCAATCGCTGTGGACGCACCAGTGCTACCAGCAAAATTAATCCGCGCCGCCAAGCCGGTCTACCCACCCAACGCCATGCGAAATTTCATCACCGGAGATGTACGCATCACTGCGGAAGTGCGACCCGATGGCCACGTCGGTAAGGTCACGGTTATCTCCGGCCCACCGGCCCTCCGCGCAGCCGCGGTAGAAGCCATGAAGCAGTACGAGTATGAGCCGGCCACACAAGGCGGCAAACCCCAGCCGTCGCAAATCACAACAACAATAAAGTTCTGGTTCGATCCCTAGCCTAATAGTCTAGCCTACCGGCGCACCATCTTGCCGTCCTCCCTGCCTTCACATCCTGCAGAAACTCTCGCTGTTAGTCGGTCCAAACGGAGTCTGCGGAGCGAGGAATCCCTCTTCTCCTGGCCTTTTCTGGGTACTCCACACGCCGTCTTTTCGTCTGGGCTGTCGTTGTCATGCCGAGCGCACCGGCCCGGCCTTTTCGTCCGCGCCGCTGTTCGGCGCGGCGCGTCGCGCACGGAGGGATCTCTCTTCCTCCTTGTGTCTCCGCATTTCCCATTTTTAGATTTCTATCTCACCGCCCCCGTTAACTTTTCCCACAACACCAACGTTGCGCCCCCACCGACCGCTATGTTAACTTTGCGGCATAAAGAACATTTGGGATTTTACGATGTCCTACTCGCTGAAACATGTTCTCTCCCACCCTTCCGCTCCGGAGGGTTTCGGTCCCGTCACTTCTGAGGAATCCGCGCTCCTCGAGAAGCTCGACCGCTCGCGTCTCCCCAGGCACATCGCCGTCATCATGGACGGCAACGGCCGCTGGGCACAAAAGCGCCATCTCCCCCGCATCGCCGGGCATCGCGCAGGCACGAAAACCGCACGCACCACCATCGAAACCTGCGCGCGCCTGCATATTGAAGCACTCACTCTCTACGCTTTCTCTGTCGAAAACTGGCGCCGCCCCAAGGCCGAAATTGAATTCCTCATGCAGCTTCTCCGTGAGTACATTCGTAAAGAAATGCCGCTTCTTCAGAAGAACAATGTCCGTATGCGTTTCCTCGGGCGCCCCGAAGAGCTTCCCCCGGCCGTTCAGAGAGACACGCGCGAAGCCACGGACGCTACCGCCGGCAACACCGGCATGATTCTCTCTATCGCCCTCAATTACGGAGGCCGCGCCGAAATCGTCGACGCCATGAACGCCCTCCTCGCCGAACGCAACGGCCACGGCTCCGCGCAACCAGTCACCGAAGATCAACTCGCCCGCCATCTCTACACCGCCGATCTTCCTGATCCCGATCTTCTCATTCGCACCAGCGGCGAAATGCGCGTCAGCAATTTTCTCCTCTGGCAAATTGCCTACGCCGAAATCTTCGTCACCGAAATTCTCTGGCCCGACTTCAACCGCGCCCATCTCCTTGCAGCCCTGGTCGATTTCCAAAAACGCGAGCGTCGCTACGGCGGCATAGACTCCCCCAAATCCGCCGCCCGCTAATCCAGCGCCGCCACGGAAACTTGCCGTCGCGAAAAGTCGCCGGCTTTGGAGTGCGGCGGCTTGCCGCCGCTTTTCAGTCGAAGCCAATCCCAAATTCCACATTTCGGCACTAACGCTCCGCTCTCTCTGCGAATTGCCATTTGTCATTTCCCAACAGTTGCCATCCCGAACGAAGCGAGGGATCTCTCTTGGGGTTTCCCTCGTTGTCCTGCTCCCCCAATGAACTTGAGGGTGCCCCATCCTTGGCGCTTTCTGCGAAGGGTGGGTTCTTACGATCGAACGCCTAAGTCTCTTCCTCTTGGTTCCTGATCCGTGATTACTGATACCTGATATCCTTCCTTCTCATGACTTGGAAACGTGTCGCCACCGCCCTGGTTCTCATTCCCATCGTCGTCGCCATCGTCCTCTTTACCAACACCGCCGTCGTCGCCATGGCCACCTCTATCATCACGGTTCTCGCCCTCTGGGAATATTTCGCCTTAGGCGACGCCATCGGCCACCGCGCCTACCGCCTCTGGACCATCTTCTGCGCTCTTCTTCTCATTTTTTCTCAGTGGTTTCCTACGCTCTTCATCGACGGAGGCGTGGCCATTGGCATTCGGGCGCTGAACTCCGCCGTGCATCCCTTGGATCTCAGTCTCCTGAGTCCCGTCAACCCTTTCTTTCTATTTGTCCTCGGCTTAACCGTCCTCACTCTTTGGACCCGCCGCCCTCTCGTTGAAGCCCTCCCCGCCGCAGGCATCAGCTCCAGCGCACTTCTTCTGGTCGCCTTCCCGCTTTCCTTTGCTGTTCGCTTGCACGGAATCCCTGCCTTTGGCCCAAAGCTCCTCCTCTTCGCCCTAGCCATCACCTGGGCCGCCGACACCACCGCCTACTTCGTCGGCCGCGCCATCGGCAAACACCCTCTCGCTCCGCACATCTCTCCGAAAAAAACCTGGGAAGGGTCCATTGCCAGCATGTTCGGCTCTCTCGTCGTCGCCTACGCCTTCAGCTTCTGGATTCGCATCCCTCTCCCGCATCTCCTCATCATGGCCGCCACCGGCAACATCGCCGGCCAAATGGGTGACCTCCTGGAATCCGCCTATAAGCGCAGCGCAGGAGTAAAAGACTCCGGCGGCCTTCTCCCCGGTCACGGTGGCATCCTCGATCGCATCGACGCACTCATCCTCTGCATCCCCGTCATCTGGTATTACTTGGTTCTTGTGAATCCCTCCATTCGTCGATAACTCTCAATTTCTGTTCCCCTTGGTACGCCGCTCCACAAGTGAACTTGAGGGTGCGCCATCCTTCGCGCCTTTTGCGAAGGATGGATTCTTACGATCCAACGTCTCACTCTCCCTCTTGCCTCCTGATATCTGCTTACTGATCTCTGATATCCTTATACCAGGCACCGCACACCCTGTTTTCGCGGCTTTTCGTGTTTCGAGCGTTTTATCTTTACTTAGAACTGAAAGCTTATAACTGAAAACTGACTCCATGCCTTCTCTCTCCATCCTCGGTTCCACCGGCTCCATCGGACGCCAGACTCTCTCCGTCGTCGAAGCCCTCCCCGGCCAATTCCCAATCCTTGCGCTCGCCGCCGGCTCCAATCTCGACGAGCTCCTCCCTCAAATCGCGATTCATCATCCCGAACTCGTTTCCGTCGCCACTCCGCAGCTCGCCGACGAACTCTCCCGCCGCCTCCGCGAAAAGGGAATCGCTCCTCCCGCCATCCACCATGGACGCGAGGGCATGTTAGCCGTCGGCACTCACCCTCACGTCGACATTGTCGTTTCCGCGGCCGTCGGCGTCGTTGGACTCGAAGCCACCTACGAGGCCGTTAAACTCGGTCGCACCGTCGCTCTCTCCAACAAGGAAGTGCTCGTCGCCGCTGGCGAACTCGTGATGGCTGCTGCCGCCAAGTCCAGCAGAGAACTGCTCCCCGTCGATAGCGAACACAACGCCGTCCACCAATGCCTCCGCGCCGGTACACACCCCGAAGTCCGCCGCATCGTCCTCACCGCTTCCGGTGGCCCGTTCCGCAAGACCCCGCTCAAAGCCCTGGAAACCGTCACTCCCGCCCAGGCCCTCGCCCATCCCAACTGGCGCATGGGCAACCGCATCACCATCGATTCCGCCACCATGATGAATAAGGGCTTCGAAATCATCGAAGCCCGCTGGCTCTTCGGCGTCCGTCCCGACCAGATCGACGTCGTCATCCACCCCCAGTCCACCGTCCACTCCATGGTTGAGTACATCGATGGTTCCGTTTTAGCGCAACTCGGCCCAACTGACATGCGCATGCCCATCCAATATGCGCTAACCTATCCTCAGAGGGTCGCATCTAACCGGGTAGCCCTGGATTGGGCGAAACTCCGCCGCTTGGATTTCGAGAGGGCGTCCACGCGGCGTTTTCCGTGTCTCCGCTTGGCGCGCGAAGCGATGAACGAAGGTGGCGCTTGGCCTTGTGCCTTGAACGCCGCCGACGAAATCGCCGTCGCCGCCTTTCTCGAGCAGCGCTTGCCCTTTCTCGGGATTCCCGAAGTCATCGAACGCGTTCTCTCTCGCACGACTCGGGTGCGTTTCGAGAACATGGACGATGTGCTAGCCGCAGACGCAGAAGCCCGTCGCCAAGCGGGCGAAGAAGTAGGTCGGCTCTCGAATCACCCCGCAGGGGTTTTGTAGTGGCCGACCTTAGGTCGATCAGTTTTGTTCTCGGGTTTTTCCGGTCTGTCATCCCGAGCGACGTTTTCAGTCGGCGCGCAGTGGAGGGATCATGGCTTAACCGCCAGCAAACTCCACTTGTTCCTCTAGGCGGGTTCTTGGGTTGGTTTCTTCTTTGGGGGTCGGACACCTTTAGGTCCGACAAATTGCTCCCGGCAACAAGCGGGGCTTTAGTCCCTAAGGAATCCAGGCATTTGTTGTATTCTCGAAAGATGAGGTTTTTCGCTTAGCATGAACACGATCATCGGCATGGTCCTCGCCCTCGGCGTCATCATCCTTGTCCACGAATGGGGACATTTCATCGTCGCTCGCCTCTTTGGCGTTCGCGTCGATGTCTTCTCCATCGGCTTTGGCCCCCGTCTTTTCGGTGTTAAGCGTGGTGCCACCGACTGGCGGGTCAGCGCTCTTCCTCTCGGCGGCTACGTCCGTATGGCTGGCCAGGACATCACTGATATCGACTCTGGCGACCAGAAGCCCACCGGCTCTCCCGATGAACTCATGTCCAAAAAGCGCTGGCAGCGTGCGCTTATCTCTTTTGCAGGACCCGCCGTCAATCTCATTTTCCCCGTGCTTCTCCTCGGTTGCTATTACGTCTTTGCTGGCGAACCCTACGCCGCCTATTTTGAGAAGCCAGTCGCAGTCCTCGGCCTTCCTGCCGGCAATTCTTCCGGTTTACAGCTCGGCGACAAAATCGTCTCCGTCGACGGCGTCAAGAACCCCACTTGGGAGCAAGCCTACCGCGCCATGGAGGCTCTCCCTACAGGCGGCGCCCTCAAGGTCCAGGCACAACATGATGGTGTCGTCCGCCAGCTCGATATCCCCGTTAAGAGAGTTCCGGACGAGCACGTCTTCGGCTATTCTCCCGTTCCTCCCAAAGTCCTTCAATCCATTCCCGGAAAGCCTGCCGCCGTTGCCGGCATGAAAGATGGCGACCTCATCACCGCCGTCAACGGCCAGAAAATTGACTATTGGGATCAATTCGTCGACGCCATTCACAAATCCGAGGGTAAAACTCTTCAGGTTGAAGTTTCGCGCAACGGCCAGCCCGTCACTCTTTCCATCACACCCAAAATCGGCGCCGCCCAGACCGGCGACAAGGTCTATCAGATCGGCGTTGGCCCGGACATCGCAATCGCCCACAAATCCCTCGGCGTCGTCGCGTCGTTCAAGGCAGGCTTTGAAAAGACTAGCGAACTCGTTGCCGACACCCTTGGCGTCGTTGCCAAGCTCGTTACCGGCCGCGTTTCCGTCAAGGATCTTCAAAGCGTCGTTGGCATTTCTCGCGCCGCGGGTGAAGCCGTATCTCTCGGCCCATCCGCCACGATCCTGTTCATGGCCCTCATCAGCGTCAACCTCGGCATACTCAATCTTCTCCCCATTCCGATCCTCGATGGCGGACACATCCTGCTTCTCACTCTCGAAGGCATTCGCCGCCGCGATTTCAGCCTTGCCTTCAAGGAGCGCTTCATCCAGGTCGGCCTGGTCTTTCTCTTAGCCCTCTTCGCCTACGTGATGTACAACGATGTAGTTCGCCTACTCCCCACGCACTCCTAGTGCATTTGCGTTCGTACTAACGCCGCAAACCGCACGACCTTGAGGGTGCCCATCCTTCGCGTTGTTTGCGATCTCTGCGCCATCCCGATGATTTTTGCAAAAATCATCCGTCGGTCCACTCTCCTACCGATACAATCTTTTTACATCCCAATTCCGCCTGTTCCCAGTTATCATCCTTCTGGTCCCATGCCACACGCACTCAGGAGAACTCTATGAAACGTCTGCTCGCCGCCGGTCTTCTGTTCGCCATGATGCCCGCGCTGGCTCCTTCGCCCGCTCAATCTCAGAACAAGGAAAAGGAAGAAGTCGCCAAGCTCTCTCTCAAAGTCGGCGACAAAGCTCCCGACTTCACCCTTCTCAGCGACGAATGGAAAACCGTCAAGCTTAGCGACTATCGCGGCAAGAAAAATGTTTTCCTCGCCGTTTACGTCCTCGCCTTCACCGGTGGTTGAACGAAGCAACTCCAAGCGGTCCAGGCTGGACTCGCCTCAGGTAAGATCGACCCCAGTGATACGGAAGTTTTCGGTGTGAGTATGGATTCGCCCGCAGCAAACGCCGCCTTCGCCAAGTCAATCGACATAAAGTTTCCTCTCCTCAGCGACATGAACCGCAAGATGCTCACCGATTACGGCATCCTCAAAAAATATGACGTGAAGGGCGACAATTACGAGTGGGCTCTGCGCGCCAACATCGTCATCGACAAAGACGGCATCATTCGCCATATCGAAGGTGGCGACAGCGCCGTCGATCCCAATTCCGCCGTATCGGTCTGCACCGACCTACACAAAAAACAAGCCGCCAAATAGCCCGCAGCCTCTCTCCTGCAGCTCACCCTTTCAGGGGCGAGGCTGCTGTCTTTCTTTTGGGTTTGCTTTTGTAGGGGCGGCCTTCTGGTGCCGTCCGCCATTGCAAATTCTTGGCTCGGTACGCGTGCCGGACCTTGGCTTGTAAGGGTGCGTTCTTGCTTTCCTCGCTTTTCGGGTTGCCTTTTCAGGGACCGCTTTTTACCCGATCGGCAAGGGGCCGAGGCGGTTCGCTGTTCCGATTTTTCGATCTTCCTAGTTTGTCATCCCGACGGAGGCCGGCACATTTCAGCGGGCGCGCAGCGGAGGGATCCCGGCAACCGCTCGACACAAAAATGGCCCTTTTGAATGCACGCACATCCCTTATCCCTCTCGACGCCCCGTTCTCAACATCTCCTCAATATCCCCCAACTGTTCCCCCATCAAATTCAATTTGCGCGCCAACCCCTGTATCTCCATTTCCGCACGCCGGTTCACCGCATAATCCAATTCGCTTCTCACTCGATCCTTCCGATCCTGCCGGTTTTGGCTCATCATGATCACCGGCGCCTGTATCGCCGCCAGCATCGACAAAATCAGGTTCAGCAATATATACGGATACGGATCCCACGCCGCTCTCCCCATCCAGTGGTTCACAATCAGGTAAACCGCCGACACCACTCCAAACGTCACGATGAACGTCCACGACCCTCCCACGTTCACCACTGCATCCGCCAACTGCTCTCCCCACGTCGCTTTCTCTTCAATCACCTCGTTCGGATTCCGCATCGCTCGAATCCTCACCAACTGCTGCGCCGAATGGAACTGCCTTCCCAGCACGCTCAGCATTCCCATCCCGGCCAGCGGCTTTCGTTGTAGCAACGTCGCAATGTCTTCCTGACTCACTTCCAGGCACTCCGTTTCCTCCAGCGCCGTAGCTGTCGTTTGGTGCGCTGTCTGCTCCAGCATCGACGCGAACCCAAAAAACGCGCCATGCGCTGGCTCGTCCACCACGACTTCCTGATGGTCCTCGTCCACCGTCGTCACGCGCACCCTGCCGCTCACCATCACGTATGCCTGCCCTCCGCCGTCTCCCGCCTTGTAAATCCTTTGTCGCGGTGCAAATTTCTTCAGCTCCACTTGCGAAGCCAGCACCTCCGACTCCTCCTCATCCAGCATCGAAAACAACGGTACATGCTTCAGCACTTCCGGATTGCAAGCCATCGTCCACCTCTTTTGTAGCTTCGGATTCCCACCAATCCTAACGAATCTGTTAGTTTCTATAGATCTGCGGCCGATCCGCCAATTTTCCCCAGCCTTTTATAGCAGACCCGCCGCCGGCGCGCTCTCTTCTCTTCAATGTAGCGCTGGCTTTCATGCCAGCTTCGGTAGTCCTGTAGCTCACCCTTTTCAGGGATGAGGTTGTTGCCGTGCGTTTGTAGGCGCCGCCTTTGGACGCGCACCTCGTGTTCCTCTCTCGCATTTGCCTCTTGCCTTTCTAGTGGCCGATCTTCAGATCGGCTCCTGAATTTGCCTTTCTCCTCGCCCTCGTAGCGGCCACCCGAGGCGGCGCTCTTGTGACTGTCTTCCCGTCTGTCATCACGACCGGAGCGACCCGGCTTTGCTTGCGCGCTGTTTTTTGGCGTGCCGGGTCGCGTAGTGAGCGATCGTGGCAAGCTCTCTGCGCAACGGATTCGTCACACGGGTCTGCGCCGTCATCATAGCGTCCACTTTCATTTGGCCTCTCGCGAGTGCGTCCGCTTGTCAAGGCGCTGCACCGCGAACTCCGCGAACTCTTCAATTCCTGGGTCAACGAAGACGTTTACTACATCATTACGCCAGAAGAGAAAGCGACCTTCTTTGGCTTTTCGACCAACGAAGAGCGCGACCAGTTCATCGAGCATTTCTGGTACGCCGCCGCTAATGTGAGGATTAGCTGAGCTGGAGGGTGCGGGCGGTTAGCGTGGCTATGCGGTCTGGGCGCACGGCGAACGCTATGCCTGGGGCTGTGGGAACTTTGATGGTGCCTTGGGGGGTTACCGTTACTTCGGGAGTGATGATGTCTTCGTGCCAGTAACGCGCGCTTGCGGAGACATCCCCGGGCAACGTGAAATTGGGGAGAGTGGACATGGCGATGTTGTGGGCACGGCCGATGCCGGATTCGAGCATGCCTCCACACCAAACGGGGATGGCGTGTTTCTGGCAAAGATCGTGGATGCGCTTGGCTTCGTGGAATCCGCCGACGCGGCCGAGTTTAATGTTGATGATTTTGCAGGATCCGAGAGCGATGGCAGCTTCGGCTTGTTCGTACGTGTGGATGCACTCGTCGAGGCAGATGGGCGTTTGCAGGGCTTTTTGGATTTCGACGTGGCCGAAGAGATCGTCCCAGCCGAGGGGCTGCTCAATCATCATGAGGTAGTAGGCGTCGAGCTGCTTGAGGAGCGAAAGATCTTGCGCGCGGTAAGCAGAGTTGGCGTCGACGGAAAGCTTGATCCGCGGGAAGTCCTGGCGGACGCGCTGAACGGGAAGCAGATCTTTGCCCGGCTTGATTTTGATTTTGATGCGCTGGTAGCCGGCGGCTAATTCTTTTTTGACGCTGGCGGAAAGTTCATCGAGGGAATCTTTCACTCCGATAGAAACGCCGCAGGGGATTTCCTGTTGCGTGCCACCCAGAAGGTTCCAAAGCGGGATATTCTTGAGTTTGGCTTCGGCGTCCCAGATGGCCGTTTCAATGGCGGCTTTGGCCATGTTGTGGCCGCGGACTTGTTCGAGAAGCGGCCAGACGTCGGAAGCGGACGCGAAGTCCTCCCCTTTGAGCATGGGCCAGAGGTAACTGGTGAGGACGTGCCAGGCCGTCTCGGTGTCCTCGGGAGAGTAGAAGGGTTTTTCGCCGGCGGTGCATTCGCCCCAGCCGGTGGTGCCGTCGACGGCAGCTTCCACGAGGACGATGCGCCGGTTGAGGACGCGGTCCATGCTGGTCTCAAAGGGAGTGACGAGCGGGAGATGGATTTCGCGGAGAGTTAGGGAGTGCAGGCGCATGATCGGTCCTTTACGAGATTGAACAAAGCGGATCCCCCAGGGGCTGAACCCCCAATCTAATCGAGATATTTATGTCGGGACTAAAGCTCCGACCCCTTAGAAGAGAAAGCCAAAAAACAGAGCAAGAATAGACCCAAGAAAAGAGACGGCTCGTCGCTCGATCGTAAGAGGCTAGGTTTTGCAGACGGGCACACTTCGACGGTCATGGTTGGCCCACAGTTTTGACGCGCGACGGCGTTGAGATGGGTACAGTCCATCAAAAGTCGCTCCAGGGGGAGAGGTGGTAATCGGCGCCGGACGGGGTGAAACGGACGGCGGTGGCGGCGTAGCCTTTGGCGAACCAGCGCTGGAATTCGGTGCGGACGCGGGTCTGGAGTTCGGCGATGTGAGGGAGGTCGGCGGATTTCCACCGCTCGAGTTCGACGGGGAGCTGGATGGTGGCGGGGCTGCCGGTAGGATCGGGAGTGAGGTCGTTGATGGCGGCGATGACGCGCTTGGAGTCGAGATGCCACTCGGCTAGGAGCCGGTCGGTGACGAGGCCGCGGTGGAGAGGGCTGCTGGTGACTCCATAAAAATTGGGAATGAATTGCCGCGAGAGTGCGCCGAGACGATTGAAATTGAAATGAGCGTTGCGGGTTTCGAGCGGGTCGAAGGTCCACTCGACCAGGCGAATGTCGCGCGCCAGCGCTTCGTCGCGCTGGAAGAGCTTCAACATGCGGCCGATGCGGCGGTCGCGGTGCGAAGGGAGAACGCCGGTCATGTGGGAGTGGAGATAGCGGGTGTTGCCGCGAATGGCGGCCATAGCGAGAGTGAAGCCAACCATGATGTCGCCATCGAACGCACCGATGACTTGGCCGCCGGTTTGATTAGCGACCACGAACGTAACGTAGGGCTCGACCTCGAGATCGGATTCACCCCAAACGCTCTTCTGGATAGCGACACACCGGTGAAAGTCATCGAGGGCGGTGCATTTGCGGATGGAGATGTCGGCGGTCATGGGACAGGTGCCTGTTGTAAGTTATCAGTTTTCAGTTGGGGAGGAGAGGGTTGAAAGTTCACGGGTGAAAGTTCAAGGCGGTTCACGTTAGGGCTTCTCTTCATGGTCTTGGAGCTTCGATTGTTCCCAGAGGGATTCCATCTCGGGGCGTGGGATTTCGGCGAGAGTAGTTCCCTGGTGGCGGGCGAGGCGTTCCATTTCATGGAAACGGAGCGAGAATTTGGAGCTGGCCTTTTTCATCGCGATTTCCGGATCGACGTTCAGAAAGCGCGCGAGATTGACGGCGACAAAGAGGATGTCGCCCACTTCGGATTCGACGCGCGAAGCCGATTCCTTTTTGTCGAGGGCGTGGCGGAGTTCGCTGGCTTCTTCGCCTAGCTTGTCGAAGATGCCTTCGACGTTCTGCCAATCGAAGCCGATGCGCGAGGCTTTGCGAGTGAGCTGAAGACCTTCCAGAAGCGCAGGAAGAGTGCGCGGGACGCCGTCGAGGATGGATGCGGGCTCCGCTTCGGCGGTGGATTGGCCGGACTTGTTGCGGCGTTCCTCCTGCTTGATGATTTCCCAGTTGCGAAGTACTTCGGCCGCATCTTTGGCGCGCTTTTCGCCGAAGACGTGGGGATGGCGGCGAATCATTTTTTCGTAAATCTCGCGGATGACGTCGGAGATGGCGAAACGGCCTGCTTCACTGGCGATTTGCGCGTGGAAGAGCACCTGGAGCAGGAGATCGCCAAGCTCTTCAGCGAACTTGACGTCGTCGCTGGAATCGAGCGCGTCGAGGACTTCGTAAGCTTCTTCGATGAGATAAGTGCGGAGAGTGTCGTGAGTTTGTTCGCGGTCCCAAGGACAGCCGCCGGGAGCGCGGAGACGAGCCATGACGGCAACGAGTTTGGCGAAGGCGGGACCGGCGGACAGGACGCGCGGTGCGCGCTTGGTACGTTTGCCTTTCGTGGGGCGTTTGGGAAGTTTACGCGTGGATTGTCGGGCCATGCCTCTGCCTGAGATGGAATGAGAGTGAACGTAACACTTTACGGTGGGGGCGGGGGATTTACAAGTTGTCAGGGACGGGGAGAGTTGAAAGTTCAAAGTTGAAAGTTGAAAGAAGGGAACTCGGTGCGAGTAGCTGCGGCTTTACGCCGCCATTTTGGTTAGCGGTTGTCATTTATTGCTGTTGGCCTCTGTTCTTGTCCCGGCGGTAGCGACCCGGCCTTCTCTTCCGCGCGCATTTTGCCGCGCTGGGGTCAAGCAGTAAAGGGATCATGGCAGTATCGCTATGGCAGGCGACCACCTGAGAGGTTGCGCTCGTAGTTTTAATCCCCAGCATGGCCTCCCGCCAGTACGCATCCCAACACCCCGTCCTTACCCTCCGCCCAGAGCACCAATAGGAGGCCATCCGCCAATACAAGTTCTCGCCGCGCCGCCAGTTTTGCGTCTTAAATGTACCGCTGGCTTTTATGCCGGGCCGCTTTCGCATTTCCGTTCGGCTCAACCAGCGTCCTGCTTCAGCGATGCCATGTCAATCACGAACCGGTACCTGACGTCGCTCTTCAGCAACCGTTCATACGCCTCATTGATCTGCTGGATCTCGATCATCTCGATGTCTGCGGTAATCCCATGTGTCCCGCAGAAATCCAGCATCTCCTGCGTCTCCCGTATCCCGCCGATCGCAGAGCCGGCCAGGCTCCGTCGCTTCGACAATAGATTGAATGCCGCCACTGGCAGCGGCTTTTCCGGCACGCCCACCAACGTTAACGTGCCATCGCGCTTCAGCAAGCTCAAGTACGCGTTGATGTCATGCTCCCCCGACACCGTATCTAGAATGAAGTGGAAGCTGGCGGCATGCTTCTGCATCTCTTCCGCATTGTTCGAAATCACCACCTCATCCGCGCCCAGCCGGCGCGCGTCCGCCGTTTTGTTCGGCGATGTCGTGAACAGCACCACGTGCGTGCCCAGCGCATGCGCGAATTTCACGCCCATATGCCCGAGCCCTCCGAGCCCCACGATCCCCACCTTCTGTCCTTTTCCCACTTTCCATTGCCGCATCGGCGAATACGTGGTAATTCCCGCGCATAACAGCGGCGCAGCTCCCGGATCCAATCCATTCGGCACGCGCAGCACAAACGCTTCGTCCACAACGATGCTCTGCGAATATCCGCCGTGCGTTACGCTCCCCAGAATCTTGTCCTCCGAGTTGTACGTCAGCGTGAACCCGTTCTCGCAATACTGTTCCAGTCCCGCACGGCAGCTCTCGCACACTTGGCAGGAATCCACCATGCAGCCGACTGCCGCAATGTCTCCTTCCTTGAATTTCTTTACCGCGCTGCCCGCCTGCACCACTCGATCTCGTGTCCCGGCACCAACGGATACACCGTCGGCATCACCTCTTTCCACTCGTTCCGCACCTGGTGCAAATCCGAATGGCAAACGCCGCAGTACAAAATTTCAATCTGCACGTCCTGCGCGCGCAGCGCCCTCCGCGGCACCGTGAAGGGCCTCAGCGGTGCCCTCTCGCTGAAAGCCGCATAAGCCTTCGCGGCGAATGTTTGTGGTTTCGCGCCATCTTTCACCACCCCTGGTCGAGCTGCCTCACTCATCTTCGTTTCTTGCCTCTTTGTCATCCCGACCGGAGAGCCGCGTCGTTTGCGGCTCGGAGGGATCGCGGCAACATCTCACACGAAAAAAATCTCCTGACCGTGGTGTCCCGACCTGCACCTCCCGCCATTCCAGGGCACCTTTCCTGCCCGAAACGGAACCATCGTCCCTGATCTCCCCAGGCTGGATACTCCTTCGATGTTCTCCACCCACTCCCGGTCTTGCTCTTTTGTAGTCCAATCTCCTTTTTTCTTAAAGGGGATACCCTTTGCCGGTCGTTCCGCTCCTTACGACCGCATGTTTACGAAAAGTCCGCAAAATTCTGCTTCATCCTGCCTGCTACCCGCCAACTCTCCATTAAAATTGTCTAGAGCTCAGTAGGATTGCGGACGCAGTTTCAGCTTGTTCCGTGCTTGGATAATTCCCGCGAGTTCATAGCTAATCCGTGCTCTCTGATATCTCCTACCGCACGGGTCACGAACCACGAATCACGGATCACTCCCAACCGTGCTACCTTACCGCATACCCACTCCCCCTGGAGGCTCAACTCGTGCCCGCTACACCTCTTCGCAACGGAGGTCCCAAAGCCCGCATCGCCGTCATCCCCGGCGACGGCATCGGCAAGGAGGTCACTCCCGAAGCCCTTAAAGTGATCCGCGCGGCTACCACCAAGCGTAACCGTCCAATCGAGCTCGTCGAGTTTGACTGGGGTGCCGACAAATATCTCCGTGAAAACATCTCCCTCCCCCTGGGCGCCGTCGCCATGCTTCGCGACGAGTTCGACGCCATCCTCTTCGGCGCCATGGGCGACCCTCGCGTGCCCTCCAACCAGCACGCCGCCGACATCCTTCTCGGTCTGCGCTTCCAGCTCGACCTCTTTGTCAACGCACGCCCCACCGAACTCTTCCACGAACGCCTCACCCCGCTTCGCGATTGTCGGCCCGCCGACTTTAACCTGATGGTCTTCCGCGAAAACACCGAAGGCCTGTACGTCGGCGTTGGCGGCTTCTTCAAGAAGGGAACTGCCGACGAGATCGCCGTCCAGGAAGATATCAACTCCCGGAAGGGCGTCGAGCGCATCATCCGCTACGCATTCAACTTCGCCCGCTCTCACTCCCGTGGCACCGCAGGCCTCCAGCCGGCATGCCCGGGCGCACAAAAGCCCCTGCGCGTTTGCATGTCCGACAAGTCCAACGCCATGATCTTCGCCCACGATCTCTGGCAGCGGGTCTTCAAATCCGTCCGCGAAGAATACGCCGACGTCGAATCCCGCCACCTCTATATCGATACCCTCGCCATGGAACTCATCCGTGATCCCAGGCAGTTCGATGTCATCGTCACTAACAATCTCTTCGGCGACATCATCAGTGACCTCGCCGCTCAACTAGCGGGCGGCCTTGGCCTCGCCCCCTCCGGAAATATCCACCCGGGCAAGACCTCGCTCTTCGAACCCGTCCACGGTTCAGCACCCAACATCGCCGGGAAGGGAGTTGCCAATCCCTTTGGTTCTGTCCTGGCCTCTGGCATGATGTTGGATATTCTGGGCTGGCCCGAAGAAGGGCGACTCTTAAAGGAAAGCGTGAAGTCCGCTTTGTGGGACGGAATCTCAACCATTGATTTAGGTGGCAAAAAAATGACCAGCGAAATTGGCGACTGGCTGGCCAACTACGCAGCCAAGCACTCCTGATTAACCTCAACCATTACTTTATGTCGCAACCTGTGGATCA
>Ga0210392_10000437_pt1 | contig 25820 bp, 19 predicted proteins | sample IncBWC30OmetaG_FD_161057 | JGI IMG/M metagenome (GOLD analysis project Ga0210392, IMG submission 161057) | Forest soil microbial communities from Barre Woods Harvard Forest LTER site, Petersham, Massachusetts, United States - Inc-BW-C-30-O ... | reverse complement strand
CAATGGCGGGGGTTGTGTCGGGCGGCAAGCGCGCTAGTCTGAGGGCATCATGTCCCAAGCACCTGTCCTCATTGCCGGCCAGTGGCGCACGGCAAAATCGAGCGCCATCTTCCAGGCGGAGAACCCGGCCACCGCCGAAAAGCTGGCCGGTGAGTTTCCGGTTTCGTCGTGGCCGGACTGCGAAGCCGCGCTGGATGCGGCCGTCGAGGCCGCGGCGGTTCTGCGTACAATTCCGCCGGAACAGATCGCCAAATTTTTGACGCGCTTCGCCGAACGGATTGAGGCACGCAAGGCAGATCTGGTCGATGTGGCACACGCCGAGACTGCGTTGCCGAAAGCACCGCGATTAGGCGAGGTGGAGCTGCCGCGCACGACGAACCAGCTGCGGCAGGCGGCGGCGGCCGCGATCGACGGTTCGTGGGCGATGCCGGTGATCGATGCGAAGGTGAACATCCGCTCGATGCTCGCGCCGCTGGGGCCGGTGCTGATATTTGGACCCAATAATTTTCCGTTCGCTTACAACGGGGTTGCGGGCGGAGATTTTGCGGCGGCGATCGCGGCGGGCAATCCGGTGATCGCCAAGGCGCATCCGTGTCATCCGGGGACGACGAAGCTGCTGGCGGAAGAGGCGTTTGCCGCCGTTGGCGAAACAGGTTTGCCGCCGGCCACGGTGCAGATGATTTATCATGTTGAGCCCGCAGACGGCTTGCGGATGGTGGCGGATCCGCGGCTGGGAGCCGTAGGTTTCACAGGGAGCCGGACGGCGGGGTTGAAGTTGAAGGCCGCCGCCGATGCCGTCGGGAAACCGATATATCTGGAACTCTCCAGCCTGAATCCGGTCGTGATTTTGCCGGGGGCGCTGGTGGAACGTAATGAGAAAATTGTTGAAGAGTTCACCGGCAGTTGCCTGATGGCGAACGGGCAGTTTTGCACGAGCCCCGGGCTGACCATCCTGTTTGCGGGTGCAAATACGGAGAAATTCATTGCCGGGGTGAAGGCCAAACTGGAGGGGGCGACGCCGACAACGCTGCTTTCGCGCGGGGTGGCGAACAATCTTTCAGCGAGCGTGAAAATTTTGCAGGCGGCGGGAGCGGAAGCGGTGACGGGCGGTTCCGAACTGGGCGGAAACCGTTTTGCAAACACGCTCCTGCGCGTCAGCGGGGATGCATTTTTGGCGTCGCCGGAAAAATTGCAGACAGAGGCGTTTGGCAATGCGTCGCTTACTGTCGTCGTGCGCGATGTGAAGCAGGCACTGGAGGTTTTGACGCACCTTGAAGGGAACCTGACCGGTTCGATCTATTCGGATACGCGGGGTTCGGATGATGCGGTGTACGAAAAGATTTCGCCGCTATTGCGCGAGCGCGTCGGGCGGTTGCTGAATGACAAGATGCCCACGGGCGTGGCGGTTTCGCCGGCCATGAACCACGGCGGGCCGTTTCCGGCGACGGGGCATCCGGGGTTCACGGCCGTCGGCATTCCCGCAGCCATGCGCCGTTTTGCGATGCTGCAATGTTTTGACAATGTGCGTCCGCACCGGTTGCCGGCGGCGTTGCGGGATAAGAATTAAACGTCCTTCGCCAATATATTTAAACATGAACCGAATCATTGCCCTGACCGCATTGGCCCTTGTATCTGTTTGTGGCGTGCAGGCGGAGGATGCCACCAACACCGCGCCGTTTCCGGTGACCATCACGGTGGATGCGGCGAAGCCGCTCGGTGAACTGAAGCCTATCTGGCGGTTCTTCGGCGCGGACGAGCCGAATTATGCCTACATGAAGGATGGCAAGAAGCTGCTCAGTGAACTGGGGCAACTGGGCGGGCCGCAGGTTTATTTTCGCGCACACCATCTGTTGACGAGCGGGGATGGCGCGTATGCGTTGAAGTGGGGATCCACCAGCGCGTACAAGGAGGACACGAATGGCACGCCGATTTATGACTGGACGATCAACGACAAGATTTTTGACACGTATCTGGCGCGCGGCATCAAGCCGTACGTGCAGCTTGGTTTCATGCCAGAGGCGCTTTCGACGCATCCCGAAAAATATCCGCACAATCCGCCAGTGAATGAGAAGGCCGATGCCGGGGCAGGGCAGGCGTATCCGCCGAAGGACTATGCGAAGTGGGGCGAACTGGCGCATCAATGGGCGCAGCATTGCGTGGAAAAATACGGGCGGGCAGAGGTGGAGCAATGGTATTGGGAGGTCTGGAACGAGCCAAACATCATGTACTGGCACGGTTCGCACGCGGATTATTTCAAGCTGTATGATTACGCGGTGGACGGGGTGCGCCGGGCGCTGCCCAACGCGCGGGTCGGCGGACCGGAAGTCGCCGGCGGGCCGGGCGGGAGTTTTCTGGCGGAGTTTCTGGAACACTGCGCGCGGGGCACCAACTTCGTCACGGGCAACATCGGAGCGCCGCTCGACTTTATTTCGTTTCATGCCAAGGGTTCGCCGGTGTTCACAAACAACCATGTCCGCATGGGCATGGCAAACCAGTTGCGCAACATCAGCGATGCCTGCGGCGTCATCTCAAAATTTCCCGAGTTCAAATCACTGCCCATCGTGATCGGTGAGTCTGATCCCGAGGGTTGCGCCGCGTGCCGGGAGCCGCGCGATGCGTATCGCAACGGGACGATGTATTCGAGCTACACGGCGGCGAGTTTTCCGCGCAAGCTGGAGATCGCGGCGCGGTACGGTGTGAACCTCCAAGGGGCGCTGACGTGGGCGTTTGAATTTGAGGACCAGCCGCCGTTCGCCGGATTCCGCCAGCTGGCCAGCGCGGGATTGGACCTGCCGGTGTTGAATGTTTTCCGGATGTTCGGAAAGATGAGCGGCCAGCAACTGGCCGTGATCAGCAGCGGGAGTGTTGACGTCATGACCATCCGGAAATCGGGGGTGCGCGGGCAGCCGGATGTCTCGGCGTGGGCAAGCGGCGACAAGAACAAGATCGCCGTGCTGGTCTGGCATTATCATGACGACGATGTGCCCGGATCGGACGCGGCGGTGGATCTGCAACTGAGCGGGATTTCATTGCCGGATGGCAAGGCGAAGCTGACGCATTACCGGATTGATGCGGAGCACAGCAACTCCTACGAGGCGTGGAAAAAGATGGGCTCGCCGGTGCCGCTCACGGAGAAGCAATTTGCGACGCTGGAACAAGCCGGGCAGCTGGCGACGATGGGGAAACCGGAGAGTGTGGAGGTGAAGGGGGGCGGGGCGGAGGTGAAATTTAATTTGCCGAGGCAGGGGGTTTCGCTGCTGGTGTTGGAAGGCAATTAATGAATCAGTGAGTTAATGAGTTAGTGAATTTGAGAGCTGAGGGCCGGCGTGATTTCGTGAATGAAGAACGTGGTTTCCGTTACCGGCCCGCCTTCTCCCGCTCTGCGGGATACGGCGCGGCATCTTTCACCCAACTCCGTTTCGTGAAAGATGGTGGAGCCAAGGAGGGTCGAACTCCTGACCTTCTGAATGCCATTCAGACGCTCTACCAACTGAGCTATGACCCCATCCCCGAAACGGATGATTAATTTAGTTTTTCCCGGCCCAAAGTCAAAACATTTTCGGCGGGAAATTGGATTGAACCTGCGCCGCAAAATTTCTAGCGTCTGTGCGTGCCGCAAAAACTCCGCATCGCATTTCTCACGCACGAACCGTTTTATCCGCCCTCCGGCGGCGGTTCAGCGGAGGCCGTATACCTAGTCCAGGAGATGGCGCGGCGCGGTCATGAGGTCCATGTATTTGGGCCGATGATTCCGGAGGCGGAGGCCGTGGCAAAGAAATTTGGCATCGTTCTGCATCAATTTCAGAAGTGGGAGATGGGGCGGTATGCGAAGCTGCGGAATTTTAAGTATCTGGTGTATCCGTTTTTTCTGGAGCGCATGGTGGTCGCGGCGGTGGAGGGGACTGATGCTGAAAATCAAGTGCCTCCTCTCCCCGGCCCTCTCCTCCCTCCTGCGTCGGGAAGAGAGGGAGACCGGAGCAACGGGCATAAGAGAGAGGGGGACGAGAGCGGCGGGTGTAAGTTTGATCTGGTGTTTTCGCAGCATGCCATTTCGGCGGTGGCGGCGGGGAAGTTGAAGAAGAAATTGGGTGTGCCGGTGGTGATGAATTTTCCGGACCTGCTCACGGGGTTCATGGAGACGTGGCCGAGCTATGTCGCGCCGAAGCCGGTGGTGCAGGCGCTGATGCGGTACGAGATTTCGTTGCCGGTGCGCTATGGCGTGGACGGGGTTTGCGCCATTTCGGATGAATTTACGGACCGGCTGGCGGCGCGGGGTTATGCGCGGGAAAAGATTTGCCCGATCTATTATGGCTACGATGCGCAGGCGTTTCCGCTGCGCCAACAACTGCCGGCGGCCGGTTCGCCGTCGGTCGTGGTGATGCATGGGTCGTTCGATGCGCATCATCTGGGGCAGATCGCGTTTGAGGCGGTGAAAACGGTGGTGGCGAAGCGACCGGAAACGGTTTTCCGGTTTGTGGGGCGGCGCACGGCCGGTTTGGAGAAATTTTTGCAGCGGGCACACGGCATTCCCGGGTTCAAGTCCGAGGTGCCGGGGTTCACGCCGTACGCCGAGGTTTCCGCGAAGCTGGCGAGCGCGACGGTGGGCATCGTGCCGTACGAGGAATCCGCCGGGACGCATTGCGCGTTTGTGGCGAAGATTGTGGAGTACATCGCCACCGGATTGCCGACGGTTTGCACGCCGCTCAGGAGTGTTCGGGGATACTTCAAAAATGATCCGCTCGTGAAGTTTGCCGGATTTGAGGGCGTGAGCTTTGGTGAAAAAATTCTCGAGTGGCTCGCGGCGCCGGTTGGGGAGTGGCAGCCGTTTGCGGAAAAGTCCTCGGCGCGGGTCCGGGCGGAACTGGACTGGCAGCCGCTTTGTCGCAAGGCGGTGGATTTTGCGGAGAAGGTTCAAAGGGGAGAGTGAGGGAAGATCGTGGTGCAGGAAAGGCACCGTGGGTTGGCAGGAACTGGCGTAGATGCAGAAAGTTTGCGGCGAAGAATTGAATCTTTTGGTCAAAGCACGTATGGTGACCCGCTGCAAATGACCAATTTCATCTTAAACAAGAAATCCGTCGCGCCGGCCAATGGCCGACGTTGCGAAGCGACGAGGGCTGTCCATTGCGCCAACGGGCGCCCCATCACCATCTTCAAGGCATCGACATATCAGGTTTTGGCAAGCTGGTAAGCACGAGCAGGGCAGGCGATGTGCCGACAATTTTATCCATAGCTCCAATTTTTTTGACAGATATATCCAGTGAGTCATGATGACCGATAACGAAAATAAATATTGGGCGTTCCTCAGCCACAGCCACGAAGACAATCGTGAGCAGCGTCCGGGCGCACCGGAGGTGAGCAACCTGTGCTGGGGCGATTGGTTGCACGATGCCCTGAAGACTTTTTCCATTCCGGCGGAATTCGCGGGGCAGATCAATGCGCGCGGCGAAATCATCCCAGAACGAATCGACCCGATTTTCCGGGAGGAACAGAAACTGCCCGAGGAGGCCGACCTGGGCGCGGATATCCGCAAGGCCTTGGAGCAATCGACCTGTCTGATCGTGATCTGTTCGCCCCGTTCGGCCGCCAGCCTGCGGGTGAATGAGGCGGTGCGCCATTTCAAACAGCTTGGTCGCGGCAAAAATATTCTGCCCATCGTCATTGCCGGGGAACCCAATGCCGCCGAGGGAAAGAAGCCCGGCATATCGCCGGCAGACGAATGTTTTGTGCCCGCGCTGCGCCACCCGGTGCAGCCGGATGGAACACTGGATACGACCCGGCGGGCGGGCAAATGCATTTTTGTGGACGCCCGGCATGGCGTGGAGAAACGGGAAATCCTGGCAGGCGACAACCGGAACGCGGAAGCGGACCTGGAGATGGCGAAGATCCAACTGATCGCCTTGCTGATCGGGGTGGGGTTCAACGGGCTGTGGTGGCGGGAACAGAAACGGCATTTCTTTGACCTGGCCGAAGCCCAGCGCCAAGTCCGGGAAGCGCTTGGCCAAGTGGCGGAGGTGCAGCGTCAAATCCGCGAGGCGCAGGACAAGGCCTTGGAACTGCAAAACCTGCCCCGCGACGTTCAGGGCCAGATTCAGGAAGCGCAAAGCCAGGCGCGCGAGGCCCAACAGCAGTTGCAGGAATTTCAGAACAAGGTCCGGGAGACGCAAGGCCGGCTGGAGGAAGCCAGCCAGCGGGCGCTCGTTGCCGAAAGCAAGGTGTTGGAAGCGCAGCAGCAGGCGCAGGAAGCCCAGAATAAATTTTTGGAAGCGCAAAGCCAGGCCCAGGAATTTCAGAATCAGGTCCGGTCCGCCCAAAGCCAGTTGGAGGAAGCCCGCCAGCAAGTTCGCGAGGCCCAAGCCAAAGTTTTGGAAATACAAAACCTGACCCGCGACGCGCAAGCCCACATCCAAGAGGCCCAAAACAAAGCCTTGGAAGCCCAGAGCCAAGCGCGAACCGCCCAGGCCCAAGTTCAGGCGATACAAAATAAAAGCCAGGCAGCGCGGCGTCTCACCAAGGTTTTGGCGCTGTTGGCCGTGCTGGCGGCGCTGGCGGCGAGCATCGCGTGGTGGCAACGCATAAACGCCACCCAAGCCCTGGCCAAGGTGACGGCGACACAGGGCGCGGAGTCGGGAACGCTAACACGGGAACAAATCCGGCTGTTGCTACAGAACCTCGCCGGAACCAGCCAGGGGGAGGATCAATTGCGTATCCTAGATGGACTGGCGGTGCGGATTCCGACGGGCGAAGTTTCCAATACGCTGGCGGCGGCGGCAGTCATTTTGGATGACCCGCAACGCAGCCGTTTTCAGGCGCAATTGCTGGACGGCTGGACGAGGACGAATGCGTCCGCCGCCTTCGATTGGAGCTGCCAGTTGACGAACGTTGGTTTCCGGCAGTTCGCCTTGGAAAAAATTCTCCCGGCAATGGCGGGCGACAGCCTGACCAACACGCTGGCCCGGTTGAATGATTTAAAACCGGCGCCCGCCGGATCGGTTTACGAGGCGCTGTTCCGTCGCTGGGCCGCAACGGATCCGATTCAAGCCATTGAACAGCGGCAATCGGTTCCCGGCCAAGATGCGGATGTCCGGATGTTATCCGCCATCATGACGGTCTGGGTAGAGCAACAACCGGAGGCGGCTTTGAAGTGGCTTCAGTCCCAGCCAGACTCTGAATCTTTGCCCGCCGGTACCTGGCGACGCGCGATGATTGCTGACATGTTTGACATCTGGGCGGCGAAAGACTTGGAGGCCGCGACCAAGGCGTGCGAGCAGTTGCCTGACGGCACGAAGGAAATGGCCTGGGAATATGTCTTGAACCAGCGGATCGAGAAAAATCCGGCATCGGCGGCAGCGTACGTGACCAATCTGCCGGCGGGCGATTACCGGCAAAGGGCCATTGAAGCCTTGGGCAACAGCTGGGATGGCACGAATTTTTTGGCCTGGGCGCAATCCCTGCCCACGGAGGCCGAGCGCACGGTCGCCTTCAACCGGGGCCTGGCCACCTTGGCGGGCAAAGATCCGCAGGCGGCGAGCGAGATCGCCAATCAGCAGACCAATGTATCCGGCGTTGTGTTTGGCATCATTGCCACCGTGTGGTTCCAACGTGATTTTTCCGCCGCGACGAACTGGGTCGCGAGCCTGCCGGAAGGGGAGAAAAAGGAGACGGCGATGCTGGACTTGGCGGACAAATGGGCACAGAGCGACCCGAAAGGTCTGGTCAGCTATACACTTGGTCTGCCCGCAGGCGATATGCAGACCCGATTTTTGACCGCTGCCTGCCGTCAATTGGCCAGGCGCGACTTGCCGGGAGCAGTGGAGTTGTTGCAGCCATTGGCTGATGCCACCTTGCGGCAAAGCATTTTGGAACAGTCTGCCCGCAGCTACGATCTGCCCCATCTGGAGCAGGCGGCGAAATATATTGCGGCAATGCCGGCGGGCGATGACCAGAAGGCGGCCATCAAGGGGTTGGTTTCAAGCTGGGCAACATTCGACCCGGAGGCAGCCGTCAACTGGCTGCGGGCTTTTCCGGAAACCAATTCGCAATCCGAACTGGCACAGCCGGTGATCAAGACATGGTCCCAGGCGGAACCGGCGGTGGTGGCCAAATGGCTGGCGAATTTGCCGGCGAGAACCGACAGCGAAGGAATGGTTAGCGCGTTTCTCGAAGGGGCGGTGGAGAAATATCCGGTGTTCGCCTGGCAGTGGACGCAATCCGTGACCGATGAAACCAAGCGGAAGAAATATCAGCTTCAGGTGAGCGAGCAGTGGATGAAAGCTGACCCGGCGGGCGCTGCGAAATGCATCAATGGGGCGGATGTGCCGTAAGGCATGGTCGACTTTCCATCGTACCTTCGGCACGAATTCATTTTGTGCGGTCTGGCCAGCCACTTCGTAGTTGGCTAATATCCGGGCATCGCTCTGCGACTCAGGCGAAAGGGTGTAAAACAATTTCAAATTGGAAATTTCAGATCTCAAATTTGAAACCGGTGGGGGGGAGATTCGGGATGCGGGATGGAAAAACGACTCGTCACCTCGTCGCCTACAAACCTTCCGAAATGCCAATGTTTTTGAGTTTTTGCCCGATTTTTGGCTTGGGTTATCATTTGCAAGTCGTTTATTTAAAACCGTTAGTGAAAGCGTTTTGAAAATTTTGCGGCGCACCCCGTTCCCACTCGGGTTTTTTGCAGAAAAATGGCATAAATCTGCATTCTACATTCCCGGGAGAAATTCAACTTTGCGGGACCCATGATACGGTCGGGGGTATGACATGCCAATTGCATGGATGGACGGAGACTGAAGCTTGGAAGCGAGTTTCAAGTGTTCAAGTGTCAAGTGTTTAGCGCGGCAAGGCGGCCAGAACATTCAACACTCAACATGCAACGCCGAACATTCAAGCACCACACACAACAAACATCAATCATCAAAAAGAAAGGAACGTTATGACACGGACAGGGAAGATTGCGCGGTTGCCGCTGGGGCTACGGGAGCAACTGAATCAACGGCTGGCGAACGGGGTGCCGGGGGTGGAACTTGTGACCTGGTTGAACAGTTTGCCGAAGGTGAAGCATGTGTTGGCCAAGGATTTTGAAGGCCGTGAAATCACGGAGAGCAACCTGTCGGATTGGAAACTGGGCGGGTTTGTGGAATGGCAGGCGCACCGGGAGGCGCTGGTGAGCGCCCAAAGTTTTGCGGGGAAGGGGCGGGCGTTGAAAGCGGCGGCCCAGGGGCCGCTGGCGGATCACCTGGCGATGGCGGTGGAGGTCCAGTATGCGCAGCTGTTAGCGGGCTGGAACGGCAAAGCCGATGCGGGGTTCCAACGGAAGCTGCGGGGATTGCGGCAACTGTGCCAGGACGCGGCGGTGCTGCGGCGCGGGGATCATTACGCGGGACGGCTGCGGGTGGCGCAGGACCGGCTGGCGTATGAGGAGAAACTGGACGGACACCGGGCGTTATTATGCACGGTGAAGGAGGTCAAAGCGTTTCCGGACGTGCACAAGGCGTTTATGGAAGCCTTTGCGCTCCGGAGACGTCGCTTGCAGGAGCGGTGGAAGGAGCAGGAAGCCAAACGGTCAGGGGCGGCCAATCGTGCCTAATCGTGCCAAATCGTGCCTATGACATATGAACCCGGAAACCCCGAAATTTGGCCACAGAGCGGTGCTTGCGTACGACCACCTCCGCACTGGCAAACACGGATGAACACACATAGCAGCAGGCGCCGTGGGTTCCGCCCTTACAGGGCGGTGATTATATTTGGCGATGAAACCCAGGCCTTCAGCCTGGGCTATCACATGGCGGGCTTACAGCCCTCACTTGGTGAGGGGATTTATTCGAAATGATTTGGAATTATTTCTGAACGGGCTTAAAACCTTTCAGCCAACAAACATGAACTCAAAACTCCTTTTCTGCCTCGCGCCCGTCGTGAGCTGGCTGATCGCGGGTTGCTCGTCCGGACCGCGGGTTTATCCGCCCAGCGATGATCTGTTTGGCCCGCACGAGTATGCTGTGCCAAGGGAGTTCAAGAACGGGACGGCCACGTTGACGAACGTTTATGACTGGTCGGCTTCTCTCCTTGGCACAAACCGGCCGTTGAAGACCGGAAATGAGGACATCGACCGGGATGGCCGGACGGAGTTGCTCGTCAGCCAGCCCGCGAATGCCGGGACGGGTGGAAATGAATATTTCATCTTCAAGGCGACGCCGAAGGGGTATCGCTTTTTGGGCGACCTTTGGTTTGGCGGCTTGCGAACGGTCCCGCCGGACAAACAGGGGCGTCCGCGGCTCATCACGTTTTCCTCGGCGAGCAGCGGGAGCGGCCGGGTGACGCTTTATTTTCTGGGTCGGGACGGTTTTCATGAAATCAAGGGGCGCATGTTGCCGTACGGGGACGGTCCGCATGCCGAGGGCAGGGACTGGCTGGTCGGGCTTTTGTCGGATCGCGAAACCGGCAAGGAGAAGGAACCGACGGAGGCCACCTTGGATCTCATCTTCGGCGACCCGGCGAGCATCAACTTCTCGGGTTCGATCAAGGCCGGTCAAAGGTTTGAGCGTCCGTTTGGCGGCCGATTTATTTTTGCGCTCGACCCGATGCAATACGGCTGGGAAATCAGCGTGCATGAAAAAGGACGGGAGGATGACCTGGCCGGCCTGACCTTGCCGCTGCACGGGCCGAACCCGCGGGACATCGAAGGCTGGGATTTTCGCAACGAAGACAATACCGGTCCCAGCACCATGAACAGCTCCGTATTTTCGCAGGAAGACCGGGAATTTGTTTTTTCGTCCGAGGTCGGGAAAAGCATCAATGGCCCGGAATCCACCAATGACATCAGTGAGGATGACATTGACCGGATAGCGGCTTTTGGTGAGGGCGAGCTGAAGATCACGAGCCTGAAACTGTCACCACCGCATCAGAGCGGGACGGCGGATATCCGGCGGATGGATTTCAATTGTAAACTGACCTGGCGGCAAAAAGACCTGGAGCCGGGGGGAACCAACGGGATCAGCACGCCATGAAACACAAACCCATCTTCGTTCTCGCGTTCGCGGGCTTCGGTCTATGGCTTGTGTTTGCTCCGAGCGCAGGGTTGAGGAATTGGCTGCTGGACAGAACCTTGAATCCAGCCAGGGCCACCATAGCCCACACCGATGCTTCGGATGCGGCGGGCATGACCTGGAGCAAACGGTTGAAAAGCCCGTGGACGGATACCAAGGTTGTTTTGTACCGGGCAAACGGGGAGGTAGTGCAATTGGACGCCAAGGCCGCGGTCTATACGGTTTGCTCGACCAAACCTTTGACCAACCCGATGAACCAGCATAAACCGTTTGATATTCCCGTGGCCGCATTTATCGATCCCGTGACCAAAGCCGTGTGGTTTGGTGAAGTGGATGCCGGCCAGCCGGTGGACGATGAATCAAACGGCCCGGTTTATACGAATCTGTTTATTGAGACCGGCCGGGAAATCATCCGGGCCAGCAACCTGATGTATGACGGCATTTTTAACTGGGACGAAAGCATGGTGAAACAACTGCCGCCGGCCGTCGGATGGGAAGCCATGACCAATCACATCGAAAACATTCCGGACGATGCCTGGCCGCTTGCGCACACGCATTGGGAAATCGGTTTAAGCCGTTGCTTCCGGGAAAACTTTTTCCAGCAGGACGGGGTGATGCATGGTGAACAAGAAATAAAGCATATCGAAATGACCGGGAGGAAATTGAGGCTGGATTTTTCGGGCCCCGCCGGCAAATCCAAGGCCAGCATATGGATCGATCTGAAAACCCCGAAAGTCTTGAAAACCATTGAAACCAAACCCAACTAACCCGTATTGGCGATGGGATTTTTTCATTTCCCGCATTGATTGCGGGCCCGTTTTTCGCTTTCATCTGCGTTTGCAACTATGATTTCCAACGCCGCACCGACACGTCAGAGAAAATTGCTCGTCGCCAACCGCAGCGAGATCGCCATCCGCATCTTTCGCGCCGCCACGGAGCTGGGTTTCCGCACCGTGGCCATCTATGCGCAGGAGGACCGGCTGGCCATCCACCGCTTCAAGGCGGACGAGGCGTATGTGGTCGGCGAAGGAAAGGGGCCGGTCGGCGCGTATCTGGACATCGCGGGCATCGTGGCGCTGGCGAAGGAGAAGGGTGTTGATTTTATCCATCCAGGCTACGGATTTCTTTCGGAAAACGCAGAGTTTGCCAAGGCCTGTTTCGAGGCGGGCATCACGTTCATCGGGCCGGACGAAAATCTGCTGCGCATGATGGGCGACAAGACGGCCGCGCGAGCCCTTGCGCAAAAGGTCGGCGTGCCGACGTTGCCGGGGACGGAAGATGCGATTGAGAAACGCGATGAAGCGATGAAGCGTGCCAAGGAAATTGGGTTCCCGCTCATCATCAAGGCGGCGTTCGGCGGTGGCGGTCGCGGGATGCGCGTCGTCCATAAGCCGGGTGATCTCGCGGACCTGCTCGACGAGGCGCAAGGTGAAGCGGGCAGGGCGTTCGGCAATCCGGCGGTTTTCCTCGAGCGCTATATTCCGCGCGCGAAGCATATCGAGGTGCAAATCCTCGGCGACAAGCATGGCCGCGTGGTGCATCTGCACGAGCGCGATTGCTCGGTGCAGCGCAGGCACCAGAAGGTCATCGAGATCGCGCCGAGCGTGGATCTGGACAAGACGGTGCGTGATGAGCTGTGTTATGCGGCGGTAAAGCTGTGCAAGGAGATCAAGTATAACAACGCGGGCACGGTGGAATTTCTCTACGACCAGGACACGAAGGAATGGTTCTTCATCGAGATGAACCCGCGCATCCAGGTGGAGCACACGGTGACGGAGGTCATCACGGGCATCGACCTGGTGCGTTCGCAGATCCTCATCGCGGACGGCAAGCCGATGCATAGCCCGGAGGTGGGCATTCCGGCGCAGGAGGACATCCCGCGCAACGGCTACGCGGTGCAGGCGCGCATCACGACGGAGGACCCGGAAAACAAATTTCAACCGGACTACGGCCGCATCCTGACCTACCGCAGCGCAGGCGGGTTCGGTGTGCGGCTGGACGGCGGCATGGGTTATGGCGGTTCGGTGATCACGCCATTTTATGATTCGCTGCTGGTGAAGCTCACGGCATCGGCGCCGACTTTCAGCGCGGCGTTGCAGCGCATGGACCGGGCGTTGCGCGAGTTCCGCATCCGCGGCGTGAAGACGAACATCCCGTTCCTCGAAAACGTCATCCATAATCCGATCTTCAGCAGCGGGCAGGCGACGACGACATTGATCGACACCACGCCGGAGCTGTTCAAGTTCAAGGCGAAGCGTGATCGCGCCACGAAGCTGCTGAACTTCATCGGCGATGTGACGGTAAACGGCAATCCGCAGGCGAAGGGTTTTGTGCCGAAGGAAAATTTCACCACTGCGCGCGTGCCGGCCTACGACATCAAGCAGGCACCGCCGAAGGGCACGCGCCAGTTGCTGCTGGAACTGGGGCCGAAGAAATTTGCCGAGTGGACGCTCAAGCAAAAGCAATTGCTCGTCACAGATACGACGTTCCGCGACGCGCATCAGTCGCTTTTCGCGACGCGCATGCGCAGCTACGACATGATCGCCGTGGCGGACTCTGTCGCGCGGCGTACGCCGAACCTGTTCAGCATGGAGATGTGGGGCGGGGCGACGTTTGACACCTCGATGCGCTTTTTGCATGAAGACCCGTGGCGCCGCCTGCGCGTCCTGCGCGAGCGCATCCCGAACATCTGTTTCCAGATGCTGTTCCGCGGCTCGAACGCGGTGGGCTATTCCAATTATCCGGACAACGCCGTGGCGGGGTTTGTGAAACATTCCGCCGAGGCGGGCATGGACATCTTTCGCGTGTTCGATTCGCTGAACTATCTGCCGAACCTCAAGGTGGCGATGGAGGCGGTGAATGAAACACACGCCATCTGCGAGGCGGCGATCTGCTACACCGGCAACATCCTGGACCCGGCGCGGGAAAAATATTCGCTGAAATATTACATCAAACTTGCCAAGGAACTGGAAAAGATGGGCGCGCACATGCTCGCCATCAAGGACATGGCGGGCTTGTGCAAGCCGGCCGCCGCGAGCGCGCTGGTGAAGGCATTGAAGGACGAGATCGGCATCCCGATCCATTTTCACACGCATGATACGAGCGGGATCGCCGCCGCGTCCATTTTGTCCGCCGCCGAAGCGGGCGTGGATGTTGCCGATCTGGCCATCGCTTCGATGAGCGGTTCGACGAGCCAGCCGAACTTGAATTCGATCGTCGCCGCGTTGCAGTTCACCAAGCGCGACACGGGGCTGGACCTGGATGCCTTGAACGAGTTCTCGGATTACTGGGAACAGGTGCGCGGTTACTATGCGCCGTTCGATACGTGTCCCAAGGCGGGCAGCGCGGAGGTGTATCTGCACGAGATGCCGGGCGGGCAGTTCACGAATCTCAAGGAGCAGGCGTCCGCCATGGGACTGGCGCATCGCTGGCCGGAGATCGCGCGCACGTATGCCGAGGTGAACCAACTTTTTGGCGACATCGTGAAGGTCACGCCGAGCAGCAAGGTGGTGGGTGACATGACGATGTTCCTCATTACGCGGGGCATCAAGCCGACGGATGTGCTGAACCTCGAACCCGGCAGTGTGCCGTTTCCGGAATCGGTCATTGATATGTTGAGCGGCGGTCTGGGTCAACCTATGGGTGGCTGGCCGAAGAAGGTGCAGTCGGTCGTACTGGGCAACCGCAAGCCCATCAAGGGCCGTCCGGGTGCGGGGTTGAAAGCGCTTAACTTTGAGAAGATTGGGGAGGAACTTTCCACGAAGCTCAAGCGCGAGGTCACGAACGATGATGTATTCAGTCACATCATGTATCCGGAGGTGTTCGCCGGATATGCGAAGATGGAGCGAGACTACAGCGACTTGTCCGTGCTGCCGACGCCGGCGTTTTTTTACGGCATGAAGATCGGCCAGGAAGTTTCCATTGAGATCGAATCGGGCAAGACGTTGTTCATCCGGCTGACGAACATCGGCGCGGTGGATGCGGAGGGCAAGCGCACGGTGAGCTTTGAGTTGAACGGCATGACGCGTCAGCTCTCAGTTGTGGACCGTTCGGTGAAGCCCACGGTTAAGGCCCGCATCAAGGCCGATCCCGCCAAGCCATCAGACATCGGCGCGCCGATTCCCGGCCTGGTCACGTCATTATCGGTCAGTGTGGGCGCCAAGGTGGCGAAGGGTGACAAGCTCTTCGTGCTCGAGGCCATGAAGATGCAAACCACGATTTACGCGCCGTGCGACGGCGTGGTCGAGCAGATTGATGTCCGCGTGAGCGACGCGGTGGAGAGCAAGGATTTGATGATGAAGATCAAGCCGGCATGATGGACGGGGTCTCCGGGAGGCAATGATAAAGATATGGCCATTTTATAACAGGAAAAGGCGAAAAAATTCTTTACATTGGTTTGGCAGCCCTGATGCTAGCCGCAGAGTCAGTTGCTATTAAACCTTAAATGTTTATGTGGTACTACTTGGAAGAGGGACAGCAGCGAGGACCGGTCGAAGAGGCCGTTTTGGCGGCGCTTCATCGGGACGGCAAAATCAATTCCGAAACATTGGTCTGGCGCGAAGGCATGGCCAACTGGCTGCCGTTGCGCGAGGCGAATCCCAATCCCGGCGCTGCGGCCCAGCCTTCTGCGGCTGCGCCCGGAGTCCTCGGCCAGGTTGCGTGTTCACAATGCGGCGGGATGTTCCCCGTGGGCGAAGTCATCCGTTACGGCAACACCGTGGTTTGCGCGGGCTGCAAGCCGATCTTCATGCAGAAGCTGAAGGAGGGCGCCAATGTCGCCGGTGGCGGCACCACGTCCGGGTGGGTGAGCGAGGAGCAGGTGCGCGAGCGGGATTATGACCATGACATCGGCGACTATATGAGCAAGGCGTGGGCTTTGTTTACGTCTGACGCAGGCTCCCTGATCGGGGCGACGGTGCTGGTGGGATTGTGCCTGTTCGTGGCCAACATCATTCCCTACCTGAGTTTCGTCCTCGCCATCGTTTTCACGGGGCCGTTGCTGGGCGGCCTCTATACGTTTTATCTGAAAAAAACCCGCAGCGAGCCGTCGACCGTGGGCGATGCCTTCTCCGGTTTTGGCCCGCGCTTCGGCCAGTTGTTGCTGGGGAAATTTATTCCCAATCTGCTGGCCGGGCTGGCACTGATTCCGGCCGTTGTCATCGGGGTGTTTGTGATTATCGCGGCCTCCGCCACGGCGAGAAACGGCGGCGGGGCCGCCGGGTCGGGGATGGGCGCGGGCTTGATCCTTGCCGGCGTGTTGATGCTGGCGGGCTTTTGCGTGACGCTGTATTTCCAGATTTGCTGGGTGTTCACCCTCTGGCTGGTGGCGGATAAAAACATGAGCTTCTGGCCGGCCATGAGCTTGAGCCGCGCGGTGGTCCGCAAACATTGGTGGCAAAATTTATGGTTGGGGATCGTGACTTTTTTCCTATTTTTACTGGGTTTAGTGCTGTGCCTTGTGGGCGGGCTGGTCACGGGGCCATTGGCGCTTGCCATGTGGGCCAACGCCTATGAGAGGCTTTTTGGAGACCTGCAGCCCGAATGACGGACGCGCATGCCACTTCCGGCGAATTCCCAGATTGCCTGCCCGGCCTGCGGGGCTTTTTTTCCGCAACCCGGCGTGGAGTTGCGGAACCTGCTGCAATGCCCGGCCTGCTGGCGGCCCACGGAAATCGCCGTCTTCCCGGCCTATGACCGTCCGGTCACCGCCGGGACGGCGGCGGAAAAGGTTGTCATGGACGGCGAGGCGACCTGCTTTTATCACTCCAACCATCGTGCGCTAATACCTTGCGACGCCTGTGGACGCTTTCTGTGCGCGTTGTGCGACCTGGACCTGAACGGCCGCCACTTCTGTCCGCCCTGCCTCGAACTGGCGACGACCAAGAAAACCGTCCAAGCACTCGAACGCGACCGTACCCGCTGGGACAAGATCATCTTCACGCTGCTCGCGATACCAATAGTGTTCTGTTTTGCATTCGCATTCGTGCCGTTCACTTCGCTGGCGGCGCTGGTGCTGGTCGCTTGGAAATGGGGATCACCCGGCAGCCTGGTGAGCAATACCCGGGTGCGTTTTGTCATTTACGGGGTGCTGGCCATGGTGGAATTTGTAACAGGCGGCGTCTTCTGGTGGATGATGTTCATCCGCCCCCACCCATGATGAAGAAGGTGAAGCCATGCTGAAAAAAGATCCAAATTACCGGCAGCTGAAACCCGGCGGAGCGGGCCTGTTCGGTGTTTCCACTTTTTGGCTGGCGCCGGATCATCTGCTGGTGGTGGAAGTTTCAGGTTATGTTGAGAAATACCGTCGCTTCTATTTCCGCGACATCCAGGCGCTGATTGTTCAGCAAACCAGCCTACGGTTGTGGTGGAGCCTCGGGCTGGGGGCGTGCATCACCGTTTTGCTTGGGATTTTGATGCTGGTGACACTGGGATCATCGTCAGCCGACCCCGCCACAGTGGGCGTATTCATTGCGTTCATGCTTTGCCTTGGTGTGCCGCTGCTGATCAACATCCTGCGCGGGCCGACCTGCACGGTATCGGTGCGTACCGCCGTGCAGACCCAGAAGATTCCGAATCTGACACGGCGCAACAAAGCCGGGAAACTTGTTGAGTTGCTGAAGTCCGCCATCGCCGCCGCCCAGGAAGCACCGCCTGCACCGGCACCCGCCGCGGTGACCCCGGATAATCCAGGACTTTCGCCTGGTTAAAACTTATGTCCGGCCTTCACCAGAAAGTCTGCCTGAATCATCACGAGCGTGAGGCGGTGGCGCGTTGCCCCGCGTGCAGTCACTTTTACTGCCGCGAATGCATAGCAGAGCACGATGGCCGGGTGATCTGTGCCGCGTGCCTGCGCAAGCTGCTCCGGCCGACGGAAAAGAAACAGAGCCCGGCGGCGTTGCGGTGGCTGGCACGCGTGGCGGCGTTTGGTTTCAGCCTGATGACCGGGTGGCTGGCGTTTTATCTCGTCGGAAAAATCCTGCTAGGCATCCCCACGGACTTCCATAATGGCACGGTTTGGCATAATGACATGTGGGGGGGCCAATGAAGACAAAATTCGCCAAACATGGCCGGCAGGCATTGGACTTGGTAGAGGAAGCGGTGCATCTGATCCGCACCACGCCGGCGCGGGTATGGCTGGCCTATTATGCCGGCGCCATCCCGTTCACCCTTGGCCTGCTTTTTTTCTGGGCGGACATGAGCTGCGGGGCGTTCGCCCGGACCCGTTGCCCGTCTTCTGCGCTCGGCATGGTGATTTTGTTCGTCTGGCTGAAATGCTGGCAGGCGGTTTTCACTTCCGCCCTGCGGGCCGGGCTTGGTGCCGCGCCCGCCGGCAAATGGACCTTGTCCCGCGTGCTGCGGCTGGTTTTTATCCAGGGCATCGTGCAGCCGTCGCGGCTTTTCATTGTGCCGTTGGCGATGGTCGCCCTTGTTCCGTTCGGCTGGGTGTTCGCCTTTTATGAAAACATCACCGTGCTGGGCGACGGGACCGGGCCGGGGGTGCGGCCGGTGCTGCGCCGGGCCGGCGCACAGGCCTGGATCTGGCCGCAGCAAAACCACATGCTGCTCGCGCTGCTCGCGCTGGTGGCCGGGGTGCTGTGGTTAAATTCTTTCATCGCCGTCCTCACCGTGCCACAACTGCTCAAAATGTTCCTCGGGCTCGAAACCGCATTCAGCCGTGCAGGCATCTGGGTGGCTTTGAACACGACCTTTCTCGCCGTGACCGTGGCCCTGGCGTGGCTGGCGCTGGATCCGCTGGTCAAGGCGGTCTACACGCTGCGCTGCTTTCACGGCGAAGCGCGCAAGGACGGCGCGGATCTGCTGGCGGAATTGTCGCTCATACGCGCAGGAGGCAAGCCGGTAGCGGTCGCAATCCTCATGCTGCTGGCCATGTTTCCGTTGTCCGTCCGGTCGGCCGAGGCCACCAATCCGGTGCCGGCCGCGGTGCGCACTCCGGTAGCGGCCACCCCGGCACAGATTGACGAGGCTGTGAAACAGACGCTGCAGCACGACAAATATGCCTGGCGCCTGCCACGCGAAAATATCGCGGAGGACAAGAACGCCAGCAAGGGCTGGTTGCAGACATTTTTTGAAAGCATCGGCACCACGTTCATGGGCTGGCTGCGCTCGGTGGGACATTGGATCAGCAGCGTCATTGACTGGATCTTCAGGCATTTGCTACCCAAGCCCAAGCCGGTGTCGGAAGGGATCGCGGGGCGGTTTGACTGGTCCGGGGCATTGCGATTGTTCGCTTATGCCCTGCTGCTGGCCGCGGCCGTGGCGCTCGTGCTCCTCATCGTGCGGATGTGGCGCCAGGGTTGGCGGCGGGCTGAAGCCATCCGCGCCGAGGTCATCGCCGCGCGGCCCGACCTGAATGATGAAAACGTGACCGCGGCGCAATTGCCGGAGGATGAGTGGCTCAAGCTTGCGCGGGACCTGCTCAACCAAGGTGACCTGCGGCTGGCATTGCGGGCATTTTATCTGGCCACGCTGGCGCACCTGGCCGCGCGGGAAATCGTGAGCATCTCACGCTTTAAATCCAATCGCGATTATGAGACCGAGGTGAACCGTCGCGCGCGCGGCTCGGCAGAATTGCGGGCGGCCTTTGCTGCCAACGTCAGCTCCTTCGACCGCGTCTGGTATGGCCTCTACGACGTCACCACCGAGGCGGTCGCGCAGTTCCAATCCAACTTCGAACGCATCCGCTCATGCTGAAACGACCGGTCATCTTGTGCGCCGGCTTGCTGTTCGCGGCGGTGTTTGTGTTTGGTCTCGTTCATCTTTTTGATCTGCGGCTGGATCAGGGTGATATCTATCCTCCGTATTCAACCCTGCGGGCCGATCCTTTGGGGGCCAGTGTGATTTATGAAAGCCTGGAACAGGTGCCAGGCGTGACGCCTTCACGATATTTTGACCAGACATTCAAGGTTGATGACGGCCCCGGCCATGCATTATTTGTCCTGGGCACGGAACCCGACTCACTGGACGTTCTCTCACGGACCGAGTTTGACACGTTGCAGCGTTTTGTCTTCAACGGCGGCCGGGTGGTGATAGCCTATTATCCCCAAATCGACGACCCGTGGTCAGATCGTTACTCGAACACGAACGAAACTGATGATTCAGAATCCGGCAGCAAAAAATTCCGTCGCAACAGCCACAGAAAAAAGCCGATCTCCGATACGGACAACGATGGTAGCGTAACAAACCTGGCCGACAACGTGGATGGTGCGGCGGGTACCAATGGCGTGACCACCGCCACCAACAGCCTTGCAACCGACCTTAAACCGGCGAAGGCGCGTCATGACCGCAATTCGCGCCGGGCCCAGGGTTCCCCGGATGACGAGGATAAAGCTGACCAGCAGCAGGAGTTTCAGCGTAAATACGCGGATTTGTCGAAAGAATGGGGGTATGATTTTACTTTTAAAAAACTCGGAACGAACGCGGATGGATCGGTGATATTTCCCCAGGCCGTCCTGTTGCCGCAAAAGCTTGAACTGCCACCGCGCCAAGCCATCCACACTTCGCTGTGTTTCACCAACCTCACCAACGGCTGGGCGACGATCTATCAGCGGGACAAAAAAACACCCGTCGTCATCGAACGCAAATTCGGCGCCGGCACGGTCGTGCTCGTGGCTGACTCATATCCGTTTAGCAACGAGGCAATGTTCAAGGACCGGAGCGCATCGCTGATCTCCTGGATGCTGGGCGGCGGGCGTGAAGTCATTTTTGAGGAGGCGCACTTGGGGATTGTGGAACAGCCGGGGATGGCCAGCCTCATGCGACGGTATCAATTGCATGGTTTGATCTTCAGCCTGATCTTCCTCTCCGGCCTGTTTGTCTGGAAGAATGCGATCAGTCTTGTTCCTCCGCACGAAGCGTCCGGGGGCGATGCCGGTCTGGTGGTCGCCGGCCGTGATTCAGCCTCCGGTTTTGTGAACCTGGTCCGCCGGAGCATTTCGCCCGCTGAAATCATCAACGTGTGCTTTGCCGAGTGGAAAAAGTCCGGAGTGCGCATGGCCGCGATGTCACCGGAGCAACGGCGCGACCTGGAGCAGCTGATCCAGCAACAGGCGGCCCTAGATCCCAACCATCGCAAACCCGTGGAAAATTACCGTGTCATCAGCCAGATATTGAAACGCCGCCACTGATCATTTTATGAACCAAAACCTTGAACAGTTGAAAGAAGTCCTTGGACGCGCCCGCCAGGAGATCGCCAAAGTCATCATCGGCCAGAATGCGGTGGTGGACCATGCGCTCATCGCCATCTTCACGGGACAGCATGCGCTTATCGAGGGGGTGCCGGGCGTGGCCAAGACGTTGCTGGTGCGCACGCTCGCACGGGTGCTGGGCTGCGAGTTTTCGCGCATCCAGTTCACCCCTGACCTCATGCCGGCTGACATCACCGGCACGAACGTCTACAATCTCCAGAAAAATGATTTCACGCTCGTGCGCGGGCCGGTCTTCACCAGCTTTCTGCTGGCCGATGAAATCAACCGCGCCCCGGCAAAGACCCAGTCGGCATTGCTGCAGGCCATGCAGGAACGGCAGGTGACCATCGATCGGGATACCCATGTGCTGTCGCCGAATTTTACCGTGTTCGCCACCCAAAACCCGGTCGAATATGAGGGCACTTATCCTTTGCCGGAGGCCCAGAAGGACCGCTTTATGTTGAAGATCTCCATGGTTGCGCCGGACCGTGAGGATGAACTCACGCTGGCCCGGCGCATGTTGGGCAAGGATTCGCCCGAGTCCACGCTTGCCGCCGGGGTGGTGCAACAGGTGGTGACCGGCGAAACGCTGGCGGGCCTGCGGAGCGAACTCGACAACATCACCTTGAGCGAGGAACTGCTCGCGTACCTGGTGGACATCATTCGCGCCTCACGCACGCATGAAAGCGTGTTGGTGGGGGCGGGGCCGCGGGCCACCCAATCCTTGCTGCTGGCCAGCCGCGCCTTTGCCGCCATTGGCGGCCGTGATTTTGTGACCCCGGACGATGTAAAAACCATGGCGTCGTCGGTGCTGGAGCATCGTTTGGTGCTGCGGCCGGAATTTGAGATAGAAGGCGTGACCGTCGGTGAGGTCATCCAAAAAATTCTTCAACAGGTCGCCGTGCCGCGCTGAACCGATGCTCTCGCCCCGTTCCAGATTAATTTGGTGGGTGGCCTTCCTGGTCGTGCCGTTTGCCACGGTCGCGGGCGTACTGCCGGCGTATGCGGCGTTCGCCGTGGTCGCCATCTGCGCATTCATCGTGGCGGTGTTGTTTGATGCGGCGTTCGCCTTCCGGTCGGTCCATGACCTGAACGTGGAATGCGCGGAGACGGTGAGGCTTTCCAAGGACCGCGCGGGTGAATTGGAATTGCATTTCACGAATACGGCGCCCGCCAACCGCCTGCTGCGGTTCGGCCTGCCGCTGCCGCGGGACATCGAATCGCCGCAGGAAGATTTGCTGGTGGAGATTCCGGGCGCGGGCAAGATTTCACGTGTGGGCTGGCCATGCACCCCGCGCCGGCGGGGCAATTACGCGCTCACCCGTTGTCACATCGAAGGTGCCTCGCCGCTGGGTTTCTGGTCAGTCCGCACGGTGCTGCCATTGCGAACGGAACTGCGCGTCTACCCCGACCTAATGAAGGAACGGAAAAATGTGGCCGCTTTGTTCTTGAACCGCGGCATCCTCGGCATCCACGCGCAACGACAGGTGGGCAAGGGCCGCGACTTTGAAAAGCTCCGTGAATATATTCCCGGTGACAGCTATGAGGATGTGCATTGGAAGGCCACCGCCAAACGCGGCCGGCCCGTCACGAAGATTTACCAGATCGAGCGCACGCAGGAGATTTATGTCATCATTGACGCCTCCCGTTTGACCGCGCGGGAGGTGGCGGATCCGGCCGACGCATCCGTGCGTCAAAGCACCTTGGAACGTTTCCTCAGTGCAGCGCTGGTGCTGGCGCTGGCGGCCGAGCGGCAAGGGGACCTGTTTGGTATGCTCACCTTCAGCGACCGGGTCCTTGAGTTTGTGCGTGCCCGCAACGGCCAGGCACATTATTCCCGCTGCCGGGATGCGCTCTACACCTTGCAACCGCAATCGGTCACGCCCGACTACGACGAATTGTTTGCATTCATCCGCACGCGCCTGCGCCGCCGCGCGTTGCTGGTGTTTCTCACCGCCTTGGACGATCCGCTGCTGGCCGAAAGCTTCGAACGCAACGCCGGCCTGGTTTGCCGTCAGCATCTGATGCTTGTCAACATGATCCAGCCCCACGGCGTCCGGCCGCTGTTCGCCGACCCTGAGGTCGCGAAACTGGACGACCTGTATCGCGAACTGGGTGGCCACATCCAGTGGCAGAACCTTTTGGAGCTCGGGAAAAAATTAAAACGGCACGGCGTGCAATTTTCCCTGGTCCAGAATGAACGGTTAAGCGGTGACGTGGTCACGCAATATCTCAATGTGAAACGGAGGCAACTCGTATGATCATCGACCTGGCCAAATTCATCGCCGCCGAGCGGCCCGTTTGGAACGAGCTGGAATCGATCTTGAAAAAGATTGAGGGTGATCCCCACCGGTCGCTGCCGCTCGACCGGACCCGCCGGTTTCATTACCTGTACGAGCGCACCGCTTCAGACCTGGCCAAGCTGAACACTTTCGCCAACGAACCGGAGACGCGCCGTTTCCTCGAATCGCTCGTGGCGCGCGCGTATGGTGAGATCCACGAGACACGGGAAAAGTCGCATCGTTTTCAGCCGTTGCGCTGGTTCACCACGGTCTTTCCGCAGACCTTCCGGCGGCATGTGCGGGTCTTCTGGCTGACCGTTGCCATCACTCTTGCAGGCTGTGTTTTTGGAGGTGTGGCTACGCTGCTTGACCCGGAGTCCCGGCATGTCACGATGCCGTTTGGCCATGACAGCATGAAGCCGAGCGAACGCGTGGCCCAAGAGGAAAAGGCCAAACACGACCGGTTCGCCGGTGAGAAGGCGACTTTTTCAACCTACCTGATGACGCACAACACCAAGGTATCCATCTTCACGATGGCCCTCGGCATGACATGGGGCATCGGCACGGTGATCATGCTATTTTACAACGGCGTCGCTCTCGGCGCGATTTCGGTGGATTATATCGCGGACGGGCAGGGGAAGTTTCTGGCCGGGTGGCTGCTGCCACACGGGTCTTTTGAGATACCTGCCATCCTGATTGCCGGCCAGGCGGGCTTGCTACTCGGCCGCGCTCTTATCGGGCGAGGCACCCGGAAAAATTTGGCCGAGCGGCTGCGCGAAATTTCTCCCGACGTGGTCACCCTAATCGGGGGTGTGGGCGTATTGCTCATATGGGCCGGGCTGGTAGAGTCTTTTTTTTCACAATATCACGAGCCGGTCATCCCTTACTTGGTGAAGATTGTGTTTGGACTGGTTGAATTGACCGTGCTGATCCTGTTCCTGTCAAAGTCCGGGAGCAAAGCCAGATTGCCCGGATGACAACCACACGTACCAGCACCCTGGCCATACGCACGCCTGAGGGCGTCGTGTTTTCGATGCAACTCGCGAGCCCGATCACGCGTTTTCTGGCGTGGGTGGTCGATGTCGTCTGCATCTCCACCGTCACGTCCATCCTTGGTGTCGCACTCAGCTTGTTGTCCATCATCAACGCGGATTTTTCGCGGGCGGTGTCCATCCTGGTTTTTTTTGCCGCCCAGATAGGCTACGGATTTTTTTGTGAGTGGCTTTGGCGCGGGCAGACTGTCGGCAAACGGTTATTGCGCCTCCGCGTTGTGGATGCTTACGGCTTGCGCCTGCAATTCAGCCAGATTGTCATCCGCAACCTGCTGCGCTTTGTGGACATGCTGCCGGCTTTCTACCTCGTTGGCGGGATCACTACATTATTAAATGCGCGTACACAACGACTTGGTGACCTGGCAGCCAACACCGTTGTCATCCGGACCCCGCAAATTGAGCAGCCGGATTTGGAACAGATGCTTGCCGGCAAATTCAACTCATTGCGCAATCATCCGCATCTTGAGGCGCGGTTGCGCCAAAAAATAACGCCGGTTGAGGCGAGCCTGGCATTGCAGGCGATAATGCGACGCGATGAATTTGAACCGCGCGCGCGCGCAGAATTATTTGCGCGGCTGGGGGAATATTTTCGATCCATCGTAGTGTTTCCACCGGAGTCCGTGGACAGCATTACGGATGAACAATATCTTCGTAATGTGGTGGATACCATCTTTCGTCCGCGCAAACGAAACGTATGAAGTTATGCAGATGCCCAACCCGGAAAGCATTGCGGCAACGCCACCTTGCGCGCCTCACCACCCTGAGATTTTGTCAGCTGTCCAGATGATGGGTGTCGTTCCAAAGCGAAACGACGGGGCGAGACAGTTCATGCTCATAGCTTAAGATGCTCAAGCTGGCGGTGCCCATCAAAAAATTTTGTCCGGCCGCCGGGTCCAAACCAAGCCAGCGTGCGGTGAACATGCGGAGGAGATGTCCGCTGGAAAAAATCAGGACATCGCCGGTCACGGCACGAACGCGTTGAATGACCTGATCGGCGCGGGCGGCTGTCTGGGCCGGTGATTCACCACCGGGGCATCCGTCCCGGAATAACAGCCAGCCGGGGCGTCGGGCATAGATTTCCGCGCTGCGAAGACCTTCGTATTCGCCATAGTTCCATTCGACAAGATTGCGGTCGGTTTCCGCCATATCACCAAAGCCGGCGAGTTCGCAGGTCTTCCGGGCGCGTTGCAGCGGGCTAGTAAAAACTTTGGTGAATTTAAGCCCGGCAAGGTGTTT
>Ga0210392_10000434_pt1 | contig 25976 bp, 28 predicted proteins | sample IncBWC30OmetaG_FD_161057 | JGI IMG/M metagenome (GOLD analysis project Ga0210392, IMG submission 161057) | Forest soil microbial communities from Barre Woods Harvard Forest LTER site, Petersham, Massachusetts, United States - Inc-BW-C-30-O ... | reverse complement strand
CGTGTTGAGCTTGATCAACCCTTTGATTTTGGGCTGTTCACCCGGCACATACGCGTGCAGGTCGTGAACGAGTGGGCGGATCAATGCATTCTTCGTTGCCATGCGCTCAATATGCCATCAGCCCGCTTTGCCGGAAAACATTTTCAGGCCCGCCGTGCCCGCCACGATCATCACCAGGCAGACGATCCGCGCCACCTCCCGCGATTCCCCCAGGATCAACATCCCGAAAAGCGCCGTGCCCGCCGCGCCGATGCCCGTCCACACCGCATAGGCCGTGCCCATGGGGATGGACTTGAGCGAGAGCGACAGCAGATAAAAACTGACCGTCATCGTGGCGAACGTCGCCGCCGTTGGCCAAAGCCGCGTGAATCCTTCCGTATATTTCATGCCGATTGCCCAGCCGATTTCCAGCAGGCCCGCCAAAACAAGATAAAACCAATGCATCGGGATATGCTAACCCATCAAACCCATGGCTCAAGCGCGCAATCGGGAAAGAACCTTTTCCCTGCTCCTGCCCCGAACTCGTGGTCGGCGGATAAATCATCATTCCTCGCTTGGTCGGTTTCATGGCTTTGAAAAATTGAACAGTCGGATTCAGTCGGATTCACCCGGATAAACCTGTCTCTGACCACGATCTTCCTCCTCGTTCACCCTCCGGCTCGGTGGCTTCGTTCGGTAATTTTGCTCGGCCGATGGCTTTGGGCCGCAAACCGGCCCATAACCCCGGTCATCCATTAAAACCGGGCACTTTATGAATCCGCTCCGCCGATGGATGGCCCGTGCGACTGCGTTTTTTGGCTTCGTTTTGGCTTCGTTTCGCCAACCCCAAGCCATCGAGAATCCCGACCCCGCTGCCTGCCAACTCAAATTGATCTGGGTCTCATACGTGTTCATTGCTGTCGATCATCGACCTGTGGCTAAATAATTTTATCGGTTGGATTTAGTCGGATTTACTTGGATAACCTTGGTGCTCAATTATTTACAAGCGTGATTTTAACGTTATAGCCAACCTGACATGGCCCACAATTACTTCGCCCGCTTGCTGCCAGCGGCCCCGATGCTTGATGCTTGCATCCCGTCCTGCGGGATGAGGCTTGGAGCTTCCCCTGCTGGTGGCCGTCCGGCACGGGCCGGGCACCCGAAGCGCGGTGAAACCGCGACCGTTCATTAACAACGCAACTATGTTTTCTGTTTAACATATTCATGATCGTTTTAAGAACATCTTGCCCGGCCCGGTTGGACAAAGGCTGTCCAACCTAAAATTTTTTCGGGAGTATGTAGATAGCGCAAATTCAGCCCTTCGTTCGAAAGAGCATGTTTAACGTAAATTCGGATTTTGCTGAACTTAACTAGATAAGTATGGCCACGCATTTCTCCGTGGTTTTCAGTTTCCAGGTCAATTTGCGTTAAATACTCTACTCCCGAATTTTTTGAGGCCGCCCTAACCCTGTCTCAAGCGCGCAAAAAACGCATGCCGCCACCCGTCCGGGCGCCACTTGATACCTTTCATTTAAGTCGTATATTACTTTAGATGACGACGTGTAGTAGTTCGCAGTTCGCCGGTCATTGTTTATGAAAGTGTGTCGTTATGAAGCGGCGGGCGGTCATGGTGGTACTGGTGCTGGCGGGAATGCTCCTGACAGCGGGGTGTAAAAGCATGTTCTCCCACAGCGAGTCGACCATGGTTTCGCGCTGGCATTCTTATGACGAAGTGAACGCCGCCTTCGAAAAAATCGCGCCCAACTGCACCACGGTGGACGATTTGCGGACGCTCGGCTTCCACCCCCAGGTTTCGCCCAACGTGAAAATCCTCAGCTATGTGGACATCGTCCAGACGTTCATGCCCAACCCCGGCATCCACCTGAAAGACCTGCCCGACCCTGTGCGCACATGCATTGAGGCCAAGGAAAACAGCCAGGCCTACCTCGTGGAGCTGCGGGACATCCGGGACCGGCGGCACGGCAACCTGTTTCTCGACATCTTCGGCTTCGTGCGGCGCACGCATGAATCCGGCTGGGATTTCAAGGGGCTGATCCTGATCAAAGGCGATGTCGTGATGTACAAACTTTCCTCCGGTGAACCGCAGGTCTCGCGCGAGGACACCAAAACCAAACCGCTCGGCCCGTTGCAAGAACTAGACGGCAGCTTCTCCGCGGCCGTGGATTACGTAAAATGAACCGGCTGGCGCCCCTCGGCGAATAACACCGGCAAACTTTCATTTTACCCGCACTTCCGCGCTCCGGCCCTGCGCGTCACGGCGTTATGACTTCAAAAACACCGAACACGGCAAAATCCGCCGGATTGGAAGTCATCAGCCGGCGTACGCCCGCCGCATGAAAAATCGCCGCAAGATTGGTGTCGAGAATTCGTTTGCGCCCCAAATTAAACTGCCGCATCCACAACAACGTCTGACGTGAACTTTCGGCGGCGGGTTCGATCATGCTTACCGAAGGATTGGACAGAAAATTCTCCATCCAATCCAGCGCCTCGTTCATCGTCAGCGGCGGGCTGAAACGCCGCGGGTCGGTGATAACATGGAGAAATTCGTTGATGACCAGCGTTGGAAAAACCAGCCGGTCACCGCGTTGTGCCTCGGCCTGGATGGCGGCAACCGTCGCCGCGTTCGCCGGGTGATCCGCCAGGGCGAGTTGGACGAGGATGTTGCAATCCAGCCCGGTCATTGGCGTCCAAACATTTCATCCGCCAGTTCCGATTGTGAGATGGCTGGAGTCAAAACCCGGTGACCTTTCAGCGAGCGGATCTGGAGCGGTATGCCCGGAACGATTTCCTTTTCGGAAGTTGAAACGATTTTCGCCACCGGTTTGTGTCCTTGCGTCAACACGACTTCATTGCCGTCCTGAACCTGCTTGACCAGTTCAGCCAACCGGCCGGTGAATTCATTGACTTCCGCCGTCGTTGTCATGGTTTCAAATTAAACCTGTTAAAGCCTTTAGTCCAGTCACACTTCCGCCACCTTGCCGCCCAATTCCCGAATTTCCTCTGCCAACCGTTGCGCCTGCACCTCCAACTCCGCATTTTCAATTTCAAGCTGCTTCGACCGCTCCGCCGCCAGTTCATCCAGCACACCGGGCTTTTGCTCCGCCAACTGGCAAAGCTCGTAATCGGGACTTTCACGCAATTCCTTTAGAGATGCCGCGACCGCGGCAATTTCCTTTAGCAACGTCTCATGCAGCCGCTTCAATTGCGTCAGTTCCTCCACGTCCTTGAAATCCAGGTTCGCCCAGCCTTGCCGCAGGATGTATCTACATAATAAAGAGACCGGAGATGACGCAAGCTTTTCTTCAAGTTCAACTCTGCCTCCAACGCCGCACATTTTTGTTCTAGTTCAACATTCCGAGACGAAAGCTTCACAACCTCGCTTTGAAACTCGACAATTTTACGATACAGATCAATGTCACCGACTTTTTGAATCAGTGATGCCAGCTCTTTTACTTGTTCAATCGGATTCATAGGTTAAAAGCCCTTTGCGTCTCTGCGTTAAGTTTTTTTCTTATCTCCGCACTTTCCCCATGCGCGTCGAGGCATATTTCGCGGTTAAAACCTTTACAACCCGTTCCATTCCTCCAAAGAAACCGGCCGGGCCAGAATGGATTCGACCTGCCGGAGCAGCAGCCGGACTTGCGGCACGGAGTATTCAGAATTGGTGGGGATGGTCTGGCGGTGCTGGCCGGAAATCATGAACTGGTGGCGCGTACCGGAATACGGGCCGTCGAAACCCAGCACGCGGAGTTTGCGGATGAATTCGCGCCGTTTAAGTGGTCGCCAGGCGGGCATTTTGACCCTTGTTCAAATCAATGCCGGCCAGTACCGGCAATTTGTGTCCCAGCCGCAGGCCGACGATGATCCAGTCTTCCAGCGTCGAGCGCAGTTCGCCCTCACATTCGCGCAGGGTTTTTCCGAACGCGGCCACGCCTTTCAACTTGGGAATCTCACCCGCGAACGAGCCGTCTTCCAGCTTGTCGTAGATCGCCAGTTCCAGCGCGGCTTCAATGTAGGCGGTGATCGGAAACATCGTGGAGAAAATCTAAATGATTTCTGAAAAAAAACAAGCGGTGGTATCAGGCCGTTGCTGCGACGCGGTAGGCACCGGACATTTTCATTCTTTGCGCCTCCGCGCCTTTGCGTCTTTGCGTTAAAAATTATTTCCGAATCTCCGCGCTCCGCCCATGCGCATCCAGCCCCTCCATCTCCGCAAATTTCTTTACGCCCTTCAGCGCCTTCTTCAGCCCCGCCTTGTTATATTCCACCACGCTCGTGCGCCGCTGAAATTGATCCACCGTCAAACCTGCGAAGGACGCCCCCGCGCCGTCCGTCGGCAGCACATGGCTCGGCCCGGCGATATAATCGCCCAGCACCGTCGGCGACCAGTTGCCCAGGAAGATAGCCCCCGCCGTCACAATGCCGCCGCTCACCTTGCGTGCATCGCGCGTGATAACTTCGCAATGTTCCGGCGCGATCTGGTTCGCCAGCGCCACGCCATCGGCGATGTTCGCAACCTGGATCAGCCACACATTGCGATCCAGCACCCGTTGGATAAGTTCGCGCCGCAAGAGCTTGGATAGTTGCTTGGAAATCTCCTTCTCGACGGCCTTCAAGACCTTGTTCGAGTTCGTCACCAGCCAGACGCGTTCGTGGCCGGAGCCGTGCTCGGCCTGCGCCAGCATGTCGGCGGCTGCAAACTTCGGATTCGCCTTGTCATCGGCTAGCACCAGCAGGTCGCTTGGCCCCGCCAGCAAATCAATCGCCACGCGCCCGACCAGCAGCCGCTTGGCCATGCTCACGTAGGCATTTCCCGGACCAAAAATTTTCTGCACGCGACGGATCGTCTTCGTGCCATAGGCCAGCGCCGCCACCGCCTGCGCTCCGCCGACCCGGTAAATCTCCGTCGCCCCTGCCGCGCGCGCGGCAAAAAGTATCGCCGGGTTGATGCTGCCATCCTTGCCGCACGGCGTGGTCACCACGATCTCCTTGCACCCCGCCACCTTCGCCAGCGTGATGGTCATCAAGGCCGTGGAGACCAGCGGTGCGGTGCCGCCCGGCACGTAAACGCCGACGCGTTGAAACGCGTCAAACTTTTCACCCACGCTCGCACCGTGGGAATTCTTGCTCTGCCAGTCCTTGCGTTTGGATTTTTTGGCGAAACTTGCGATGTTCCCCTCCGCTTCCGCCACCGCCGCCCGCAGCGCTTCATCCGCCGACAGCGAGGCCTTGAACAATTCCGCCTGCGTCACGGCCAGTTGCTCGGCGGTCAGCAGTGCCCCGTCGAATTTCTCGGTCAGCTCCAGCACCGCCTGGTCGCCATGCAGATAGACATCCTGCAAGATCACGCGCGTCCGCTCCTCGATCGTCGCATCAAACAGGCTGGCGCCCGTGAACAGCTCGCTGAGCTTGGCGGAATAATCTTTGTCGGTATGCCGGACAATCTTCATGGTCACAGGTTAGGAAAAAATCGCACCCAAGTCAAAATTCACGCATTCACCGGCGTGAAATTCACGCAACTCGCGTGAACTTCACGCACACAAAATCTCCTTCACCTCTCAACATCTGCCATTTCCCAATGAAATCAGAGGGAATTGAGTTGGCCCGAGTTATGCGAACAAAGAATGGTCGGTCGGATAATGGTCGGAAAAAATCTGTGAGGTGATTTATGGATGAAAATGACCAAACCAACGTACCGCCGCCAATTGGCCCCAGCCCGGTGATCGTCCCGCCAACGATGCTGCCAAAACCGAAACCGCTTTCCTGGTGGCTGCAAAAACTGTTCGTCTGTAATCCGTTTTACCTCGTCAGCGCCGCGCTGCTGCTATTCGGCTGCTATCGCGTCTCCATTGATGCCCCGCTTTTCGATGTGGAATCGGCCCGGCTCGTGTTCAATTTTACCTCCGTCCAGTTCTACGAGATCCTGTTGGTGTTGACCGCCATCTTTCTCGCGCGCCGCAGCATTTGGTATGATTCCACGCTGCTCGTCGGTTTGGAAAACCTCCTCGTCTTCGTGCCCTTCATCCTCATCAGCCAGGCGGCGCTGATTGATTCCGGTCTGGGGCTTGAGCTCTGCCTGGCCGGCGCGGTCATTGCCGCCGTCCGTTTTGGCGGCCTGAAAAAACATTTCACCCAGCTCAATCTGCCCGGCCGGCTGTTGGGCGTCGGTTCCGTTTTCCTCGTGCTGAACGTGACCTTGCCATTGATCTACCGCCACTTCGGTGAAACCAAGGTCGGCATCCATATCGATTCCGGCCCGGCTTACCACATGAATGAATGTACCTGGCTTTTGATTTTGCCGGCGGTGTTGGCATTGGCGAACTTGCTGCCGCGTGCAAGGGCGGCGGGAAGTTTGCTCCCCCAGCACCGCTGGCTTCCGCTTGGATTGTACACGCTGTGGATCGCGGTGACCTGCGCCCACCTGTACGGGCTTGATTTTATCTACCAATTCGATTTGCGCGGTGAATTGTTCGCCCCCGCCGCCTGCGTTCTGGCCTGGACATTTTTTCTGCGCGTCCCGACCCGGTTCCCGTGGCAAAAATACGCGCTGACCCTCCTGCCGCTCTGCGTGCCGCTGCTCTCGACTTCGCCCGGCGGACGCATGACGTTTCTGATTCTCGCCGCCTTGAACCTCGCCGGTTACGTCGCCGTCAGCCTGTTCGACCGCAGTAACCGGCTCGCACGTCACTTCGTGATCGCCGCCGGATTGTTGCTCATCGCCGGCCTGCCGGCCAGATGGCTGCCGGCTGTCACTCCCGGATCCGTCAATGTGTCCGCCTTTGGACCGGGACTGGTTCAGATGCAATATGTCGCCGCTGGCTTGATGGCCTACCTTGTATTCTGGACCGCCTTGCGGCGCAACCCGATGCTGGCGGTGGTTGGTGCCATCGCTTTTGGCACCGCCATCATATCGGTATTTCACCTTCATCCTGGGGCCGGCTACTGGGCCTTTCAGGGCGGATTCATTTTCCTGCTGCTCCACAGCCTGCGCTGGATCGACAAGGAAAATCCCGGCGCAAATCTGGTCCGGCTGATGGCAGGCTTCTTTTGGGTGCTCCAATCATTCGTCTGGATGAACTCTGATGCCGGCCGGTACTGGATGCCCTTCATCCCGGGTGCCGTCGTGCTGGCCGTTTGCTTCGCGTGCCGGCTCTATCAGCTTGAATGGAAAAAATCCTTCGTTCCCGCCGCCGCCGTGCTGGTCATGCTCTCCGGCCCCGGCACCGCCACGGTCGAAGGCCTGCGCTCGGCACCCGTCGGCCTGCTCGCGGTCACCGCCAGCTTTCTGCTCTTCGGCTTCGGCACGCTAGCCGCGCTCACCCGGCACCACTGGCATAAACCAGAACCTGGTGTTGCAGCCGATGCCGCCCGGTCCCCAGGCGTAAAATCCTGAGAGCGTGTCTGAAAATCAGGCCCGGTCTTTCCTCCTCGTCCTCGTCCTCGTTGTATTAAGTAATTCGCAAACGAGGGCGATTCGGCAACACTGTGAGCGCCATTTTTAGACAGTCTCGGAAGCATCCGGCAGGCTCCGGACAGAGCGGGATAAACTTTTCTTCGGATTGCATCCATGCTTATCTGTGTGACAATAATTTTGTCATGCGAAATCCAATTATCGCCGCACTGGACGTGCCGACCGCGGAACAGGCCTTGCAACTGGCGCAGCAGATCGCCCCGGCCGTCGGCATGTTCAAGATCGGCAGCGAATTGTTCACCGCGGCCGGGCCGGACATCGTCAAAAAGATCCGCGCGACCGGCGCCAGCGTTTTCCTGGACCTGAAATTTCACGACATCCCCAATACCGTCGCCAAGGCCATCGCCTCCGCCGTGAATCTGGACGTGCAGATGATCACCATCCATACCAGCGGCGGCACGGAGATGCTCAAAGCCGCCGAGCAGTCCGCCGAGGAGGTCGCGTGGAAGCTGGGCCGCATCCCGCCGTTGGTGCTCGGCGTCACCGTGCTGACCAGCCTCGATGTCGCGACCCTGCGCGAGATTGGCCTCGATGTGAACATTGAATATCAGGTGCGCCGGCTCGCCACTATGGCCACCAAGGCGGGCCTGCGCGGCCTCGTCTGCTCCCCGCAGGAAGTCGTCAAGTTGCGCCAGTTCATCCCGCCCGCCATGCAGCTCGTCACGCCCGGCATCCGCACCGGCGAAGAAAAGGCCGATGACCAGAAGCGCACGCTCACGCCGAAAGAGGCGATCACCGCCGGCGCCAACTGGCTCGTGATCGGCCGCCCCATTTACGCGGCGGAAAATCCGCGCGCCGCCGCGGAGAAAATTCTGGCATCGCTGACCTGATTTTATTTATGAACGTAAAAACCATCACCGTCGTCGCCACGTTCCAGGCCAAGCCCGGCAAGGAAGCCGATTTGAAGAAAGCCCTCGTCGGCCTCGTCGCCCCCACGCGCAAGGAATTGGGTTGCATCAATTACGACCTCCACATCTCGCCCGAGGATCCCGGTAAATTTCTGTTCCACGAAAACTGGACGACCCGGGCCGCGCTCGACGCCCACCTGCAGAACGATCACATCAAGCTCCTGCTGCCGCGCATGGATGAACTCTGCGTCGGCATGCCCGAGATCAAGGTCTGGGAGCAGATCGCGTAAACGCCCGGCCGGCACCGCTCCATGTTCAGGTGCATTTCCAGACCGCCAACAGTGGAAGAAGCCTCCCGGCGCCCGGGTGGCCGGTCGGAAAAAATGGCCAATTATGGCTGCGCCTGCATTTTCTTCGGCCTGGTCCCGTGGTTTCTGCTATGGCGGCTCTTCCGGTGGATGGGTCATAAGGCCGGGTACCACGGCGATCTGGTTCCATTGACGCTCGCCTCGGTTGTGGTCATCGCGCTTTGTGTCTGGGTGTTTCGGAAACTGGCCCAAGAAATGGGTCGCCAAAAAAAACGCGGCGCGTCAGCAAGCGATGATCTCGTTGAAGAATGGCACATCACATCTTCCCGGGTGCTGGAACTGGTTCCCTTGGGAGATGACGACCCGGTGCTTTGCTTTGAAGCCGGGCCGGGGCGGATTGTGATGTTGAAAGGCCAGTGGCTGCGTGATGAATCCATCTATGGTGCGCCGCGGATCAAGGATGATCCGCATGAAAACTTTCTGAACGGGCTGGGCAGTCCCTTCAGTTTTCCCAGCCGCGAATTCGTGGTGGTCCGCTGGCCCGGCAGCGCCCGGGTCCTCAGCATCCGGCCGGCGGCGGGTTATCTGGCGCCCGAACCTTCCAAGATCCGGATCAAGCGCGACTATTACTTCCGGGATTCTGAAACGTTCAACGGGGACCTGGATCAGCTCCAGCAGGTGCTGGATGCGGAAGCTCAAAAGAACAAAGCCGGGCCAGCAACCGGTTCCAGCCGCTGAATCACTGCGCGATGATGTCAATCACCAGCGGGTTGGGCTTCACCCGTTTCACCGAAATCTCAAACGCCGTTTGCAATCGCTTGACAGCGACCCTGGTCTGGACCGAATCCGCCGCATGCACCCGGCACAGTACGCCGGATATTTCCACGCGCTCACCGGGCTTGGCGATGCGATCCACCCCCACGTCGTAGTTAATCTTTGATTCCTTGGTCAGCCGGCCGCCGCCGATGTCGCGGATAACTTCACCGATGATCCGTGCATCACATTGCGAAACGTAACCGGCCTTGCCGGACTTCACCTCCACGGCAACTTTCGCGGTGGAATCATGCGCCAGCTTGCGATTGAACGCCTTCAGATCCGCGCCCTGGGCCACGATCATCTCATCCCATTTCTTGCGCGGCGCACCTGAAGCCAGGCAATCAGTGGCCATTTGTCGCGCCAGTGCCAGCGATTTGGCCTTGCGCGTTTGCACCAGCAGATGTGCGGCGGAATCAACGACCAATTCCAAAAGATCCAACGGCCCTTTACCTTCAAGACACTCGACGCTCTCCTTCACCTCCAGCCAGTTACCGGCGGCGCGGCCCAGCGGCGTGTTCATGTCCGTCAAAATCGCGCGCGTATCCGTGCCGCACTGGTTGCCCAGCGCCACCATGGCCTGCGCCAGCGTGCGCGCATCCGCCTTCGTTTGCATGAACGCCGCGCAACCAAACTTCACATCGAGAATGAGCGCGCCCAAACTTTCAGCGAGCTTCTTGGAAAGGATCGAGGCCGTGATGAGTTGGATGCTCGGCACGGTGCCGCTCGCATCGCGCAATGCGTAAATCTTTTTGTCCGCCGGCACCATCGTATCCGTCTGACCGCAGATGACGCAGCCGACCTTCTGCACGACCTTGGTGATATGCGCGGCGGGCAGCAGCGTCTTAAACCCAGGAATGGAATCCAGCTTGTCCAGCGTGCCGCCCGTGATGCCCAACCCGCGACCGGAAATCATCGGCACGCGGAAACCCAGGCACGCCAGCAACGGCGCCAGCGGCAGCGAAACCTTGTCTCCGATGCCGCCGGTGGAATGTTTGTCCACGAGCGGCCGCTTGTCCTTGGGAAACCTCAGCACCTCGCCCGAATCCCGCATGGCAAGCGTAAGCGCGGTGGTCTCGGCAGTATTTAGCCCGCGAAAATAGATGGCCATGAGCATGGCGGCCATCTGGTAGTCGGGAATCTTCCCCGCGGTGAATTCGCGGATGAACTCCTGTATCTGCGTCGCCGCGAGCACTTTCCCCTCGCGTTTGTTTTCGATTAACGGAAGAAAGTTCATTTAATTTTGCGGTTACCTTCGTGTGAATAATAAATGCCGTTAGTCCATTCCACTGTTTGATACTCTGACCTTTCGCCGCTGACATAATTGGTTGGTCCAACTTCGATCACCCAATGAAAGAAACCACCACCCCAAAAAACTGAAACGACACCACCTGTCACGAAAGCATCTTCAGGCGGAGTGGGGTATAAATTATGAAGGTATTCGGGAATTTCTGAATCGGGGATTTTCTGGCTGCCATTTGTATCCGGCCAGCGCGTGATGGATTCAAGTGCCCAAGCGCGCAATTTTTCAGGATCGATAGTCTGTTTTGCCTTTCTAAAACCAGCATCGGCATCTGCCACAATTTTTGGTGTCGAAAAATATAGCCAGGCTGCCAAAGAAGAAACGGCTGCCATCACAATAATGACGGCAGCCGCAAATATTTTAAGAATCAGTTGAGCGCCGGATTTTTTTGGCGGCTCTTGGTTCATTGCTTTACCCCACAAACTTCTTCGCCGCGATCGTCGAGTTATGCCCGCCAAATCCGAACGAGTTGTTCACGATGGCGTTCACTTTCATTTCCCGCGCCGTGTTCGGCACGTAATCCAAATCGCACTCAGGGTCGGGCGTCGTGTAATTGATGGTCGGCGGCACGACACCATTCTTGATCGCCAGCGCGCACACGGCCATTTCCACCGCCCCGGCCGCGCCCAGCATGTGCCCGGTCGCGCCCTTGGTGGAGCTGACGGCCAGCTTCCGCGCATGATCGCCAAAAACGGTCTTGATGGCCTGCGTTTCGCAGACGTCACCGACCGGCGTGGAGGTGCCGTGGGCATTCACATAGCTCACGTCCGCGGGATTCAGCCCGCCGGCGCGCAAGGCCATGTTCATGCAACGCGCCGCGCCTTCGCCGCCGGGCGGCGGCGAGGTGAGATGATACGCGTCGGCGGTGTTGCCATAGCCGGCGATCTCGCAATAGATCTTCGCCCCGCGTTTCTTGGCGTGTTCCAATTCCTCCAAAACCAAAACGCCCGCACCTTCGCCCATGACAAAACCGTCGCGGTCCTTGTCGAACGGACGCGAAGCGGTTTTTGGGTCGTCGTTGCGCACGCTCATGGCTCGCATAGCGCAAAAGCCCGCGATGCCGATGGGGATGACCGCCGCCTCGGAACCGCCGGCGAGCATCACCTGGGCATCACCCATCTTGATGTTGCGCCAGGCCTCGCCGATGGCGTGGTTCGCGGTCGCACAAGCTGAGCACGTGGCAAAGTTCGGCCCGCGCAGGTTGAAATACATCGAGACCAGCCCCGACGCCATGTTGGAGATCAGCATGGGGATGGTGAACGGCGAAACCCGCCCGGGCCCGCGCTTTTCCAAAATGTTCAGCTGTTCCGTGGTCGTCGCCAATCCGCCGATGCCGGAGCCGATGAAAACCCCGATCTCATCCAAATTTTCCTTGTCGAGTTCCAGGCCGGAATCTTTTAAGGCCGACCAGCCGGCATACACCCCGAATTGCGAGTACCGGTCCGTGCGGCGGATTTCCTTGGCCGATGGAAACGCGGGTGTCGGGTCAAAATTCTTCACCTCCCCGGCGACCTTCGTGTCGTAGGGCGTGGCGTCAAATGCGGAAATGGTGTCGATTCCGCACTGGCCGGTGATGAGCTTCTGCCAGAACGTGTCCAGGTCGTGGCCCAGCGGGGTTACGACACCCATGCCGGTGATCACCACGCGGCGGTCGGAATGATGGTTTGCCATGGGGAAATCAAACGGGGCAGTTCGGGCTGTGTCCAGCCAAAACTGCCCCGTGGTTCAAGTTCAAATTACTTCTGCGACTCCTCGATGTGTTTGATCACATCGCCGACACTTTGGAGCTTTTCCGCCTGTTCATCAGGCACTTCGATGCCAAATTCCTCTTCCAAGGCCATCACCAGCTCGACCGTATCGAGCGAATCCGCACCGAGATCCTCGATAAACTTGGCCTCCGGAGTCACTTGCTCCGGCTTCACGCCGAGTTGTTCGACGATGATGTCTTTTACACGTTGGTCAATAGGTTTGTCTGCCATAATTATGCCTGCTTTCTAGCTTACAACCGTCATGGGCGTCAAGCCCTGAATCCAAGTTTTTCCGGACTGAAACTTTGATTCTCTCGCCGGTTCCAAGCCCAAATTTAAAAAATCACATTACCATGCCGCCATCCACCGTCAAAACCTGCCCCGTCACATACCGCGCGCCCGGCCCGGCCAGGAACAACGCCGCCTCCGCGATGTCCGCCGCCTGCCCGAATTTGCCCAGCGGAATCTGCCGCAGGATGTTGCCTTTCAGCTCCTCGTTCAGCTCCGAGGTCATGTCCGTCTCGATGAAACCGGGCGCGATGGCGTTCACCGTCACGCCGCGGCCCGCCAGCTCGCGCGCGACCGACTGCGTGAACCCGATCAGCCCTGCCTTGCTCGCCGCGTAATTGCTCTGCCCCGGATTGCCGATCAACCCGATGACCGACGAGATGTTCAAGATACGGCCGGACCGCTGTTTTGCAAATGTGCGGAAAAACGCCCGCGTAAAATGGAATGCGCCCTTGAGGTTCGTGTTCAAAACCGTGTCCCAATCCGCATCGCTCATGCGCATCAGCAAGCCGTCGCGCGTCACACCCGCGTTGTTCACGAGGATGTCCACCTTGCCACAGTCAGCAATAATCTTGTCGGCGGCGGCGGTCACCGCGTTGCCGTCCGAGACATCCACGGCCAGCGCCCACGCCTTGCGGCCCAACGCGCGGATTTCCGCCGCAACCTTCTCGGAATTTTCCTGCGTGCGCGATACGACCACGACATCCGCGCCCTCTTGGGCGAATTTCAAGGCGATGGCGCGGCCGATTCCACGACCCGCCCCGGTGACAACGGCAATTTGATTGGTAAGTGAGCTCATGTTTGCAAATGTTAAACCGTGAACCGGCATAAATGCACCCGAAAAATTTGCCCCCGCTTCATTCCTTGCATACAAATCTTGGTCCTTCCGGTGTCTATTTAGTGAATCTGCGGGATGATTGAAGAATCGGACCATTCAGTGAGCCCGGCAAAGCCACCGCCTTTTTTTCAAAAGGTGGATTGGATCACCTTTTGCCTGGGCGCCTTTTTGGCATTGGTGATGTATCTGTTCTCACTGGCGCCGGAGGTGACTTTGGAATACTCGGGAATTTACGGCGCATCCGCCATGCACCCCGGGCCGTCTATGCCTCCGGGTCATCCAATTTGGGTGGTCTATGGCTGGCTTTTCATCAAGTTGATTCCATTTGGCAACATCGCTTGGCGCCTCAATCTGGCCTCAGCCGTGGCCGGTGCCTTGATTTGCGGTCTCATCGCTTTGATGGTATCGCGCATCGGGCTTCTGGTTGTGGAAAGCATCTCCCGCTTTAAAACGATTCCCACGCGCCAACAAACTGCCTGCCGCCTCGTTTGCGGCTGTGTTGCCGGTTTGGGTTTTGCGCTCGATGGCTGCTTCTGGCCCAAGGCGGTCATCACCGACACTTGGCCGTTGAGTCTGCTTTTCCTTTCGCTCTCGCTTTGCTTGTTGGCTCGCTGGTTTTTTCGGCCGGTACAAAGGCTGCCGCTTTATCTGGCAACCATGGTTGGTGGCTTCATGGTGATTGAAAGTCAGGCCCTTATTCCCGCGGCGCTGGGCTTTTTGATTCTGCTGTCGCTCGGCGACAGAAAGCTTGGCCGGGACGCGATGTTGTTAGTTAGCCTTTGTCTTTGGCTGCTGTTGTGGCGGCTGCCTTATGCGTTCTATGATTACCATGACCTGATGTTTTACGCCGCCATATTGAGCGGATCCATCGGCATCGGTTTGTGCTGGTTGGACCGAAAAATTTTAAGTGAATGGCCGGCCTTGCTTTGTTGCATCACTTTGTTGTTGATCGCTTTCAGTTCAGATTTTCTGCTGGCCGTTTTTTCCATGACGAATCCACCCGTCAACTGGGGTTACCCTCGCACGGTGGAAGGCTTCTTCCATGTCACAAGTCGGGGACAATATTGCTCAAGCGAACTTTGGCTGAGCCGCGGCCTGCTGCTTCAGGGATGGAGAATATATCTGAAAATTTCGGCGGACGATCTTGGGGTGTTTTACTTGCTCGCCGCTGCCGTTCCCGGCTTGCTCTTAACCAAATTAGCTGGCCCTGTTCGCAGGTGGCTCGTCGGCATGTTTGCCCTCTGGTTCTTCACTAATTTTCTGATGCTGGCTGTCCTGATGCCTCAGGATTACAGCCGCGCGACCATTGATATAAATGCTCCATATTTTGCCGCCACGCATCTGATATTGTCGATTCTTGGAGGCTGCGGTTTGATGCTGGTCGCCGCTCTCTGTGCGCGTCCAACACCCGGTAAAGTCATGAATTTAGCGCCTTCACCGTCGCCTCCAAGCTCGCCACATCCGCCACATTCAGCACCGGCACCGTCTTATCAATCCGCTTCATGAAGCCGCTCAACGCCGCGCCCGGTCCCAGTTCGATGAACCGCGTAAAACCCTGCGCCAGCAACGCCCGCACCGAGTTCTCCCACAGCACCGACGCACAAACCTGCTCCACGAGCTTCGCCGCGATGTCCGCCGGTGCGCCATGCGCCTGCGCCGTCACGTTGGAGATCACCGGCACCGCGGGCGAAACCAGTTTCACCTTTGCCAGCTCCGCCGCGAGCTTCGGCTGCGCGCTCGCCATCAGCGGCGAATGATACGCGCCCGCGACCGGCAGCGGGATCGCCTTGCGCGCGCCCTTGGCCTTCGCCAGTTCGCACGCCTTTTCAATCTTGTCCGCCGCGCCCGAGACCACCAGTTGCCCGGGACAGTTCAGGTTCGCCAGTACCACGCCCGCTTCCGCGCAAACCTCGCGCGTCGGCGCCTCGTCCAAACCGATGACCGCCGCCATGCCGCCCTTCGTCGCCTCGCACGCTTCCTGCATGAACTTTCCGCGCTGCCACACCACGCGCAGGCCGTCCTCAAAGCTCATCGCCCCCGCCGCCGTCAACGCCGTAAATTCCCCCAGCGACAAACCGGCCGTCGCCTCAAATTTCAAGCCCGGCACCTGCTCCTGCAACAATTGCAGTGCAACCCAGCTCACGAGGAAAATCCCCGGTTGCGCGTTCTCGGTCTTGGTCAATTCGGCCTCCGGGCCATTGAAACAAACCCCGGAAAGATCGTAGCCCACCGCGGCGTTGGCGCGGTCGAACCACGCTTTCGCGCTCGGATATTTTTCAGCCAGGTCTTTGCCCATGCCAACGACTTGTGCGCCCTGACCGGCAAAGAGAAGTGCGGTTTTGCTCATAGATTCTGCAAATTCAACCCGAATTTTCCCGCGAACGAAAGCATTTTAGGTAAGGCGCGTCGCTCCGCGCGCGCCGCGCCTGCCAACCAACGCGTTTTAGTTCACGACGATGCATGTACCATATTTTCCACTCTGCAAATTCCTTGCTTGCCCTCGCCGTCATTCCGATGAAAATGTTCCGCAGGATAAATTTATGTTCTCCCACGTTGTCATTTTCTGGACCGACCCCGCCAAACCCGGGGCCGCCGATGCCGTCATCGCCGGCGCCAACAAATTTCTCAAGCCCATCCCCGGCCTCACGCATTTTCACATCGGCAAGATGGTTGGCAGTCCGCGCCCCGTCGTGGACCAGACCTATCAGGTCGCGCTGAACACCGCCTTCACCAGCAAGCAGGCGCAGGATGATTATCAGGTGCATCCGGAGCACCTCAAGTTCGTCGACCAATGCGTAAAACCTTTCGTGAAGAAAGTCACCGTCTACGATTTTGAGTAAAGCGTTCATCAGGGAGGTTCACGCCCTTGGGTGAAATTTCCGGTGCACCTCCCGCAGCCGGTTTCCCGCCACGTGCGTGTAGATTTCCGTCGTGCCGATGTTCGCATGGCCCAGCAACTCCTGGATCACCCGCAGGTCCGCGCCATGCTCCAGCAGATGCGTCGCGAAACTGTGCCGCAGCATGTGCGGCGTGATGTTCCGCTCCACCCCCGCGCGCCGCACCCGGTTCTTGATGCGCAGCCACAACGTCACCGCCGCGAACGGCGTCCCGCGCTTCGTCAGAAAAACATTCGCCGGCGATTTCGGCGTGATGCGCTTCGGCCGCCCCGCTTCGATGAATCGGTTCAACGCTGCCACCGCCTTGCGCCCGATCGGCACCACGCGCTCCTTGTTACCCTTGCCGATGACGTTGATGAACCCCGCGTCCAGATGCAACTGCTCCAGTCGCAAATTCCTCATCTCCGACAGCCGCAAACCACACGCATACGCCAGCTCCAAGATGGCCTGGTCGCACAAACTTTCCGGCGTCTCGGGCACCTCCGGCTGTAGCAGCTTCGTGATCTCATCATGGCTCAACGCCTTCGGCAGCCGCTTCCACCGGCGCGGCAGCGAAAGGTTCTCTGCCACGTTCACCGGCAATATCTTTTCCAGCTCCGCAAATTTGTAAAACGCCCGCAGCGCCGCGATCTCCAGGTACACGCTCTCGCCGCTCAACCGCTTCGTCGATTCCTTCGGCTCATCCGCCAGTGGACGCATCCGCTCATGTTGCAAAAACGCCATGAGTTGCTTTAGCTCCACCTGTTTCCAGTCCGTGATGCCCTGCTTCTCCGCCCACCCTGTGAATTTCCCGAGCAACGCGGCGTACGTCTTCGCCGTGTTGTCCGACTGCCCGCGCTCGTGGCGCAGATACTGCAGAAAATCTTCAACGAGGTTTTGCACGTCAGGAGAATAGTGATAATTGCGTGCTCCCTGCACGACGAAACGCCGCCGTCGACAGCTCCCCGCCCTCGTTTGCGATACCTGCTTTCCGCCGCGCCACCTCGAACATCTGCGCGATCTGCTCCGCGAATATCCCCTCGCCGCTGAAACGCTTGTTCCACTGCGCGTCATACAGCTTCCCGCCGCGCATCGCCCGCAACCGGTTCAACACCTTGTCCTTCTTGTCCGGAAAATGCGTCCCCAACCATTGCTCGAATAACGGCGCCACCGCATGCGGCAGCCGGATAACCGTGTATCCCGCCGATGTCGCCCCCGCGGCCGCCGCCGCCTTGAGGATTCCCGGCACCTCATGATCCGTCAGCCCCGGGATGATCGGCGCCACCAGCACGCCCACCGGAATGCCCGCCGCCGCCAGCTTCCGGATCGTCTCCAGCCGTGCCGCCGGTGGCGATGTCCGCGGTTCCATGATTGAGCGCAGTGCCGGGTCCAGCGACGTCACCGAAATCATCACTTGCACCGCGTTATGTCGCGCCAGTTCCCCCAGCAGATCCACATCGCGCGCCACCAGCGCGTTTTTGGTCACGATCGCCACCGGATTCCGGAACTCCGCCAGCACCTCCAGGCAACGCCGCGTCAGCTTCAGCTTCCGTTCCACCGGCTGGTAACAATCCGTCACCCCGCTCATGAAGATCACCTGCGGCTGCCACTTCGGCGATGACAGCTCCGCCCGCAACAACTCCGGCGCATCCTCCTTCACCATGATTTTGCTCTCAAAATCCAGCCCCGCGGAAAAACCCAGATACTCATGCGTCGGCCGTGCGTAACAATAGATGCACCCATGCTCGCAACCGCGATACGGATTCAGCCCCGCCCGGAACCCGATGTCCGGGCTGTCGTTCATCGTGATTACCGTCTGGCTGTGATCCTTCAGGAACTGTGTGCGCGGCAGCACATCCTCCTCCGGATTCCAGTCCGCATCCGGCTCGAGAAAAATCTTCTCGAACCGGTTCGCCGGATTCTCCAGCGCACCCCGGTGCGCCGCTATGATTCGTTCCGCCTGCATAATTTCATTTTAGTTCAACTTCCCCGCCGCGCGAACGGAATCCAAAAATTTCCGCCCGCAACATCAGATTTCTCCTTGCGAAAGAATCCTCCTCGTCCTCGATTCATGAGGTCAGCCTTCACGAAAATGTCATGTCTGTTAATCACTGTTAATCGCTGTTAATCGTTGTTTTTCTCTGGCGTATCCGCGGCCGTTTAGAGGGCCAAAGGCCCGGTCCATTCCAGCCTGGGGCAACGCCCCAGGAAACGCCCCCGAACCGGACCGAGGGCTGAAGGCCCGACCCATTATGGCCCGTCCTGCGCCCGGTGATCGTCCGCAATGACCTGTTTTCACAGTTTTAAAATTATTTTGGTCGGATTAGGTCGGATTTAGCCGGATATCGGCGGATAAACCGGTCTCTGCCGGCAACCTCTGTGCCTCTGCGCCTCTGTGGCAACCGTGTCCTGCGTGGCCGATTGCCAGTGCGGCACGCACTAAAAATTCTGGGGTTTGACAAAGCTTGACGGGGCTTGACCGCCCCTGATTCCCAATCACTTGCGCAACCCGGTTTTGCCAGGCTCCGGCGGCGCGCATCTTTGCCAAGTCGGGGTTCGGCCACCCCGCATCCCGCGCCGGCCCATTCTTCATTTTTAATTTTACATTTTTCATTCAATGTCGCCCCCATCCTGCCACTCATCCGGACAACCTTCATTCCGAATAGATTCCGATTCATTCCGTCCACATTCCGACCTCGACCCGCGATTTGGTGGCCGACTGCAAAGTCCCCGTCCGGCGTCGGACCCGGCCGCCCATTCTCCGTTTCTGCATTCTTCATTCTTCATTTTTCCTTCAACTTTAACGCCCCCGGTTGGACAAAGGCTGTCCAACCCAAAAAATAAACCCACGGTTTTAAACCGTGGGTTAAACGCAAAAGTGAACCAAAGTTCCGCAACCTCCGGAGCGCCAGGCACCGCCCCGGCGTGCCCCTTGCTTCGTAGCAGCCGACGTGAGGAGGCTCTAACTGAAGTCCGGGCCGTCGCAACGTAGCCTTGGCGAAGGCGGAAGGACGCCCGACGTTGTTATTTGGTGCTTCTCTGGAGCTTGGATGTTGGACGCTTGGAATTTAATTAGTCATTAGGATTTAGCACTTAGTCATTTTCCTAAATGCCCATCCAAAAATCCACCACCCGCCCTAAAGCTTCCTCCCCGTCAACCGTTCATACGCCTCCAGATACTTCGCGCTCGTCTTGGCCACCACATCTCCCGGCAACACCGGCCCCGGCGGCGTCTTGTCCCACGTGAGCGTTTCCAGATAATCCCGCACGAACTGCTTGTCAAAGCTCGGCTGCCCCTTGCCCGGCACATACTGGTCCGCCGGCCAGAACCGCGAAGAATCCGGCGTCAACACCTCGTCGATCAGGATCAGCTTCCCTTCGAACAGCCCAAATTCAAACTTCGTGTCCGCGATGATGATGCCGCGTTGCCGCGCATAATCGCGCCCCGCCTTGTAGATCTTCAGGCTCAAATCGCGCGCCTGCGTCGCCAGGTTCTCGCCCACGATCTTGCACGCCTCCTCGAACGAAATGTTTTCATCATGCCCTTCCTCCGCCTTCGTGGACGGCGTGAAGATCGGCTCCGGCAATTCCGCCGATTCCGTCAGCCCCGCCGGCAGCTTGATGCCGCATACCGTCTGCGATTTTTTGTACTCCTTCCATCCGCTGCCCGAGAGATATCCGCGCACGATGCACTCGATCGCCAGCGGCTTCGCCTTCTTCACGATCATCGAGCGGCGCGCCAGCTGCTCCGCGAACGGCTGCAAATTTTTCGGCAACGGATCATCCGCCTTCGCCAGCAGATGGTTCGGCACCAGCGCGGCAAACTTCTCAAACCAGAAATGCGACACTTGCGTCAGCACCTCGCCCTTGCGCGGGATGCCGTTCGGCATGATCACGTCGAACGCCGAGATGCGGTCGCTCGCCACGAGCAAAAAACTGTCGCCCAGGTCAAACACCTCCCGGACCTTTCCGGAACGGACCTTGTTGATGCCGGGCAGATCGAGTTTCAAAATGGGAGCATTGTTCATCGCGCAGAAAAATAAAGACCCCGCCCCAAACTTCAAAGCCGAAAGTGAAAAAAGCTCAATCCCGCTACAGCCTCCTGCTCCACAACTCACGAACTTTAAAGCGGCGCCCAACGGCTGTTCCCTCTCCCAGCGGGAGAGGGTTAGGGTGAGGGAGAACGGGTCCGCCAACATCAAGCCATGGTCATGATTAATCCGTTTGTAATTTGGTTATTGGATCTTCTCTGACCTGTCGCGCCGTAGCCTCGGCGAAGGCGGATGCTTGGCCGGAACCATGCAGTCAGAATTAACGCAAAGGCGCGAAGATGCAAAGCCGCAAAGCGGGCAAGGCAAACGACAATCAAGGCTGCTGAATTTGGCATAACCCAATGGTGAAGTTTCACCGCCGCACCAAATTTTTTTAAATCCTTGCGTCTTTGCGCCTTGGCGACTTTGCGTTAAAAGTTTTCCGCCTCGTTACGGCTTAGATATTGGAATTTGGAGCTTTCGGCGCTTCCCCATCAGTTCCCCGCCACGGTCGCCGGCACCGGAATCCGTATCTCAATCTCCGTGCCCGTCCGCCCGTTGGATTTGACCTTCAAGGCGCCGCCCACATACGCCGCCCGCTCGCGCATGCCCAGCAGGCCAAAACCGTTCTTTTCTTTGTCTTTTCGCCGGGCCAGCCGGTGCTCTGGGTTAAAGCCGACCCCGTCGTCATGGATGCTCAACTGCACAAAGCCGGCCGGCTTCGTCAGGTGCACCGTCACGTGACTGGCGCGGGCGTGCAGCCCCACGTTTTTCAAGGTTTCCTGTAAAATCCGGTACAGCGCCAGCTCGGTGTCGGCATTCAGCCGCACGGTCAGCTCCACGCAGGTCAGCTTCACGGACACGCCCGTCCGGTGCGAGAACTCCGTGCTCGCGTCGTGCAGGCCGGCGACCAATCCCAGGTGGTCCAATACGCTGGGCCGCAGATTGCGCGAGATGCGCTCCACTTCCTCCGCCGTCTCCCCCAGCAGCTCGCAAAGTTTGACCGCTTCCTTTTTCGCGGTCTTTTCGCTCGCCGGCAGCGTGTCCGCCAGCGTCTGGCTGCGGACCAGCACCGCGCACAGCATCTGGGTGATGGTGTCGTGCAATTCCAGGGCCACGTGCCCGCGCTCGGCTTCCTGCACCTCCACCACGCGGTTCGTCAGGGCCCGCAGCAGCTCCTCCGTCCGCCGCGCCTCGGTCATGTTCGTCACCACCATGCCGATAATCACCTGTTCGGAACCTTGATTGGCCAGTTCCCGGATGGAGAGCAGCGCCGGTACCAGCGAACCGTCGCCGGCATGGAGCAACACCTGGATTTGGGAGCCGGTTTTGGCGGCCCGTTTCATCAGCGGCCGGAGCAGGGCACGGTCCGCGACGGAAAGAAAACGGCGAAAGGAACCGCCCGTCACCTCCTCCAGCGGACATTTGACCATGGTCGCAAAGCACTGGTTCGCAAAAAGAATCGTCTTGTCCGCCGTCAACGTCAGCGCCCCTTCATTCATGGATTCGATGAGCAGGCGGTACGCGTGCCCGGCACCTTCGAGTGTGAACACCCGGTCCCCTTGTTTGCCGGCGCCCATGACCGCATCCACTTCTCCACTGCGGATGGCCCGGAGCGTTTCATCCGCTGCCGCCAGCCGGGCGCGGATTTCCGCCAGTTCGCCAAACGTCTCGCCGGCGTTTACGCGGACCGGCACCGGCCGGGCGGAGTTTTTTTTGGGGGAAATCTTCACAGCACAATCTTGCCCTTGGCGATCATGTCCAGTTCCACCATCAGGCCGGCCAGGTTCGACAGGTTGCCGATGAACCGGCGCAGCGGCGGCGGGAGTTCGATGATCAGTGTCGGGGTCGCGACGATCTGGTTCAGCCGCGCCAGTTTGGGCTGCTGGTAGATGTCGATCACCTCCAGTTTGCAGTTGTTCTTCAATTCCACCGCGCATAGTTCCCGGACGCGCAGCACGGCCTGGCGCGATCTGGCCGTGGCCCCCGCCACGAACAATCGCAACAGGTATTTGCCGGCGGGCCGGGTGGCCGGGGACTTCGCCACGCCTCTGACCGCGCGGCGGGTTTTGTTTGGTTTCATCGGCACAAAAGTCTCGGTTAATTCGCCGCTCGCAAATCCAGGCCCACGAGCAGGCGCGCGGTGTCGGAAAGGTTGCCGATGATGGTTCGCATGGGTTGCGGCAGCCGGCGCACCACTGTGGGGATGGCCAGGATCTGGTCGCCTTTGGCCAGGTGCGGCTGTTTCACCAGGTCAATCACCTTGATGCGATAACGGCCTTTGAGGTGGGTTTCGCAAAATGTCTTCAGGTTTGTGAACGCCGCCTCTGATTTGGACGTCTGGTCCATCACATAAAGGCGCAGTTGCCAGAGTTTGGCGGGCCGGCGCGGGGCGGCGGCGCGGCGCTTGGCAGCTTTTGTTTTCATCAATACCCCCTCCCGTTTCTGCCGGCGCGCACCCGCGGGCCGGCCGCCACCTTGGTATCCGCCTGGCGCAGGATGCCGGAGGCGGTTCGCTCGGTGGTCAACATCCGCGTGCTGATGCCCACCTGGTCGGCGATGCGCCGCAGTTCCGCGGATTCGCTTTCATAGTCGGCGCGCAGCCCGCTGATCTGCCGTTCGATCGCCATGCGTTTGCGCTCCACCTCGCGCTTGAGCCGCGCGGCTTCCTGCTGGCCCGCCAGCACGGCGGCCTTTTCCAGCGAATTTTGCGCCATGCGCGCGGAACCCGTCAACACGCCGCTCGCGCCGATGTAGGCGTCCACCACGTCGATGCCGTGGTCGGAGATCAGGAACTCGCGGACCTGGTTCGAGTGCTTCATGCCGCGGGCCTTGAGCACATAGAGCACCCGGTTGCGCTCGCCGTTGCCCTCAAAATCCTGCAGCAGCAGCCAGGCGTCCATCAGTGAGGACATGCCGCCCTCGCTTTGTTGCAGTGCATGACCGCCCTGCGTCAGGCTGGTGAACAGCGAGGTGACCTGCCCGGCCTTCAAAAAGTCAATCAGCCGGGTGACCATGCCCTTGCCTTCGGAGACGGTGCCCAGGTCCATCAGGCTCGTGATCGGATCTACGATGACGACGTGGGGTTTGAACGTGGCGATCTCCTTGAACATCGTGGCCAGGTGCATTTCCAGGCCGCACAGCGAGGGCCGTGCCGAATGAAACCGCAGCAGCCCCCTTTTGACCAGCGGCTCCAGGCGCAACCCGATGGAATGCATGTTGCGCATGATCTGGTTGGGTGATTCCTCGAACGAAAAGAAGAGCACGCGTTCCCCGCGCCGGGCGGCGGCCTGCGCAAAGTTGGACGAGATGATCGTCTTGCCCGTGCCCGCCGTGCCCGTCAGCAAAATGCTGCTGCCGCGAAAAAATCCCCGCCCGCCCAGCATCGCATCCAGCCGGGGTACGCCGGTGGCGATCCGCTCGTTGGATACCTGGTGGTTCAGCGACAGCGAGGTGATGGGCTGCACGCTGATGCCCTCTTCGCCGATCAGAAAGGGAAACTCGTTCGTGCCGTGCAGCGCGCCACGGTATTTCACCACGCGCAGATGCCGCGTGGCGATCTGGTCGCTCACCCGGTGGTCGAGCAGGATCACGCAGTCGGACACATATTCCTCCAGCCCGTGGCGCGTCAATGATTCGCGCCCGCGCTCGGCCGTGATGACGGCGGTCACGCCCTTGTTCTTGAGCCAGCGAAAAAGCCGGCGCAGCTCGTTGCGCAAGATCGCCTCGTTGGGCAGGCTGGCAAACAATACCTCCAACGTGTCCAGCACCACGCGCTTGGCGCCGATGGAATCGATCGCATGACCGAGCCGGACAAACAATCCTTCCAGGTCATACTCGCCGCTTTCCTGGACTTCGCTGCGCTCGATGTGGACGTAATCGATCACAATTTTTTTGCGCCGGACCAGCCGGTCCAGGTTAAACCCGAGCGAAGCAACGTTGGCCTTCAACTCCGCTTCCGTCTCCTCGAAGGCCATCAACACGCCCGGCTCGTCAAACTGCACCGCCCCGCGCATCAGGAATTCCGCCGCCAGCAGCGTCTTGCCGCAGCCCGCGCTGCCGCATACCAGCGTCGGTCGTCCGCGCGGCAATCCGCCACCCGTGATTTCATCGAGCCCTTGGATGCCGGTCGGGCACTTGGGCAATTGAACCGCCAACGCGGCGGATTTGTGACCGTTGTTTTTGACCCGGCCAGGGCCGCTTTTTTTCATGCAAATGGGTGATGTTGATAAACTAATCCACCCTGATTGTCGTGTAATCGTCACCATCGGTATATGGGGTGAACACCTGATTGCCCCGGCACCGTTGATTCTTTGGTAAAAATTTGGGCACCTCACCCGGCCTGTCGCCCGACCGTTCCGTTCGTCCCAGCGGGACAACTGGAAATTAGCCAGACACGCAGTGTTTGGTTTGTCGCCTAAGAATCGTCCGTCCTGAAAGGACGGCGGAAGTTTCCATCAAATTTATGGCAGCCTTCAGCTTCCCGACTCACGCAATTAAAACAACCGTCCAACGGGTTTCCCTCTCCCAGCGGGAGAGGGCTAGGGTGAGGGAGAACGTGCTGCTAAACCGGAACCATCCGACCTCACCAAGCCGCGTTTGAACCTTGATTATTGGATTTTCTCTGAATTTTGGATGTTGGAATTTGGAGCTTTGGGCGCTTGCGCCCTACGCCACTGGCCGCTCAATCAGCTTCACCAGCAACGGGATGCTCGCCTGCGAAAGGTTGTCCAGCCGCACATCCACCGAATACAGCCCCGGCTCCTCGAACTTCAATTGCTGGATGTTCACGATGAAATTGCGCGTCAGAAAATGCGCGTCATCCGGCAACGCCACCGGCACCGGCATCTCGATGCTCTGCATGATCGACCGGCCGTCGGCGTTGATGAAGCTCAGCGTCAGCTTCCGCGTCCCCTCGTCGCCCGGCACAAACGTCACCCGCAACGCCACCGAGCACTGCGGATGCACCGCTGGCATCTGCGGCGCGTAAATCGTGTCAAAGGAGCCCAGCAGGTTCAGCTTGCCGTTGTCTTCCGTCGCCGCATCGCAAAGCACGGCCACCTGAATGTTCATGCGTCAAGATTAAGGCAATAAATCCTCAAATTGAAACGTAATTCTTTTGTCCGCTGCGCTGAATACTCTCACCCGTTGCGTGTTTTTCATACATACATGCGTGAATGTCTCGCGGTAAAGGTAGGGCGCGCCAACCGCCCCCTCCTTCAAAGTTGGGCGTTAAGTGTTAAATGTTGAATGTTATCCCCTTCCACTGGACAAATCCCCACCACGCCGTACATTCACAACGCCAAAAAACTATTTTAAATTTTCTATGCGCACCACCAAAGCCTACGCCGCCCTCAACGCCACCGCCCCGCTCGCCCCCTTCTCCTTTCAGTATCGCGACCCCGGCGCCCACGAAATCGAGATTCAAATCCTCTACTGCGGCATCTGCCAC
>Ga0210392_10000431_pt1 | contig 26117 bp, 24 predicted proteins | sample IncBWC30OmetaG_FD_161057 | JGI IMG/M metagenome (GOLD analysis project Ga0210392, IMG submission 161057) | Forest soil microbial communities from Barre Woods Harvard Forest LTER site, Petersham, Massachusetts, United States - Inc-BW-C-30-O ... | reverse complement strand
CCCGGACATTGGCCAGTCCTGATGGCGGGGCGAGCTTAGATCGGCTGGGCTCGCAACTCGCGAAGCAGCGCTTCCACCCGTCGAAATGCGGCATTTCGGCCGAGCTGCAGCAGGTGACCGCCGTGCCACGAAACCAGCGGCGAGCCGAAATGAGCCGCCAACTTGCGAGCGTGAGCCACCGGCGTGATGCGATCGGCCTTACCAGCGACGACCAGCGTGCGGGACGGTGCAATCAGCGACCGGCGATCGAGCGGACTTACGACGCGGTAAATGCGCTCGAGCAAGGCGTGCTCTTCGGCCTCGGCTTCGGGGGCCGCGCTGAGCTCGCCTTGCTCACGCGCGAAGTCAGCCAGCGAGGCAAGCGGGATGACGGGCACGCAAAACGACAGACCCTCTTGCACGGTGGCCAAGAGCGCGGCCGTGTAACCGCCGAGGCTCATGCCCATCACGCCGACCTCGGGATGACCTTGCTCGCGTAGCCAGCGCACGAAGTTCCGCAAGTCGCCGATGATTTGCCGAAAGCCTTCGGTGCTGAAACGCGGGTCAGCGCCCGGAAACTCCGGTGGGCCGCGGCGCGCGGGGTTCGCGCGCACGCCGTGGAACGGTAACGTGAAGAACGCCACGTCGTAGCCGCTGCGCAAGAAGCGTTGCACCGGCCAGAGCTTCGCCTCCACGTGATAGCTTCCCGCCATGTAACCGTGAATTAGAATCGCTACGGGGCGCTTTTGTTCCGCGCACAACAGGCGAACCGACGCCGCGTGGTTTTGGGTCGTGCGCTCGTAGCGCTCGCGCATCCCCGGGATGAACGGCTGGTAGTCGCTGGCCCAGGAAAGATCCAACGCTTGCGCGACGCTGAAATCGTTGGGCGCTGCACGCGCGACCGGTGAGATGCCGCGCACTGACTGAAAGAACTCGTCGCCCAGGGTCTCCGGGTAGAGCTCGGCAAAGCCTCGCAACACGGTAGCGCGCTGATCACTCGAGGGCGGTGCCATCGATGCCGTGCGACGCGCGTTGTTCCGCGCCTGCACGGCGAGCGTCGCAGCGCGATCCACCGCTCCCGCTGCACTGCCTAGAACCCGCCGTGCGACGCGACCGAACACCCGTCAACGCTACACCGAAAGCTTTGCTCATGCACCGTGCAAGGCGCGCGCTTGAAAGAGCAGGAGCTCGAGCGTGCCCGCCTCACGTAGAAAAGTCTGGTCGTGCGGTCCTTCGCCGAGCGTGAAGGTCGAGCTCACGCCGCGCTCGTCGAGCCGCTGCGCCAGGCGCTTTGCGGCGTCGCGAAATGGATCGAAGCTCGAGGTGGTGACGTGTACGCGGCGCGGCCCGTACTTGGACGACGCTTCCGCGATGCGCCGCGCGTACACGTCCGCGAGCTGCGCACCGAACGCCCCTTGCATGCTGCCGACCACGCCGAACAGCTCCGGCTTGCGCGAAAACACCTCGAGGGAGACGTAGCCGCCGAGCGACACGCCGTCGACGCCGAGGTGCCCAGCGCCCTCGAGCGTCGGTGTTGCCGCGCGCACGACGGGCAGCAGCGCGTGCTCCACGTACTCCGCGTAGCGGTCGAGCACCGGGGAGCTCGGATCCTTGCCGAGCACGTTCGGCGTGAACGGGCAGACCAACGCTACGTCCGGGAACGGCGAAAGCGCGAGCTCGCCATTGATTTCGGCGAGTCGCTCGTCGGACAAGTAGCGCTGCCGCGGCAGCGTGCGCACGACCGGCGGCGCACACAACCGCGCGTACGCCTCGGGCAACCCGTAGCGCTCGTACCAGGCGTGAATGCCGAGCGCCTCGCTGCCCGTCTCGCCGAGCCCATGAAACAACACCAAAAGCGGCAAGGCCACGCTGTCGGCGACGCGCGTTGGGCGAAGCAGCAAGCACTTTTGCCCGAACCGACCCGCGCCCGGAATCGGCAGCTCGCGCGCGGACAAGGGCGCCTCATCGGCCCGAGCGCGCTCGGCGAATAGCGTCGCGGTCAGCGTGAGCCAGCGGCGCCGAGACAGCATCGCGCGGGCTAACTCCGATGCCTCAGCGTGGGGATCAGCTTCGCGGGCGAGCTCACCATGAGCAGCGTGCCGAGCGCGGCCACGCCGAGCCCGCCGCCCACGCGCCCGAAGTGCAAGGCATGATCGCCGATGCGCCCCGCAAAGCGCACGTCCAAGATCACGACCGCGTTGTACGCCGCGTGCCCGATGATCGACGGCACCAGCGACCCGCTGTACAAGCGGGTCAAGCCGAAGGCGATGCCGAGCACGATCGTGCCGGCAATTTGCGTCGGTTCGAGGTGGAAAAGCCCAAACAAGACGCTCGGGATCAACACCATCTCCGCGTGCGATCGGTTCTCGAACGCGCGCGTCAAAAGCCCGCGGAACATCAGCTCCTCGACCAACGCGGGCAGGATCGCGGCAGCGCACAGCACCAAGAGCAAGCCGCCACTGCTGGCGTTGCGCGCCACTGCCACGACCAAGCGCTCGGCGTTGACATCGCGACCCAAGAACCGAAACGCGAGCTCACCTGCGAATTCAGCGAGGGGCCCAAACCCAAACACGATCAAGAGCCCGGCACAGATGGTACGCAGCGTCGGGTGCCCGAGCGGGAACACGTGGCCCATGCGGGGGCGATACCGGATCATCCAAAACGCGAGCGTGAACGCGACCGCGAGCTCGTTCACTGCGATCGACACCGCGATCCAAGTCGAGCTCGTCACCAGCGGCGAGGTGTGCGGGTCGGAGACGAACGACAGCGCGCGCTCCAGCGAAAGCCCGGCGCGAACGGCCAGGATCGCCGCGGTCGTCGCGACGCCAACTCCGGTGACGAGCACCGCGAGCAACGCCATCAGCCAAACCAGAACCGCTTGCAGCCTGGTTGGAATTTCCTTGATCGGGGGAGCAATGCTCGGACTCGCCATCGAAGGACGAGAGTCTAACCCCGCTGCCGGCACCCGACGCCCGTCAAAGACTTCGGTGCTGGCCCGCGCTCGTGTATCTTCCGGAAAAGAAGGGCCCTTAATGAAATTCTGCGCAATTTTCCTGTGTTTGGTTGCCTGTCTCGCCAGCTGCTCGGCCAAAACGAATGAACCGGATCCGTACGCGGCGGTGTCTGGCTTTTGCGAAGGGTGGGGCAAGGCCGCCTGCTCGACCACCGTGGTCTCGCACTGTGCCGGTGTGGAGGCGGCGGACGTCACGGCTGACCTGACGAGCGCCTGCGTGACCAGTCAGCAAGCATTCTGTGAGGGGCTCGTGCCGGCCGGCTACGTCTCGACGCAGGCGGGAGTTTGCTTGAGCGCGGTGAAGAAAGCGTACAGCGACGGCACGCTGTCGGCGCTCGAGATCAGCACCGTGCGTCACCTCGGCGATCCGTGCAATCACCTGATCAAGGGAACACAAGCCAAGGATGACACGTGCACGACCGACAACGACTGCAACACCGTCGACAACTACTTGTGCGTGATGAAGAGCGGCGTCGGCGCCTGCGAAATTCCGAAGGTGGTCGCCAACGGGACCTCGTGCAGCGCGCCGGACGCTGCCTGCAACCCGGGCTTTTACTGCGACGGCGAGCACTGCGTGCAGAGCCTCGACAAAGACGAAAAGTGCCTGAACGACTTCGAGTGCCTGAGCGGGCTCGTGTGCGACGCAACCTCGGGCAAATGTGCGCCGCGCGTCAGCCAAACCAATTGCGCCGCAGACGGGGATTGCACGACCAATGTCTGTGATTTGCCGGTCGGCAAGTGCGTCAGCAGCATCATTCTCTCGCCAGCCGAGGGGCTGTGTCAGGATTTGCAATGAGGTTGTGCGCTCGGCATTGGTTGCTTTTGGGTTTGGGGTGCTCCTCTGCGGCGCTCGGCTGCGATGATCACCCGGACAAGCCGCCCAGCACGACGCCCAGCGCGCCGAGCGGAACCGTGACGCCGGAGGCGACGGCCGCGCCCAAGCCCGCGGGCCCTCCTGATTTCGAGATCGACACGCTGAGCGCAAAGGTCGGCTTCGAGCGCGCGCTGCTCGACAAGAACGACGGACGCACCACGCTGCAGAACCTGCTCAAGCCGACCGCGAACTTCGTGGACGGTCAGGACGTAACGCTGGTCGTCGACCGCATGGCGAAATTGCCCTGGGTCATCGCGTTCATCGACGAGCTCGGCAAGCTCGGCGTAAAACACGTGATCGTCAAGACCGACACGCGCAAGGAGCTCTCCGGCAGCCTGCCCTTCACGCCCGAGCTATCGCTGAAGTCACCGCCCGAGTGCAGCGTCGTCGCGATGGTGCTCGAGGACCGCGGCACCGCGGTTTGGAAGCTCTCTGGCGGTGTCGCCACCAAACACGGCAAAGGCATGGCCGGCCCCGACCTGAGCATGACCGGGGACATCGTCGAGCGCTTCGCTAAGGCCTGTAAGCAGTCCACCTCGATATTCGTGTCCGCCGGACCGAGCGTGGAATGGGGCCTCGCCTACGACTTGGCCGCCTCGACGAAGACGATTGAGAAGATTTCGCTCGATACGTTCGTGTTGTTGGAAGAGACGCCGGTGCCGGGCCACAAGGTGGAGATCAAGAAGTAGCTACTACGGCGCGGAGCGTGCCGTGGAAGCGCACACGCGCCGCAACAACTTCTCGACGTCCGCGATGTTGAACGGCTTCTCGAGCTGTTCACCGGGGTACTGCGCCAAAAAATCTCGGGCGCGGTCGGTGAACGCGCCGCCGGTCATGAACACGAAGCGCTCGAGCAGCTCGGGATGCGACTGCTTGACGTTCTCGTAGACTGCCGAGCCGCTCACGTCCGGCATCATCAAATCACACAGGACGAGGTCGAAGCTGGCGTCGCTTTCGAGGCGCTTGAGCGCGTCCCGACCGCTGGTACAGATTGAGACGTCATGCCGGCCTTTGAAGGCGTAGAGCAGGGTCTGGCCGAGCAGCGGCTCGTCGTCGACGATCAGGATGCGCGAACGCGCCGACTCGACTTCCTCAGGCGGCGGCTCGGCAACGGCGCAACGCGCCGCGCTCTCCTCTGGCGCGAACGGCAAAACCACTCTGAAAGTGGTACCACGCCTCGCCTCGCTGGACACGGAGATCTCGCCGCCCAAAGACGTGAGGATCCCTCGACAGATCGAGAGGCCCAAACCGACGCCCGAGCCGGCCACCTTGGTCGTAAAAAAGGCGTCGAAAATGCGAGGCAGCTGCGACTCCGCGATTCCACCCCCAGTGTCTGAAACTTCGATGACAGCGGAGCCGCCTTCGCGACCGGTGCTGATCACGATCTCGTTGTCCGCGGGCTCACCCTCTATCGCTTGTGCTGCATTGACGATCAGATTGAGAAAAACCTGACCCAAGCGCGCTTCGTCCCCGCACACAGGCGGCAGCCCCGCATAACGTTTGACCAGCCGAGCCCGGTGACGGATCTCGTTCCAGGCTACGCGGATCGTGGCATCCAAGATTGCCTCGATGTCCACGGACTCGCCGCCAACTCCTCCTCCGCGTGAAAAGTCCATCAAGTCGCGAACGATGTGGCGCACGCGCTCAGCGCCTTCACGAGCGCTGTCCAGCGCGGCGACCGCGTCGGAGATGTGCGCGAGCTCGCCAGAACGCCCGCGCAGCAGCTCCCGCAAATCACCCAGCTCGCGCAAGCCCACGTCCAAACTACCCAGCACGTAGGAAAGTGGGTTGTTTATCTCGTGTGCGACGCCAGCTGCCAACGTTCCAAGCGACGCCATGCGTTCGGTCTCCGAGCGCAGATGCTCTGCGCTGTTCGGATCGACGAACGCGCGAAGCTCCTCAGTGCGCCGCGCCCGATGGGACGAATCAGAACTTAATTTCATGGCCCCTCAACCAAGAATCTACTCGAGTCTCCCACACTTTCCGGCCGCTAGCGAACGGTCTCGGGCCGAGCGCGAAAAAAAACCGCGGCGAGCGCTGTTTCGCCTTTGATCGTCAGGCGTTACCGCCACAACGGCTTGACGACGCAGGGCTCGCGGCACACGCTCTGCCCCCCGAGCAGATCGTGACCGCCAAAGCAGACGCAAAGAAACGCTCCAAGACGAGCGCGGCCAGCCGTAACCCCACCCCGCGCCGCAAGTCGGAGGGCTCTGCTGACGCCGAAGAGGCCGCGGCCAACGAAGAGGGCAGCGAAGACCACGCGGCCGACAACGACGAGCCGGAGGTACTAGGCGCCGAATCGGATACCTTCGACACGGAGGGCGAGGTCGTCGACGACGCCGAGTCCGACGACTCGGACGAAGAGCGCGAGCCGAGCGAGGAGTCGGAGCCCTCGGATGACTCGGACAACGAGCCCGCGAACGAGCGCGGCCTCGCGCGCCTCGACCCGCTGCAAGCCTACATGCGCGAAGTGCAGCGCCACCCGCTGTTGTCTTCCGACGAGGAGCACAAGCTCGCCGTCGAGTACGTCAAAGGCGGTCAAAATAGAGACGTCGCTGCGCGTCTGGTCACCGCCAACCTGCGCTTGGTCGTAAAGATAGCCTACGAGTACCGGCGCGCCTACCGCAACATGATGGACCTCGTGCAGGAGGGAAACATCGGTTTGATGCAGGCGGTGAAGCGCTACGACCCGTACCGCGGCGTGAAGCTGTCGAGCTACGCCGCCTGGTGGATCCGCGCTTACATGCTGCGCTTCATCTTGAACAATTGGCGGCTCGTCAAAGTCGGCACCACGCAAGCGCAGCGAAAGTTGTTCTTCAATCTGAACAAGGAAAAAGCGCGGCTCACGGCCATGGGCATCGAGCCCAGCCACGCAGAGATCGCCAAGCGCCTGAACGTCGCCGAGTCCGAAGTAACGGAGATGGACCGCCGGCTAGCGCGCGCGGATGCCTCACTCGACGCCACAGTCAATGAAGCCGACGGCCGCTCTACGACGCGCCTCGAGCTGATGCCTTCGAGCAACGCGACACCGGATCAAATCGCAGAGGGCTCGGAATTTTCGGAGCTCCTGCAAGGTCAGCTCGAAGAGTTCCGGAAAACGCTGAGCGGTAAAGACGTCGACATCTTTGACAAGCGCGTGGTCGCGGACGAGCCGCTGACGCTGCAGGAGCTCGGGGATCAGTTCGGCGTTTCGCGCGAGCGCGTTCGGCAGCTGGAATCCCGCCTGATGGGGAAATTGCGCGAGCATTTGCGCGAAAACTTCGGCGACGCGGTCGGCGTCGGCGGCGCAAGCTAGCGATCAGGGCGGGCGCACGTGGCCGGCAAGCTGTACCTGGTCGGCACTCCGATCGGAAATCTCGGCGACATCACGCTGCGCGCGCTCGAGACCCTGAAGCAAACCAAGCACATCGCCGCCGAGGACACGCGGCGCACGCGGCAGCTGCTCACGCACTTTGCGATCCTAGAACGCAATCTACACGCGCTCGATGCCAACGCGACCCCGCGGAAGCTCGAAGAGCTGCTCTTGCTCTTGGATAGCGGCGAGGACGTCGCGCTGGTGACCGACGCGGGCATGCCTTCCGTCAGTGATCCGGGCACTGCGTTGGTGCGCGGCGCGCACGCACGCGGTGTAACCGTTTGTCCGATCCCGGGTGCTAGTGCAGTAACGGCCGCGGTGGGCGCCTCCGGGTTAGTCGATGCCAGCTTTATTTTTTTGGGTTTCTTGCCGCGCCATGGTCGGAAGCGCAAAGACGCTCTGACGCGCATCGAGAAGAGCACGGATCCGGTGCTGATTTTCGAATCACCCCAACGCATGGCCGCGACGCTGCGCGAGCTCTCCGAGCGCATCCCCGAGCGCGCTTGCACGCTGTGCCGAGAAATCAGCAAAATGTACGAAGAAATCGCGCCGTCCACGGTGCGAGAGCTGAGCTCGCGAGAGGGCGAATGGCGCGGCGAAATCACGCTCGTGATCGCCGCAGCCGAAACGCCCAGCGACGAGCCCGTCGATTTAGCGCCGATCGAAGCGCGAATCGTGGCCCGCCTAGCCGAGGGCGCCACGGTAAAAACCGTCGTCGGCGAGCTCAGCTGTGACACCGCTTTGCCGCGTCGCGAGCTGTACGCGCTCGTGCAACGCTTGCGCGAAGCGGCAGAAATCTAAAGCGGGGCGCCCCGAGCGCCCGAGCCAGGATCTCGCCATGCTCGTTACGATAAAAAAGGAGGCGTTACGACTGGAGTACTTGGACGGACTACGGGCCGTCGCGTCGCTGTACGTAGTGCTCTTTCACGCGGGCGTCGGCTTCAATTCTGGCCCCCTGACGGGAGTTGCACGCATCGTTTGGCACACGCTGGTTTTCGGCCACGACGCGGTCGCGATCTTCATCGTGCTCTCGGGCTATTGCCTGATGCTGCCAGTGGCGCGCAGCGAGGGACGGCTCGTACGCGGACTGCCGAGCTACTTCGCTCGCCGCGCGTGGCGAATTCTGCCGCCCTACTACGCCACGGTGCTGGGCAGCCTGCTTTTGCTTGCGCTCGTACCCGTACTGGAGACACCCACCACGACTATCTGGGCCGATACCTTCCCCGCCTTCGGGCTGGCTCCGATCGGTAGCCACTTGCTGCTGATTCACAACCTGTTTCGGAGCCTCGCTCAGCGCATCGACGGTCCGCTCTGGAGCGTGGCCACCGAGTGGCAGATTTATTTTTTCTTTCCTCTGCTGTTATTGCCAATCTGGCGTCGCTTCGGCGCGGCGCTGACCGTGCTGGTTGGCTTTGCGGTGGGCAGCTCGCTCCTTTGGCTGGCGCCGGAAGCGGCGGATACTGCGGCGTCCTGGTACCTGGGGTTGTTTGCGCTGGGCATGTGTGCCGCAGGTATCGGCTTTGCGTCGCGCCCGCTCGAACGTGCGTTGCGAGAGCGCGTGCCGTGGGGAGCCTTGAGCGTGCTGCTGTTGGCGTCGATCGCCGTCGGCGCCACGATACTGATCCGATTCTGGTTTCATCACATACCGCTCAGCGACGCCTTGGTCGGGGCAACCACAGCCGTATCGCTCGTGTATTTGACGAAGCACGCCTTGCAGCCCGCCTCGCCGTCGCGGCCTCTCGGTCTTCGAATTCTGGAGTCGGCGCCGTTGGTCGCCGTGGGCCGGTTCTCATACAGCCTGTACCTGACGCACCTGCCTGTCGTAGCGCTGCTGTACTTCGGGCTGCGCCGCCTCGCGCTGTCGGCGAACACGGAAATGCTGGCGCTGAGCGCGCTCAGCGTGCCCGCATCAGTGCTGTTTTCGTATGCATTTTTCTGGGTATTCGAGCGCCGCTTCGTGGGTCATCCGGCGGCGTTTTTCGGCAAGCGCGCCGGCTGACGCGAGCCGCGGGTCCGGCCCCAAACGCCCCCCGATTATGCTAAGACCCCGGCCGTGTTTGAAGCGCTCACCAAAGGTTTTCGCGAAGCTCAGAACCGCCTCGCCGGTCTCACCGAGCTAAACCAAAAGAACGTTCAAGCCGCGCTCCGCGAAGTGCGCGTGTCGCTGCTCGAGGCGGACGTCGAGCTCGGCGTCGTGAAGCGCTTCCTCGGCACCGTCGAGGAGAAGGCGCTCGGACAGACCGTTCAAACTCGCGTGCGTCACGGCGGCGAGACGCACAAGGTGTCGGCCGGCGATCAATTCGTACGCATCTGTCACGACGAGCTCGTGGCAATGATGAGCTACGAGGGCGAAGCCGTCAGCTTCGCCGACTCCGGCCCCACGGGCGTGATGATGGTCGGCTTGCAAGGCTCGGGCAAAACCACCACGACGGCCAAGCTCGCCCGCTGGTTCGAGAAGCAGGGCAAATCCCCGCTCTTGGTCGCGGCCGACATGCAGCGCCCTGCCGCCGTCGAGCAGCTCAAGGTGCTCGGCGAGCAGCTGTCCCTGCCAGTCTTCAACGTCGAAGGCGCGACGCCGCTCGCCATCTGCACGGCCGCCCGCGAAGAAGCCAAGAAGCTAAACCGAGACGTCATCATCTACGACACCGCGGGCCGCCTCGCGATCGACGAAGCCCTGATGGCCGAGCTATCGGAGATCAAAGCGTCTGTCTCGCCCGACAACATCTTCTTGGTGATCGACGCGATGATCGGCCAAGACTCCGTAAAAACGGCGCGCGGCTTCAACGATCGCCTGGGCGTCACGGGCGTCATCCTGACCAAGCTCGACGGCGACGCGCGCGGCGGCGCTGCATTGTCGGTGAAAGAGGTCACCGGCGCGCCCCTGGTGTTCGTCGGTATGGGCGAAACGACGGACAAGCTCGAGCCGTTTCGCGCGGAGGGCATGGCCAGCCGCGTGCTCGGCATGGGCGACGTCGTCGGCCTGATGCAGGATTTCGAAGACGTCGTCGATCAGAAGAAGGCCGAAGCCGACGCCGCCCGCATGATGCAGGGCAAGTTCACGCTGGAGGATTTCCTAAATCAGGTCCGCACCATCCAAAAGATGGGCTCGCTCAAAGACCTGATGGAAAAGATCCCGGGGCTGGGCGGAATGATGCCGCCCGGCGCTGCCGCCAACTTGGACGACAGCGAGCTCACCCGAATCGAAGCCATGATTCAGTCGATGACGCGCCAAGAGCGCGACGACCCGAACGTGCTGGTGCGCGAGCCGTCACGCGTGCAGCGCATCGCCAAAGGTTCGGCGCAACCGCCCGAGGGCGTCAGCGAGCTCGTGCAGCGCTTCCTGTTCATGCGCCAAATGATGGGCGGCATGGGTCAAGATCCGGGGCTGCTCGGTAAAATCCCGGGGATGGGAGGGCTGAACATGGCGCGCAACATGCGGCGCGCCATGAAGAGCGGGAAAATGCAGGACATGATGCAAAACATGGGCGGAATGGGCGGTCTCGGCGGAATGCCGGGGATGCCACCAGGGATGGGCTTTCCGGGCATGGGCGGCATGCCAGGCATGCCCGGCTTCGGGGCGCCTCCCGCACCCAAGATGCGCGTCCTGTCGCAAGGCGAGAAGAACGCAAAGAAAAACCAGCGCAAGCGAGAACGCGACGCGCGGAAGAAGAGCAAAGGGAAGAAATGATTTCGCGTAACTTATCCTGGGCACTGAGCTTCACGCTGCTGACCGCTTGTGTCGGCAGTCCGACGACCACACAGGCCGACGACAAGCCGCACGACGCGAAAGCGGCAGCCGAGCGGCTGAAGGCATTCATCTTGGATGCCCCGCCGGATGACATTGGCACTCACCTGGATGTCGACTTCGACGGTAAGTTGAAGTTGCTCGGCGCGCGCGTCGAAGCTCCCAGCCCCGCAAAAGCTGGTGACCACGTCAAAGTCACCATGTACTGGCAGACGCAGAAGAGCAACGGCAACGGCTGGAAGATGTTCACGCACGTCGTGGACGGCTCCGGCGAGCGCGTCTTGAACATCGACAACGTCGGACCGCTGCGCGAGGTCCGTGACGGTATGCAGTCGCTCCCGCCGGGGGATTGGGAGGTCGGCAAGACCTATGTCGACGAGCAGGTGTTCACCATCCCGTCCAAAGCCAAGACCGACAAACTACAGATTTTGGTAGGCATTTTCCGCGATCACGACAGGATGAAGATCGTGTCCGGACCGCACGACACCACCAACCGCGCGATCGTCGCCACCCTGCCGCTCAACGGCCACGCTTCGAGCAAGGCTGGGCACGTGCCCACGCTGCGCGTCGACAAGCTCGACTCCTCCGTGAAGATCAAACTCGACGGCAAGCTCGACGAGCCCGCCTGGCAAACCGCCGCCACCACCGGACCGCTCGTCGACGTGAGCACGGGCGAGGTCAACAAGACCTCGAAGGTGAACGGGGACGTGAAGGTGCTGTGGAGCGACGAAGGCATGTATGTCGGCTTCTCGGTCGCCGACATCGACATCATCGGCGGCTTCAAGAAGGACGAGAAGGATCCGCATCTGTGGACCAAAGACACCGTCGAAATCATGGTCGACCCCGAAGGTGACGGCGACAACAAGGACTACTACGAGATCCAAATCAATCCGCAGAACCTCGTGTTCGACTCGCAGTTCGACGACTACAACCAGCCCAAAGTCGAACCGGACGGCCCGTTCGGCCATCAAGAGTGGTCCGCGAACCTGAAGAGCGCCGTCACGCTCGACGGCACCGTCGACAAGAGCGACGACGAAGACCGCGGCTACACCGTCGAAGCCCTGATCCCGTGGAAGTCCTTCAGCAAAGCCAAAAAGCTGCCGCCCGAGCTCGGCTCGACCTGGCGCATCAACTTCTACGCCATGAAAAACAACGGCGGAGTCGCCTGGTCCCCAATCCTCGGCCAAGGCAACTTCCACCGCGCCCCACGCTTCGGTCGCGTGGAGTGGATGAAGAAGGGGATGCCCGACCCAGTCGCTCCCGGCTCGTCTGCTTCTCCGCCCGGTTCGGGCGCTCCTGCAGGCTCCGGTGCACCGGCAACCTCCGGCGCACCAGCAAGCTCCGCCGCCCCCGCAGCCAGCGTCAAGCCGCTACCCAAGTTGCTCGCGCCGCCCGCGTCTTCGAAGTGAAGTAATAACGTCGCCTCACGGCTGCTCGCAATACGCCATTCCATGGCGACGTTCGAGCAGCCGCAAGCGCCCCCGCCAGCCTCGTTGCTGACGAGGCGACGCGGCGCCCAGAGCCTTTTTGCGCTCGCTCGGAATGCAAAACTTTTACATAGAAGCCACCGATGCGAAGGGCACCGATGCGAAGGGCACCGATGCGGTCCCCATGCGCGAGTCTCACTTCGCGTACAAACCATAATTTCGGACCCACCGCCCAGTCCGAGATGTCACCAATCCTGAACCGCTTTCGGACTTGGATTTGATGGTCACGAGATACGTCGCGCAGCGGCGGAGCCTTCGGCGTCGAGGTGCGAGGGGAGCGCGAGCGTGCTCGGCCAGCTAATACTTCTGACATTCGGCATTTCGGAGGCGTTCCTCTCGCTTCGCCGGCTACGGCTTATATTTTCTCTGCGCGGCGCCCTGCAGGTCGGTGCATTGGGTGATTTCGGGCGCGGCTTGCCTGAGGCCGGTTTCGGCGGCGGTAAGGGCTTTGGCGGCTTCGGCTTCGTTGCCGGGGCTCATCAATAGAGCCTTGGCGCGCGCCGTTTCGCTGAGCGCGCGCAGGTGTTGCTCGAACCCCGTCAGACATTGTTGCTTCAGCGCGCACAGATCCGGCGTCTCGCAGGCTGCGCTCTGCAGGGCTCTGAACAGTTGCTGCTTGGCCGAGTTGGGCGCGTCGCGCAGCGCGTCGATGGCGTGGCTGATGCGACCGGCTTCGGCTTTTTGACTCGCTGAGGGGCCGAGCGAGCACTGGCTCAGCAGCACACAGAGGAGAGCGAAGCGTCTCAGTCCGCGGCTTTCGGAGGCGGGCCCATTTGAATGCGCTCGCCGATGTATGCGCCGATCAACGTGAAGAGCACGCCCAGGAACGCGTACAGCACGTACATGAACGCGGGCATCGTTTTCACGGTCTGATTCACGTACAGCAAGAAGGCGGTCGGAATCGCGACCAAGAATACCGCGACCATCGGTTCGATGAAGGTCTTACCGGGCGAGATCAAGCCGATCAGCATGCCGCCGAGGAACCACACCGGGATGGCGATGCGCATACCTGCAGAACCCTCGAAGTCGAACGCAGGCACGACCATGGGCAAGCCCATCACCAGAGCTGCCGTCATCACCGCCATGATCGCGATAGACACCCCGAACCAGAGCGGGCTGAAGCCTTCCTGCTGGTAGCGGCGCTCGAGCTCTTCCTGACGCGTGAGCGAGCGCTTCAGGTCCTCCATTTTTGCGCCGCACGAGACGCAACGATTGTTGGGTACCGGAGGCGTGTTGGAGAAACCGCACGACGGGCAGATGATCTTGCTGGGGGCAGCCATGGGGACCTCGAATCCTACTCCGTAGAAAGCTACACGGTCCGCCTCGAAATGTCCCCGCGCTACGCGCGCGTAGTGCCGGCCGACCGAAACCTACATGGCCGCTGGGCCGGGGCGGATTGCCAGGCTTTTCTGCTAAGGTCTCGGACTTCGTTAAGTCGGACCGTTCGGCGCCGCTCCTCTAACTACCGCATGCGGTGCGGAACAAAGCGGCGGCTCGAATGTCGGACAATGAAGGCGCAGTCGATGCCTCGGTACCCCTCCAGCCCAGACGTACTCGGCACTGCAGCCGCCTCGGACCATGATCTCGAGGCGCTGCCCGCTCCGCGCCGGCCGTGGCGTCGCGCGACGCTGGCTGCTCTTTCGTTGTCCGCAGTGGGCTCGCTGCTGATGGCCTTCGAGCTGCGCGGTGAAGCGTACTTTGCGCTGGAGAGCGGTCCACCGGTGGACCTCGGCGAGCTGAGTCAGTTTCACGCGACCGCGCAGCACGCCAACACTTGGGTGCACGGCAACGCCACGCTGCACGCTGACGGCGCCGTGCACTACGCGCGACCGCTCGAGCAAGACACGTATCGCCTGGCTCAAGTCGACGGCAACGAGAAGCTGTGGGTTCAGGTCACCGTGCCGGATGATCCTTCGGATCCGGACGGCGAGCATTTCGTGCCGCCGACTTCGTTCGTCGGGCGGCTGATCCCGGTCAGCCGAGCCGGTATTCGCCACGCGATGGTGCGTGCTGCCGTCAGCGAAGCCTGGCAAGGCACGGTGCCCGAGGACGCTTGGTTGTTGGTCGACGGTGAAGCGCCGCACACCACGCGCTGGGCGCTCGGGTTGTGCGCACTGTTTCTCGGCTTCGCGACTTTCAGTGTGATTGGCCTCGGAAAGTTGACGCAGAAGGTGAGCTGAGCAAAACCGCGCGTTGTTCAGCCATGCCTCGAATCACTACGAAAATTCCCGACGTCCTGATCATTGGCGGTGGGATCATGGGAACCAGCTCCGCGTGGGAGCTGGCGGCTCACGGCGCAAAAGTCGTGGTGCTCGAGCGCAGCGTGCCGGGTGCAGAGGCGTCCAGCGCCGCAGCCGGAATTCTGGGCGCCCAAGCCGAAGCGCACGCGCCGGGGGCGATGGCCGAGCTGTGCTTGGCGAGCCGCGCGCGTTACAGAAAATTTGCGGCGACGCTGAGCAAAGAGACGCAAATCGACGTCGGGTATCGGGAGTGCGGCGTGCTGCAGGTCGCGTTCGCACGCGCTGCCGCGGCGAAGCTCGCCCAAGCCGCAGCTTGGCAAAAGCGCCGCCGCTTGACGGTAGAACAGCTCAGCGCGACGAGCTTGGCCAAGCATGAGCCCGCGCTGTCGCCGAAGCTTGCCGGCGGAGTGCGCTTCTCCGCCGATTCGCGCGTCGAGCCCAAAGCACTGTTGCGCGCATTGCACATCGCGGCGCTGGGGCGCGGCGTGCGTTTTCAAAGCGGCGCGTTCGTGCGCCGCGTCGTGGTCGAAGGGAATCGCGCCGTGGGCGTCGCGCTGGACGATGGCAGCGTGCGGCGCGCGCACAACATCATCGTCGCGGCCGGCAGTTGGACGTCACTGATCGACGGGCTCGGGTTACCGGCGGGGCAAGTGATTCCTGCGCGCGGACAAATCGTGGAGCTCGAGTTACCCGCGCCGGCGCTGTCGCACGTGGTGTTCGGGCCTGGCGCGTATCTGGTGCCGCGCGATGACGGCCGCGTGCTCGTCGGTTCGACCGTGGAGTTCGTCGGCTACGAACGCGAAGTGACCGCCGGCGCCGTGCGCGATTTACTGAACCACGCGACCGCGATCTTGCCGGCGCTGGAACGCGCCGGCCTGCGCGCCACCTGGTCGAGCTTCCGCCCCTACACCAAGGACGAATTGCCGCTACTGGGTCGCACCAAGATAGAGCGTTTGTTCCTGTCTACCGGGCACTACAGAAACGGTATTCTGCTCGCGCCGATCAGCGCGGAGATCGTGCGCGCCGCGGTGCTCGGACAGCGCGCGCCCGTCGCAGCCGCAGCGCTCAGCGCCTTTAGCCCGGAGCGCGGCCGATGAGCTGTGCTATGAAGCGCGCGAGATGACCGCTCGTCCCCCGCTCAATTTAGGCGTGCTGGTCTCGGGCACCGGGTCGAATCTGCAGGCCATCCTCGACGCCATCGCGGCCGGCACGTTGAACGCGCGCGTCAAAGTCGTGATCTCGAATCGCGCGGGCGTGCAGGCGCTGGAGCGAGCGCAGAGCGCGGGCATTCGTGCCTTGACCATCCCGCACATGGAGTTTCCGAGTCGCGAAGCGTTCGATCGCGCGCTCATCTCCGCGCTGCGCGAGGCCGAGGTCGGTTGGGTCGTGCTGGCCGGCTTCATGCGCGTGCTGACTCAGGAGTTTTTGAACGCCTATCCCGGGCGCATCATCAATATCCACCCTGCGCTCTTGCCCGCGTTCCCCGGTGTCGACGCGGCCCAACAAGCGCTCGACTACGGCGTGAAGATCACCGGCTGCACCGTGCATTTCGTCGATCAGGGTGTGGATTCGGGGAAGATCATCGCGCAGCGCGCGGTTCTCGTCGAAGCAGGGGATGACTTGGCGACGCTCGCCGCGCGCATTCACGGCGCGGAGCACGAGCTCTTCGTCGCCGTGCTGCGAGACATCGCGGCCGGCCGCGTCGTGCCGTTTTCGACCGAGGCCTGAGCGTGACCTCGAGGCACTACGACGTCGTCGTTCTCGGTCGTTCGCTCGGGGCACTGGCCGCCGCGGCGTTGCTCGCGCGACGGGACTTTCGCGTGCTTCTGCTCGGCCAAGGTCAACGCGGGCAGACCTATCGCTTCGAAGAGCACGTGCTGTGCCGACGCGCCTTCACGTTGCTCGGCGGCTCGTCCCCGACCTGGCGCCGAATCCTGCATGAGCTCGCGCAGAGCCCGCAATTTCGCCGGCGCACCACACCCCTCGATCCCATGTTCGTGGTGCTGAGCGAGGGCCGGCGCGTGGAGGTCCCGCCGGACATGGAGCTGTTCGGACGCGAGATCGACCGCGAGTTCCCCGAGGTGCGCCAGCTCGTCGACGAGCTGTATGGCTCGATCGCGCAGGTCAACGCCGCCGCAGACGCGGCGTTCGAGCGCGACGCCTTGTGGCCGCCTGGCAGTTTCTGGGAGCGCTTCGAAACCGGCCGCATCGCCGCTACGTTGCCCTTGACCCAAAGCGAGCGCAGCTCGGATCTGCTCGGCAAGTTCCCGAGTGGGCACGCCTATCGCGACATCACCACCGTGCCCGCCAGCTTCGCCTCGAACTTGGCAGTTACGGGCCACGACTTCCCGCCCTTTGCGTTGGCGCGCTTGCACGGCGCTTGGACGCGCGGCGTGCAGTCGCTCGCGCGCGGCGAAGACGAACTATCCGAGTTCCTATGCGAGCGGATCGAAGCGCACGGCGGAGTGCTCGAGCTCAATCGTCGCGCGGAGTCGCTCGTTACCCGGCGCGGCGCCGCGATCGGCGTGATGCAAGACGGCGAAGAAGCCGCTACCGGCGCTGGCGCCGTGCTCTGCGATCAACCCGGTGAAGTGCTGGCGAATCTGTCGGGCGGCGAGGGCGTCACCAAGTCGGCGCGCGAGGACTGGCCGCGTCTGAACCCGGAAGCAGGCCGCTTCGTCGTAAGCTTGGTAGTGAACACGCGCGGCTTGCCGGGCCCACTCTCCAAGGAGTCCTTCGTGCTGCCGCGCGAGAGCAAGCGGCGCGATCCGCGGCACCCGGTCGTGCACCTGCAGCGCTTCGAGGCTTCGGCGTTCTCCGAGGCGCGCGCGCAGGCGCGCGAGGAAACGTTGCTCGTCGCAGAGGCACTGCTACCCACTCGCGGCTCCCTCAGCTTGCTCGAAGCGCGCGAGGCAGTGCTTGGCGCGCTACGCGAAGCATTGCCCTTCCTAGATCAACATTTGCTGATCGTCGATTCGCCGCATGACGGCTTGCCGCTGTACGACTACCGCACTGGCACGCGCCGCGAGATCGACCGCGTGCACCTACACGGCGTAGGCCCTGGTGCGGAAGCGATGGAATCCTTGTGGGCCGTGGAACCGAGCGGCTACAAGGACATCGCGGGTGAGCCCGTGCGCGGGCCGATTCCGAACACGTACCTCGTCGGCAAAACGGTGCTGCCCGGCCTCGGCCAAGAGGGTGAGCTGATGGCCGCCTTCGGCGCCGCCAAGCTGATTACGCGCAAAGACGGCGCGCGCCAGAAAATGCGCCGACAAATGTGGAGCAAGATCGAGACGACGTAGGCGTTACGCCGCGTTGAATCTCGAGCAGTGCCATCGTGCGTATCGTTGCCGGCGAATTTCGCGGACGCGAACTGACGACTCCCGCAGGAGGCGTCACGCGGCCCACCGCGGCGCGCGCGCGAGAAGCGTTGTTCGCGATCCTTTCGGACGTGAGCGGCGCGCGCGTGCTCGATCTGTACGCAGGCAGCGGAGCTCTGGGCATCGAAGCGCTGTCGCGCGGCGCCGAGCAGCTCGTGCTCGTCGAATCCAACAAGTCCGCGCAGCGCGCCATCCGCACCAACCTCAGCAATCTTGGGCTCGAGGCGCGCGCGAGCTTGCTGCCGATGCGTGCCGAAGCCTCACTGAAGGCGCTCGAACGTCACGCGCCCTTCTCATTGCTATTCGCAGATCCGCCCTGGGCGGACGCGCAGGCCGCTGTACGCTTTCTGGAGAAGCTCGCGAGCGCTTCACTATTCGTTCCGGCCGCGCGGCTTGTTCTCGAGCACGCCGCGCGCACACCGCCAACACTCGCCGAGAATTCGCCGCTCGAGGCCACCGACACGCGTCGTTGGGGCGATACCGCAGTCACGATTTTCCAGGTTCCCGAGCGCCCGGCCGATGTTGACGGCGAGGCGACTGGGGTTCGATAAGTCGCCGCGCTTAAGAACCCTCGCACTCGGTCGGAGGGGTAGCTATAGTCGCCGCCTGAAAGCCGGCGGTTTTCGACGAAACGATGACCAAAGTGGAGTGCCCTGATGTCTGAAACCACCCCGCCCGTTCCAAAGTCCGGCGGTAACGGTCCGTTCATTCTTGCTGCAATCGTGATGCTCTTGCTGATGGGCGGGCTCATCTATTGGAAGACCAAGGGCAGCGGCACTGACACGGCCAAAGTCGAAGCACCGAAGCCCTCTGCCGCGGTTGAACAACCGGGGTTGGACGAGCCACCTCCGCCGCCCCCGCCGATCGCCTCGACTGACGCGTCGGCGACGCCTGACACCACCAAACCAACGAAGAAGCTTGGCGGCGTTGGCGGCGGCGCATGCGGCCCGTGCACGGGAGACGCAACGCCATCGATTGTCTCGGCTCTGCACGCCAAGGGCGCTCAAGCCAGGAGCTGCTACGAGCACGCCCTCCGTCAAAACGCGATGTTGGCCGGGCGCATGTCGATCAACATCACGATCAGCGCGACGGGCTCGGTGTGTAGCGCTGGCATCGGCAGCAATGGCCTCGGCGATCCGAGCGTTGCCAACTGCGTCGTACAGATGATGAAGAGCGGCACCTTTTCGCCGCCCGGCGGCGGCAGCTGCGTGCAAGTCGCGGTACCGCTGAATTTCACTCCCAAGACCTAGATGACGCGCGCGTTTTCTCTGAAATCTTCGCTGCTTCTGGCATTCGCGATGGGCGGCTGCTTGGCAGTGTCGTGTCAGGAGAACGGAGCTACTTCGATCTGTCCAGCACTACCGCTGTATCAAACCCATCCGCTCGGCGACGCTTCGATAGCGGACGCCGACACGGCAGACTCAGCGGCTGTGCAAGCCGACCTCGCTCGCGCCATCGACGCCGGTTGCCTCATAGCGCCGACGTTCTTCCCGAGCGAAGGTGGCGAGGGCGGCATGGGTGGTGCTGGTCCGACCGAGAGCAGCGCTGGCAACGGCGGCTCCTCGGGCGCGGGGAGCAAAGCCAGTGCCGCCGGAAGCGACTGAAGACGACGCCGACGCGGCGCCGATCTCGAGCGACCCGACTTCGGAAGTGACTTTAGACACGCAGCGCACGCGCAGCGCGGAGCATCAGCATGGCGTGCTGTTGACCGTCGCTTACGACGGTCGACGCTTCTCGGGTTGGGCGCGGCAGACCAACGCGCGCAGCGTCGCCGGCGAGCTCGACGGTGCAATCGCTGCAGTCGATCCAAAAGCGAGCGCGACGCGCGGGCTCAGTCGCACTGACGCTGGTGTGCACGCGCGTGAGCAGCTCGCCGCGTTCGACACAGACAAAGACATCGCCCTCCGCGGTTGGGTGCTCGCGATCTCACAGCACTTGCCGGACGAGATCGCGATCGTGCGCGCCGCGCGCGTCGCGCCGGGCTTCGACGCGCGTCGCCACCTCACCCGCAAGGTGTATCGCTACACGGTCCTCCACAGCTTGGTGCGCGATCCTTTTTTGGAGGGCCGGGCCTGGCGCATCATGGAGAGGTTCAACCACTCTGAGATCAACGCGATTGCGCAGTCCCTAGTCGGGAAACACGATTTCGCAGCGTTCCGTGGCGCCGCGGACACTCGAACGGAGACGGTGCGACAGATCTTTCGCATCGACGTGCGGCCGGCGCATAACGATGATCGCATCACGCTCGTCGAAGTCGAAGGCGACAAATTCCTCTACAATATGGTGCGAATCATCGTCGGAACGCTGATCGACATCGGCCGCGAGCGACGCCCGAAAGATGCGCTGCTACGGGCACTCGCGAGTCATGCGCGAACGGATCTCGGCATCACCGCTCCGCCGGACGGCTTGTGTCTGGAACGCGTCATCATCGACGAAGCGAGTGTCGTCGGTGAAGCAGGTTTGAATAAGCTCGTTTCCTGGCCCCCGGCGCATTGACGTAAGTCGGGTCGTCGCGTAGCTTCCGCCGGCGACGACGCGGGCTAGAACCCGTTCGTCGAGCTACGCTCAGTCGGGTCACAGGGCAGCGACTTATCGAGCGAGCATCTCAGGAGCTTTGAAACGAAGATGGGCCTCAAGCAAAAGATCGTCGACCGCAGCAAGCAGGCACTTCTTCGACCAAGCGTCCTGCGCTGGGTCACAGACGACCGCGTGATGAAGGCGACCGAGGGCTTCATGGACGCGCGGTCACGCGTTCGCGATGCGTGGAACGTGCTCCTGAACGGCAATGAGCTGCCGAACATCGATCCAGCGCTCGACGACAACATCGGCACCTTGGCGCCCGAAGTCTCGAGCACCAAGAGCACGAACGGCAATGGCCACGCGAACGGCTCGACGAATGGTCATGGAACCAACGGGCACGCCACGAACGGCGCGACCAACGGTCATGGCACGAACGGCACTGCGCGCGTCGATCTCGCCGATCGCGAAGGTTCCTCCGACATGGGCGAATCGCTCAAAGAGCGCGGCAGCCTGGCCAACATCGGTGGCAAGGACGTCTTCGAGAAGTGCTTCAAGTTCATGGCCGCCGACAACGCGCGCAAGATGGGCATCTATCCCTTCTTTCGCCCGCTCGATTTCGCCGACGGTCCGGAAGCGCAAATCAACGGCAAGCGCGTGGTCATGTTCGGCTCGAACAACTACCTCGGCTTGACCACGCACCCGAAGGTACGCGACGCGGCCAAAGCTGCGATCGACAAGTACGGCACCAGCATGACCGGCTCGCGCTTGGTCAACGGCTCGATGCGCCTGCACGAAGAGTTCGAAGAGAAGCTGGCCAAGTGGTTCAACAAGGAATCCGCGCTGGTCTTCACCACGGGCTACCAGGTCAACATCGCGACCTGCGCCGCTTTGCTGTCGAACAAGCAATCGGTCGCAGTGATCGACCGTAACGTGCACGCCTCGCTCTATGACGGCACGCGGCTCGGGCAATCGGCCGGCGCGCGGCTCGTTCGCTATCGCCACAACGACGCCGAATCGCTGGATAAAGCGCTCGAAAAGCTGGAAATCGGCGACGGCGCGTTCGTGCTGACAGACGGCGTATTCAGCGCCGAAGGCGAGATCGCCAAGCTCGACGAAATCGTACCGATCGTGAAGAAGCACGGCGCGCGCTTGTTCGTGGACGACGCGCATGCGCTCGGCGTCATCGGACCGGGCGGCATGGGTACGGCCGCGCACTTCGGTCTCGTCGACCAGGTCGACTTGATGGGCGGTACGTTCTCGAAGTCGCTGGCCAGCATCGGCGGGTGGCTCGTGGGCGATCGCAAAGTGCTCGACTACATCCGTCACTTCGCGCCCTCCTTCATGTTCGCGGCCAGCGCAGCGCCGCCGTCGGTCGCCGCCGCCATGGCCGCCTTCGACGTCATGCGCGAAGAAACCTGGCGCATCGACAAGCTGCGCGAAAACTTCACGTACATGCGCGACGAGCTCACCAAGATGGGCTTCGAGCTCGGCCACACGCAAACCGCCGTGATTCCGATCTACATCCGTCAAGATCTGCGCACGATCATGATCTGGCGCGATCTGCTGGAAGAGCACGGCATCTACACGAACCCGTTCATCTCGCCGGGTGTGCCGCCCAAGAGCGCAATGCTGCGCACGAGTTACATGGCGACCCATGACCGGCATCATTTGGATCGCGCGCTGGAGGCGTTTCAGAAGGTCGGGAAGAAGTATGGAGTCATCTAGGTTTTTGCTTGAGAGCTGCGCATACCGCCTCGCGATTTTCGCGAACGGTTAAAACAGCAGCGGCCGGGTTCGCCGGTTCTCGTGTTTGTTTCTTCATTCGCAGATCGTGATCTTGTTTTCCAAGACTTGTCGCTCGTTTTAGTTCCGAGCATGCGGCTGGACTGCTTCGCGCGCGCTGCGGCGCGAGCGTGCGGCGCTTCGCGCGCACCGAAGAGGGCTGCGCATGGCGCCCAAGGAAGAGGCTGCGCATAGCGCCCTCAGGAGAGGCTGCGCAGGGCGCCGTCAGGAGAGGCTACGCATCGCGCTTGTTGGAGTGCGCCATTGACGCGACGGGCGGCTCAAAGTTAGCTGCGCGCACCCAAAACCATGCTCGAGCTCAAGCAGTTTGCGATTGGCAGCAAGGTTCCCGACTTCTTGAATGTCGTGGACTACATCTACCAGGGCGATCGAAATTACGTCCGTCCGCTCGATATGGACATGAAGGACCGGGTGAGCCTCAAGAACCCGTTCTTCGAGCATGGCGAGGGCGTGATCTTTCTGGCTTACCGCAACGGCTTTTGTGTGGGGCGCATCACAGCCCAGGTCAACCGCCAGCACCTGGAGCGCTACCACGATGACGTCGGCTTCTTCGGCTTCTTCGACACCATCAACGACGAAGAGGTGGCGAAGCTACTCTTGGACGCCGCGAGCAATTGGCTGCGCGAGCGCGGCATGAAGAAGATCCGCGGCCCGTTCTCGCTGTCCATCAACGAAGAGATGGGCTGCTTGATCGAGGGCTTCGACACCCCACCCATGCTGCTGATGCCGCATCATCGTGAGTACCAGGGCCCGCTAACGGAGAAGTGCGGCTTCGAAAAGCTCAAGGACGTTTACGCTTGGCGCTATACGGTCAAGAACCTGCCCCCTCGCGCACAACGAGCGCACGACGAAATCGCCGCGCTCCCCGAAGTGAAAACCAGGCACCTCGACCCGCGCAAGCTCGACTCCGAGGTGCGCCTCGTGATGGACATCTTCAACGACGCTTGGCTCGAGAACTGGGCTTCGCTCCCGTATACCGAACGCGAGCTGTCGAAGCTGGCCTCCGATCTGAAGTTGATCTTGATTCCAGAGCTCACTTATCTAGCTGAAATCGACGGTGAACCCGCGGCTTTCGCGATCGCGATGCCCAACATCAATGAGCTAATCAAAGACATGAATGGCAAGCTCGGACCGATCGAGCTCGCCAAGCTGCTTTGGCGCCTCAAAGTGGAAGGGCCGAAGACAGCCCGCTTGGCGCTGCTCGGGATCCGCAAGAAATTCCGTGGCCAGCGAAAGTACGCCGGCCTCAGCACGTACCTGTACGCAAAGCTGAACCACTCGGGCGAGCGCCTCGGTATCGAGTGGGGTGAGCTGAGCTGGACGCTGGAAGACAACGGTCCGGTCAACGTCGGTATCAAATTCATGGGCGGCAAGATCTACAAGAAATATCGAATCTTCGAGAAGAGCATATGACCATCCTCGTCACTGGCGGCACAGGTTTTCTCGGCTCGCACGTCATCGAGCAGCTCTCGCAAGCGGGGCGCCCGGTGCGCGCGCTGGTACGGCGCTCGAGCGACACCAAATTCCTGCGCACGCTGAGCAACGTCGAGCTCTTCGAAGGCGCCATCGACGACCGTGCCAGCCTTTCGCGTGCGGTCGTCGGCGTCGAGGCGGTGGTGCACTCGGCGGGCCTGGTGAAGGCACGCAGCCTCAGCGAGTTCATGGCCGTGAACGCGGGCGGCACTGACAACCTGCTCACGGCTTGCTTGCCGCTCGGAGCTTCTTTGAAGCGCTTCGTGCACGTCTCCAGCATCACCGTGGGCGGCCCGAGCGACGAAAACGGCAGCCCGGTGTCGGTCGACGCAGCGCCGCGGCCCGTCACCAATTACGGGCGCAGCAAGCTGGAAGCCGAGGCGATCGTACTGTCCAAGAAGGACCAGCTGAAGGTCACCATCATTCGCCCGCCGGCCATCTACGGCCCGCGCGATCGTGAGATCTTCGCCTTTTTCAAGTCGATCAAGCTGGGCGTGTTGCCGCTCTTGGGTTCACCCGAAAGCAAGCTGAGCATGGTCTACGGTCCGGATTGCGCGCGCGCGTGCATTCGCGCCATCGACGCCGACGTGCCGAGCGGCAGCATCTTCGCGGTCGACGATGGCGCGGTGCACACCATGGCCGAGCTGATCCGCGAAGCCGAATCGGCCATGGGCAAGCGCGCCTTCCTGCGCCTTCCGCTGCCTAGGCGCGTCGTCGAAGGCGCCGCGCTATTGAGCGAGAGCTACGGCAAGCTGACCAATCGCGCCATGATGCTGACGCGCGACAAGTGTAACGAGCTATTTGATCAATGGGTGTGCGACGGCAGAAGCGCCCAGAGTGCGCTCGGCTTCACTCCCAGCATGAGCTTCTCGGAAGGCGTCAAGCACACGGTCGACTGGTATCGGCAAGCCGGCTGGCTGTAGGCATGTTCGAGCGTCTCGCGCTGGCGAGCTTCGTGTGGTTCGGAATTCACGCCTTCGTGGCAGGCTCCGAGCTGCGCTGGGTCATCGTTCAGCGCCTCGGACAACGGGCTTTTTTCGGAATTTTTTCGGTTCTTTCGCTCGCGTCGCTGCTATTTCTGAGCGCTAGCTATCGCAAAGCCAGCTTCTATCCGCTGTGGTTTGCGCCGCCGCCGATTCACTGGCTACCGCTGCTGGTGATGCCGCTTGCGCTCGTGCTCTCGGTCGGCGCCTTCAGCGTGCCGAACCCGACCGCGGTGGGCGCCGAGAAGGTCTTGCAGCGCACGGACGCGGCGCGCGGTGTGCTGCGCATCACTCGCCACCCGTTCTTGTGGTCGGTCGCGCTGTGGTCCGGCGCGCACCTGCTCGTCGCCGGGCACGTCGCGGCCATCTTGTTCTTCGGCTCGTTCTTGGCGACCGCATTGCGTGGCACGAGCAGCATCGACGAGAAGCGTCGGCGCACGAACAAAGCCGAGTTCGCGCGCTACGCCGAAATCACCTCCAACCTGCCCTTTGCCGCGATCATCGCCGGGCGCAATCGCCTGGCCTGGTCGGAGCTATGGGTGCCGATCGTGATCGCAGCTCTACTGCTGGCAGTGCTCTTACACTTGCACCAGCGACTGTTCGGCTCCTCGCCGTTCGGCTGAGTTGCTTAGGAGCCAATCCTAAAACCAATGCCGTCGCCCGCCTTCAGACGCGCTTCGCATCCCAGCGCTCGCGTCTCCTCGCCGTACTTGAGTACGCCTCGTCGCTCTAGGGTTGGCTCTTACAATGCGCTCTGCACGGCCGGCCAGAGCGTCTTTTCCGTACCTTGCGAGTACTCCCAGAGCATGATGCCGCCGTCAGCTTTAGAAGCGGTGGTCAGCTTCGCGGCGAGCGTCGTGTTGAGCTTCGGATCGAATTCGACGCCCCAGGTGAGCTTGGTTTTCGGCATGCCAATCTTGCTGTCCCACCAAGAAAGCTCGGACGTGTACTTGTGCATGTCGTCATCGAACGCGTAGATCATCAGATTGACGAAGTCGTAAGACTTCAGGTACGTGATGACGCCAGCGTCGGTGCCGGAGTCTTCCACGATGTACTCCGCGGTGGCGGCCGTGACGAGCTTGCCCTCTCCGTGCATGGTGGTCTCGAGCTTGCTCAAGAATTGCGGGAAATTACCGCTCGTTTTCATCTCGTTGCCGCGCTCGATGTCCACGTCGACGCCATCGAGACCCTGGCGCGTAACCATCGCGTCCAAGTTCATGACCATCGGGTCGATGTTGGAGGCGGTGTGATATTGATTGCAGATC
>Ga0210392_10000430_pt1 | contig 26176 bp, 21 predicted proteins | sample IncBWC30OmetaG_FD_161057 | JGI IMG/M metagenome (GOLD analysis project Ga0210392, IMG submission 161057) | Forest soil microbial communities from Barre Woods Harvard Forest LTER site, Petersham, Massachusetts, United States - Inc-BW-C-30-O ... | reverse complement strand
TACACGGTAATTGACCAAACCACAGGAGCGATTGTAGTCACACTCCCAATCACCACTTTGAGTTATCTAGCCCCTGATGCAAGCCATCAGTATGCAGTTGAAGCGACTGGTTACGACTGGCAGGGAAACAGTATCAGCTCTCCCGCAATACCAGTCCCGCTGACTCAATAAAGAAGACTTCAAAGAGGATCCGTTTGAGTTGGAGCAGCGGGGCAAGTTCTGCGTGTGATGGGGACTGTTGGCGTTGCGATGGACAGCGGAGCGGGCTGAGGACTTACTGTTACGCGGAATGATTCAGGCTGTGGATTAGCTAACCGCAGCACATTTAACGGCGTTTCAGCGGGGTGTCGAAGAGTGCCATTTCTTCTGGAGTCGGTTCCTGAAATAACTCTGCCCATTGCCTCAGATCACACATTTCAATTGTAGGGCTCTCCATACCTCGCTGCCGAATCCTTTCATAGAGGACGTCGAGCGGCGCAGTGAGGTGATGCAATTCCACTGCTGCGCCTAAAACTCTGGCTCCGAGCCGCAATGTGTCGCGTTCGGATTTTCCCCATGTGCCCCACTCAATAATCACGGCAAGACCTGATGCAAGAAGCGCCTGAGCGAGCTTCCACTGCAGTGCTTCGATTTTTGCGCGGCTGTCTTCTTCGTACAGGTCGAGTGAAAGCTCCGTCATCCATTCATCCGGCGAGAAACGGATCGCGTGAAACTCGTCTTCAAGTCGTTTCGCGTGGGTGGTTTTGCCGGAGCCCGGCAGACCGCACACGATGAATAATCTCGGGCCGACTCTCGAATTGCTCATATGACTCAGTGTATGAGCGATGGATAACGTCTTCACGGTTACCATATTTGTGTCCTCAGCATTCCACCCATACAATCAAACAGTAAGACTTGCAGCGTCTATGACTGAGCAGGCAGGCAGTGTTGAGCAGATTCAGGCGGTGGCTGAGGCCTCGCCTGCGGCGTGGGTGAAAACGGAGCTGGCACGGCATCCGCAGCGGCCGTATCCGATGGACTTTATCGAAAGCATATTCACCGACTTCAGCGAGATCCACGGCGACCGCGCCTTTGGCGACGATGCGGCGATGTCGTGTGGCATGGCGCGCTTCCATGGCGAAGAGGTCATGGTCATCGGCAACCTCAAGGGGCGCACGGTGAAGGAGCGCATCCAGCGCAAGTTTGGCTCGCCCGATCCGGAGGGCTACCGCAAGGCGTTGCGCGCGATGAAGATTGCCGAGAAGTGGGGGCGTCCGGTCTTTACCTTCATCGATCTGGCCGGCGCGAATCCGGGTATCGGCGCGGAAGAGCGCGGGCAGGCCGAGGCGATTGCGCGGAATCTCTTTGAGATGTCGCGGCTGCGCGTGCCGCTGATTGCGACGATCACCGGGGAAGGCGGCTCGGGCGGCGCGCTGGCGCTGGCTGTCGCCGATCGCGTGCTGATTCTGGAGAACGCCGTCTATTCGGTGATTTCGCCGGAGGGCTGCGCTTCCATTATGTGGCGCGATGCGAGCAAGCGCGCTCATGCGGCTGAAGCGCTGAAAATTACGGCGCAGGATGTGAAGGCGCTCGGCTGCGTCGATGACATCATTCCCGAACCTGAGGGCGGAGCGCAGACGAATCCGGAGCAGGCTGCGCAGCTTCTGGATGAAAAGCTGACCTGGCACTTCAATGAGATCAAGGCGCTCCCGTTGGACGAGATGCTCAGTCGCCGCTACGAGAAGTTCCGCAATATTGCGCAGTTCTATACGACATAAGGGCGGTCTTCGCAGATTTGTTATCCCAGCTGAGTGCTAACGGAGGTTCCAGATGAAGTCTGTGGGACGTCTCCGCTCGTTTAGCTGGTTTGTCATTGCGGCGATTTACTTCGTCTTTGCGCAGCAGATTTCTCTGCGTGCGGCCAACGGACTCAGCTCTGGGGACTGGTTTTTGTTGGTTGAAAGCCTCATCCTGCTCTTTCTGCTGCTGGTTGGCTATGCTGCGATGGGGTATGCGGGGCAGAGCCAGCGCGAACCGCTGAAGACGATGGGTCTTATCCGGCGCGAGGGCTGGAAGCGCGAATTTGCGCTGGGCGCGGCCTTGGGATGGGGCGGCATGGTGGCCTGCGTGCTGCCGATGGCGATTTTCGGCAGCCTGGTGATCCGGTTCTGGACGGACAGCCATCAGTTCTTTCTCTTCTTTGTGAATATGCTGACGCTGCTTGTGGCTGCGCTGGCAGAGGAAATCGCGTTTCGCGGGTATGCGTTTCAGCGGTTGATCGATTCTGTCGGGCCAACGCTGGCGACGCTCGGCATGTCGATGATGTTTGCGGCAATGCACTTGGTGAATACGAATGCGAGCGCTGCGAGCACGCTGGTTACGATTCTTGCCGGATGGCTGTTTTCGATTGCATACCTGCGGACGCGGGCGCTGTGGCTGCCGTGGGGGCTGCACTTTGCCTGGAACGCCAGTATGGGGATTCTGTTCGGGCTTCCGGTGAGCGGGTTGACGGTCTTCAATCCGGTGATCACTACGAATGCCGTGGGACCGGTCTGGCTGACCGGCGGCGGCTATGGGCCGGAGGGCAGCGCCGTAGCGGTCTTCGTGCTGCCTGGGCTCATGATTGTTCTGGTGAGAGCCACGCGCGATTACGCTCACAGATACGCACAGCCGGTGATTATTCCGGGTGGAATTCCGGTTGATCTGGACGCGATTGCCCGGCGGCAACATGAGGCGGCCATGGGTATTGCGACTGTGTCCAGTGGGCCACAGTTAGTCCAGATCCTGCCCGTGGCTGGCTCTACGAATGGTGCAGCGCCCCAAGTTTCAGAAACGAAAGTGGATGATGAAGCTCCGCGGCAGGAGCGGGAATAGTCTCACGCAAATTCGTTTCTCCCATTTCAAAACAATCTATGCACGGTTCAGCGTCCGGGGACTTGCAAATGCCGCTGAATAGGCCCATGCTTATATTCCGAAAGACTTTGGGGGCCTCAGGATGCAGGGGTTCGCAACTCATGGCACGTTGAGTCGGCGCCTGTTGCGAGTAGCAGCAGGTAGCCTGCTGCTGCGAATTATGGCTGGCGCGGCTGCGCTGGTGTTGTTGCTGTCTGTCACGGCAACATCTCAGGTAATGACGGTTACGCCGGAAGGCGTGAACGGGCATTATCTTGAGTTTCACCCTACGAACATACCACTTCCGGCAACGCCGCTGAGCGAGCGCGGCAGGCAGGAGCTGATCCGCTTTCTGACTGCTGAGCAAGGCTTTGCGATGCGTCCTCTTCCGCTTGCCAGCAAGGGCTTGACCCTGCATGCAAACGGAGATATGTCGCCCTCCGGTTCCGATTATATGAATGAGCTCAACGAGAAGGGCACATCCGCCAAAGCGGGTGATCGCTGTGTGATCTCAGACATAAAGATCAAAGATGACAAGATCATTCTTCAGTTGAACGGCGGTCCCGATAAAAAGCACAAATGGCTGCGGCATATTTCCATTGGAACCGATCCGAACTATACAACTCCAGTGGTGCAGGACAGCGGGCAGGAGCCTGTCGGTTCGCGCATCACACTCGTCTTCCCACATGCTGTTCCTGAGATCTCTGGCAAGACAGTGGAAGCGCTGCTTGCTCCGCTGCTTGGCTTCGGCGTGAAATCTCCCGTCGTAGCGTATACGGATACACTGCCGCCGATACTGAAGCAGGCGATCCTTGACCATCATGTTCTGGTGGGTATGAGCACCCAGATGGTGATCTATGCGATGGGAGAGCCCCAGCAGAAGGTCCGCGAGCGCGAAGGACAGATGCCGTTTGAGGAGTGGATCTACGGCGAGTCTCCGCAGCCGATAGAGTTTGTGCGCATCAACGGCAACCGCGTTATCCGAGTGGAAGTAGCGGAGGTGGGCAAGCCTCCGGTGATTCGCGCAGAAAATGAGATGGGCGACTACTGGAGCACGAATACCGCCAGCAATACCAATGTACGTACGGTGAAGATGGGCGATCAGGATCCGACGGATGCAGCGAAGCAGAATGCGCCGAAGGCTCCGCCTAGTTTGCGGCTGCCCGGCGAGACGTTGCCTACGGATGACGACAAGAACCACCCGACGATGCAGCCGGTGCAGTTTCCAAAGGGCGCGGACTCGGGTTCGGGTTCAGAGCAGCCGAAGCAGCAAACGCCTCCTCCCGCTTCGTCGCCGCAGGGAACGCCGAGTGGAAGTACTCCTCCTCAACAATACGCTGCGACTTCCGTACAGGAGCGTTGATTTCGCTCGCGCTCTCAATCCGGTATCCCGTCTCTGAGCATGTATTCTGGTTACATGCTCGATTATGAAATCACTCCCGCACAACTGGCTTCGATCTTGGCTGAGCCGAAGCGCGAGCAGGTTGTACTACTGGACGTTCGTGAGCCCGCAGAACATGCCGTTGCGCGCATTGCCGGCAGCATCCTGATGCCGATGGGTGATGTACCGGGACGCGCCAATCAGGAGCTTGATCCGGACGCGCACATCGTCGCCATCTGCCATCATGGCGTGCGCTCCATGAACGTAGCCGTGTGGCTGCGAAATCAGGGCTTTGAGAAAACCCAGTCTTTGCGCGGAGGCATCGATGCCTGGTCGGCGCTGGTAGACCCTACGATAGCGCGGTACTAATGCCCAGAAGAGGACTGTATCTTTTCCTGCATTGGGTTCCGGCGATAATCGGCGTTGGAGTCATCCTTATCGAGTCGACCGGAACGATGTCTGCGGACAACACGAGCCGATGGCTGCTGCCATTGTGGATCAAGCTCTTTGGCCCGGTCACGCCCGATCGCTGGGCTGTGATCCATCATTGGATTCGCAAGACCGGGCACTTCGTGGGCTACGGACTTGTGAGCCTCGGGTTTTTTGAGGGCTGGCGAGCCACGTTTTCAGGCAAGGGGAAGGGCCATGGCGTTCTGTTCGCGATGGTTGCGCCGCTGGCTCTGGTGTGCACGCTGGCGCTTGCTTCGTGGGATGAGTGGCACCAGTCGCTTCTGCCGGGACGCACGAGTTCCATCTTCGACGTAGGAATCGACCTTTCCGGTGCGATCGTGGCGCACCTGCTTCTGTTGCTGGTGCTCGTGATTGTGTGGCGCATGAGGGCATCACGTGCGCGGGCCGCTACTCGTCCGGTTTCGTCTCAGGTTTGATGCTGAGCTGAAGTTTCTCCACTCCGCGTAGTAATTCGACTGATATTATCACGCCGGCGCGTTCGGCCGTGAGAAGCCGATGCAAGGCGTCAATACCGGCCACAGGCTGATCGGCGATCGCAACGATGATGTCCCCTTCGCGCAAAGCGGCGCAGCTCGCCGGGCTTCCATCCTGCACTGACACGACGAGAATACCAGTGGATTCTTTCAGCTGATATTCATAGGCGAGACGGCGCGGGAGGGGCACGTTTTGTCCCGCGATGCCGATCCATGAGCGGCGAACGCGCCCGTGCTGCAGGAGCTGGGATGCAACGAACTTTGCTGTATCGATGCCGATAGCAAAGCACAGCCCCTGCGCCGAGACAATGGTGGCTGTATTGATGCCGATGACCTCGCCGCGAGAATTGACCAGCGGGCCGCCGGAGTTGCCCGGGTTCAGGGCGGCATCGGTCTGGACGACTTCTTCCATCATGCGTCCGGTTGTGGAGCGCATGCTTCTGCCTAATGCGCTGATGACGCCGGCGGTCACGGTGAACTGAAATCCAAATGGGTTGCCGACGGCGATTGCGAGTTGACCGACGCGGAGAGTGCGTGAATTGCCAAGCACGGCAGGCTGAAGTGTGGCTACGTCGGTGCGCAGGACGGCGGTGTCGGTGTCGGCGTCTTCGCCGATGAGCGTCGCGAGCGCCTGTTGGCCATCGTTGAACGTCAGCTGATAACTCGCGCCGCCGCGCACGACGTGGCTGTTGGTGAGGACAAGTCCGTCGGGCGTGAAGACAAAGCCTGACCCTGAACCTCCGCGGCGTGAGGAAGATTTGACGTCGATCTTGACGACGGATGAGCTGACGCGTTCGACTGCGCGAGTGACCGCAGTGGAATATGCATCGAGCAGGGAAGTATCGTCTGGTGGCGTTGATTCATTTGTGTTTGTTGAGTCACCTGGGAAAGCGTCGGCGAGAAAAGCAAAGCGGGGATCCATGTTGCACCTGTGGGTGACAGATGCTTGAGGGGCCAGGAAAGATTCAGGTGCAATACACTGGGATGTTCTGTTTCTAAGGAGAGATGATGCCCACTGCTGTTGAGTTTGCGCGCGGCCAGTACCCGCGTTTTCTAGATGAGTTGAAGGTCCTGCTGCGGATTCCGTCTGTATCCACGCTGCCCGAGCACAAGGACGATGTGCGCCGCGTAGCCGAGGCGCTGGTGGCTGAGCTGAAACGCATTGGGATGGAGAATGTCCGGTTGATCGAGGGAGCTGGTCATCCGCTCGTTTATGCCGACTGGCTGCATGCGGAGGGCAAGCCAACTTGCCTGTGCTACGGACATTACGATGTGCAGCCGCCGGATCCTCTCGATGAGTGGCTGTCTCTGCCGTTTGAACCGACTGAACGCAACGGCAACGTCTATGCGCGCGGAGCGGTGGACGACAAGGGCCAGATGTACATGCATGTGAAGGCTCTCGAGTCGCTCTTTGCCGCGCACGACGGCAAGCTGCCGCTGAATATCCGGGTCATTCTGGAAGGCGAGGAAGAAGTTGGCGGTGAGTCGATTGCGAAGTTTGTGCGCGAGCATTCGGAGCAGTTGAAGGCGGATTTTGCGCTCGTCTCGGATACGGAAATGTTTGCGCCGGAGCTGCCGACGCTGTGCGTTGGATTGCGCGGCATGATCTACACGGAGATCGAAGCGCGAGGCGCGAAGAACGATTTGCATTCCGGCATGTACGGAGGAGCCGCGCCGAATCCCTTTGTCGCGCTGGCGCAGATTATTGCTCAACTCAAAGACAAAGACGGGCGCATCCTGATTCCCGGCTTCTATGACAAGGTGCAGGCTCCGAGCGACGATGAGCTGAAAGCGTGGAAGAGTCTGCCTTTCGATGAAGAGCACTATCGGCTGACCGAAGTTGGCTCATCGCAATTGACGGGCGAGCCGGGCTACTCGGTCAAAGAGCGTACCTGGGCTCGGCCCACTCTTGAGGTTCACGGCATGCCGGGCGGCTTTACCGGTGCGGGGGCGAAGACGGTAATCCCGGCGAAGGCGGTGGCTAAGGTGTCAATGCGGCTGGTGCCGGATATGACTCCAGCAGAGGCATTCGCGCAGTACAAGAGCTATGTCGAATCGCTGAAGCCCGCGGGCATTGAGCTCGATGTTCGGTTGATTCATTCCGGCGATGCGATAGTGATCGGCACCGACAATCCTTACATCAAAGCGGCGACGAAAGCGCTGAAGCAGGTCTGGAATAAGGACACCGTGTTTATCCGGTCGGGCGGGTCGATTCCCATCGTGGGAGACTTCGAGCGGCACCTGAAGATTCCCACGGTAATGATGGGTTTTGGATTACCGGACGACAATCTGCATGCGCCGAATGAGAAGTTTCATCTGGCGAATTTCTATCGCGGCATCGAATCAATCATCACGTTCTTTGAAGAGTTGGGAAAGTGAACGGATTCGTCTTGGCGGGCGGACGCAGCACGCGCATGGGGACAGACAAGGCACTGCTGCACTATGCCGGGCGTCCGCTCATTGGACATGCCGTTGAATTGCTCAAGGTCGCTGGTGCTGAACCGCACATTGTGGGAACGCGGCCCGACCTGGCTGCATATGCTCCGATCGTCGAGGATCTGCATCCGGTCTGCGGCCCGCTTGGCGGAATCGAGGCGGCACTGGCATCAAGCAGCAGCGAGTGGAATGTTTTTCTGCCTGTCGATCTGCCACTGTTGCCTTCGGTATTTTTGAAGTACCTGATCGAGCGCGCCCGCATCACCGGCGCAGCCGCGACGATTCCGACACTGGCTGGAGAGCCGGAGCCACTGTGTGCTGTGTATCGCCGTGAGTTGCTTGCGGGGATTCGGGAGTCGATCGAAACAGGGAATTACAAGGTGATGGACGGTATCAAATATTCCGCTCAGCCTTCAGATATCGACCTTTTCAGTGTGGAAGCTGTCGCTGCGACACACGATAACTGGCCGCTCGAACCGCTGCGCCGCTGGTTTCAGAATATGAACACGCCGGCGGATTTGACGCTGGTAAGCTGATGAGGAGGAGACCCGCGGCTTGAGTAGTGTTCCCGTTGTGATTGTGGAGGAAAAGGGCACGGCGTCAGGGCCGGAACCATACATCGCATTCGACAAAGTATCGAAGTCGTTTGGCGATCTGGTTGTGCTTGACAACGTGAGTTTCTTCGTGCTGCCCGGCGAGACGCTTTGCATACTTGGCCGAAGCGGCGTGGGTAAGTCGGTTTCGCTGCAGCAGATCATGGGCTTCCTCAAGCCGGACTCGGGCCAGATTCTGGTGGCGAACGAAAATATCTGCGGATTCTCGGAAGAGCAGATGCAGGCGGTTCGCCGCAAGGTCACGATGGTCTTCCAGAACGGCGCTCTCTTCGATTCGCTCACGGTTGGCGAGAATGTTGCCTTTCCTCTGCGTGAGCGCGGCGAGTTGATGGAGGACCAGATTCAGCAGATTGTGCATGGTTTGCTGGAGATGGTGGGCGTGGCGGCCATGCGGGAATTGTTGCCGTCTGACCTATCGACAGGCATGAAGCGTTCGGTCGCGATTGCGCGGGCTCTTTCTGCGCAGCCAGAGGCGATTCTTTACGACGAGCCGACGACGATGGTCGATCCGCTGATAGCGCGGCTGCTGGGCGATCTGATTCAAAAGCTGAAGCATCAGCTGCATCTAACAAGTATTGTGGTGACGCATGACATGCGCTTCGCCAAAAAGTTGGCCGATCGGGTACTCTTTCTGCACCAGGCTAAGGCGCATTTTTTCGGCACGATGGAAGAGATGGAGCATTGCGACGATCCGATCGTGCGCCAGTTCCTGGAACTTGATGCACTGGTGCTGCCGGAAGCGTAACTATGACAGCTACAAAAGAGATGGAAGCACGCGTTCATACGACGGCGAGAGACTTTATCGGAACGTGGAGGCTGGTCGACTATTCCTTTCTCCATGAAGATGGCACCGTCGAAAAACCGTGGGGCAATCAGGTTGTTGGTTACCTTCTCTACTCGGTAGAGGGCTATATGAGCGGCAATCTAAGTCCCGCGGGCCGCAGACACAGTATCGAAACAGGGGACGGCCAGAAGAGGAGCCGCAAGCGTGACTACATCGCTTACGCAGGACCCTACACTGTTAAGGGCGACACCGTTACGCATCACGTTGAGGTGAGCCTCTTTCCCAACTGGCTGGGAACGGCGCAGCTGAGATATCACAAGCGCGAAGGCAATACTCTGATCCTGCGCACGCCGCCCATTCCTTCAGGCGACGGTGTTGTCGCGGTGCAACTCACCTGGGAGAAAGTCACAAAGTGAGATTGTTACACTAAAAGAGTGAAGATTGCGCTTGCTCAGATCAATCCCACTATCGGCGATTTCACGGGAAACGTAGAGAAAATTCTCGAGTTCACCCGCTCGGCAGTGGAGGGCGGCGCCGACCTGGTTCTTTTCCCGGAACTCGCGGTTTGCGGCTATCCGCCGGCTGACTTTCTCGACAAGCCATCGTTCGTTGCGCGGTCAGAAGAAGCAATGGCGGAGATCGCTCAGGGGACAGCAGACCTGAACATCGCGAGCATCGTTGGCTACGTTACGCGTGCTCATGCAAGTACCGGCAAGCGGGTAATGAACTCGGCGGCACTGGTGCGCGAAGGGCAAGTGGCCTTCGTTCAATCGAAGATGCTTCTGCCGTTTTACGATGTATTCGACGACCAGCGATATTTTGCGCCTGCCGAAAAACAACATCTCTGCCACTTCAGCGGCAAGCGGGTTGCGCTCACCATTTGCGAAGACACCTGGAACGATAAGAATTTCTGGCAGAAACGTCTGCACTCTGTCGATCCCGTGGAAGAGCTGATGCGTGAGGGCGGCGAGATCATTCTGAATATTGCGGCATCGCCTTACTGGCGCGGCAAGCGCAAGACGCGGCGCGACATGCTGGCCGCGATTGCGCGCCACCACTGCGCTCCGGTGGTCATGGTGAATCAGGTGGGCGGCAATGACAGCCTGCTCTTCGACGGATCGAGTTTGGTGATCGCCGCAGACGGTTCGGTCATCGCGCAGGGCAAGTCGTTTGAAGAGGATTTGATCTTCTGCGACATCGGGGCGCGCATTGGCGACATGCACTGGCAGACGGACAACATCGATGAGGCCGTCTACAACGCGCTTGTGATGGGCACGCGAGACTACGTGCGGAAGTGCGGCTTCTCCAAAGTGCTTGTCGGGCTGAGCGGGGGCATTGATTCGGCGCTGGTCGCAGCGATCGCGGTAGATGCGCTAGGCAAAGAGAATGTGACGGGCGTTGGCATGCCGAGCCCGTACTCGTCTAGCGGGTCGGTCGAAGACAGCCGCAAGCTCGCTGAGAATCTTGGCATCCGTTTTGAGATCATTCCGATCAGCGATCTGTTTTCGCAATACGGAAAAGCGCTTGAGCCGCTCTTCACTGGCCTTCAGCCGGATATCACGGAAGAGAATATCCAGTCACGCATTCGCGGCAACCTTCTCATGGCGTTGTCGAATAAATTCAATGCTCTCGTATTGACGACAGGCAATAAGTCGGAGATGTCAGTCGGGTATTGCACGCTCTATGGCGACATGGTTGGCGCGCTGGCCGTAATTGGCGATGTTGTAAAGACACGCGTCTATGCGCTCTGCCGTTTCGTCAATCGCGATGGCGAGCGCATACCGGCTGCGATTCTCGAAAAGCCTCCGTCAGCCGAACTGCGGCCGGGGCAGAAGGACACGGACTCGTTGCCTCCATATGAAGTGCTTGACCCCATACTTGAGGCGTATGTGGAGTGTTATGAAACGCCAGAGGAAATCGCGGCGAAGCGGCATGTTGATCTCCAACTTGTGCGCAAGGTCCTCAAACTGGTGGAGCGCAGCGAATACAAGCGACAACAGGCCGCACCTGTGCTCAAGGTGACCAAGAAAGCCTTTGGACCGGGCCGCCGCTTTCCTATTGCCGTAAAGGTTCAGGTATAAACTCTCTTAAAACACGCTGCTTCGGCAGAAAGGAATTCGATGCAACTCTTTGTTTCTCTTCGCAATACTCTTTTTGCGATCGCGATTATTAGCATAGCTGCTCCTCTGCTCCATTCCCAAACAACTGAAGAGGTTCCAGCTGCGCCCAGTTCTGTCGCGGCTGCTCCCGCGTCGGGGCCGCCGCAGTTTCCTGCGGTTGACCCAGCCAACTTTACAGCGGACACGCCCAACAAGGACACAGTGAATGCGTTCCTGCATGAGTTCTGGGGCTATGACCCGGACCGCGTCTGGCAGATTCAGGCAATCCAGAAGACTGCTGCTCCCGGCGTGAGCAAGGTGACTGTCTTAGCGGCGCAGAAGACCAACCCTCAGATTGGGACGCTGCAGTTTTTCACAACGCCCGATGGCCAGCATTTGATTTCGAACGAGGTGCTGCCGTTTGGCGCGCGCCCGTTCGACGCGGCCCACAAGACGTTGCTGGCAGAGGCAAACGGCCCGTCGCGCGGTGCGGCTTCAAAGGACCTTCTGCTGGTAGAGTTCGCCGACTTCCAGTGCCCGCATTGCAAAGTCGCGCAGCCGACGGTGCAGAGGCTGCTGCAGGATTTCCCCAATGCGCATTTTGTCTTCGAGAATCTTCCTCTGCCGACGATTCATTCTGAATCAATGAAGGCTGCTCTCTACAGCGTGTGCGTGGCGAAACAAAATGGCAATGATGCCTTCTTCAAGTTTGCTGATCTTGTGTTCCAGAATCAGGAAAGCCTGACGCCGCAGACCTCGGACAGCATATTGAATGATGCGGCGACCAAAGCAGGCGCGGATGCTGCGAAGGTTGGTTCTTGTGCGCTGACCCCTGAAGCAAAGGCCGCGGTCGATGCTTCGATGAAACTCGCTCAGACACTCAATGTGAACGAGACGCCAACGCTCTTTATCAATGGCAGAGGCATTCCGATGGGTGCCGCGCCTTACGAAACGCTCCAGAAGATCGTTACATTCCAGACGAAGGAAGATAAGTAAGGAATCGGGACACCTCATCTTCAAGATGATGGGTGAGGTGTGACCGATAGGTCTGTCTAGGGATGCGTTGGGAGCATCACCAGCTGGCTTGCCGGATGCATGTGGCTCAGGCGCACGATGTGCGGAGTGATGAGGATGACCAGCTTTGACACGTCGAGATTACCGTTCTCGTTTGTCGTCGATTGAAAGCCGGGCAGCTCGCTCAGCCCAGGAATGCCGCTAACTGCGGCGCTCTGTTGTCGGGTGAGATCGCTTACTACGAGCGCGCTCTCGCCCTGCAGCAACGTTACTGTGGCCGTGTACTGTTGGCTGTTCAGAATTGGGTTGCTATTCAGCGTTTGCCCGGTCAGTGACTCGATCTTCAGGTCAAGTTTGAGCGCTACGTCCTTGTTCTGTTGGATGTGCGGCGTTGCCTTCAGCGTCAGACCCAGATCTTCGTATTGAACCTGCGGAATGGTCTGGTTCACGCTGCTTTGCAGCGCTGCTGAGTTGATTCCAATGCTCTGCAATGCGCTGGACAGGCCTGCCTGCGAAACGCCTGGAATGCTCAGAGACGTTCCCGTTAATCCGGAATATGTGGACGTGACAATGGGATAGCGTGTGCCGCTGCGAATTGTGGCGTCTTCCTGATCCTGTACACGCAGCTGGACTTGATCCAGGACGCGAGTGTCCGATGAGTTGAGAGCGAGATTTGCAGTTGCGCCCTGGTTTAGCACAAGGCCGCTCTGCGTAATTCCGCCGCCAAAGAGAGCAAACGGCTGGTTGAAGACCGTGCCGGTGACGACGCCGGTCGCAATCAGAACGGCCACGATGGCTATATCGTCACCGGCGGGCGCGAGACCTGCTGCGATAATCTGCTGTACGGCGTCCTGGTTGGCCTGAATGATCTGATTCACTTCTGTGGGAACGTTGAAGATCGTTGTCGTCTGCGGAAGCTGCACGCCAATATTCGTCATCCGCGTTCGAGCGACCTGAAAAAGGCGCAAGTTCAACAAGACCTGGCTGCGGCCATCGAGTAGATCGACGAGTGTATGGTTCAAGGCCGCGAGGCGATCCTGCGGCGCGCGGATAGTGAGCGTGTGTGCCTCGGCCTGAATCGACGCCTGCTGTGCTTCGAATACATTACGCGCGATGTTCCCGATGTCGCTCATCTCGGTCGTCGTCAAGCCGGGAAGATAGACGGTTTCCATGACCTCACGCTGAAAGCTGTTGCGATTTTCCTTTGTGTCCAATGCGACGAGCACGCGCTTTTCGTCGAGCGGAACGAAAAATGTATTGGTAATCAGCTTGAGCATGATCGCCGCCTGCGCAAAGCTGACGTCATCGGCATCGAAGCGCACGATACGGTTTCGCACTGAAAGGTCCAGTGTCGGCGTAATTCCAAATGCAGTCAGCACCTGACGCAGAACTTCGTTGGCTGAACTACGAATGTGGAAGGTTTGTTTGCCCTCTTTTGGCGCCAGTTGTACCGGAGCACCGGCCTCCTCGGCTGATGGGAGCAGAATGGCATCGTGCGAGGTGGCGTCGTGCGCCAGCTCATCAATATGCTGCTGCACAATGAGGTTGTTCGGGTCAATCAGATAGGCTTCCGCCAGCAGCGAACGCGCAGTGGCATCCTGCCCCATGATGCGTGCTTTGCCTGCGTCCTGCACAAGTTGTGTCAACAGGTGCTCTTTCGCAATGGTCAATGCGGTGCGGTAGTCAGTATTCTCCGGCTCAAGTTTCACGGCTCGCTGGAACTGTTTCTCGGCTTCGTGAAGGTCATTTTTCTTGAGCGCTTTTGCTCCTTCGAGAAACGCCTTGGTCGCCTCGTTCTTTTCGTGCTCGGACGCGGGTTTCTGCACCGGCTGGGCAGCAGGAGCAGATTGCGCGGACACACACGGAGCGGGCGCCGCGAGTGCGGCGCACACGAGCAAGGCTATGCTGGTGCGGAAGATCATACGTCGGTACTTGCAGCCTGTGCGAGCAGTGCCGAGAGAGTGCTCACGCATACTTCCGGTTGATGCTCCACGAGGTCTTCAAAGGAGTAGTGGCCGGTCGCGACGGCAATTGTAGGCAGGCCATTTGCTTTCGCCGCCGAGATGTCGAAAGGCGTGTCCCCAATGACGCAAACAGAGGCATTTGCGCCCCGCAGATTGCGCGCCTGCCTTGCCGCGTCGGCAATCATGTCTGAGCGAACAGCGAACTTGTCCGCGAAGCCGCCGAAGGTAAACCAGTGACGCACGCCGAGCACTTCCAGCTTGAGCCAGCCGATCGACTCCAGGTTTCCTGTGCCGATGCCGAGTGCGGCACCCTTGCTTTGCAGATAGGCCAGCATCTCGTCGACGCCTGGCATTTTCACCAGATTCATCTGATCGCGCTGTGCCGCAACTAAAGTGCGCATGTGATCGAGAACATCTTCGAGCATCGGCTGCCAATGTTCCGGGTCCAGCTCGGCTAGGCGAAAAGCGTCGAAAAGTATGCCGGGATCGGTATTGCCGCTGAGCGTCACACCATCAAGCACGAGCTCACGGTCCATAACCCTGCGCACGCTCTCAAAGAAGGACTCGTAATGAATACGGTCGCGGCTGCGCAGAAGCGTGCCGTCAATGTCAAAGAGATAGGCATCCTGCTGGTCCCAGAGGAAACCGTCCTGAATGTGGACGCGGGGACTCCTGTCAGCTGCCTGTGCTAAAACTTTATCGATTGTGGTGGAACTCACCGCCGTGTTCGCCTTTCCATGATCTCTGCTCTAAGAGTAAAGCAGAGACCACGGCTGACGCGAATGGCTGGCTTCAGCGCACGACCTGCTTTATCTCAAATACAGGACGCTCGCTGCGCGGCGGGCGCTTGAGCCCATTGCGAACCTGCGCTGGATCGATCTCCAGCTCGGCGATGATGCGGCTGAGAGTATTGCGGTGCACGCCTAGTTCCTTGGCGGCTTTACACTGGTTTCCCTTGTTGTTTGCAAGTACGGTAAGTAGGTAACGGCGCTTGAACTCGCGCACAGCTTCAGCATAGGTAATACCGCCTGCATGCATCGCTGCTACAAGGGTTTCCAGTTCGCGTTTCACAAAAACCTCTTTCTTATGCCGGGTATATTCCCGGCTTTTGATTTTGTTGCCATGGTCCTGAAGTGACTGCCGCATTCGGTTTCAGCCAGTCCGGCTGCGCGTCACGAATTGCTTTTACTCCCTCCCGTATGCGCTCACCGAGCTGCGCGGGAGTTACTGCGGATGCTTCATGCGCCGCCGATAAAAAATAAGGCGCAAACTTCGATCGATCGAGCCAAGTGGCGTGGGGAAGAAATGCCGCAATTGCCATGATCCCCAGCGTCACCAGCACACATCCCTTTAGCAGGCCGAAGATGGCGCCAATAAAGCGGTCAGCCCATCCTAACCCGATCGAGCGAACAGACCAGCGAATCAACCGGCCTGCAAGTCCAGCAATTACCATTACTGCAATCGCGATTGCGATAAATGCGATTGCTTCTGCGACTCCCGGAGAATGTACCCAACGGTCGATCCACGGGAGCAGTTTCTGATAATTCCAACTGGCGAGGAGCAATCCAAGCACGATCCCTGCCAACGAGAACGCTTCTACGAAAAATCCATGTTTGGCCGCGCTTAGTACAGAAACGATCAGGATAATAACGATCGCCCAATCTATCAGTGCCATGCCCGGTCTGTAACCTCGTACTTCTTACAGTGCCAGCGATTTTCCAGTGAGCAACTCGTACGCCTGGAAATACTTTTCCTGTGTCTTTTTAACAACATCATCGGGCAAGCCGGGCGCAGGGGCCTGCTTGTTCCAGTGAATACTCTCAAGGTAATCACGCACAAACTGCTTATCGAACGAAGGCTGAGCGCCACCCGGCGCATACTGATCGCGAGGCCAGAAGCGCGATGAGTCCGGCGTTAAAACTTCATCGGCAAGTATGATGCCTTCTGCCGTCGTTCCGAATTCGAATTTTGTGTCAGCGAGAATCAGACCGCGACTCGCCGCATGTTCTGACGCTTTGCGATAGATGGAAAGGCTCAGATCACGTAATGCCTGTGCGGATTTAGCGCCGACAAGTTCAACCATCTGATCGAAGGAAATATTTTCATCGTGTTTGCCGTGCAGGCTTTTGGTCGCAGGAGTGAAAATCGGCTCCGGCAGTCTATCCGATTCGCGCAGTCCTTTCGGCAGGGGAATGCCGCATACCGCGCCGGTTGCCTGATAATCCTTCCAGCCCGACCCGGAAAGGTAGCCGCGCACGACGCACTCGACGGGGAACATCTGGGCGCGCTTCACCAGCATGGAACGATCACGCAGCTCGTCTGCATACTCGCGCAGTTCGTCGGGATATTCATTCACATCGGCCGTGATCAGGTGATTCGGGACGACGTCTTTCAGAAAATCAAACCAGAAGAGAGAAATCTGCGTAAGGACTTTTCCCTTGCCGGGAATTCCTGTCGCCAGCACGTGATCGAATGCGGAGATGCGGTCCGTTGCCACCAACAGTAAGAACTCGCCAACCGTGTACAAGTCGCGCACCTTGCCGCGTGCATGCAAAACAAGATCGCCGATTTCGGTTTCTAATAGAGCTGGCAAAGGGGGTCGTACCTTTCGTAGAGAGGCTGAAAGTTGATTCTGCTTCCGCCAGAAAAGTTTGTCAATGCGATCCCATGACGAAGAGAAATGTAACGATGTAACGCATTGTCACGGACACTACATCGGTGTCAATAGGGAAGGGCTGAATCAAGAGAAAAGTGACCTGCATGAAACAAATAGTTATTGCAGGCCACCGTTTTTTCTAATACAGCGGGATAATGATCGACTTAAGCTGTGGCGCGACGCAGCTCGCGCGCTGATTCCTGACCGCCCATGCGGACGCTTACGATCTTTGAGACACCCGGCTCCTGCATTGTCACGCCATAGATCAAATCTGCAGCCGTCATCATGCGCTTCGAGTGAGTGACCATCACAAACTGCGTGTCCGTCGCCATGCTGCGTAACATGTCTGCGAGGCGTCCGACGTTGGTTTCATCGAGCGGGGCGTCCACTTCGTCGAGCACGCAGAAGGGGCTCGGCTGGTACTGGAAGATGCCCATGAGCAGCGAGAGTGCGGTGAGTGCCTTTTCCCCACCGGAGAGGAGGAAGACATTTTGCAGCTTCTTGCCCGGCGGCTGCGCGACGATGTCTACGCCACTATCGGCAGTGTTCTCTTCGTCGGTGAGGCGCATAAAGGCCTGGCCGCCGCCGAAGAGTTTCGCGAAAGTAATGCTGAAGTTTTCATTGATGCGAACGAAGGCCTCGTCGAATTTCGTGCGCGAAATTTCGTCGATCTCTTTGATGGTCGCCTGCGTGTTCTCGATCGAGTCGAGCAGATCCTTCCGCTGCGTCTCAAGGAACTGATGACGCTGTTCGGTTTCTTTGTACTCTTCAAGCGCCATCATGTTTACCGGGCCCATTGATTCGAGCTTCTGTTTGAATCCGCGGCAGGTCTCGTCTTCTGCTGCGAGGGCGTCACCTTCGATGAGGGCGATTTCCGCGTCATCGCGCAGTGCGAGGGCTTCAATGCCGAGATCGTTCAGGCACGTTTCTTCCAGGTGCTTGAGGTCGGCGGTGAGCGTGGCGTCACTCGCGCTGTGTTGGCTGCGAGTTTCGCGCAGGGCATCGGTTTCTGCGCGCAGCGTCTTCAGCTTCTGCTCGGTCTCAGCAAGGCTTGCGCGCAGTGTCTTTGCCTCTTCGTTCAGGCGCGCCACTTCCTGCTGCGCCTGTTCGCGGACCTGCGTCAACTCTTCGCGCTGCACCGCGAGTTGCTCGTTTTCCTGCGCACGCTGTTGCTGTTCGGTATTGGCCGCGGCCAATTGCTGTTCGAGTTGCGCGACGCGGCGCTCCAGATCTCCGTACATGCGATCAATACGGGCAAAGGCAGCTTCGGCACCACGGCGACGTTCTTCAAGACCGGCGAGTTCCGCAGACATCTGCGCAGCTTCCTGCTGCGCCGCTTCGCGGGTGCGACGCAGTTCCTCGACCTGCTGCTGTATTTCTCCAAATGATTTTTCAGCAGCAGCGTGCTCGGCTTCGTGACGCGCAATCTCCTCGCGCTTCTGCTCAACGAAGCCTTGCTTGGCGTTGCGCTGGTCCTTATTGCGCTCGCTCTGCAGGTTCCACTCCTGCAGGCGGCGTTCCAGGCGCTGTACTTCGGAATCCATCTGCCGCAATGCGGCGCTCTGGTTCGCGCTTTCGCGCTCGGCGTTGCGGCGGTCTTCTGTTTTCAGATCAAGTTGCTTGGTGAGTTCGGCGAGATCGCGTGCAAGGGAAGCGACCGCAATGTCAGCCTGCCCCAATTCTTTTTCAACGGCTTCGAGTTTCTGCTGCGTCTCGCGCAGTTCGCGCTTCAGCGCCAGCGGACCTGCCGCGCTGGGCTTGCCGCCCGTCACGGTCACGTTGTGGAAGCATTCTCCCGATGGAGCGAGGAAGAAAGCGTTCGGGTTTTCAAGTGCGAGGCCGCGGGCGGTTTCGCTGTCCGGCGTGACGTATCCATCGCGCAGCTTGGGCAGAATCACTTCGAGCGACTTGCCAAAGCCGTCGAGCACGCGGATGCAGTTCTTCAGCGCCACCACGCCCTGCTGCTGCTCGTAGTGATTGGCAACGCCATCGCCTGCGAAGGAGAACTTGGCCTGCGAATCTTCCGGATGAACCAGGAACGTAGCGCGTCCGCTCACATCGGTCTTCAGCAGGCGCATGCCTTCGTGAGCTGCGTCCCAGCTCTTGACCACGATGTAGTTCAATTCATCGCGCAGAAATTCGTCGACGACGTTTTCATGCTGGCTGGCCACTTCGAGGAAATCAGCCAGGGTGCCAACGGGAGCCAATCCACCACCCAGCGAATTCGAGCGGAAGAGCTTGCGGACCGTGTCCGTCGAGTAGCTATGCTCGCGGATCAGCGTATCAAGCGAATTGCGTTGACCGGTTAGTGTTGCGTGTTCGGCGCGAAGCTGGTCGCCGCGTTTCTTGGCCTCGATTTCCGCTGTACGCTTGGCCGCAATCTCGCTGCGCAGTGAGCCGATCTCGGATTCGAGACGCTTCAATGTTTCTGTGACGGATTCGAACTTGATCGAGACCTGTCCGCGCTCTGCGCCTAGCGATTCGAGGTCACGCTTGACCGATTCCATTTCCGCCCCGAGGCGCTGCGCATCACGGTCGAGCGCTGCGAGTGATTCCTCGGCCTGTGTCATCTGGTTGCGTGATTGACCAACCTGCTGCAGCAACTGCATCGCCTGCCGGCGAGCAGCTTCCGTACGCTGCTCGGCTGCAGCGACCGCCTGCACCGCGTCGCGCGCCTGCTGGTGTTTGGTCTGTGCCTGCTCGCGAAAGCTCTGCGCTTCGGCTGCAGCCGTTTCGAGGAATGCGCGGTTCGATTCGCGTTCGTTCTTCATTCCCTCGAATTGCTGCTTCGCCTGATCGAGTTCTGCCGTGCCGGCGGTTGCGCGTGCCTGCAATTCAGCGATGCGCTCCTGATTCGCGTTCTGGCGCGAAGTGGCGCGCTCCAGTTCAACTGCGCTCTGGCTGGCTCGCGTGGAGGATTCCTTCGCGGCAGCGTCCAGCTCGTAACCGCGCTGCATTCCGGTGGTATGCTCCGCGTCGAGCGTTTCCACCTGGGCGCTGTGATCATCGATTTTCTGGGTGAGGGAAGCGATCTCCTCTTCGAACTTCGCGTGCTCGGTGTCCATCTGCGCAATCTTGCTGGCGAGGACAATACGAAGACGGGCGCGCATCTCATCACGCAGCGCAGCGTAGCGTTCGGCCTTCGCCGCCTGCCGCTTCAGCGAGCCCATCTGGCGCGTAACTTCTTCAAAGATGTCGTTTACGCGGGCGAGGTTTTGCTTTGCCTGTTCGAGACGAAGTTCGGCGAGGCGCTTCTTGGTCTTGAAGCGGGTGATGCCCGCAGCCTCTTCGATGATGGCGCGGCGGTCATGGGGCTTTGAGCTCAGGAGCTGCCCGATGCGCTCCTGCCCGATGATGGCGTAGGATTCCGGGCCGAGGCCCGTGCCCATGAAGATGTCCTGAATGTCGCGCAGGCGGCAGAGCTTGCCATTGAGGAGGTACTCACTGTCCCCGGTGCGGAAGAGACGACGCGTGACGATGATCTCGCCCTGCTGCGGCGTCTTGCGGAACTTGCGGCGGCGGATTTTCAGAACAACGCTGTTGCCCGCGGCAGCATTGGCCTCACCTTCGGCAGGCTGAACCTCCACCGGGCCTTCACCTTCGATCACTTGTCCAGGCTGTGAGTCGGCAATGATCTCCTCGACTTCAGCCGCGCGTTGCTCGCGCAGCTTTTCTTCATCCCAGTCGGTGTCCAGCTCGTTCTCTACAACGATCTCCGGTTCATCGAGAAGCGGTCCACCAACGTAAGCATCCGGGTCGATGAGCGTGATCGAAACCTCCGCCATACCAAGCGGCTTGCGATCGCGTGTCCCGGCAAAGATGACGTCTTCCATCTTGCCGCCGCGCAGACTCTTCGCGCTCTGCTCGCCGAGGACCCAGGTCACGCCGTCCAGAATGTTGGACTTGCCGCATCCGTTAGGGCCGACGACGACAGCGATGCCCTCGCCGGGCAGCGCCACCTCGGTGCGGTCGCAAAAGGACTTAAAGCCCAGGATCTGGATTTTTTTCAGCTTCAGCATGCGGATCTAACTCCTTCTAAAACACGGGAGAGTGCGCGAACAGGCTGCGTCACTTGAAACTCTAGCCTTGCGGCAAGGTGGAATCAACACTCGCACCCCAACATCTTGTGGATAAGCCGTCCCAAATGCCACAAATAGGACTGCATGACAGATATTGTCTCAAATCAGACCTTGCCTGTCTGCTCGGGAGGATGAGCTTTCGTATGGATCGTCGCGGAGAATACTGCCAGATACTTCAAAGCTAGCCCGGTTAAGAGTCAAAAACAAGCCAAATCAGGTGAATAAGGTGCGCATTTTGGTACATACAGAAATGGGCAGGTTCTCGCCATTGACTTTCTATCCATAGACAATCTATATATGGGTTCATGGCTAAGAAATCCGAACTTCTTCCTGGAACTCTGGACATGCTGATCCTGAAAACTCTGACGCGCGCCCCGCTGCACGGCTATGGCATCGCGCAGTCGATTAAACGGCTTTCCGACGATGTGCTGACGGTCGAAGAGGGCTCGCTCTACCCTGCGCTGCAGCGGCTGCTGCTGCAGGGTTGGGTCAAAGGCGAATGGAAAAAGACGGAAACGAATCGCCGGGCGCGTTACTACACGCTGACTCCGGCAGGGCGCAAGCAACTCGGTGAGGAACTTTCGCAGTTCGACGTGATGATCGCCGCGATTGGCAGGGTGCTGCAGGACGCATAGGAGATCTGGATGGAATCGCCAGGGCATTTTTTCAGGAAGCTTGGGAAGTTGCTCCGCCGTGAGAAGTTCAATCGCGAGTTGGAAGAAGAGGTGGCCTTTCATCGTGAGCAGGCGGAGAAAAGCTTTCGTGCCGATGGAATGGCGTTTGAAGATGCTCGACACGCCGCAAACCGTCAGTTTGGGAATGAAGCGCGGTTGCGAGACGAGAGCCACGAGACGGTCGGATTCTGGTTCGAGAACATGCTGCAGGATTTTCGCTTTGCGCTGCGGCAACTGCGGAAGAATCCGGGATTTGCCCTCACTGCGATTCTTATCCTGACGCTCGGCATTGGCGCCAGCGTCGCGATCTTTGGTTTTGTCGATGCGGCTTTGATCCAGCCTCTGCCGTATAAAAATCCTTCGCAGCTGGTTGGAATCTTCGAGACTACGCCGCTGGGGCCGCGCTTCCATCTCTCGTATCTCGACTACCTCGACTGGAAAAAGTTCAACAAGGTATTCAGTTCGCTGGAGGCCTACGATAACACCAGTTTCCTGATGAGTACGGTTACCGGTAAGCAACAGGTGGACGGCGCTACTGTCAGCGACGGATTCTTTCGCACGCTGAGTGTCACCCCCGTGCTGGGTCGTGATTTCCGCGCTGGCGAGGACCTGCCCAGCGCTTCCCCCACGGTTCTGCTCAGCTACGCTGCCTGGCAAACGCGGTATGGCGGAAGAGCGGATGTGTTGGGGCAGGCGGTTACGCTGGGCAGCACGACAAACACCATCATCGGGGTACTGCCGCAAGGCTTTCATTTTGCTCTGGTTGGGCCCGCGGAGTTCTGGACGACTCTGCACAGTTCCCGCACCGAAGACCGGGGAGAGCACGGTTTGTCTGGCATAGCGCGGCTCAGGGATGGCGTCTCTCTTCAGGCTGCATCTGCGGACATATCGTCGATTGCCGCACAGTTAGCCCGGCAATATCCCGACGCCGATGGCGATCGAGGCGCAACTATCCTGCCTTTGAGTGAAGTGATCGTCGGGAATTTCCGTCCCATTCTGCTGGTGCTCTTAAGCGGGGCCACGCTATTGCTGCTGATCGCGTGCATTAATGTTGCAAGTCTGTTGCTGGTCCGCTCTGAGAGCCGCAAGCGGGAGATCGCCGTCCGCGGCGCTCTCGGCGCATCTCCTACCCGGCTGGTACGCCAATTCATCACTGAAGGACTGCTGCTGGTACTGATGGGCAGCGTCCTTGGCATCGCTGAAGCCTTAGCGGCGATGCGGCTGCTTATCAAGCTTATCCCTGTGAGCATGATCAGCAACATGCCCTATCTGCAGGGGCTGGGCCTGAATGGCCGGGTGATGGCGTTTGTGTGCGGCATTATGCTGATCGCGGCTTTGCTCTTTTCAGTTGTTCCGATCCTGAGCCTGTCGCTGGATGGCATTCGGGACGGTCTGACGGAAGGCGGACGCACCTCTGCCGGAACCATGTGGCGCCGCTTCGGAGCCAACCTTGTCGTGATTGAACTGGCTACCGCCATGGTGCTGCTGGTTGGTGCGGGCCTGCTAAGCAAGAGTTTCTACCGTCTGCTGCATACCGATATCGGAATGCAGCCGGACCATCTGGCCGCGATGCGGATCCTGGCGCCAGGTTCGGGGTATGCAAAAGATGAACAGGTGGTTGCCCTGGGTAGACAGGTGATGAACAGGATTGCAAGTCTGCCGGGAGTGAAGTCGGTCGCCATCTCTCATGGTCTGCCGGTAGGCGGCAACGGCGGCAACACAACCTTCCAGGTGATTGGCAGACCGGATACAAGAGCGGCTAATTATGTGGACAACCGGCAGGTGAGCTTCGGTTACTTCACGACGTTGCAGGCGCGGCTGCTGCGAGGGCGGTTTTTTACCGCGGCTGAGGATGCGACAAAGCCTCGCGTGGCGATCATCAATCAGGCGATGGCGCGGCAATATTTTTCGGGCGAAGACCCTATCGGCAAGCGGATTGTCTATGACGCGTCGGATCCGCAAATGGAAATCGTCGGCGTCGTCGACGACATTAAAGAAGGGCCGCTGGACCAGACTACAAATGCGACGATGTATGTTCCTTTCGACCAGGAGCCGGATCGCCGCTTTTATGTCATTGTACGGACGTCGAAAGCCGAGGAGTCGGTGCTCCCGGTACTAGCAGGCGCGATTCATCAGATAGATTCTGGCCTCATGTTCTCCGGCGAAGATACCATGACCGGCAGAATTCATAACTCACCATCGGCTTATCTGCACCGCTCGTCGGCGTGGTTGGTGGGCGGTTTTGCCGCGATAGCGCTCCTACTGAGTGTGGTTGGACTCTACGGGGTCGTTGCGTACTCAGTGAGCCAGAGAACCCGCGAGATCGGAGTGCGTATGGCCCTGGGAGCCCAGCGCAGCATAGTGTGCCGGCTCATTCTAGGAGAAGCAGGATGGCTGGCGGCTTTGGGAATCCTCGCAGGGCTGATTTGCTCCATAGGAGCAGCGACGCTGATGCGCAAGCTGCTCTTCGGCGTGCAGGTGTGGGATGTGCCGACGCTCTTCGCGATGACGCTGATTCTTGCTGCCTGCATATTGCTCGCAAGCTATCTTCCCGCGCGGCGTGCGGCGTCTGTGAATCCGATAGAGGCCCTGCGCGCCGAATAACGAGACTTGTTTTGAACCTGTACACACATGGGAGGCCACGATGGACTGGATGCTTCGACTCTTTCGTAAACTGACGATTTTGATTCGTGGAGAGAAGTTCAACCGCGAACTGGCAGAAGAGATGGCCTTTCATCGCGCGGAGGCGGAGAAGAATTTTCGAACTGAAGGCATGGTTTCAGAAGACGCCAGGCATGCGGCGAACCGGCAGTTCGGGAATGACGTGCGGCTAAGAGATGAAAGCCATGAGACGGTTGCGTTCTGGTTTGAGGGCATGTTGCAGGATTTCCGCTTCGCTCTGCGGCAGCTGCGCAAGAATCCGGGGTTTGCTCTGACGGCGATTCTCATTCTGACCTTTGGTATCGGCGCGAGTGTCGCCATCTTTGGATTTGTGGATGCGGCTTTAATTAAGCCGCTTCCTTACAAGAACTCGAATCGGCTCGTCGTTTTGTTTGAAAGCATTCCGCTTGGTCTGCGCTTTCATCTTTCTTATCCGGATTACATGGATTGGAAGAAGGGCAATACAGTCTTTCAGTCTCTGGACGTGTATGCGCCGTACGGCTTCATGTTGAAGGATGCTGACGGAATGCACCAGGCTGATGGAGCTCGCGTCAGCTCCGGGTTTTTTCAGACACTGGGCGTCTCACCGATACTGGGGCGTGATTTCCATACGGGCGAAGATCAGAAGTCCGCGCCCCGCACAGTATTGCTGAGTTACTCTGCATGGCAACGACGCTTTGGCGGGCGAAAGGACGTGCTGGGCCAGACAGTAGTTCTCGATGGACACCCCAACACCATCATCGGCGTGCTGCCGCCTGATTTTCATTTCGCCCCCGCGGAGCCTGCCGATTTCTGGGCGACAATTCTGGATGACATCAGCAACTGCCGTGGCTGCCATGGGCTTTATGGCGTAGCGCGCCTGAAAGATGGAGTCTCGTTTCAGACGGCATTCGCCAACATCAAGGGAATTGCCGACCAGCTTGCGCGGCAGTATCCCGATTCCAACCGCGACCAGAAAGCCTACATGCTCCCGATGAGCGAGGTGATCGTCGGCGATATTCGCCCGGTTCTGCTGGTATTGCTGAGCGGAGCGGGTCTGTTGCTTTTAATTGCAACCATCAACGTGGCCAGCCTGCTGCTGGTGCGGTCTGAGAGCCGCAGGCGTGAAATTGCCGTACGCGGGGCGCTTGGGGCATCCAGAGGGCGATTACTCCGGCAATTTGTGACCGAAGGGCTGATGCTTGTAGCTGTAGGCAGCGTGCTGGGAATGGCCACTGCATATTGGGGAATGCAGCTTTTCGCCCATTACATCCCAAAAGACATGATGGCGAGCATGCCATATCTACACGGACTCGGCTTAAACGTTCGCGTGTTGCTGTTCGCCTGTGCCATCTCGTTTGCCGCTGCGATACTTTTTTCGTTCACGCCTGCACTGCGACTTTCTGCATCAGAGATGCGGAACGGACTAGCGGACGGTGGCCGGGGCAATGCGGGTACGTTGTGGCGCCGTTTCGGGTCGAATCTCGTTGTGATTGAGTTGACGACTGCGATGGTGCTGCTGGTAGGAGCCGGGCTGCTGGGTAAGAGCTTCTATCGTTTGCTGCATGTGGATATCGGCCTGCAACCGGATCATCTCGCCATGCTGAACCTCGGCGCAACACCGGAGAATTACGACAAAGACGAGCAGCGCATTGCTCTGGAGAGGCAGATCGTCAGCCAGGTTTCAGCATTGCCGGGAGTGAAGTCGGTCGGGCTTTCGTCCAAGCTGCCGATTGGCGATGGTGACAACACAACCGGATTCCGCGTGGTGGGGCGGGAGTACCACGGGGAGCATATGGAAGTCGCAATACGCAAAGTGAGTTCCAGCTACTTCCAAACTCTACAATCGCAATTATTGCGTGGGCGCTATTTTGCGGAGAACGAGGATAAATCGAAACCGGAAGTGGTGATCATCAGCGAGACGATGGCGAAGCAGTATTTTCCCAATGAAAACCCGATAGGCAAGCAGATTGCCTTCGAAATCGATAAGCCGAAGGAGTACCTGCAGATTGTTGGCGTC
>Ga0210392_10000428_pt1 | contig 26334 bp, 28 predicted proteins | sample IncBWC30OmetaG_FD_161057 | JGI IMG/M metagenome (GOLD analysis project Ga0210392, IMG submission 161057) | Forest soil microbial communities from Barre Woods Harvard Forest LTER site, Petersham, Massachusetts, United States - Inc-BW-C-30-O ... | reverse complement strand
CCCAGCGCAACGCCTGCGGCATGCCGACCACCCAGAAGATCCGGTTCGCGGTGGACACCGACACCACGTGGCCGTCCGTGAGCCCGTACTTCGAGGGTGCCGCGTCGATCATCGGCAAGGCGAACACGGCCCCGTACGGCGGCTACAAGATCACGACCGCCGCGTACGCCGCCGGGTACCGGGGCTGCTGGCAGACCACCGCCTGGTCCGGCGGCAAGCTGGACCCGCACGCCGTGCTGTACCAGAACGGCCACACCGCCCTGTCCGGTGACGCGGACGTGAACAACATCCTGGCCGCCGACTGGGGCCAGTACCCACCACTGGAGGAAGACATGACGATCAGCTCCGCCGACGTGGACACGATCATCAATCACCGGATGCCCGCCTACGCGGACGTCCCGGCGGCGGACGGGTCGCCGTACAACCCCACGGTCGGTGAGGTGCTGAACGGGGCCAAGCAGGCGGACGACAAGATCGACGCCCTGGCCGCCGCCGTGGCCGCCGACATGGACAAGCTCCAGACCCAGGCCAAGGCGAACGGGGCCGCGCTGTCCGCCGTCCAGCTCTCGCTCCAGAACCTGTCCACGACCGGGCTCACGACGGAGCAGCAGGACGCGCTGGTGGACGCCCTGCTGGACAAGCTGTCCGCCCGGCTGGCCCAGTAGCCGTGGCGCACACGGCGGGACCGGGGCCGGAGGACCAGTGGGACGCGGCCACGAAACGGCGACGGGTCCTCCAGGCGCGCCGCGAGGGCGCGACGTGGGAGCAGGCCGCCGTCTACGCCGGGTACGCGGACCGGTCGGCCGCCTACAATGCGATCAAGGGCGCGCTCAAGAACGAGCGGGAGCAGCTGGCCCACGACCTGATCGAACAGCGGCAGATCGAGGACGACCGGGACGACGACCTGCGGCAGCGGCTGTACAAGATCCTGGACGCGGACCACCTGGTGGTGTCGGACGGCCGGATCGTCAAGGACGAGGAAGGGATCCCGCTCAAGGACCCGCGTCCCGTCCTGATGGCCGTGGACCGGCTGGGCCGGATCGCCGACCGCTACGCGCTGCGCCACGGACTCAACGCCCCGAAGGAACTCAAGATCGCGTTGGACGCGCGCCAGCACATGGAGGCGTCCGTGGTCGCGGACACGCTGCTGCGGGTGGCGGAGGCCATGGGCCTGGACCCGTCCACGCGCCAGCTCATGCTGGAGCACATGCAGCGGGAGCTGACGGCGGTTGCCAGCGAGCAGCACGCTCTGGGAGACTGACGGCGGCCTGCCACTGAACCGGATGGCTACCGGGCCCGCGAAGCCCGACCGAAGCCCCTGCCGACTTGATACCGGCAGGGGCTTCGTGCTGCGGTACCGTGGCCGTGCTCACTACGCGGAGCAAGCGTCCCGGCCATCACCCTCGCGGTGGCCGGGACGTCCGTGTGTCCGGGACCGGGCATCATGCAGCCATGGGACTTGATCAGGCGGGCGTCGCCAGCGAGGCGGCACAGCTGCTGTCCGCGCGCGTGGCGGAGCTGCTGTCCCCGCGCTGGACCCCGCGACCGCACCAGGTGCCGCCACCGGGCGACTGGTACGGCTGGCTGCTCCTGGCCGGCCGTGGGGCAGGCAAGACGGACGCCTGCGCGAAGTACGTCTCCGACCACGTCAAGGGGCCGCCGTGCCTCAAGGGCGACACCCCGCACTGGATCGGGATCGTGGCCCCGACCCAGGGTGACGCGGCCACGTCGTGTGTCACCGGGCCGTCCGGGATCCTGGCCCACGACCCGCACGCGCGCATGGTCACGGTTCCCGGCGGCACGGTCGTGCGCTGGCCCAACGGGTCGGAGGCGAAGCTGTTCGGCGCGGACAGCTTCAACGACACGGAGCGCCTGCGGTCCGGCGGTAACCGGTGCCTGTTCTGGCTGGAGGAGCTGGCCGCCTGGCGGTGGCTGGAGGAGGGCTGGGACCAGATGCGCTTCGGCCTGCGCACCGGCCCGCACCCGCGCTGGATCGGGTCCACCACCCCGAAGCCGCGCGGCCTGATCAAGCGCCTGGACAAGGGCGAGTTCCGGAACACGGTCGTGACCCGTGCGTCCACGTACGACAATCCCCACCTGCCGCAGGAGATCCGGGACGCGCTGGAGGACGCGTACAAGGACACCCGCAAGGGGGACCAGGAGCTGCTGGGCCTGCTCATGGAGGAGGACGAGAACGCGCTCTGGACCCGCGACATGATCAACGCGGCGCGGGTGGACCCGGACGACATGCCGCCGCTGCTGCGGCGCACCGTGGGCGTGGACCCGTCCGGCGGAGCCGGCGAACAGGGCATCGTGGTCGCGGGCAAGAGCGGCCTCTGGACGCCGGAGGACGGCGGACGCCAGCACGTTCACGGCTTCGTGCTCGCGGACTACACCTGCCATCTCAAGCCGGACGGGTGGGGTCGGCGCGCGGTCCAGGCGGCCGTGGACTTCAACGCGGACGACATCACGGTGGAGACCAACTACGGCCGGGACATGGCGATCTCCACGATCCGGTCCGCCGCCGACGCCATGGGCATCCCGATCAAGATTCGCACCGTCACCGCGACCCGGGGCAAGCGGGTGCGCGCGGAGCCGGTGTCCGCGCTCACGGAGCAGCGGCGGTGGCACCACGCGGGCCGGTTCGAGGCGCTGGAGGACCAGCTGGCCACGTGGACGCCGGAGCTGGACTGGAGCCCTGACCGGCTGGACGCCATGGTCTGGGACGCGGTGGGGTTGGGCGTGGCGCGGCTGTCCGGGGGAAAGGGCGGCATCAAGGTCGGCTCCGGCCTGGGCGGCACGGACAAGGTGGTGGACCGGTGACGAAGGCCCGTGTCTGCCGGGGCACGGGCCTTCGTGGGCACGCGGTGCGGTCACGCGGCAGGGAGCAGCATAGCGCCGGGCGTTGCTTTAATCGAACCGTGCCACACTGCCCGTAGCCGATGAGCAGTAGCAGACTGAGAGGAACCGTCATGTCCACTCCCGTAGCCCGTGCCCCGCTGGGCGGAGAGCCGCAACTGATCCTGGGCTTCGTCTCCGCCGCCGTGTCCCTGCTGGTCGCCCTGAACGTGGGCGGCCTCACGGACACCGTGGGCGCGCTCATCGTCGCCCTGATCACCGCCGTGTTCGGTGCCGTGGCCGCCGCCATGGTGCGCCCCGTTGCGCCGGCCGCCTTCACCACTGTGGTCACGGCCGCCGCCGACCTGCTGCTGGGCCTGCACTACAACGTGGACCCGGGCGTGGTGGCCGCGATCAACGGCCTGGTGCTGGCCGTCCTGGTGCTGGTCACCCGCCACCAGGTGACGCCCGTCCCGCTCACCCGTGCCGACGTCTCCCAGGCGGCCTGAGTGCCGCTCTGGCTGCTGCTCACGGTGATGGCCCTCACCGTGTACCGGGCCACGCGGTTGCTGACGACCGACGACTTCCCGCCCATGCTCGCTCTCCGTGACCGAGTGTGTGGCGGGTGGCGTCCGTTGACGCAGCAGGAGATCGACCGGCACGCGGCCTCCGTCGCGGACGGACGCACGTCCCTGGGCTGGGCCCTGGGCCACCAGGGGGACAAGACGGTCCGGTACCTGACCCGCGCGTCCTGGTCGCCGTACTGGCTGGCCAAGCTGGTCTCCTGCGCCTGGTGCGCGTCCGGCTGGGTGGCCGGGGTCGTCACCCTGGTCACGGACATGACCGTGGGCGTGCCGGACCCGTGGCTGGTCGGCCCCGCCGTGTGGGCGGCGGGCGCGCTGCTGGCCTCGCGGGAGTGGGCGTGAAGATCAATGACCTGGACGTGGCCGGGGACTGCCCGGCCTGCGGGCACCCGACCCTGTTTCTGGGAGAGGGCGGCTACGTCACCTGCTCCCTGCTCGGCTGCCCCGACCCGGAGGCGGCCACCCGACTGTTGGAGGGAAGCATGATCCCGACCGTGGGACGTGTCGTGCACTACGTCAGCCACGGCACGCCCGTGCGTGAGGACGGGACCCGGGCGTACCCGGCGGTGTGCAGGGCCGCCATCGTCACGTCCGTGGGCGTCGCCCATCAGGAGCCCGGCCAGGTCTACCTGACCGAGGACGGTTACGACGTCGGCATGTGCGTGGTGAACCCGACCGGGATGTTCTTCAACGAGCACGTGCCGTACACCCAGTGGGACAGGACGGAGGCAGAACCGGGAGCGCAGCCGCCGCCCGGGACCTGGCACTGGCCGGAGCGTGAGTCATGACGGAGAGCTACGTTCCGCTGCCCGGGGATATCGGGCTGACGTCTATCAGCGGCTGGGCCGGGCGCGGCATCCGGGTCGGCCAGTGGCTGGTGGGCGACGGCTTCTCCCGGTACGAGCACGCCTTCGTCTACGTGGGCAGTCAGAAGATCATTGAAGCGGAGCCCGGTGGCGCGCTGCTGTCCGACCTCAAGCGCTATGACCCGTCCCGCGTCATGTGGCTGCGCTGCCCGCAGCAGTACCGGCTGGACGTCACGAGAGCGGCGCTGGGATACGGCCCCGACCCGGCGACCGGGCGCAAGGGGGTCGGGTACAGCTGGCTGGACTACGCGGCCATCGGGGAGCGCCGGTTCCACGTCCCGACGCCGGGACTGGAGGCCTACATCCGGAGCAGCGGTCACATGATCTGTTCCCAGCTGGCAGACCGGTCCGCGATGGATGGCGGTTGGCACCTGTTCGAGGACGGGCGCTGGGAAGGCGACGTGACGCCGGGCGACCTGTGGAAACTGGCGCTGGCCCAGGAACGCGCGAGGCAGGAGGCATGAGCCGGACCACGACGGAGACGCGGATCTACTGCCCCGCGTGCGGGGAGGTGCGCAGCAGCCAGGTCAAGCCGACGCGCCCCACCGTCGTGGTCCTGCCGCACGACCGGATGCAGTCCGGCGGGGTCAAGCAGCGGTGCCCCGGCGGGGTCGCGGACACCACGGCGGACGCCGCTCCCTGACCGGCGCGGTACCGTGATCCCCATCCGACCCGGACGGAGGACGCCATGCCGTGGTACGACGTGATCACCGGTCGCGGCGCGGCACCGCCCCCCGCGTCGCCGGAGGCCGCCGCGCTGACCGCCGCAGCCGTTCCCGCCGCCGCGCCGCAGGCCCAGTACATCCGGGTCACCGACCGTTGGCAGAACGAGGCGTGGACGTACTACGAGACACTGGGCGAGTTCCGCTACGGCGTGAACTGGCTGGCCAACATGATCTCCCGGGTGCGGCTGCGGGCCGGTGAGCTGGACCCGGCCTCCGATGAGCCGTCGATCGTGGACGACGGCCTGGCGGCCCAGGCCATGAGCGAGTTCGGCAACGGGATCGGAGGCCGGGCGGACATCATGCGCAGGCTCGCGATCCAGCTCTCCGTCCCCGGGGAGTGCTACACCATCGGGGAGCAGCGCGGGCCGGTGTCCACCTGGCAGGTCCGGTCCGTGGCGGAGGTGCGCGCCCAGGGCGGCACGTACCAGGTCACGGACGAGAACACGGTCAACACCGGGGCCAAGTGGCGCGACCTGGCCAAGGACTCCATCCCGGTCCGGATCTGGCGGCCCGGTGACCGCTTCTACCACCTGGCCGACTCCCCGGCCCGCGCCGCGCTGGACGTGATGCGGGAGCTGGAGCTGGTCAACCGCGCGATCCGGGCCCAGTACCTGTCCCGGCTGGCGTCCTCCGGCATGATCGTGCTGCCGGAGGAGATGACCTTCCCGGTCCGTGAGGAGTTCGCGGACGCGGAGGACCCGATCACGATGGAATGGGTGGAGATCGCGGCCACCGCCATCGCGACGCCGGGCACGGCGCGGGCGGCGGTCCCGATCCCGCTCATGGTCCCGGCCGAACTGGTCGACAAGATCAAGTTCATTGACTTCACGGTCACGCTGGACGAGAAGATCCTCGACCGGCGCGACCAGGCGATCCGGCGGCTGGCCACCATCCTGGACATCCCCTCGGACGTGATGCTGGGCCTGGGCGACACCAACCACTGGTCCGCGTGGGCCGTGGAGGAGTCCGGTCTCAAGGCGCACATCGCGCCGCTGGTGGAGCAGATCTGTGCCGCGCTGACGACCGGCTACCTCCAGCCCCGGCTGGCCGCGTCCGACGACCCGAACGCCATGAAGTACGTCGTCTGGTACGACATGTCGGAGCTCACGCTGCGCCCGGACACGTCCCAGAACGCGAAGGACGCCTATGACCGGATGGAGATCAGCGGCGACGCGCTGCGCACCGCCACCGGCTTCTCCCCGGACGACAAGCCGTCGCCGGAGGAGCTCAAGGCCATCGGTCTGAAGGCCCTGATCCGCAACGTCCACGGCGCGGCCCCCGGCGCGCTGGACGCCCTGGTGGGCACGTCCCTGATCGCCCCGGCCACGACCGGCCCCGGCGCGGCCGGCCCCGCCACGGACGCTGAGGGCGAGACGCTGCCGACACCGAAGCAGGCACCTCCCGGGCCGCCGCCGGACGCGGGCGGCGCTCCGTCCGCGAAGGCACCGCCGGGGCAGGCCGCCGCCGTGGCCCGGATGCGGCGCGGGGTGCAGGCGCGCCAGATGCACCATGCCCGGTTCCTGTCGGACGGGCAGTGGGCGCTGTTCCACCCGCCGGTCTGCAAGGGCAACGCGTACGCGTGCCCGCACACGTTCGCCGTGATGCGCAAGGCACCGGCCGCCGTGCCCGGGACGCCGGGCACGTACCGGGTCCTGCTGGACGCCTTCGGCCGCGTCCAGGTGGGCGCGTCGGACCCGTTCGTGGACCTGTCCGTGATGGTGCCCACGCTGCTCACCCCGGCCCGGCAGGTGGACCGTGTCTGACGACCTGGTACGGGCCGCGCACCGTGCCGCCCCCGCCGCGCTGGACGCGCTGATCTCAGCTGCTGACGGCAGCCACACGTCCGGCTGCATGATCGCTCTCATGCCCGTGGCCGCCGACGCCAAGCGGTTGGCCGTGGACGGCGGGGAGTCGCCGGAGGACCTGCACTGCACGCTGTTCTACCTGGGCCCGGACGCCACGGCGTGGAGCCCGGAGCAGCGCGCGGACCTGGTGCAGGGACTGCGGGAGGAGTTCGCGGGGATGCCCCCGGTCCCGGCGACGGTCTTCGGGGTGGCGCACTGGAACGGGGACGGTGAGAACCCGTCCTGGGTCTGGTCGGTCGGGGACGACAGCACCCAGGACGGTCCAGGCCTGGAGTCGGCGCACGTCGGTGCGGTCATGGCGCTGGAGGACATGCACGCCGACCAGCCGGAGATCCCGCAGCAGCACACCCCCTGGGTGGCGCACGTCTGCGCCCAGTACACCGACGACCCGTCCATGGTCCCGGTGATGGAGCAGCGGCTGGGGCCGGTCACGTTCGACCGGGTACGGGTGTCCTTCGGCGACCAGGACACGGACATCCCGCTGGACGGGACCACGGAACCGGAGGACCCGCTGACCGCCGCCGGGACCACGCTGCGCCGCAGGCCGACCCCGGTGGAGCTGGCGTCCACGTGCGACTTCTCCGCCCACCAGGCGGGGTGGACGTCGGCGGTCAACGCCGCCACGCACGACTGGGCCACGGTCACCACGGCGTGGCGCAACGAGATCCGCCAGCAGATGCTGACGGATGACACGGCCTCTGAGCTGTCCGGCCTGTCGGTCAGCACCGCACACGGCGCGTCCCTGCTGTACGCCCGCATGGAGGCGGCAGCGGAGGCGGCGGGCAAGGCACAGCAGGCGGAGGCGGAGCGACAGGGCGTCAAGGTCCCGCACTGGGACCTGGGACCGGACGCGGTCACGGCGGCCGGGCTGTCCGGCCGGCGGCTGCTGCGCAACGTCGCGGCCGTCACCTCCGACGTGCTGGGCTCGCGCATGGTCAACGCCGCCCGCCAGCGGGCCCGGTCGCTGTTCGGGGTGTACTCCGGCATCCGGCTGGCCTCCGAGGTCGACCAGACGCTCCAGGACCTGTCCGACGCGTACACCCGGGAGCAGCTGGGCGCGGCGGTGACGGCGGCCCAGAACGCGGGCCGGATGGCCGTGCTGGAGGCCGCCCCGAAGGCGGACTACTACGCATCCGAGATCTTGGACCGGAACACGTGCAAGCCGTGCCGGGACATCGACGGCCACCAGTTCCCGACCCTGGCCGCCGTGGACGAGGCGTACCCTTCCGGCGGGTACACGGGGTGCCTGGGCGGCGACCGCTGCCGGGGCGTGGCCATCGCGGTGTGGGACCAGGGGATCACGGCGGCAGCGGAGGAGACGGAGTTGACCACGACCACGGACCTGGGAGGCAAGCCGAACCCGGGCACGAAGAAGGACAAGCGGCTGCACGAGAACGACCCGGACATGGCTGCGGCCACGGAGTGCGACGACTGCCCGGACCAGCACCAGCACTTCGGCGCGTCCACGTCCAAGGTGACCACGCCCTGGGACGGCGCGGCCTCCCGGTTCAGTGACGACCAGTACAAGACGGCGTCCGCCGCCTGCGACCCCGGCACCGGGACGGTCAAGGAACGCTGCTTCCTGCCGCACCACGAACCGACCGGAGCGCTCAGCGTGGCCGGGCTCCACGCCGCCGCGTCCCGGGCCGGGTCGCTCAAGGGCCACGACCCGGCTGCCGTGGCCAGGGCGAAGGCGCACCTGCGGTCCCACTACCACTCCCTTGGAGAAGACGTGCCCCCATCGCTGACGGCCGCCGCCGCCCTCTCCTGCCCGGACGGCTGGAAAGCCGACCCGGGCGGGGACGGGTGCGTGCCCGCCGACTGGAACCCCGGAGACACCCCGCCTCCGTGCCCGCCCGGCATGACCCGCGACCCCGACCACGACGGGTGCGTTCCGGTGACGGCCGCCGCCTCCGGCACGGAGCAGCTGGCCGCTCAGACGGAGGCCCCGGCCACCCCGGACGGGGCGGACATCCCGGCCGGCGGCCCCACCGCGCCGTGGAACGGCGTGCTGGCCGTGGAGGGCAAGCCGACCGGTGACGGTCGCCAGTTCGCGGAGGGCGCGCTGACGCTGCCGCAGGACATCACGCCCGGTGAGGTGACGCTGCGCTGGAACCGGGTGGACTCCCACGGCGGCCAGGCGCGCACGGAGGCGGTCAACGTCGGCCGGATCGACAAGGTATGGCGGGACGGGTCCCTGATCCGTGGGGAGGGCGTCTTCAACCTGTCCACGCCGGACGGGGTCCAGGCGCACCAGATGGTCAAGGACGGGTTCCTGCGCGGGGTGAGCATCGACGCGGACGACATCTCCGGGGCCGTGATCGAGACGGTCTGGCCCGCCGCCGCCGAAGGGATGGACGCGCTGGACATCATGATGTCCGGCATGGAGCCGGAGGGCGTGATCTTTCACGGCGGCCGGGTGCGGGCGGCCACGCTGTGCGACATCCCCGCCTTCGTGGAGGCGTACGTGGCGCTCACGGACGACAGCGGGGCCGTGGTCGCGGGCGGTCAGATGACGGAAGCGGAGTGGTCCACGGCGGTGCCCATGCGGGCCCCGCGCGCGGTCGTGGCCCACGGCGCTCCGGCCGCGCCGCCGGTCTCCTGGTTCGCGGACCCGGGCCTGTCGCTGCCCACCCCGATCACCGTGGACGCGGCCGGGCGCGTGTACGGGCACGCGGCCACCTGGTCCACCTGCCACATCGGGATGGGCGGGGAGTGCGTGAAGCCCCCGCGTGAGAACGAGCACGCGTACTACCTGACCGGCGAGCTGCTCACGGCGGAGGGCCGTGGGGTCAGCGTCGGGCAGATCACGCTGGGCACCGGGCACGCGGCGCTGTCCAAGGGGCACCAGGCGGCGGCGGCCCATTACGACGACACCGGCACGGCGGTCGCGGACGTGGCCGTGGGCAACGACGCCCACGGGATCTGGGTGGCGGGAAGCGTCCGCGCCGGGGTGGACCCGGCGCTGGTCTCCGAGCTCCGGGCGTCCGGTCAGGTGTCCGGGGACTGGCGGCGGATCGGCGGGCACCTGCGCCTGGTCGGCCTGCTGGCCGTCAACGTGCCCGGCTTCCCGGTGCCGCGCCCGGCGCTGCTCACCGCGTCCGGGCAGCCCATGGCGCTGGTCGCGGCCGGTGCGCCTACCATGGCACCGGGTACGGGCCACGTGGACAGGGCCGGTGACGAGATCCGTGAGCGGATGGCGGAGCTGGCCCGGCGAGTCAAGGGAGAGTGATCAGCATGTGCGGTTGCGGTGGACAGCAGCCCCCGCCCCCGCCGCAGGTTCCGCAGCCTGCGGAGCCCCCGGCGGAGTGACCAGAGCGTGATCCGGCCCGGCCTGTGATTCACAGGCCGGGCCTTTCATTTCATCCAATTGATTAGGTGAAATGGTTGCTATGCGACAGATTCCATGATCGGTGCTACCGTTCGGCCAAACCCGCCTTACGCGCGGCCAGACGGTTAGGGAGGCCATTCCGTGGCTGGAGAACTGTTCACCCGTCCCGAGAACCTCCCGCTCCTCAGTGAGGCCGACCTGACGGCGGCCCACGACGAGGCGCACCGGGAGTTCACCCGCGTCCACGGCGACGCCGACAACTGGACCCCGGAGGCGCTGTCCTACGCGGAGCAGCTGGCCGGCGACCTGGACGCCATCAAGGCGGAGCAGGCGGCCCGCGCGCTGCGCGCCACGCTCACCACGGAGGCGGAGCGCGACGGAACCGCCGCCACCATGGAGCGGCTCGCGGCCCGCGTCAACGGGCCCGGTGAGACCACGGAGCCGACCGGCGGCACCGGGGCCGTGGACGTGGCGGAGATCGTGGCGGCGGCCGGGCAGGGCTTCACGGACGCGTTCCTCAAGGTCTTCAACGGCAGCAGGACCGCCCCCGGCAAGCAGCTGGCGTCCCTGTCCGCCGCCGCCGGGCAGGCCCCCGACCAGGGCGTGGCTAAGACCGGCAGCCAGCTCACGATGTACTCCAACGTGGACGTGCCCCGCGCGTCCCTGGTGGCCGGGGCCGAGATCCAGGACATGGACGCCCTGGTGGCGGCCGTCCAGATCCGCGCCTCCAGCCTGCCGGAGATGCGCATGGGCGAGGGCAGCCCGCGCCACCCGGTGGCCACGATCCGCAACGAGTTCTCCCACACCCTGGACGAGCGCACGAACCCCGGCCAGGTGGAGGCCATCCTGGCGGAGGTCACGAAGCGTGGCCGCCAGGAGGCGCTCCTGGCCGGCGGTGGCTGGTGCGCCCCGTCCGAGGTGCGCTATGACCTGTTCAACATCTCGGACGTGCCGTCCGGGATCATCGACCTGCCGACCGTGGGCGTGACCCGTGGCGGTGTCCGCTACCCGGTCAGCCCGTCCATCGCGGACATCTTCTACACCTCCGGCGCGTCCAACGCCGCGTCGGGCCTGGGCGGGTTCGCCTTCCCGATGACCAACGGCACCGTGCCGTGGCTGTGGTCGGAGGCGGACGACATCGCCACCGTCACCGGCTCCCCGAACAAGCCCACGCTCCGCGTGCCGTGCGCCACGTTCAACGAGACGCGCCTTGAGCTGTACGGCATCACGCTGACCGCCGGGAACCTGACGGACAGCGCGTACCCGGAGGCGACCGCGAACTTCCTGCGGCTGATCCGCAACGCGTACGAGCACACGAAGAACGCCCGCCTGATCGCGCTCATGCTCGCGCTGTCGTCCAGCGCCATCGCCATCGGCGGGGCCAACAAGGCCGCGTTCAACACCGTGCTGTCCGGCGTGGAGCTGGCGGCCGTGGACTACCGGCAGAAGTTCGGGATGTCCGCGACCGCGATCCTGGAGCTGGTCATCCCGGAGTGGATCCTTCCCGTCGTCCGGGCGGACCTGGCCTGGCGCACGGCGGTGGAGCTGGAGGACGTCACGGACCAGATGATCCGTGGGTTCTTCGCCACGCGCGGGATCGCCGCCCAGTTCGTGTCCGACTGGCAGGTGCGCGGGGCCGGCGGCTTCGGCAACCCGGCCGCGCTGCCCGGCGGCGCGATGACCGCGTGGCCGACCAGCGTGGACTTCCTGCTGTACGCGGCGGGCACGTTCGTCCACGGCTCCGGCATGACCCTGGACCTGGGCGTGGTCCGGGACAGCATCCTCAACGCGGAGAACGACTTCACCGCCGCGTGGATGGAGGAGGCGCACCTGGTGGCCAAGGTGGGCCACGAGAGCCGCCGCTACACCGCTACGTTCTCCGTCAACGGTGCGGGTGTCCTGGGCCAGACCCTGGGCGCACAGATCTGACCCGTCCCCTCCAGCCTGACGACGAAGGGAGGCGGCCGTGGCCGGACCGCGCCAGCTAGTTGACGGACCCGATTTCGAGCCGCTTCCCTACGCCCTGTGGGACGCGGTGGAGCAGCGTTCCCCCGGTGACCCCCACTGGCAGAACGGCGTGACCTGGCAGGAGTGGTGCCCGCAGGTCCCGGACACGCTCTATGACGAGTGCATCGCGGTGACCGGCACGGGCAGCCCCCCGCCGTTCCCGACGCTGCCCGCCGGGGGCAACGTGATCCAGCGGAACCGGGGCGCGACCCCCTTCACGGTCTACGCGGAGTTCGACTGCTCGCCGGTCGGGCTCGCGGACATGGACCTGGCCCGGACGGCCATCGGTCGCCTGGAGTCCTACGCCGTGGAGAACGCCTTCTGGACCGGCCTGGTGGGCGGGGTGGCGAACATCGCCTTCCCGCACCTGGCCGCCAACGCGCAGGTGCTGGACAGCCAGAACATCATCCTCCAGTCGGCGGCCACCCAGGCGGTCACCGGGACCGGGGTGGACGTCACGGACGCGCTGGGCCAGCTGGAGGCACAGCTGGCCGCCTGCTACGGCGGCCGGGGCGTCATCCACATCCCGCGCCGGGCGCTGCCCACGTTCCAGGCCTGGACCCTGGTCCACGACGAGGGTGGGAAGCTCTACACGGCCGCCGGGAACCTGGTCGTCCCCGGCGGCGGCTACCCGGGAACCGCCCCGGACGGCAGCGCCCCGGCCGCCGGCCAGTCGTGGATCTACGCCACCGGTCAGATGTTCGGGTACCGCTCCGACGTCACCTCGTACCCGGTGCCGGAGTCCCTGGACAAGCGCACCAACACGATCCACTCCATCGCCCAGCGCACGTACGTGCTCGGTTACGAGTGCTGCTTGATCGCCGCCCAGATCGCCACCGGCGTCCCTGCCAGCCCCACCGTCTGACCCTGGAAAGGGGTGACTGAATGTCCGCCACAGCTACGTGCGTGACCCCGATCAAGGGGTCCATGTACCGACTCGTCAAGCTGGACTCCTGCGGGTCCCCGGTGACCGGCACCGGCTCCATGGTGGTCGTGAGCAAGGGCTTCGTGCAGGTCCAGCAGGACCCGCAGTACGAAGACGGCGTGGAGTTCTTCGAGCGGACCGCAGACGGGTCGATCTGCGTCAACCAGATGGACGACCCCACGCTCAAGCGCATGCAGCTGACCATGGACTTCTGCGAGGTGAACCAGACCGGCGCGGCGTGGATGGCGTCCATGCAGGAGCTGACCACGGGCGCGGGGGCGACCGGTACCGGCTTCGCGGCCGTGGAGGGGAACAGCTCCAACCGCTGGTCCCTGGAGGTGTGGCAGCAGGTCGCCGGGTCCGGGGCGTGCGACCCGGTCAGCGGCCTCCAGCGCTACATCTACAACGCCTGGCCCAACGTCGGCGCGGGCAAGCTGGGCGGCTACACCATCGCCAACGCCCGGTCCTCGCTCCAGATCATCGGCCAGTCGCGCGGGGCGTCGGCGGTCGCCGGGATCGGGTGGGGGGACGGCCCGGGAACCACGTCGTGGATGCCCGCCGGGTTCGTGGCCACCGCGCAGCAGCACTGGTTCTTCAACGTGACCACCACGCCGCCCCCGTCGCCGTCCTGCTCGCCCACCCAGCTCTGATGGGCGCTGTCCTGCTCCAGCCGCCGGAGCAGCGGTGGGAGTGCCCGAACTGCCCGGTGACCGACGTCACCGTGGGGCAGCCCAACCGGTTCCACCCGTGCCCCGGCATGGGCGGCATGCTGGCCCCGCTGGTCCCCGCCGGGTCCGGCGCGAGGGTGTTCGCCGTGGAGCGGGAGGACTACGTGGGGCGGGAACGGGCGCACGCCCAGCGGGACGCGGACGGCCGGTACGTCATGGCCGTGGTGACCGAGCGGCCGGACGGGTCCAACGACGTGATGGTCAACGCGCCCACGGCCGTGGGGGAGGGGATGAACCGGTGAGCTGGTCCGAGAGCAGGATCTTCCGGGCGTGGCTGGCCGCGCCCATGCTGCACCTGGGGACGCAGCCGGTCGGGTACGGCGGCCTGACCACGGACACGGTCAAGGCCGCGCTGTTCAACGCCACCGGGACGCCCGACCGGGACGCGGCCACCGCCAGCACCGGTTACAACACCGGGCAGTGGGTCACGGCCAACGAGGTGACCGGCGCGTCCGAATGGGTGGCCGGCGGCCGTGCGCTGGCGAGCACCGGGCTGACCGCCAGCGCCGGGGGCATCGTCACCTTCTCCGCTGCGAATCTCGCAGGGTCCGCGTCCGTCACCATGTCCGGGATCCAGGGCTGCCTGGTGTACGACGACACGATCTCTGGTGGCACCGTCGCTGACCAGGGCGTCTGCTACAACTACTTCGGCGGGGCACAGAGCGTGACGGCTGGAACCTTTACGTTGAACTGGAGCCCCTCCGGGGTCTTCGCGTTCAGCGTGTAGGGGGCGGCCGTGGCCGACTACCGGATCTTTCCGGCGACCAACGGGCCGTCCTCCCCCGCGTCCGACACCACGTCCTACACCATGGGCGTGGAGTTCTACGTCACGGCGGACGCCAACCTGACCGGTTTCTGGTGGTGGTGCGCGCCGGGGGCCGACACCAGCGTCAAGACGCACCAGTGCTGGCAGGTGGCCACCGGGACGACCGGCACCGCCGTTCCAGGCACCCAGGTCAACACCGGGACCCTGACCCAGGGCCAGTGGAACTTCACCGCCCTTAGCCCGCCCGTCCCGCTGACCCCGAACCAGCGCTACCGGGCGTCGATCACGGACCTGTCCAGCGGGCACAACTGGTACTCCGCCACCCCGGACGGCTACCCGGCGGACGTGGTGGACGGGCCGTTGACCGCCCCGTCCACCGTGAACGCCACGGGCGGGATCCAGGTCGGGTACGTGATCAGCTCCACGCCCACGTACCCGGAGCTGACCACCGGGGCGAACTACTGGGTGGACGTCCAGGTCTCCGACCCGGGCCAGGACGCGGTGGCGCACGCGGGCCTCGCCAGCGGCACCGGGACGGCCTACGCGGCGCGCGCGGCTATCGTGGTGACCGCCGGGGCCGCAGACGGTTCCGGGGCCGCGTACGGCGTGTCCTCGCCCGTTCCCGCACCGCCGTACCAGACCCTGGTCGGTGGCCGGGAACCGGGGACGTCGCTGTCCGGGCGCGAACCGTTCGGCCCGGCCTGACGAGGGAGGCAGCGTGCGGATCTCACAGCCCACCGTGAACGCCGGGCAGTACGTGCGCGGGGAGAAACAGCCTCCGCTCACGTACCAGTTCCAGGACGCCAACGGGACCGGGATCGACCTGTCCGGGTACACGGCGGCCTTCGTGGTCCGTACCCCGGCCGGTGTGGCCACCACGTACACCGCGTCCGTCCTGGTCGGCACGGACGGCTACGTGTCGTACCCGTGGACCGGGAGCGAGTGGCCGGAGCCGGGCCCGTACACGGCGGAGTTCTGGGCCGGGAACGGTGCCGTCCGCCTGGCCAGCATCCGGATCGCGTTCACGGTCCGAGAGCCCGTGGGAGAGGTGCCGCCGGTATGACGTTCAGTGACGGACCGTGCGACGACTGGCCGGTGAGCTGGACGTGCGACGTGTCCACGTACTCCCAGGAGGCCACGGGCATGGCGCTGTCCATGGCCACGAAGGTGCTGTGGGCATTGTCCGGCCGCCGGTACGGGACCTGCTCCACCACGCTGCGCCCGTGCCGCCCCAGCTGCTACCAGCCGTGGCCTCAGTCGCACCCGCTGCTGTTCCCGTGGTCGGAGTGGGGCGGCAGCCCGTCCAACTGGGACGCGTCGTACTGGTTCTCCTCCGAGTGCGGGCAGTGCTCCGGCGGCTGCTCCTGCGGGGAGGTGCCCACGGTGCTGCTCCCGTCGCTGTGCAACGCCGTGACCCAGGTGAAGGTCAACGGGGTGGTGCTGGACCCGTCTGCCTACCGGCTGGACGACAACCGGTTGCTGGTGCGCACGGACGGGTACCGGTGGCCACGCTGCAACAACCTGCGGCTGGCCGACACGGAGCAGGGCACGTGGTCTGTCACCGCCGCGTACGGGCTGGACGTTCCCAGCGAGGCGGCCGGCGTGGTGGGAGAGCTGGCGTGCCAGGTGCTGCGGGCCCGCAACGGAGCGGACTGCCGCCTGCCCATGCAGCTTCAGTCCCTGATCCGGCAGGGCGTCACGATCACGTTCCCGGACATCAACGCGGCCGTGGAGGCAGGGCGCACCGGGGTCTACCTGGTGGACCTGTGGCTGGCGGCCGTCAACCCGAACAGGCTCCAGCAACGGTCCCGGGTCTACGCCGTGGACCGCGTCCCGCCACGGAGGGCAGGATCATGAAGGCAGCACTCAAGCGCTGGCGCTGGGCCCGGAAGCAGCGGGACCTGGAGGCGTCCCTGTTCTGCATGGGCGGTTACGGGGCGTGGCAGCGGGTGAAGGGGGTCAACGACGTGACCGGTGTGTGGCGCGGCCAGCGACGGCGCAACGCGGTCCGGGTCGCGGCCCTGACCCTGGTCCCGCTGGCATACCTGGTCGCGTGCGGGTTCCTGCTCACCGGCTGTAGTTCCGGGCCCGATCAGGCCGCGTGCAAGGGTGCCCTGGTGCAGCAGTGGCGGCAGGCGCTGGGCAACCCCACCACGGTCTCCCCGGGCACGGAGCCGCAGGCGTGCAAGGGGCTGGACGCGGCCACGCTCCAGCGGCTGTGGGCCCAGGCTGGGAACGAGGCGGCGGGGTGACCATGCTCGCGGGCCCGCTCAAGTGGTACGCCGTGGCCGCCGCCTTGCGCGACGCGGCGGCCACGGCGCTGGTGCCGCAGGTGTGCCGGTACGGGGTGGTGGCCGGGAACCAGGCCGCGTGGGACGACTGCCAGTGCGGGGCGCTGTACGTCAACGTGCTGCGCACCTATCCCTCGGAGGAGTTCCCCGCCCCGGTGGAGGCCCCGGTGGGCGCGGGCTGTTCCCCGTCCCTGGACGTGGCGGAGATCGTCCTCCAGGTGCTGCGGTGCGCCACCCAGCCGGAGAACCCGCAGACGGAGGCCGCCCCCGGCCAGGACGCGCTGGACGCGGACGCGCAGCAGTGGGCCCAGGACGCGTACAACCTGGTGGCGTCCGTGGAGCGGGAGCTGTGCACGATGAAGGACGACGGGGCCGGGGAGATCCTGGACTACCTGGTGCAGGAGCTGACGGCGGTCGGGCCGGACGGCGCGTGCGTCGGGTCGGAGCTCCACGTGCTGGTGTCGCTGACGCGCGGGTGATCGAAAATGCTCGAGTATTCGTGCGTATACTTACTAATACTCGAGTCTCGGAGATCTTGATGGCGGAGAAGGTAACGGTCTCGATCAAGCTGGACGGGGTGGCCGTCCGGCGGCTGTTCCGTGGGCGCGGGTCGCCGACCACCAACGACCTGGAGCGGCGCGGGCGGCTGATCATGACCCGGGCCCGCCAGCTCGCGCCGGGCTCCATGAAGCGGAAGATCACATCGGTCACGATCACCAACGGGACCGACTCCGACCAGGTCGAGATCCAGTGCTCGCACCCGGCGACCATGTACGTGACCCAGGGCACCCGGCCGCACCTGATCTTCCCGAAGCGACCGAACGGGCGGCTGCGATTCCGTCCGAAGGGCGGCAGGAAGTACGTCTACGCCCGGGTCGTACACCACCCCGGAAACCGGCCGAACGATTTCATGACGCGGGCCCTGCGCGCGGGCGGGAACCTCGCGGGAGGATCTTGAAAAGATCCGTCCTAGGCTGTGCCCATGGCTGAGGAAGAGATCAAGGATCTATCGAAGAAGCGCGGCGCGGCACCTCGGTTCCGGATTGGGACGAGGGTCTACACCGGTCAGGTCGGCCTCCCGGCGGACACCGTGATGGACTTCACCATCCGGTTCGGCTCCATGGAGGCGGGCACCCCCGTGGACCAGCAGATCGGGGCGTTCAAGGAGATCCTGAGCGAGCTCCTGGAGCCGGAGTCGTACCGGGTGCTGAACGAGATGACGTCCTCCCACGACCCGGCGGACATGATCGAGTTCGACCAGCTGGAGGGCGCGATCAGCTACCTGCTGGAGGCTTTCGGGCTGCGCCCTACGATGCCGTCCGACAGCTCTGCGCCTGGGCCGGACAGCCCGGGAACTGGCATCGCCTGGACGGGCAGTACATCGGGCGAGGTGTCGATCTCGGGAGCCTCCGCTTCGACCGGTTCCTGAACGTGGTCTACGCGGAGATGCTCGACTCGCTGGACTACCAGCGGGAGGGCACCACCCCGGAGCAGGTGTTCGCGATGTTCAACAACGAGCTGGGGGTCAGCATGTGGCGCACGCCGGTGAACGCCTCCAGCAGCCCTGTCCCGGACGACCGCGACCCCGACGCCCCGCTGTGGTGGGTCAGCGACGAAGAGGCGTCCCAGGCCTTCCTGGCCCAGTACGCGCCCGGCCTGGAGCGCTGACCCGTGTCCATTGGCGGTGTCCTGATCGGGGCCGGGTTCGTCCGCATCTCCGCCGACACGGACCCGGCCGAGAAGACGATCAAGGCGTTCGGAGCGATCGGCGCGCAGGCGCTCCAGACCACGCTGCTGCCGGCCATCGCCCCCGTGGTCGCGGGCGTGGGCGCGATCGCCACCAGCTTCATCGGGGCCGGCGCGGCGGCCGGGGCTTTCGCCGCCGCCGTGAAGCCACAGTTCGCCGCGATCTCCGACGCCTCCAAGCAGTACGCCGCGATCACCACAGCCCAGGCGAAGGCGGACCTGGCCGCCGCCGACGCCAAGAAGCAGGCGACGAAGAGCGGCGTGGCCTATGAGGACGCTCTCAAGCAGGCATCGGACGCGCACCAGAAGGCCCAGACGCTGGCCTCCACCGGGGCCAAGGGGTACAGCGCGGCCCAGAAGGAGGCGACGGAGGCGACGGCCAAGGCCCAGTCCCTGGCGACCACCGGGGGTAAGGCGTACGTCAAGGCGCTGGCCGACCAGAAGGCAGCCCAGGACAAGGTCAAGGACGCCCAGGCCGCGTACAACCAGACGCTGGCAGGGCTGCCCCCGGCGACCCGTGCCACAGCCGTGGCCTACTCCGGCCTCACGGACGCGTTCAAGAAATGGTCCGACTCCCTGTCGGGCAGCACGATGCCGGTCTTCACCATCGGTATCGAGAAGCTCCAGGGTCTCCTGCCGAAGCTGACCCCGGTGGTGAAAGAGGCCTCCGGGGTGATCCAGTCCTTCGTGGAGAACATCGGGGCCGGCACCGGGGGCCAGGTCTTCTCCAAGTTCGGCAAGGACATCTCCGGCCTCGCGGGCGGGGCGCTGTCCGACTTCCTCAACATCGGCCGCAACCTGGCCATCGGCTTCGCGGGGATCCTGGACGCCTTCGTGCCCATGGCCTCCGGGGTGACCGGCGGCCTGACGAAGCTCACGGCGAAGTTCGCGGAGTGGGGGGCGACGGCGGGCAGTGACTCCGGGGTCCAGAAGTTCTTCGCCACCGCGAAGGCGGACGGCCCCAAGGTGGGGGCCGCGTTCGAGCAGATCGCCACCGCGCTGACCCACGTGGGCGGTGGCCTGGGCCCGCTGACCGGGATCGGCCTCAAGGTGGCGGAGACCCTGGCCAGGATCCTGGCCGCGCTCCCGGTCCCGGTGCTGAACCAGGTGGTGAACGCCATCGTGGCCGTGAACCTGGCCATGAAGCTGTACGCGATCTACACGGGGGCCGCCGCCGCCGCCACGTGGCTGTTCTCCACGGCCAACGGCGCGAGCCGGGTACAGATGGTGCTGCTGCGGGCGCAGATGGCGCTGGTCTGGGTCCAGCTCCGGCTCCAGGCACTGTGGACCGCCACCACCACGGCGGCCACCTGGCTGTGGAACACGTCCCTGGTCACGTCGGTCGTGAGCCTGGTCAGCAGCACCGCGTCCATGATCGCCCGCAACGTGGTGCTGGGAGCCAGCGCCGTGGCGACCGGCGTAGTGACGGCCGCGACCTGGCTGTGGACCGCCGCCCTGGGCCCGGCCATCGCCGCCACCTGGGCCATGACCACGGCGCTGCTCGCCTCCCCGATCACGTGGGTAGTGATCGGGATAGTCGCCCTGGTGGCGGCCATCGTCCTCATCGCCACGAAGACGACCTGGTTCCAGACCGCGTGGAAAGCCACGTGGGGATTCGTCAAGAATATATGGGACGAGGTGTACGGATTCCTCACTCACGGGCTGGGCCAGTTCGCCCTGCTCATTCTCGGCCCGCTGGCACCGCTCGCTTATCTGGCACTGCACTGGAAACAGGCCTGGGCCGAGATCCAGACAGCCGCCGTGGACACGTGGAACTTCCTGGACAAGTGGGTTATCCACCCCCTGGCCACGGCGTTCATGTGGCTGTGGACCAACGGGATTCAGCCTGCCATACGGTTTATCGTCCAGGGCTTCCTCAAGATGGCCGGGGACATCCTGCACGGGGCCACCGCCATGTTCGGGTGGATCCCCGGACTCGGCCCGAAACTCAGGACGGCCAGTAAGGCGTTCGATTCATTCGCCGATTCCGTGAACAAATCCCTGGGTGGAATCAAGGCGAAGACCGTCCCGGTCACCGTGAGTTTCAACGGGGTGCCGGAAGGAAAGATCAGCGGTCACACCTATACGTCCACGACCGGTTTCACGTACGCGGGCGGCGGACCCGTGCGGGGGCCGGGCACGGAGACCAGCGACGACATCGACGCCAAGCTGTCCGACAACGAGCACGTGTGGACGGCGAAGGAGGTACGCGCGGCGGGAGGCCACTACGCCGTGGCACGACTGCGCAAGCAGGTGCTCAAGGCGGCCGGGTTCGCCACGGGCGGCCCGGTCACCGGCCGCCATGGGCTGGCCGTGTCGTACACCCTGCCGACCGACGCCGGGGTGCAGGCGGGCATGCGCGGGTCCGTGCTGGACAACGTGACCCCCGTGGTCAAGTCGATCACGTCCGCGTACGCGAAGGCGTTCAACGCGGCCATGGTGTCCATGGGTGGGGTCATCCCGACCGGGCAGCACCTGGCCGTGATCAAGTCGGCCATGGCCGCCGCCCACGTCCCTCCGCCCGGGACGGCCGGTCAGTGGTACTCCGGGATGAACACGCTCATCACCCGCGAGTCCGGGTGGAACGCGTCGGCGGTCAACCGCACGGACATCAACGCCCAGCTGGGCCACCCGTCCCAGGGGCTCGCGCAGACGATCCCGGGGACGTTCGACCATTACGTACCCGCCGGGCTGCGGTCGCTCGGCATCCTCAACCCGGTCGCCAACGTGGCCGCCGCCATTCGCTACATCGTCTCCCGGTACGGCAACATCACCCGGGTGCAGCAGGCGAACGCCAGCCTGCCCCCGATGGGGTACGACTCCGGCGGCCTGCTCATGCCCGGGGCCACCCTGGCCATCAACCGGACCGGGCGACCGGAGCGGGTCCTGGGGCCGAAGGACCAGTTGGGGGTCACGATCAATCTGACGGTGGTGAACCAGGGCGTGATCGGCAGCCAGCGGGACATGATGAACTGGCTGGTCGCCTCCCTCCAGCAGGCCAAGCGGGAGAACCGGTTGCGCGGCATCATCCCCACGGGGCCGTGACCCGTGGCCATCGCGTTCGGGGCAGCCGGGCTGCCCATCAGCGGGACCGTGCCGGCGTCCGGCGTGGTCGGTGCCGGCGTGCCCGCCGGAGTCGTGGCCGGGAACCTGCTGCTGGCCGTGCTGCTGTTCGACTGCAACACGAACAGCACACCGCCTGCCGGCTGGACCCTGGTGCAGCGGCGGCGCGCGGCCACGGCGGCGGGGTCGTTCCAGCCCCCCACCGTGGAGGTGTGGCGCAGGGTCGCCACCGGGACGGAGGGGTCGTTCCAGATCTGGACGTTCTCCACCGCCGCGTGGCCCGCCGGGACACCGGACGTCCTCGCGCAGATCTTCTCCTACACCGGCACCGACACGTCCACACCGATCGAGGTGTCGGCCACGGTCGCCGGGACCAGCGAGGTGCCCAGCATCTCGCGGCAGCAGGCCCAGCTGACCACGTCGGCCGCCAACTCCTGGCTCATGACGGTATGGGGGCTGTCCGGAAGCCTGGTCTCCACGACCATCTCACCGTCCGACACCAGCCGCTCCACGGCGACCCCGTTCCACGCCCTGACGCTGGGCGTGTGGGACAACGCGGCAGCTCTCGCGGCAGGACTCCAGGCCCAGCGCACCACGTCCACGAACTCCATCGGGAGCTGGGACGGCGACGTGGGCGTGTCCCTCTCCATCAAGATCGCGCCCGGCGCGGGGGCCGGCGTCGCCCAGGCCCAGACCGCCTTCGGGTCCGGTACCGCCTTCGGTGCCGCCGCCGCCCCTGTGAACGGGCCCTGGGACCAGTGCGGGCCGGAGGGGCTGCCGGACTACACCTGGGCCGTGGACTGGCCGCAGACCGGGCTGGCCGCCGCCGGCCGGATCCTGAATGCGAACCCCTACTTCCCCGGCGGCACCACCGGGTGGACCGGGGTGGGCGCGTCCGTGGGGTGGAGCGACAGCCTGTACATGTCCAGCCGCCGGGTCCCCGTGGCCGTGGTGACCCCGGACGGTGTGACGACCAGCGGCGGCATGACCCAGGCCCCGCGCACCGCGTCCGGGTCCGTGACGGCCGGCATGCCCTATGTGGCGGACTGCTGGGCATGGACTCCTGCGGCGTGGGGCGACGTGCGCACGTGCGTGGACTGGTACACCGCCGCCGACACCTTCATCTCCACGTCTTTCGGGTCCCTGTCCACCATCGCGGCCGGGACGTGGACGCACCTGGTCCAGACCCTGACCGCGCCGGCCACCGCAGCCCGTGCGGCGGTGCGCTTCAAGTTCGGGCTCACCCCGCCCACGTCCCAGGTGTTCTACGTCTACGGGCTGCTGCTCATGGACCCGTCCCTGCCGGAGGACCGGATCACCCCGTCCCCGCTGGACCAGGTGGGACAGGACATCCTGTCCTCCGGCGCGGCGTGGGCGTACGGGCGCGACCAGATGCGGCAGATCAGCCCGGCCGCGCTCGGCACCGCGTCCTTCACCGTGGACAACACCCGGCGCGTCTACAGCCCGGACGTCACCAGCTCCCCGCTGAACGGGAACCTGGACGCGGCCCGGCCCATGGCGGGCCAGGTGCAGTTCGGGGGCAACACGTACCCGCTGTTCGCGGGCCGGATCGATGACTACACCGTGCACGCGGACCGCAACAACCGCACGGTGGACTTCACGTTCCTGGACTCCGCCGCCGCTATCCAGACCACGCCCGTGACCACCACGCTGTACTCCGGGATCCGGACCGGGGACGCGGTGAACATCATCCTGGACGCGGTGGGCTGGACCGGTCCCCGGGACATCGACCCGGGGGCGACCGTCATGCCGTGGTGGTGGCTGGACGCCACCGCCGCCGGGGACGCGCTGTCGGACCTCATGAAGTCGGAGGGACCGCCGTCGATCGCCTACGCCGGGCCGGACGGCACGTTCGTGTTCCGCGACCGGACGCACCGGCTGCTCCGTGACCAGTCCCTGGAGGAGCAGGGCGTGTTCACCGCCGCCGCCATCGACTGCGCGGTACCGGCCGCCACTGGGCTGTCCTACACCGACCCGGTCACCTACACGCACGGGTGGCGGGACATCATCAACTCCGTCACGTTCCAAGTGGGGCAGCGCGCCATCGCGGCACTCCCGTCCGCCGTGTGGTCCACCACGTCCACGATCAGCGTGACCACCGGGCAGCCGGTCACGCTCCAGGCAGTGGCCTCCGACCCGTTCCTGGGCGCGATCACCCCCGTGGCCGGGACGGACTACGCCGTGACCGGGGCCGGCACACTGACCGTGTCCATCAGCCGGACGTCGGGGCTGTCCACCACGGTCACGCTCACGGCCACGTCCGCTGACGTCATCGTGACCGGGATGCAGCTACGCGCCTACTCGGTTCCGGTGGCCAACACGGTGACGGTCTCCCGGTCGGACCCCACGTCCACGGCGGAGCACGGCACGAAGGCGTACCCGGACACGGTGCCGTGGGCCGGGGCCGGGGACGCGGACGCCATCGCGCAGACGGTCCTGGCGAAGTACGCGGAGCGCCGGCCGCTGATCCAGATCCGGGTCGTCTGCTCCGATCCGGTGCACTTCGTGCAGATCGTGTCCCGGACCGTGTCCGACCTGATTCGGGTCGTCAACGGGGAGCTGGGCCTGAACGCGGAGTTCTACGTGGAGCACGTGGCGCACCAGGCCGACCGGATGGACTGGGGCAAGCCGCCTGTTCACGCCGTGGTCCTGGGCTGTGAGATGGTCGGGTCCTTCGGATCGGCGAACCCGTTCACGTTCGACCTGCGCGGGGCCGGGTTCGACCAGGGCGTGTGGGACCCTCCGTCCCAGGACGACCCGGCTACGGTCTTCGTCTTCAACGACCCGTTGCGGGGGGTCTTCAACGTGGGGAGGCTCGGCACATGACCGTGCAGGCGCGGATCTACAGCGGCCAGTGGATCGGGGACTGCTCCCGGCCCGGCTGCTCCAACGCGGAATGGCTGCTGGAGGGGGACCGGGCGTACGGCACACCGCTCCCGGTCTTCCGCTGTTCCTACTGCCTCCAGCTGGACATGATCGAATGGCCCGACCCGGAGTTCGTGCGAGACGCCATGGCGGTGCTGGCCGTCCGCCCGCTGCCGCACACCCGCAACTGGTACCCGCCGGAGCACCCGGAGGCCGTGAAGGTGGGCCTGCCGCACGGCCAGAGCGTGGACGACCTGAGAGACGAGAACCGGGACCACGGGGTCCCGGTACCGGCGTAGGAGAGGAGATCACGTGTCCGTACAGGGAGTCATCCGCGAGGAGATCCGGCAGCTGCTGGAGGGCGCGCTGGGCCCGCTGATCGAGCGGCTGGAGGCACTGGAGAAGCGGTTGGAGGACCCGGAGACCCAGGTGGGGTCCCCCGCCCGCAGCGACGTCCCGGCCCCGGAGCCGTGGCCGCAGGAAGCGGACGGGGCGGACGACGTGGCCGACCTGGCACCGGAGAAGGTGTCCCGGGCCGCCGTCACGCCCCGCAAGCGCGCGCCGCGCAAGACCGCAGGAACGGAGTAGCCGGATGTCCTGGACCGCGCCCATGACCGCCGTGGCGGGCAGCGTGCTGACCGCCGCCCAGTGGAACCAGTCGGTCCGGGACAACCTGCTGGAGACGGCCCCGGCGAACGCCTCCACGGTGAGCGGGTACTTCGTCGTGGACGCCCCCAACTCCATCGTGCAGCGGCTGGGCCAGACGGCCACGGTGACGACGTCGGAGACCACGACCAGCACCACGTACACCGACCTGGCGACGCCCGGCCCCGCCGTCACGGTGACCACGGGGACGATGGCCCTGGTGGTCGTGGCCGGCACCACCCAGAACTCAGGGGCCGGGACCACGCGCATCGCCTATGACATCTCCGGGGCCACGTCGCTGGCGTCAGCCGACACGCGGGGAATGGGCAACGCGAACACCGACTCCGTCACGGCCGGGACGACCGTCCTGGAGACCGGCCTCACCCCGGGGTCCAACACGTTCACGGCGAAGTACCGGGTGTCGTCCGGCACCGGCACCTTCCTGTCCCGCCGCATCGTCGTCATGCCGCTCTGAGAGGGGTGCACTATGGCCTGGTCCACTCCCATGACAGCGGTCGCGGGAAACGTCTTCACCGCCGCCCAGTTCAATCAGTACGTACGGGACCTGTTCAATGAGACGGCCCCCGCGAAGGCGTCCGCCGCCGGTCAGTGGTTCATCTCCACGGCCGCCAACGCCCTGGCCGCGCGGACCATCACGTCCGCGAGCGTGGCCACGTCCGAGACGACCACCAGCACGTCCTACACGGACCTGGCCACGTCGGGACCGGCGGTGGCCACGGTCACCGGGACACAGGCGCTGATCGCCCCGTACAGCGCCATGGCCAATTCGGGCACCGGGTTCTCCGTCATGGGTGTGGCGGTGAGCGGGTCCAGCTCCATCGCGGCGACCGACGCCCACGCGGTGGGCGGCCCCTTCGGCACGAACGGGGGGCGGGTGTCCGGACTGTTCCTGGTGACCGGCCTCACCCCGGGGTCCAACACGTTCACGGCGAAGTACCGGGTCCTGTCCGGCACCGGCACGTTCGTGGACCGCAGCCTGACGGTACTGCCGCTGTGACCACCGTGAGGCAGTACGCGCAGCAGCTCCGGGCCGTGGCCGTGAGGATC
>Ga0210392_10000427_pt1 | contig 26414 bp, 32 predicted proteins | sample IncBWC30OmetaG_FD_161057 | JGI IMG/M metagenome (GOLD analysis project Ga0210392, IMG submission 161057) | Forest soil microbial communities from Barre Woods Harvard Forest LTER site, Petersham, Massachusetts, United States - Inc-BW-C-30-O ... | reverse complement strand
TCGCGTAGGGCTTGATTATCTGGGCGTCAGCCTGGAAGAGTGGCGGCAAACACGCGATATGTGTTGGTTCGTTCACCCTGATGACGGGGATCGGATGCGCGCATTTTTTGCAAAGAGCTAGTCGCACGGGCGATTCACCGGAGGTCAATCCGCGCCTTAGACCCGTTCGTGGGCGTCAACTGCACAGCGATACCCCGGGACCTGGTCGCTTCGGAACTATTCGGTCACGAGAAAGGAGCGTTTACGGGCGCGACACAGCAACGGCTAGGCCGTTTTGAATTCGCAAACGGAGGCACGATTTTCCTGGATGAGATCGGAGAGCTTCCGATCGAAACCCAAATTACCCTCCTACGTGTGTTGCAGGAGCGCGAGTTCGAACGAGTCGGAGGTACTCGTCGAATCCACACCGATGTTCGCGTCATCGCCGCCACGAACCGAGACTTGCAGGCCGCCATCAGCGCTGGCTCGTTCCGCAGAGATCTGTTTTACCGCTTGAATGTTTTCCCCATTGAAATTCCGCCCGTTCGAGAACGAAGACAAGATATTCGCCTGCTGGTTGAATATTTTATCGATCGCTACGCACGAAATGCCGGGAAGAATATAACGAGTGTCGACAAGAAAACGCTTCAATTGCTTGAGTCATACTCTTGGCCTGGAAACATTCGTGAATTGCAGAACGTCATCGAGCGTTCGGTGATCCTTTGCGAAACGGAGATTTTCTCCATCGACGAAAGCTGGTTGTCTCAACAGCCTCTTGAGAAAAAAGCCGGGAGCCAGCTTTATCTCTCGGAGAAGGTGGCAGCTCAAGAAAAAGAACTCATCGAAGCAGCTCTGCGAGAGAGCCAAGGACGGTTGTTCGGACCGTCGGGTGCCGCCGAGAAGCTAGGAATCGCGCGGTCCACGTTGGAATCGAAGATTCGGTCGCTCAAGATCAACAAGAATCGCTTCAAAAGCTCGACCGACGGATAAGCTCGGCTGGATTTTGAACCTTGTGTTTCTTCGAGAGCACGGCAAGGAACCAACTGTGGTGCACAGTTGGTGCACAATAGTTTGCAAATGAGATGTTTTGGCGCAAACTCGCCCGAAATTCCCTGCGCACCTCTCACGCGTCGGTCTTCAGGAAATGAAGCGTGTCGTCCGCATCCTCGAGGAGCGCGGAACTGCGACCGAGAACGACTACGCCATCGCTGCCATGTACGGCGAAGTCTACGCTCGCTGGATTGTTGTCAAGCAACAGATTGGTGACGAGTACATGGTCACGGCGACCATTACCGATAACCACGGAACCGCTCGCGTCGTCACCCGCCTCAACCCTCTGCTGAGGGTCTTGCAGGCTTGCGAGGCCCGCTTGGTCTCGCGGTGATAGTTGCTGGACCTCGAAGAAGCCGTCAGAATCAAACCTCTCGTGCTAGGTGACTCAGATCTACTCTTGGACCGATTTTGCGTACCGCCACTGCCTCCAACGTCTTTGCGCCAATGATTCCGCCCCATTTTTCAAGGAAGTACCTCAGAATCGACTTCTTGGCTATCGCTAGCCCCAACCTATCACTAATGTGATAGACAACTCGAATTTCCTCATCGCGAGAGCGTGGCGCTGTAGCCAAGTCCTTTTTTACCTGTTCTGCGGTTTCGATGAGGGATTGAAGGAAAGCGCCTAGCGATGGAAAATCTTTATCAACCTTGCTTCTAGCTTAGCTAGAAAGGTCTATCCGAATGGCTTCTGGGAAATTTAATGTCACCTTCTCCGCGGAATACTCAGCATCGACGAGAATCAGGTCGGCGTTGCCTCCAAATATGGGTATTCCGAAATCGCGAAGTCGCAGTTGAAAATCTTCGAACGCAGTTAGATCAAACCTTATGTCCTTAGACGGTTCAGGCGATTTAGACCACCCAAGGAAATAGAAATCGATCACATTGCGTGACTCGAAGTCTAGAAGATTGAATCGGCCGACGAGCTCTTCTGCGGTCGTGTCGCCTCCGTTCTCTTTGTCAATCACAGAACAGAGTCCCACTGGCAATACGAAATTCCTCTGACCCGATTCGATAGATAATTCTCTCATCCTTCTGGTGAGGTCTTGAGCATCGTGCCGGGTTTCGCCTGTTCTGGACCTGGAAGGCGCGCTGCGGCCAACCCGGACGACCCATCATTTCGCCCGAGGTCCGAGCGCTGATCCGCAAGATGGGCAGGGAGAACCCCTCTTGGGGTGCACCCCGCATCCATGGCGAACTCCTCAAACTCGGCTTCAACGTCGGTGAGAGCAGTGTCACCCTTACAAACAAGTAGTTACCCGTCGGCAATTCTTCGTAATCATCACCAATAGCGTTTAAGATAAAACTAGGCGTGGACGCCGACATCACTGGAATGTTAAGGTCGCGGGAATCATGCGGCTTCGGGGTAAAAACCGTATGGGGGCTCTATCCGGGCGGAGCGCCCTTCCTTAACTCTGAGCAAGACAACGCTTACCGCCAGGCGTCGCACATTGACTATGAGCGCCACCTCCGCACCTCTCGCTCTCGTCGCCGAACTCACGCACCGCTGCCCGCTTCGCTACGTTGCTAGTGTTCAATACTACGGTTGGGGACTGGCCAATCGCCGGGCGTTACTTCCGACGCGCGAACAACTGGATCACCGTGCCGCAACATTCAAGCTCGCCGAAGAGCGTCTCAAAAAACTCGATTTGTTTTCGTCGTACCGGACTATCACGCCGACTGTCCCAAGCCCTGTGTCGGCGGTTGGGACCGTAAGCTCATGCTGATCACTCCGGACTGGACGGCGCTACTGCCACGCAGCCAACGTCATTCCAGGCTTGGACTTCGAAAATGTGAAGGAAAAAAGCCTGCTTGAGATTTGGGAGACTTCCTCAGCATTTCGGAAATTCGCAGCGAGGATTGAATGCAGGAACCCTGCAAATCCTCCGATCGGCGTCATCAGGACTTTGCTGGCTGCCGTTGCCAGGCCATTCTACTTGCCGGCGACCCGGCCGCAACAGATCCGGTGTGTTCACTCGCACCGACGAGGTCAAGAGTAGATGCGATCCTCAACCATATCCATCTGACGGCCGATATTGATAATCTGGCGCAATCGCTGACGACGTGCTCGTCGTGCCAATCGCCCGCATCGTCAGGAAACTTTTTGAGCAAACGACTTGACAGAAAATCGTTGCGTGTCAGAATTCAGTCAAGGTCCCAACATTACATCGCGGCTGAATCACCAGAAAGCTACAAATCAATTCATTGGCGGGTATTGCAAAAATGCCTGATTCATCGGTCGTGCACTGCAGTTGGATGGGGTGTGAGCAACCATTCGCGGCAAAACTACAGGAGCGCCCATTATGCATGGGGCATTTTCTTCAGTTTGCTCATGGGCGAGTTGCGACAATCCAACAGATGGCCGCGCAAACTATCCTCACGCATAACTTGTTGTCCGAGACTCGGGCCTTTCTTTCGGATGTCATTTCCCAGACTGCGATATTGGCAACGCAAACTCGGCTGCTCGCTACGGCGCAGCGGGATGATTTGATGCAAATTTCTAAAGCTGCCGTCGCAATTTACCAAAAGATTCAACGCGAGGCGCGGACCGACAGAAGAGTGCCCTGTCTTTTGCGCGCAGGAAGAGTTGCAGAAACGTGTTTCACTGTGAACATCAGTCCGCACGGAGCATGCGTGGAAATTGCACATCCGCTAACAATTGGGCAGCGGATTGTACTCGAGAGAATCGATACAAAAAGAAGCGTTCAAGGATTAATAGCATGGATGAAACCATCCCGACCGGGAAAATTCCTTGCCGGCGTGGAGATTCTGAACGAAGAGAATTTTTGGGTATTGGACGGATAGCCGAAACGACCGAACGTGCGCGGAACTATCTTGTTCGTAAAAGACTGATCTGACGCCGTTTCGGCCCAACTACGGCCACGGTCACGACTTTGCTCCTATCATGAGTTAGCTGTCTTTTCGAGTAGCCTTTAGTGATGCATGAGTCAAGCGAGAGTAAGAAAGATTCCAGGGAGAGCGGAACGTGCGGCTCTCCGTCGCGCTCTAGCCAAGTACGCGGTCGCCCGCAGCGTGCCTAAGCCGGTTGTCGGTCGACAAGCATCAGCGTCATGTCGTCGGGCGGTTGCACCGAGCCACAGAAGCTCAGGACATCCGCGATCAGACGCTCCACCGCAATAGACGGCGGCAGCGTGTGTGCGCGCACGAACGACTCTTTCAGGCGCTCTTCGCCGTACTCTTCATCCCGCTTATTGAAGGCCTCCGAGAACCCATCGGTGAATAACAACAGACTGTCGGCTAATTTGATCTCGACTTGTCGAGCTTCCACCACTGCGTCGGCCATCACGCCCAAGACCATAGCCGTCGGCTGGAGCCGGTCCACACGGCCGTCGGAACGCACCAATATCGGGGGATTATGGCCGGCGTTCACGTAGGTCATCTCTCCTGTGATTGTGTCGAGCTCTCCGTAGAAAAGTGTCACCAAGCGGTCGCCGGAGGCGTTTGTGGTGCACACGTGCTTGTTGAGAGCCGCGATCAACTCGCCACCCCTGAGCCCGGCCGAGCACAGCGCGCGCACGCTGCCCAGTACGGAGGCCATGAGCATTGCAGCGGGCAGTCCCTTGCCCGTCACGTCACCCACGATGACGGCGAGACGCCTTTCGTCTAGCTCGAGAACGTCGTAAGACCGCTCGATTTGGAGCCTGACGATTGCGGACGGATTACGGGCAAACAGGAAGTTATCTCGAATCAGAAGGCTCGTTGTGGGAAGTCGCGACCTCTCTGTCCAACTGCCTGTGTAGTGGCGAAATCGGAAACTTGGGTACCGGGTCCAGATCGACACGGAATATTTGTTCTTCGGTTACTAGCTGATAGCGGGCTTGCGTCGACTGTGCCTCTCGAAAATCTCGAAATGTTTGAGCGGATGGGGGTTATTTCTCCTTCATAATTCTCGCTGATGCTCATTTCCCTCACGACACTCCTCACAAATCTGTCTTCGATCTTCTATTCGCGCGCTGCGCTCCAGCTGGAGAACCTAGTTCTGCGCCACCAAATCGGCGTGCTTCAGCGATGCGTAAGAAATCGCCCAAAATTGACTCTAGTGGACCGCCTATTATGGGTCTGGCTGTCCCGGGCCCGAAACGGTCGTGGCCTGGCATCGCAAGGGCTTTCGTCCTTTCTGGACCTGGAGGGTACAAATTTTCAAGACCTAATTCTTGCGTTCTCGCTCGCGCGGTGCTACGGTCCACTCAGGACAATGCTTAGATGATCAGATCCGCTAGACCCGCTGACTGCAAGCCGCTGCGAGATCAGGCGGCTATGAAGCAAAAAGTTAGTTGCCTGACGTGCAAGTGTGGAAGGCTGATGTCGGTCTTCCAGAAGTCCAAGACCAAGCACGGCGGATTCGAGACGGCGGAAGCCTACGTCTGCCGCGACCGCCATTGGTGGAACTACCGGCAGCACACGCCGCCCATCCTAATGTTCGCTAGAATCCCAAAGGAGAAACAGAATGAATCCGGGTAGCAAGCACCAACTTTCATTTTGTCATTGTTTCTCCTTTTGAGAGCGCCTGGGTCCCACCCGGGCGTTCTCGTTTTTACGGCGTGTGGCTGTCGAATTGTTACGGGAGAGCCGATTTTACCTGTTGTGCTTCGCCAGAATTAAGAGCGCCTTTACAATGAACAACATACAGCGAGCGCGTAACATTGTTACATGTCCTGTGGATGTCAAAATTACAATTCGCGACGCACAGGCTAAGCGGCGTAGGTATGGATCGTCCGTCGCTTCAGCAGATGCTTCGCGCGGCGCTCTCGCCCGCAAAGCCGTTTGATGTGATCCTCGTCGACGATACGTCGCGGCTCTCCAGGAGTACGGAAAGCGTCCTCTCGATCTATCGCAAGTTGAATTTTACCGGCATCCAACTCATCTCCGTTAGCCAAGGGATCGACAGTCGAGAGGACCAAGCGGAAACACTCCTCACGATTCACGACCTAATTGATGGCAGCTATGTCAGAGAGCTTGCGAAGAAAACCCACCGCGGCTGTGAGTCCGCCGTTTACTGAGTGTGCAAGAGCAATCACTAATTGGCTCGCCTAAAATCACCCCTATTCGGATGCTGCTTGCAGATGACTCAGACGTGATTCGACGTGCGCTTTTCGTTTTTCTAGAGGACGAGCCTCTCATAGAAATTGTCGGAGAACCGAAAGAACTCCCGATTGCCTTTGTCGTATGATTCTCAAAAGGGGCCGTTGGCGTTCTTCCAGTGATCGCGCGGCGGAATCACAGAGAGCACGTCCCAATGCTCAACAATCTTGCCGTTCTCCACTCGAAAAAGATCGTAGTTCGCCGTGGGCGGTTCGGTGCGTGCTTCGACGAGGGCAAGCACGAAATTGCCTTCCGCGATGTAGAGGCGAGGAATCAGCACCTGCGCGGCGCCGGGCTTCACCACCCCGGAGACCCGAGCTTGCATCCGTGCGCCACCATCACCAACTTTGGAGGCATGTTGGGTGTAATGATCACCGTCGATGAACTCACCGACACGATCGAAACGCAATGCAACGGTCACGACTTGCTTGAAGCTGGAAACGAGAGTGCGATTGGCTTCGGTCCGTTCGCGACCAACAACGGCCGTCGGACCATCCACCTGCGTATGCCCGGACGGATTGGGACCGGTCTCGGTGGTTTGTCCGCCCCAATGTTCGACGATTTTGCCGTCCTTGAAACGAAATAGATCAAACGCTATGACCGGCCCCGAAAAGCCGGGCCAGCCTTCGTATTTCGAATGAAGCATGACGATGTCGCCATCCACAACCGTGCGATAAATCGTAATGTTCGTCGTCGTAGAATTCGCTAGCTCGGTAACAAAGGCCCTCAGGCCGGGCAGTCCGTCCCCAATGTTCGGATCGTGTTGCACGAACGGCTCGGAAAAGAAGCGATCAATGGCAGTGGAATCTCGATTTCGACAAATCTCGATCGTTGCCTGCCGCGCTATCGCACCTAGGTCGGAGGCATCAGGGTGATTCCGCGCTTGAGACCGCGCCGGTGCAAAATCAGACAGCAGACACATAATTCCAACCAGAGCGGCGAGACGGCACCACACTTGCAGTCGGCTGCGATCTTCCAGTTGCATGATTCCACCTCCTGGCGGTTGCGCCTCTAATTGTCATTCGGGACCGTCGATCATGGTTACGCACGCGCCGGCTCATCAGCGAACTCTTTTTTGATGATCGGGACTACTCGATCGTTGGTCAGGACTTCCTGTTCACGGACTCACATTCACCTCGGTAAGCGGCCGCGCAGCGCCTGTCTGACTTCGCGTGTCCGAGGCAAAATGTAGGCGCGGTTGTAGCAAACCATCCGCGGCGACACATGGATACTCGACGCCGTGCTTGCACGATTCCCTCCCGACAACGCCGGACCGGTGACCGAACCGATCGTTCCCCGGTGGTCGGCTACTCTTGCCTAATCCGGTTGAATCAGTGCTGCCCTCATTTGCGATCGATCGTTACTCGGACTGCATGGCTCCGGAAATGTGTTTTTTCTTGTCTCGCACCAATTCGACGAATGTGTCGCGGACGACGGTGGACTGTTGCCGCCTTCGGGTTTCCCGCCCCACGATTCCAGAAAGTACTAATCGCTACTACTTGGATGAGAAGTACTGATTCAGGTAATGGCCTCGACGCTGAACACAAAACGATCCTACCCACTTCAACGAATCGCCGACTATCCATCCGGGTGGCGGCTGACGATGGCTTCCGAGTTGCTCACAACCAGCTTGTTCCGATTCCACGAGCCAGTCACTAGTGAATGCGATCCTTGCCGAAAGTCGTCCGGTATCGTCAAAACCGATAAGTGAGACCAATATTGACGAACACAATGCTTTGGGACGGAGGAGACTGTTGCAAGAAAGTTCCCGCCATGGAGCCAGCGAGATTCAAGGCTGCTAGGAAATGCTCGCTGATGGCCCAACGAATTTCCAGATTGGCCTGGCTGCCGATGTAGCGCGCATTACTAAGATTGGCCGGCCGCAGTTGCACATTTTCAAAGCTATAGAGTGCGTCGTTCGTGCTCTCACGCCAGAACCAGATCCAACAGAGGTCTCCGGTCACGTTCTCCAGAGGATGGAACCAAAATTGGGGCTGAACAGCGAGCAGGTTTGCCGGTCCGATAAGGGCGAACTTCGGACCAAAATAGGCTCCTCGCGGAAATAGCGCGTTGAATGTTCCTAATGTATCCGGCTGGCCCTTGTCTCCGCTGATGGCGTCGGCCTGCAGGCCGAAACGCGCGCGCCACACCGGACCGGGAAGCGTCCACCCGATATTCCCTCCAGCGCCCCATGCACGGATCGAGCGATTCCCGAAAGAACCCCACTGGAACCCAGTCTCAACGTTGTAATCAAAACCTGCCCTGGGCGGCTCGCCAGGCAGCCGATTGAAATACCGCCCTCCAATGGTGCGGCGCTGCTCTCGTCCGGATTGGTTGCCGTACATCGCCGACTTCGCATCGTAATCGAGAAAGTAGACATCGGACATGAACTGAGGGCTCCAGCGCAGATTCGAAGCATACAAGCCCCACAGAGTGATCGTCGGGTTCGGTATGTCATCCCAGGCGCCTGGGTTGATCTCGACCGGCTTGACAGCGATCAGATCAATGCGCCCCTTTGGTTTGTCGTAGCCTACACGGACGCCGTCGAAGGCGCTTCTTACGTTCACTCCCTCGTTATCGTCCAGAAGGCGCCCTGTTCCGAACACGATTTCCTGGCGCCCGGCAATGACATCCCAACCGGGGTGCGGATCGTGCAGATTGCCCCCGAACTCGACGAAACCTTCATGTCCAGCGGCGATGTCCTTGTCGATTCCCGGTCGCGGATATTGGCCCGTGAACTCATCGAACGCCAAAGTCACGAACACGCGCGCGTGATCTCCCAGGCGGAGGTCGATATCGGGCATCAGGCGCTCAAGAACAACGCCTGGATTTTGCGGACCGGCGCCCCAGTTATTGTTGCTGAGGTACTGAAATTCCGTCCGGCTCTCAAGCCCGAAGGTTAGGTAGTTTGTTTTGGAGTCGTTCAGCGGAATGAATTTCAACCTGTCGTAAGGATCGACTCGGAGGGATGGATCACGCAGAAAGCTCCAGTCTTCAAATCTCGGAAAAGGGCTGAGCGGAGGTCGTACCCCTGGTTGTGGTGCGTCCAAGGGCGTTGGGTCTGGCGTCTGCGCCTGGAGCCCGGCCATGACGAAAAGGCACAGCCCTAAAATGGCCAAACAGCGCACGGGTCTCGGCTTCCTTCCATTACTCAGTCGGGAAACAGAGTGGAGTACGCTTGATGTTCTTGCGTATCTCCGCGTATCTCTGTGTCCAGCTGACGCAAAATCCCTCAAGGGCTCAAACGAAGCGGCGCAAAGCTTCATTGGCGCGGTCCTGAATGACGGCGTTCCTCTCTGTTGCTGATGCCTTGGCTATCAATGGACTTAGATCGAGCGTCAGAGAGAAACCAGGCAGGAGATCGGATCGAACCCTCTCCTGCCTGGCAAGCCGATTCCCCAAAAAAATCAAAAGCCTGGTTGCTTGTTCTCAGCGAGAAGTTGCAATTCCCAAGCATAGGCCACACCCGTGGCACCACCATGCTCGAGAAGCAAATCGACGAGATCCGGTAGAGTCTTCTCGCGCGCCCAATCACGCTGCCACTCTCCTAAGAGAGCTATCCAGGTGATAGGCACAATGCCAGCCTGAACCATTCTGCGCACCGCTATATCGTGCGCTTCCGGCGAGACTCCTCCTGAAGCATCGGTCACAACGTAGACCTCAAATCCCTCTCCTTGAGCCTGGATCTCAGGCATTGCAAGACACATCTCCGTCCACAACGAGGCGAGGACCAACTTCTTGCGTTTCGTGGCCTTGACCGCGGTCACGACCTTCTCATCTTGCCATGTATTGATGAATGTTCGATCGATAACTTCGTTGTTGGGAAAGACATCCTGAATTCCCTTGATAATCTTGCCGCCCCGCGCCGCCACGACGGTTGTCAAGATCACAGGCACGCCGAAGGCTTTCGCCGTCTTCGCCAAGCCGATGACGTTGTTGATGATCATCGTCGGCTCGTGACTGTTGAGATTCGCAAACTGAAACGGTTGATGATCAATCAATACCAAGACGCTCTCTTCCGGCGTCAGGAGCGCATTCAGTCCGGTTTTCAATGAACTCACAGTGTGTCTCTCCCCTGCGCGGTCAGACATCGTGAGTACATCAGTTCAGCGCCACAGCAATGACCGCTGTACCGCCTTTACCGCGAGGCAACGCTCAGGTGGTAAAGGCCAGTCTGACCTGCGACGACAGGCTACTTTGGCCACGCGAATCGCATCTTGTCACAAATCGCTATTCTTGGAACAAAATGGGCTGAGTGATTCAGAACCGCTAGGCGATCCCAGTGTTGGCGGCGATAGGTCGATGAAAGGGTCCTTACCTGACTATTTCTTTGGCGGATCGAGGAACGTGTAAATAGCGCCTATCTTGTCACCCTTCATCACGAGCACGTCGATGCCAGTGACTACGGCTTCCGCTCCAGCGGGACCGAATCCCCAATCGAGCTTGCCGACGCCGTGCAATGCCATAATTTCGCCCCGCTCGGTAACGACAAAGTTGGGGAACTTTTTGGCAAGCCCATCGGCCGCAAGGGCAACACCTGAATGCCCTTCATACCGGGCGTTGTGATCGATGAACACACCATCTTCAGCCCACAGTCTTGCGATGGCCTTATGACGCTTCTCAGTGTCCGGTTCGCCAAAGACTCCATGTATGTTTTCGCGTAGCAATGTTTCGACTGTTGTTTGTGCCATGTGGCCGTCTCCCTCTCTCTGTTCGTGGATAAGCCCCAATACTGAGATAGGGCTTACCGAAAGTGCCGTAGCGGCAGGCGGTCACAACGTCCCGCCGCGCTGGCCTGTATCGATCATCTGTTGTGCCATTCGCCAGAGCCATACTTTTGCTGCCTACGCGCCGTTAAGGTCTGTCAGACGCGAACTCCATTCCGCGATGGGAGTGTTCCATTCAACCTCTACCATTTCGACGTACTGCTTCACGTCTGCAAGATACGCTTTGCGATACGGCTTGACGCCCTGTACTGCATCGAAATCGGCGCGCGTACCACGCCACAATTCCTGCAAGACGAATTGGTTCGGTCGTTCAGGCGACTCGGAGATGATTGCCCGTCCTTGATGTAGTAGTGGAGCCCTAATGATGTTGTCGCCATGAGAGTGAAACTCCTCCAAGGTTTGAGCATCCACTAGAGCCCCCATTGCCTTCTTGTCACTTTTCCGCAATCTTGTTCCGATCTCGCCGTCGGTGGGTCTCTCCCGACGAGAGGGGCGTGCGCCTATGGGGGCATCCGGCGGATCATTGGTCTAAAATGGAGCGAAGTTTTTTCCGAGTTGGTTCGCTCTGTCGTCGAAACCGGAATAGAACCGTTGGACGACCTTCTCCAAGGCGGGCTTCCGGTTGGCGCAGTGAGCGAACTGAGAAACGTGTACCGTCGAATGCTCCAACACCATTGGAGTTTGTCATTTTTCCAGGCCATTGGCTGCGCTGGATCAAAGCGGAACTGGACGAGTAACACTCGGCGACAAGGTGCAAGAAGCGCGCGCCGGCGCGGTTGTGTTTATTCCGCATGACACATGGATTGGCATGGAGAATATCGGGAGGAGCCCTTAACCCATATTGATGTGTGGTCAGCACCAGGATACCGTGCAATCCTCGATGAGGGTATGGCTCGTCACCGTCAACCCGTACGCCGTGCTTGATCCGCCTCCTCTGCAAGACTCATAAGCGCCTGCACAATGCCGGTATTCTTCCCGGTCTTTGGATCGATGAAGAGCCCGTCCCCAGCCAAGGCCATCACGGCGGCAACTGCACCCGAGTTTTGTGTCGATGTCGGCCGAATGATCGCAACAGGCCCCAAGCTTGGGTCTAGGAAGTGACATGGCTCCGGCATGATCAGGTTCGCTTGTAGAGTGTTGCCGTTCAGCGATTCCGGATCGGTTTCCCCCTGGGCCTCCGACAACACCGAGAAGGTGACTGTCGCACCTGTAGAACCTGGGAAGCCCTTGTCCGTGTCTGTGATAGCCAAGGCGTTGCCGGCCTTATCCTGCCAAGTTTGGAAGTGCATCGTCTCGCTCGGGCCGATGCTCAGCAAAATTCTCAGGACTTCGGGATTGCTCACCTGCTGAGCCAGTGTTGGATACAGGCTGGTGCCCCCTTGCTCGATGAACGCAAAGTGAAATCCCGCCGTGAACGCGATCGCTTGCAGGTGAGTCGAAATGCTGGAAGGCGGATTGCTAGGATCACTGCCGGCCGTATCGTTATTCGTTCTCGGAATCGCCGTGTGCTGCCCTACATTCAAGCTGGGCACGGCCTGAACGAACGGCGCGCCTAGATCGAAGTCAGGATTGGTTATGCTGCGGTATCGGGACCAAAAACTCGTGTCAATGGTGAGCTGCGTCAGGTTTGTCAGGCGTGCGGCGGTTTTATCCGCCCCATCGGCCTGGCTGCTCGGCAAGACCTTAAACGGAGTTAAATCGAATGGCTCTGCGCCCTTCGATTTCAAGTAATTCGCAAGAAATGCTTCGTGGCTGATTTCGTCATCCGTGTTGTCGTGAATGTATTGAGGCATGTCGCCGTCCAGAATCGTAAGTGCCGCTGTGTAGGCGGGGTTCCCTGCCTGACCGGGCCCAGATACTTCGTTATCCTGGGTTCCTCCGAGCTCCGAATACTGCAGCCACAAATCCGCCTCTACCGTTTCCAATGCCTGCAGGAATCGGAGAATAGCGATGTCTCCCTTCTTAACGGGCTTGTTGTCGGCGTCGTCGCGCCCAAACGCAGCCAAACTGCCGGGCAGAAGCCCAGACCCCATTGTCGCCGCTCCAGCCGCGATCATTCCATTTTGCAAGAACAACCGCCGGCCGCTTGAATTCTTGAGGACAGTTCCGGATTTCTTCATTGCTCTCTCCTTATTCATGAAATCGAGTTGACCAACGACCTTTTTTTGAGCCGTAATGCCGTGAGTCTAAGGTTTTAGCTCCGCCGAGCGGACTAGGTGTGACGTCTCGGTATCGTTTTGGTCAAATTTTGGTAACGTTAAGGGTGAACGCTGGTTGAGGAACCAGGCCATCCAGAGAAGTGAGTGAAAACTCTGTGTCGCTGCCGTAAAATGTGGTCGCATCCCTTTCCCGGGCATTCCCAGCCGCAAATCAAAAACAGTTGGACACGATGAAACTATTCAGACCATTCCGGCTTGATCCGGCAAACCAATGCCCTTGGCGCGGTGTGCCCCGCGTGCCGCTCACACCGAAGGCTTCCGATGTCCTGCGCTATCTGGTGGAACACCCCGAACTGTGCCTCTCGAAAATGTCGAAATATCTGAGCGGATAGGGGGGTTACACATTTTCCATAATTCTCGCTCATGCTCATTTTTCTTTACGACACTCCTTGCGTCTGTTCGCTCGATCTTCCAATCGCGTGCCGCCCTCGACCTCTATCAACCAACATCCTTGTTGCACGCTAATCGCAGATCTCGTGGATTCACTTCCCTTGTGGCAACACAATCAACTGCCTTCAAGCCTGCCAGCTAGCGAAGGGTTTCTCGGGACAGGAGTTGTTTTTTCCCTGCTTGCTGCCCTAGAGTCGTGCGTTTGCGGCCCCTCTGAATGACAAAAAAAGTTTGAAACCTTTCGCCCGCTTGAAAATCGCATGGAAGCCGTTCTGTAGTGTTGTGCGTCGGCGGACCGTGCCGCCTCCAAAGGAGGTGTGGTCCGACGCCGCAGTTATTACAAATTCTTGTTTCGCCAGAAGCCTCCGGTGGCAGATGGAAAGCTTGTGGTTATTGACGTAGATGTTTTTGAGAAGGTCTACCAGACAGAACATGTACCGCTGGCGGTTGCGAAGCTTGCTGGCAAGACCAAGATCGTCGCCACCAAGATACTGGGCTCTCCCGATGGCCTTGCTCCTTTCCACCGGATTGCCGAGGTCTACTTTCCGTCGATGCAGGCCCTCGAAGCGTGCGCGGCGTCGGATAGCGGGAAAGAAACGCTGGCTAACGCCGTGAAGATTTCCACGGGTGGGACGCCAATTTTCCTCTTCGCGTTCACGCAAACGGCAAACGCCTAGGACAAGCCATCCCTCTCCAGTAGGGCGTCGGAAGATACCTAGGAGTCCGTCCGAAAATTGACTTTCTGAGGACTGATTCCTGCGCGCGAAGTTTATCCATATTGGCCTATCCGGTACAGTGGGCGTCGTCTAATGATGGAAGCGCCCCGATGATTGGCATTCTGGGGAGCATTCCTTTTCCGCTTTCCACCTTCTTAAGTTCTTCCTCGCTTTACTCGTAACAGATCTTGTAAAACTTCAGAAGATTGTGAGCCATACAGATCAGTGCCCACTCGCCTCGTACTTTTTTCAACCCTCGTAATAGAAACTGTCGGAATCCGCGTGCCTGCTTGATCTGTCCGAACACCGGCTCAACCATACATTTTCGTCTCGCGTAAACGGCCGACCCCACCTTGGTCTTCAGCTTACGCTTCATCCGCTCCACACGACTGGCATCTTTCGGTAATGGTCCCCGTTTGCATGGCTCGCGCCACTCGCCGTGTTTCTGTTTTTCCGTCGCTACGAACCCTTCCATCCTTCTCTTCGCCAAGTACTTCAGATTTTCCTCCGAGCAATACCCACTGTCCGTCAGAACTTCTTTCGGTCTCTGTCCCGATTGTTCTTGGATCGCCTCAATCAGCGGGACCATCTGCTGTTTATCGTTGGCGGCTTGGGTCACGGTCTGCCCCACCACCAATTGGAATAGCGGCTCGACGGCGACCTGGGTGTTGTACCCCTGCACGAATCCATCCGACCCTTTCATGATGCGGGACTCCGCATCCGTAAAGTTGTACTGTGCCTTCGGATCGGGCTTTGCTTCCTTGCTATCTTTACCCTCACCCTCGCTCTTGGCCTTTTCGCGTGCCCGTTCTTCCAATGCCTTCTTGGCTTCCTGAATCCGCGCTATCCGCGTTTCCCGCCGCTGCAACTCTTCGGGCAGTTCGTCCCCCCGGCGTTCCCGGCCGTAACGTTTATCCTCTTCTTCATCCGCGGCCTCCGCTTGCTTCAACAACTTTTGCACTTCCTTCCGCAGCAGCTTCTCGGTCTCCTCCATCCGTCCGTAACTCATCGCCTTGTGCTTGCTCGCGTTGGCTTTTACTTTGCTCCCATCCAGAGCCACACGTCCCAACTTCAGCGCTCCCACCTCTAACACCAGGCGTAACACCTGCTGAAACAGTTTTTCCAGCGCTTGCAAATGAAGTTTCCGAAAATCCGCTATGGTCCGGAAATCCGGCTGGTTGCCGGCCGCCAATACCCGGAAAGCCACGTCTTCCACCAGACGTTTCTGAATCCGGCGAGAGGAAAACACTCCCACGCAATACCCATACAGCAGGATCTTTGTCATCATGCGCGGGTGATACGGTGGTTGACCGCGATCTTCCTCTTTATAGACTGCTTCGATCGCCGAAAGGTCCAATTGGTCCACCACGTCCGACACACAGTAAGCCAAATGATTCTCCGGCAACCAATCACGAAGGCTCGGCGGTAACAGCAAATCTTGATCGGGAAGGTAGGTTTTGTAAGTCTTGGTCATGACTCACAAACTCGCACACCCTTCTATTTGGTTTCAAGTGAATTCAGTAAGACTGGAAATGAATTCTCGGACGGACTCCTAGAGCAGACCGCATAAGTAAGCGATTCCGAGCACCGTTGCACCAACGTGCTCGTCTTTCGCTCGGCCGGTCTGAGGCAATAAGCGGTGGTGTGCGCGTTGTTCTCAGTGAACTCGCGCTAGCTTCGCGGCAAAATGATCGAATAGACCGTAGGTCGAGTTTCAGAGGGCATCACCAAGATTGAAGCACTCCGACAATTCACCTTTGGCCATTCATTGCCCACAAGTCATCTTTTCGTATTCCGACTGGATGCGTTCCCCCACGATCTCGTAGCAACATGCCGTAGAGAAAAACTTCCCATGTCCGATGGCAACCATGGCGGCCAGTTCAATCGCCGCGGTGTCGTCTCAAATCTCTCCGGCAACCTGCAAACCGGGTTTGTCGTGGTGTATCGAACGACGACGTTTCCCACTCCGGATCAGACAGACTTACAGCCTCGGCTTCTCTAATGGGAAGTCGACCTCGCCGCTCCGGACCGTGGCCATTTTATCTCGAAGTGATTTTCATAAGCTTTCGCGGGCCGGAGGCCCTAAAGGACAGACTTGGCGAACCTTTCTGACGAATCATCTGACGCAGACACCGGCTATCGATTTGTTCACCGTGCCCACCGCGACCTTCCGGGTCCTGTTCGTCTTCGTGGTGCTCTCGCATGAGCGACGCCGGGTGCTGCGCTTCGGGGTGACGGAACATCCCACAGAGGAGTGGACCATGCAGCAGATGCGGGAAGCCTTTATGTCACAAATTGCTCTCTCACCAGTCGGCTCAGCGTCTATGCGGGGAAAAGTAAAGATTTCCCCAATCCTGTTCCGCTGCGACGAACCAGCCAACGCTTCTGCCATCCCACGCCGTATAGCTGTCACTGTGTGGGCCCGGTTCACTACGTACGTAGCTGTCTCCTCCATTGTCGTCGTCGCCCACGGCCACATTGAACCCTATCGTGTCGCCTGGCTGCGGCCGTCGAAAACCGGATTGGGGGAAATAATAGCTCCACCAGCTGGTATCAACAGTATTAATGGAGTCCAAGGAAATCCTGTACTCCACCACAAATCCTGTACTTGTCAGACCGGCCTTCGAATCCCATACGATATTCGGATGATTGGGTGGGTCAACTAATTGAGCCCCTCTCGCCGATGTGGTTAGTTTGTATCCTTCGTAATTGCCCACCGGAGTACAATTCGGGTTCGATGGCCCACACGTGTTCGCCATCGCCCAATCTCCCGGTTCTCGGTCTCCGTCAATCATCACCTCCACGTCATCATCTAGAAAGGGCAAGTCTGAGTCGGTAATTACGATGTCATCGGTAACATTCACGGCCACGTACAAATAGTTGTCGTCGTACAAGGTGTAAATCGTGAAGCTGGAGTCTTCTGGGCTGTCCGGAGGACGCAGATTGGGCAGCCAAGGAATATTAGGCACAACCCCCGGTGCGGTCCCCGGTGTCGTCCCGTCCACATGCACCGGAATGGCGCGTATCCATTCAAATGGTCTGAAGACGCCATCGATAGTCGGTGGGTGGTTTGTGTAGTTCGCAACCATCACCTGTTTGCCGGGAATCGTCGTCTCATGGGTCCCGCCTAGAATTCCGGTTCTCCCATCTGGGGAGGTCACATCTTCCCTCTCGCTGGTCGTGGACGACGAGGAAGATTGTTGCTGGACCGTTCCTTGCGCTAGAAGAGAAGAAGTTGCCAGCGCACCCAGAATCAACATCGTTCCAATTCTATTTTTCATCGAATCTCCTTTTGAATCGTTTTGAACTGCATTCGCGCACACTAGCAGACCCGCAAGTCCCCGCAAGCGGCAACCCACGACATTGGAGTGCCGTTCTTATCTTGTCGTTCTTTGACGCCTGGCTACTTGGGTTCCATGTATCACGAAAGGGGTGCAAACGGTACCGTTGCTGTAATCCATACGTAGGCATATTTGCACCTGTCGATGCTTCTTCGATCAAAATAGAGATTGCTTTTGTTGGGAAAGTAAACGGCAACATAGTACAGCGGACACACATCGGCTGTGATTCGTCAGCAGATAGGTCACGCCACAGAAAAAGACCCCCATCTAGGCGTCTCAGACATGAGTGACTACGCGACCGGCTGCAAGCGAAATTGTCGGTCGTGGAAGCCACGGTCAAAACCGTCATCGAACGACAAACAGTGTGCGTCTACAGGGGTCATTTGAAAAGGAGGCGGCGTTGATCTGTCCGTGGCAGATCGTCATAGATAGAGCCTCGTTGATCGTCAGATCCTGTGCCTCGCCAAAACGTCGTACACCTGCAAAATGAATGACTTGGCGCAAAGCTGGATTCGGACTTTTCCGCTAAAATTCTTGCTATGATCGTATCGCTCCGACATTTCCTCGGCTGGAGGAGTTGCTGCTTGCGCGCGGCGAAACCAGCAGCGATGTCGTGCTGATCAGCAATTTCCGATGATACGAAGCAAGCCCACAAATGAGGTCTGCCGACCCAAATCAATAACAATAAACGCGCAGCGTAGACCGAACCGATCGACGAAGGCTGCGACGTGTGCAGCATTCGCTGCGCTGCCACCGTCAGGTTTCCCGCGTTGGCAACCGCGACGAAGTAGCGAAGATGCCGTAATTCCATTTGTGCTCCCATGCTCGCGAAGCATCGCTCTCAGCTTAACAAAGTATGCTTCAACCCCGCTACTAATACGTTCCTTCACGATCTAACTAGGTGATGTGAGCTAACCCGGAGGCAGCCTTGGGCGGAAGTCATGCCTGACCTGCATGGGTTCCAGATCAAGGAGGCAGTCGCTATGAGTTCCCCAGAAAAACCAAGGAGATCCGAAATGAGCGAGTCTACAACCCAAAGAAACAAGGCATTTGTCCTCGAAGCGTTTGAGACTCTGTTCAACAAGAAGGACTTCGTCGCAGCCGAGAAGTTCTGGTCATCGAACTACATTCAACACAGCGCCCATATACCGCCGGGGCGCGACGGGTTCGGCCTGATTAAGAGCACCCCGCCCGAGATGAAATATGAGAACAGTTTGATCATGGCGGAGGGCGACATGTTGATGCTGCATGGCCGCTTCTTGGTCTGCCCGCGAACTGGATCGTGGTCGACATTGTTCGCATCGAGGACGGATTGCTGACGGAGCACTGGGACGTCATTCACCAAGTTTCGGGCGAAGCCGACGGCGGAAAGCTCGCGCGCTGAGGGTTCCCGCTTGCCGTATATCCCATCGATGGAGGTTTCATGAGCAATTACAGTCACCAAACCGCGCCGACCCAATTCGTTGAGGCCGCCGGAATTCGCTTCGCGTACCGTCGCTTCGGCAAGAACGGAAGCGTCCCGCTGCTCTTCTTCATGCACTTCACGGGAACAATGGATCACTGGGATCCCGCATTGACCGACGGATTTGCCCAGGATCGCGAAGTGATTTTGTTTAACAACGCAGGTATCTCCAGTTCCGGCGGCGAAGTGCCGACTTCGATTGAAGAGATGGCGAGGCACGCGGCGGCCTTCACCGACGCCCTCGGCATCAAGAAACTCGACGCGCTCGGATTCTCGATGGGCGGCTTCATTGCACAGCAGTTCACCATCGACCGGCCAGACCTAGTCAGAAGACTCATCCTCGTTGGCACCGGCCCAAGGAGCGGCGAGGGGATGGCGCCGCTGACACCCGAGGCACAGGAGATCTTTGGAGCCAAGTACGATCCTCCAGACGAGCTGTGGCTTCGTGTCTTCTTTACTCCATCAAAGCAAAGCCAGGCAGCCGGAACAAAATATCTGGAACGACAGAGAGCGCGGAAAGAAAATCGTGACGCTGTGGCAAATGACAAAGTTGCTCCAGCGCAGATAGCTGCCATACAGAAGTGGGGCACTCCGGCGAAAGCCCCCTATGCTTACCTGAAGAAGATCCCTCAGCCCACGCTCGTGGTGAACGGCGGCAATGACGTGATCGTTTATACGGTGAATTCTTTTATCCTCCAGCAGGACCTGCCGAATGCGCAGCTCATTCTGTACCCCGACGGGAATCATGGTGCGCAGTATCAATACCCAGAACTGTTTATTGAGCACGTCACACAGTTCCTCAAGGGCTGAGCCTCGGAAAGAGAGAGCGAAAATGAAAGAAAAACAGGTAAACCTTCCAGGTCCAGATCACCCGATTTCCATTGAGCGCAATCCCGCTCGCGTTGTGGTGTCCGTCGCGGGCCGTGTGGTTGCCGATACCCGGAACGCCCTGACGCTCCGTGAAGCGGCGTATCCGCCCGTTCAATACATTCCACGTGAGGACGTTGATTTTTCCCAATTGCAACGGACTGATCACGTTACCTACTGCCCTTGTAAAGGCGATTGCGATTACTACAGCGTTCCCGCTGGAGGAAAAAAGTCCGTCAATGCGGTGTGGTCGTACGAGCATCCATTTCCTGCGGTTGTGCAGATCAGGGGGCGTGTTGCGTTCTATCCCGAGCGGGTGGATGAAATAGCAGAGCAGCTTCCGAAATGAAGAAAGATTGCGAGGACAAATTCAATGAGCCAGACTAAACAAGACCAGACTAAGCAGGAAAAGAACAAGGCACTCGTTCTTGAGGCCTTTGACACTCTCTTCAATAAACGGGACTACGTAGCGGCCGAGCGCTATTGGTCCCCTGACTATATTCAGCACAGCGCTCATATCGAGCCTGGACGCGAAGGCCTCTTCAATCTCATCAAGAGCACCCCGTCAACGTTGAAGTACGAGCCCGGAACGATCGTGGCCGAAGGAGAGTTCGTGATCGTCCACGGCCGGTTCTCAGATTTCGGCCTACCCGTGAACTGGATCGCAGCGGACATTGTCCGAATCGAGGGTGGAATCCTTGTGGAACATTGGGATGTCATTCAAGACGAGGCCTCTCGCGAACAATCAAAGAGCGGCGCTCCGATGTTCGGAAAGACTTTCCCAAAGTACAAATAACGGAGAATTGCTATGCCCGCTACTTCTGAAACACGCGCCGCGGAACGCCAGATCCTGCTTGTCGGTCCCTATGGCGTCCTGGGTACAGGTGTTATCGACGCCGTCACAGAGAACCCAAAATGGGGGATCACCACAGCTGCGCGCCGCCCCCCGCCGACCTACCGGGCGCAGGCCGCACCGTCTCACATCAGCGTCGATCTCATGGACCGTGAGGGCACGACGAAAGCCTTTTCATCTCTTGATAAGGTGACCGATCTGGTTTTCGCGGCCTATGTCGAAAAACCCACGATGGCTGAGACTGTTGAGCCGAATGCCAGAATGTTGAGAAATGCGCTCGACGCCCTCGCAGCGCGCAATGTGCCTCTTCAGCGCATCGTGCTGGCCGGCGGTGCGAAGTCCTACGGCTTCAGTCTTGGGGCGTTCAACGCTCCAGCGAAAGAGACAGAGCCACGTCTCATTGCGCCGATCCACTACCACCAGCAAGAAGACATTGTGGCTGAATGGGCCGCTAAGAACGGAGCTAGCTGGACGGTCTTGCGTCCGCATTTGGTCATGGGACCCAGCCTAAACTCGCCAATGAACTTGGTTACCAGTCTCGCGACTTACGCCGCGATGACTCGCGAACTCGGGTTGCCCTTACGCTTTCCTGGCACCAAGGAGGGATGGAACACTCTCCAGGAGACAACGGACGCAGAATTGTTCGGCCGCGCGACTTTGTGGGCTCTACGTGAAGACAAAGCACGAAATCAAATTTTCAACGTATCGAACGGAGATGTCTATCGCTGGAGGCAACTGTGGAATGAGCTCGCCGCCTTCTACGATCTTCCCATCGCAGAGCCACTTGCGATGTCTACTGTCTCTGAGATGAGTGAAAAGGCTCCTTTGTGGGATTCCATGGTTGCCCGCTATGGCCTGCATGCCACGCCTTACGACCAGATTGCAAACTGGGCGTTCGTGGACTGGATGCTCAACTTCCGTGAAGAGACAATCCTGAGCACAATCAAGATTCGTCAGGCAGGTTTTGGGGATTGCATCGACACGCACCAGAGCTTTAGGCGGCAGCTCACCAGACTTCGCGATATGCGCATCATCCCCTGACGGTCCCGCTTGCCTTGATGCGCCTGATTGCAGTCGAGGACTTCGGGAAGCAGCTTCTGAAAATTGCCGATGCGGAGATCTAGTCATGAATAGAACGGCCTCAAAGAAAAGGGAGTCGTCCAAGCGCACTAAGCAACCGAGTACTTACCGTCGTATCGTCACCTTAAATGTGAGCGGCAAGTCCATCGTTCAAAGTGACGAACAATTGCAGGCATATCAGTTCAGGAGCGTACCCGACTACGAGCACACGCTTGTCTGGGTAAATCCGACCACCCCGGACCTTCGCGAGGAGCAAAGGTTTGACCGCTATCCAGACTCCGTCGTTCCGGGACCTGGCGGCACCAGTCGCCACTTCGTGACATTTCCGCCGAGTTCGGTCTTTGCGGACCCATCGGTCGACGGCGAATCTGCTCGCAGCGAGGCTCTCATTCGCCTCAGAGGCCTAGCCGATCACTTTGAAAAAGATGATCCCGCAATGCACAAGACGAACACCGTCGACTACGCCGTAGTTTATGACGGCGAGATCTGGCTGGAGCTTGATAGTGGCAAGACCATTCATCTCAAACGCGGCGACGTCGTCGTGCAAAACGGTACGCGCCATGCGTGGCGAAACAAAGGCACAACACTGGTGACGATGTTGTTCTTTCTAAACGGCGCGAAGGAGTGACGCCGGGAGGTTGCAGAAATGATTTGGATAGGCAATTTCAAATCTCTACAGTCGGCGCTACTCAAAACTCGACCCGGCGCTCCGCTGGAAGTGCACACCTGGCTGCACAGCGAGATCGGCCTGATCTCACCGTTTGCGGACTGGCTAATGAGTCTAATCGCTCGATCCGGTTGCGTTCGCGGGAAGGAGGAGTTCGTTGCACTCGCGCTTCGGGAAGCCGTGAGCAACGCGATCCTCCATGGGAATCGCATGGACGCTCGCAAACTGGTTCATGTCCGTTGCTGCTGCGAAGGCACGAAGGGAGTGTTGATTGTCGTCAGGGACCAGGGGGATGGATTCGACTCAATTAATGTTCCTAATCCTCTGGCGGTCGAAAACCTAGGTGCCGAACACGGGCGCGGCATCCACTTAATAAAATTGGCTGTGGACGAAGTTTCTTTTGAGCGGGGAGGAACTGAGGTCCATATTCGAAAGAAATCGGGAAGCGAACAGAAGACACCCGCCCAGCGCATGAAGCGAATGGTACCGCGACTTATCAGAAGACCCTGGCCCGGCGTCCGTGCTGTTGAGTTCGGTAGACGCCCGTTCGTGCGCGTGACACCGACGGGCTTCCAGCTTGTTTACTTCCGGTCTGCACGAATGTTACGGTTGCGCTGCACCGAACCTTACCTGGGGGAAGATTCCCTTCGTTCACGATGTTTTGCCGAGACGTGCAATCCAGGTCTGTAGTTGTTCGATATGATGCCCCTGTGCCGCACGCACTGAGAGTAAACGATGTGAGCGAGCGGAGACCTTTCCTCCAGCTCCTCGGGGGCTCGTTTCATCGTCGCCACGATCTCGCTCCTCGCCAGGATCAGTTCCTCGCGAACAAGATGCCGCGGCGTGGCCCGATTCGCTGAAACGACCTCCCGGTTGATGCGCTCCATCCGGGCTCGCGAAGGTAGTGCTTGAGGCTTTCGAAACCATCGTCGTCATCAAAATTCGTTTGGAAGTACTTCACGCGATCAAGGAAGGAACCAAGCCGAGGATCGGTTTCCGTGACGCCCCCTCCCTTCACGATTCCGTCTTTCATATCGGGAACGAATGTCTCGGAGAGACCCCGGCGCGCCACTCCCACGACTGCGAATTCTTCCGGAAGCAGACCTGCTTGTCTCAAATGAAAAAGCGCAGGAAGCAGCTTCCGCTTCGTCAGGTCTCCGGACGCTCCGAAAGCCACGAAGATGCAGGGTTCGGGAACGCGTTTGTCCTTCCCGCTATGCTCGACCGGCCGCAACGTCGTCGTGACTCCCATATCGACCTTCCGTGTTTCTTAGCGAAGTCCACTGGTCGCCAATAGTTGCCCGCCCGGAAGCCAAGCCGAGTCGCCGGAAGCCACGAAGACGGCGACTGGATTGTGATATCCATGACCTGGCCGGTTTGATCGAGCGGTGCCTGCGAGACAAGCAACAAATCTTGATTGCTCCTCACTCATCGCTCCATCCCTTGATCTGGAGCGATGCTGACTGGGCATGCGCCAAGGCTTCTATAGCCGCCGTCGTCGATCTCAGACGGACCTTAATCTGATGCGAGAGGCCGCCTGTTGTAGCGTCTTTCGACAATACTTTCTAAGCTGTACAGCAATGCTTTCAGAGCACGGGAGCAGGAAATGGAGTTTTGATGTCGTGCACACATGGGCTGCCTCGCGCAAGGAATCGGGAATCGCGCGCACCGTTGTACTGAAACCAGCGAATTCAAGATTCTCACTCGCAGCCACACCGCAGGTTCTCCACCTGCTTCTTGCGAGGAGCAAGCTGACGAATATCCTGTCACTGCTACAACGTGTCGGCCTCCGACCGCACCAGCGGCTTCGCCTGGTTGGCGTCGGCCTGAGCAGCTTTTGCGACCCTGAGGATGGGCACGCGCAGTCGGCTCTTTTTAGCTAACCACGCAGCGTTGTCCGTCAGATCATTGCCCTCATCTCCTTAGAAGACTGATTCGGTCTTGCATGGTTCGAGCGGCTTGAGGAGATCGCTTTCCCCTGCTAGGCCTCGCCGCGAGCACTTGCAACAGCGGACTTGCCGGCAAGCGCTGTACCAAGCATGTCCGCCTCCATCTTTCGCGCAAGAGAAGCGGGCACGAGGGCGTTCATGATGCGGTTCAGCCGACCTGGAACGATTCTGGAGCGATTTTCGAGCAGACCGTTGAGGCCCTCAGATACGCACTGCTCGACGCTCATTGGTTTCATCGGCATGGTCTTCGGATCGAAGCCAAACTTTTCGAGCACCGGTGTGTTCGTAAACCCGGCTGCCAGTACAGTGACGTAGACACCTAGAGGTTTGAACTCGTAGTGAAGCGCTTCGCCAAGACTGTGTACATACGCCTTCGCACCTCCATCATTCGCTATACACGGAATGCCGTTTTCCGAGCCCATTGCCCCCACGAGGATCAAGCCGCCCCGCCTCCGCTCAGCGAGCTTCCGGCCGAAGTAATGTGCGATGTCTAAATGCGACATGGTGTTGAGTCGCAAGGTCTCCTCGAGCAGCTGTCGATCGAGCTTCAGGAACTCGCCCGGGTTGGCCGTGCCAGCATTCGAGACGACAAGGCCGATATCCAAATCCTTCGTATGCTCGGCGAGCTTCGGGATGAAGCCCTCTTGCGAGAGGTCCATCGTGAGGGCGCGGAACTGAACACCAAAGTCCCTGGTGATATGGCGTCCGACCTCATTAAGCAATGCCTCTCTCCTGGCCACCAGCACGAGATTGATCCCGGCCGCCGCGATTTGTCGTGCGAATTCGGGGCCTATCCCGGACGAAGCCCCTGTAACCAGCGCCCACGGCCCGAACTGCTGTTTATCAAGCAACGCTTTCATGCTTCCTCCCCTTCTGTCCGCTTAAAGTCGTCAACTGCTCCGCGACCTGTTGTCCATCGTTTCGTCTTACAACGTGTTGATCCAATTCTTAAGGCGCCGCACTTCCATCACCACCACCTCGGGGTCGCTGGCGCCATGCGCCACGGCAGCCATCCCCTGAAAGGCGGAGAAGAGATGCATTGCAAGTTCACGTGAGTCCTTATTGTGGCCGGCTGCCCGGAACTGCTTCTCAAGCCAGCTGATGGGCTCAGTGAAGAGCGTCGCAGACTTCTTCGCCAGAGCACCGCCCTCCTTGTGCAACTCGGAGCACAGACCGCCAAATTGACACCCCCCACGCGCAAGTTGCTCCCGGTTCGATTCGACGCTACCCACGAAAGCTAACAGCCGCTCCTTCGGGGAACTCAAGCGGTCCCACTCCGCCCGGGCTGCCCGAAACTCTTCCAGGCGCCGCTCCACCACGGCTTCGGCCAGTTCTTCCTTGGTTTTGAAGTAGTAGTAGACATTGCCTACTGGCACGCGAGCCGCCTCGGCGATGTCCGCCAGACTCGTCTCTCGGAAACCGCGTGCATACGCCAACTTCGTCGCAGTCTCAATCAGCCGCGTTCGCTTGTCCGGTTGTGCTGTTCGCATATTCTCCGACTCGGAGCAGTTAGTTATTTAACTAACACAAAACATAAACCCGATGCGCCCGTGTTGTCAACCCTGTGGCTGGCGAATTGTTATTTTGCCAACCACAGGCTCGCGATCAGCACCTATATTAAGGATGCCGGGAATCTCCTCTAGCAAAAGACCTCTTGGCCCTGATTGGCATCCACAACTGGGCGGTCTGCTGAAGTACTACGAGCGGGAGGCGGCGGGAAAGCGGGTCATGTCTGGCAATCTCAGATGTATATAAGGATGGGTGCAGTCTGGCCCAAGCAAAGGTCTACCGAGCCTGACTGATCATGAACCTGCCTGAAGCGAGGTCCGTGCGTAAGACAATGGGCACGACGAGTATTTTGACCATAGGCCATACTCGACTTTGTTCAGCGGGCTTTGAGAGCATGCTGTTACGATCAGAACGGCAAAGGCTGTCTTCACGTGCGCCATGGCTTATTGGGCGGAAGCCAGTGGTTTATACCGCCCTTTGGTGTACCTGCCGACTGATGCCG